>Ga0307478_10002288_pt1 | contig 15300 bp, 14 predicted proteins | sample atmos_gasesECM4C_2_FD_203713 | JGI IMG/M metagenome (GOLD analysis project Ga0307478, IMG submission 203713) | Hardwood forest soil microbial communities from Morgan-Monroe State Forest, Indiana, United States - atmos_gasesECM4C_05 | ecosystem: Environmental > Terrestrial > Soil > Temperate...
CGGTTGGAGGTCAGGATCACGACCGGGTTCGAGTCCGCCTTGATCGTGCCGAGTTCCGGGATGCTGATCTGGAAATCGGACAGGACCTCGAGCAGGAACGCCTCGAACTCGTCGTCGGCCCGGTCGATCTCGTCGATCAGCAGCACGGCGCGGTCTCCCTGCCTGACCGCCTCGAGCAGCGGCCGCTCAAGCAGGAACTTCGGCCCGAACAGCTTGTCGACGGACTCCTCGTCGGTCGCCTCGGCCGCCGACAGCGCCCTGATCTGAAGCATCTGGCGGGCGTAGTCCCACTCGTACAGCGCCTGGCTGGTACTGATCCCCTCGTAGCACTGCAACCGGATGAGCCTGCGGCCGAAGACGGCCGCGAGCACCTTCGCGACCTCGGTCTTGCCGACGCCGACCTCGCCCTCAAGCAGCAAGGGCCTGCGCAGCGACAGCGACACGAGCAGGCTGGTGGCCAGCCCGCGGTCCGCGAGGTAACCGCCGTCCCGCAGCCGCTGGGTGAGCTCGGCGACCGTTCCCGGATACTCCGCCCCCTGGCCGTCCACTCCCTGATGGTCCACCGGGCGGTCGGCTCTGGTCAGCGGGCGTCGTCCGCGGCGGTTTCGGCCGGCCGCACAATGAGGTCGCGCAGGCTGCCCGCGGTACTGAGCTTGCCCTCACGCTCCAGTCTGGCCCGCCACGCCGCGATGCGGTCAGTCTCGTCCCCGGCCGCGTAGTCGTCGAAGCCGACGCCGGCGTCCGTCATCTTCTTGCAGTGGGACTCACAGCTGTCGTCGAGGTCGGCGACGGTCTGCGCCTGAGCACGCCACACGTCCCGCAGTACTTCCAGTGCTTCCGCGCGCTCTGCGCCCATGACGAACGTCCCTCCTGCCCCCGGCTGGTCTACGCACCAGCTTAGCTCCGGGTGCCAGCGAAGCCCCACTCGGATTAAGCCATCTCTTAATCAGCGTAACGGGGGTTCGAGTCCCTCCTCGCCCACCCAAAACGGTGAAATCTCACCGAATCGGACAGGACTTGAACCCGCTCAGGTGGTTCTCCACCATAAGGGGAGATCTCACCGGGCGGCGGGTTCAAGCCCCGGGCACCGAGCCAGCGGGGAATCCCGCACGCACCCGCTCACACTCACTGCGCGCGCTCGCAGGCGGCCGTGACGCCGTCCGCATTCAGGCGCCCGGCCCTGTTCCCCTCCCTGCGGGGAGGCAGCGATGACCGCCCGGCCGCTAGCGCCCGTCATCCCCTCTTCCGCTGTCCCGGCTGCCCGGCAGCGTGCCAGGTCCGCCGCAGGACGGCGGCTGCCCCTGGCTGAGTCGGCGCCCGTGCCGTCGCTGCCGGAGGACGTGGTCTACGGGATCGGCCGTATCGACGCCTCCGGCCGGGTCGCGGACCAGGGCGTCATCACCGCGCTGGGCTGGGCCGGCGGCGACCGGCTGACCCTGACCGCCGAGGCCGGCGTGGTGACCGCGCGGCGCGATCCCGGCGGCATGGTGATCGTTCCCGAGCGCGCCTACCTCGTAATTCCCGCCGCGCTGCGCCGCCGGTGCGGCCTGGAGCCCGGCGACCGGGTGCTGCTGGCCGGGGCGCCCTCCGATGAAACCCTCACCGCCTACTCTCTCGCCGTGGTGCACGAGGCCATCCGCGCCCGTGGCGTGTTCCCGCATGCGTATGGAGGACAACCGTGACTACCACTCCCACCTCTCCGGCCGCGTCGCAGCAGGCCGCCGTGGACGCGGCGCTGCTGGTCCTGAAGTCGATGGGCCTGTCCCCAGCCGACCTGACCGCCGTGCGCGCGAACCGGCCGCCCGTGCCGACCTTCGCCGAGTACGTCCCGGTCGTGGCCGCCACGGTCACCCCCGGCACCTTGCGGGCGTACCGCCCCTACTGGAAGCGGACCGTCGAGCAGTGGGGCGAGCGGCGCCTGGACGAGCCGACGCCGTCAGAGGTCAAGCAGCTCGTGGCGTACGTCAAGGCGAATGCGGTGCCGCGCCGCAACAGCCGGGGCGGGACGCACGCAGCCGAGAACCTGATCTCGGCGCTGCGCTGCCTGTATAACCGCGGCGTGGACGACGGGCTGATCGAGGAGAAGGACAACCCGGCTCGCAAGGTCGACAAGCCCCGCCGGATGCCGTCCACCCGCCGGGCGTTGACCGACAAGGAGCTAGCGGAGATTAACCAGGTCGCCGCCACGGGCGACGACCCTGAACTAGACACCCTCATTTTGAGGCTCCACACGGAGACCGCTTGCCGTCGCGCCGGCGCGCTCGCGATCCGTCCCCGGGACCTGGACCGCGAGCAGTGCCTGATCCTGCTCCGGGAGAAGGGCGAGACGTTCCGCTGGCAGCCCGTCTCCCCGACCCTGATGGCCGGGCTGGTGGAGCACGCCGGGGAGCGGCACGCTCCGCCGGCCGGGCAGTTGCTCCGCTACCGGGACGGGCACCAGATCACTGAGCGCCGGTACGACGGGCTGTGGGTCCGTCTCGGCAGGGAGCTGCCCTGGGTCCGCACCCAGGGGATCAGCACGCACTGGATTCGGCATACCACGCTGACGTGGGTGGAGCGCAACTTCGGGTTCGCGGTCGCCCACGCCTACGCTGGCCACACCGACGGCAGGGGCGAATCGGTCAGCGTCACGTCGACGTACGTGCGCGCCACGCTCGCCGAGGTCGCCACTGCCCTGTCCGCGCTGGCCGGCGAGCCGCACCCGCTCGCGCTGCCGGGAGGTGGTCAGTATGACAGCGCTGGCTGACGTCTCCGTGGCGCAGGCTGGTCCGCGCGCCTATCGCGAGCCCATTAGTCGCGGTCCTAGTCCGGCAGCGGTCCCCGGTGCGGTCCCCGCCGCGGGCCGGTCCAGGGCGGTCCGGGACCAGGCGAAGACCATGCGGTCCTGGCCGCTGCTGGTCCTCGCGGTTCCCGCCGCGGCCGAAGTATGGTCCGGCTGGGTCGGGATCGCGCAGAAGACCGGCTTCGGCGCGGTCTCCCTCCTGCCGGGTATCTGGTCCTCGCTCCACCTGGACACAGCCGTCACTCTGCCGGTCGGGGTCGAGTGCTACGCGGCCTACGCGCTGCGTGCCTGGCTGGCCTCCGGGCACGCGATCAGCGACCGGACCCGGCGGTTCGCCCGGTGGTCAGCGATCTGCTCGTTCGCGCTCGGCATGGCCGGGCAGGTCGCGTTCCACCTGATGGACCAGGACCACGTCACCCGGGCGCCGTGGGTCATCACCACCCTCGTGTCCTGCCTCCCGGTCCTGGTCCTGGGCATGGGGACCGCCCTGGCCCACATGCTGCGCGAGGACGCCGCAGCGGCGGACCAGCTGGTCGGCCGGTCCGCCGGACCGGCCGGCGCGCGGTCCCCTCGTTGGTCCGCCGAGGACCAGCCCGCAGACCAGCCGGACCGGCATCGGAATCAGGACCAGCCGGACCAGGACCAGCCGGACCAAGTCCAGGACCAGCAGTCCGGGACCAGGATCACGGTCCGGACCAGTCCGTCTCCGGGGACCAGCGCCTCCGCGCTCTCGGCGGGCTCGGCAGCACCGCCCGGTGCTGCCGGGCGTGTCGTTTCCAGTTCCCGCGACCAGGGGGGCGTTCAGGCATCCTTGATTGCCCTCAAGCTAGCCACAGAAGGGAAACCCGTGTCCCGGCGCGCGCTGCGCAACGGCGGGGTCAAAGGGTCCAATGAGAGCCTGAACGCACTCGCCCGCCAGCTGAATGCCGAATTCGCCAACGAGCAGGCCACCGTCCCGTAGGAAGCCAGGGCCGGGCAGACCAGTAGTTGCTACCCGGCCCCGGGCGGGGTGCCCGCGAGCCTACTGGCGGCGCGAGACTGGTAACACGCGAAATTCGGTCGGCCGGCAGGCAACCGCCCGGTAGGCTTACGCGCAGTTTACGGGCGAGCGCCCGTTGCGATGATCTCTGGGCGTCACCCTGGGTGTACGGCAGGTGGGTCGTGGTGCCGAATTCGTGGCATGCCGGTATGGTGGCTGCCTTCCGAGCGCATCAGCTGCGGTCACCTGTCCCGTCCGACGCCAGCCTGCGAGTCGCGAGGCACCAGGCCGCCGACGGGCCGCGATCAGGTGAGCAGGAGGTCCGGTGAAGGTCCGGCGGGTTTCCATCAGTAACTTCCGCGGCGTGCGGTCCGGGAGCATTCTCCTGGATACGCGCAGCTTGCTGGTGGGCGGCAACGCGGTGGGCAAGTCCACGGTCTGCGAGGCGTTGGATCTGGTCCTGGGCCTCGAGCGGCTCTACCGGCGGCCCGTCATCGACGAGTACGACTTCCATCAGGCCCTCTACCGGGGTGGTGAGCCCGGGGGCGCCGATTCGCCGCCGGAAGTCCGCATCGAGGTCGTGCTCACCGACCTCTCGGCCGAGGCCCTGCGCCGGTTCCACGGGCACGTACTGCCGTGGTCCGCCGAGCTGAACGACTTCGCGCCGCCCGCAGACATAGCGGGCGCGGGCTCAGGCGTTACCGCCGCCGTCGGCCGCGCGGGCGGCGGGGAGGCAGACCTCGCCACCGGCGAGTGGTGCCTGCCGGTGGTTTTCCTGGGCCGGTTCAATCCGGATGAGGACGACTTCGAGGGGAACACGTTCTTCGCGTACCCGCAGCGGGCAGAGGGCGACTATGACCCCGAGGATCTCGGCGGCAGGCTGGCGCCGTTCCGCCGGGACGACAAGCGGTACTGCGGGTACCTGTACCTGCGGCCGAACCGGACCGGGAGCCGGGCGCTGAGCTTCGGCCGCGGCTCGCTGATCGACACCATCGTCCGGCTGGAGTCCGACAAGGCCGACTCGCTGTGGACCAGTGCGCTGAACGAGCTCGACGGCATCGACCTGGCCGAGTCCACGCCAGGGTTCGGGAAGATTCGCGCCGAGATGCTGTCCCGGGTCCGGAAGTTCCTGTCGGTGCCGGACGACGACGCGGCGGTCGGGGTGCGCCCGTCGGACCTGACGCGAGAGCACCTGCGCGAGGTGCTGCGCATGTTCATCGCGACCCAGCCTGGCACCTACCCTGTCCCGTTCAGCCGGCTGTCGACGGGCGCGCTGAACGTGCTGGTGTTCGCCCTGCTGACCTACATCGCCGACCTTCGCGGCCCAGGCTCGGTGATCTTCGCGATGGAGGAGCCCGAGATCGCCCTGCCGCCGCACACGCAGCGGCGGATGGTCGACTTCGTCACCAAGACGATGGGCCAGGCGATCGTCACCTCGCACTCGCCGTACGTCATCGAGCGGTTCGCCCCGGAGGAGATCGTCGTCCTCAACCGCGACGACGCCGGGACGCTCTCCAGCCGCGCCATCGACCTCGGTGGCCATATCAAGCCCAAGAGGTACCGTGTCCTGCGCCGCCAGTTCGCCGAGGCGATCCTGGCCAACGCAGTGCTCGTCGCCGAGGGCGGCACCGAGGTCGCCGTGTACCTCGCGGTAGCCGACGTGCTGGACGCCGAGACGCCCGGCTACCAGCACCCGGATGTGGCCGGGCTGGCGATCTTCGATGCGGGCTGCGACAAGGACGTGCCCACATACGGACCGGTTTTCGCCGCCATGGGCAAGATCGTGTTCGGCACGCACGACACGATGAAGACCCCGTACACCGACGACCAGAACAAGAACGCGGAGTCGTTCGCGATTCACCACGAGATCCCCTATCTGGGCATGGAGAACCTCCTCATCACCGAGGTCCGTCCGGCCGCGTTCCGCAGGTTCCTGGCCGCGGCCACCTCCCGTGACGATTATCCCGGTGAAGTCGGCTATCTTCCCGAGGGCGCGACCGACGAGCAGGTGGTGACACTGGCCAAGAAGGTACTGAAGGTGCGGAAGGCCACCGAGTACGGGCCGCTGGTCATCGCCGAGTGCAGCGCTGCCGAGCTGCCGCCGACCCTGGCAAAGCTGATGCTCGACATAAACGCCTACCTGGAGGCGAAGACGCTTTCCGGCATGTCCGAGGCCGAGGTGCAGGCTGGGCCGGCCGAAGGCGGAGATCCGGAGACGGGCGTTCCCGGCGGGGCATGATGGAACTTGATGACACCCGCCGCGCGATCCTCGACGCGGCGGGCCACCTGCTGATCGAGGGCGGCCCGGGCAGCGGCAAGACCACCATCGCGCTGCTCAAGGCCGCCCGCACACTGGAGACGTTGGAGCCTGAGCAGCGGGTCGTGTTCCTGTCGTTCTCGCGAGCCGCCGTCCGGCAGATCTCTGACCGGGTCGCCGAGCACCTCCCGCGCGCCGTGCGTGACCGCCTGGAGATCCGCACGTTTCACGCGTTCTTCATGGACTTCATCCGCGCGCACGGGCCGCTGCTGACCGGGACTCCGGCGGTGTTCCTGCCGCCGGACGCGGAGAACCCCCGTAAGGCCGACCACGACGGCGACTGGGACGCCGAGGCCCGGGACCTGGCCCGGCACGGGACCTACGTGTTCGACCAGTTTGCGCCGGTCTCCGCTGCCCTGCTGGAGCGCAGCCCCGCGCTGCGGCGCCTGTACAGCAGCCGGTACCCGCTCGTCATCGTGGACGAGTTCCAGGACACCAACCTCGACCAGTGGCGGGTTATCCAGGCCCTGGCCGAGGGCAGCACCATCATCTGCCTCGCCGATCCCGACCAGCGGATCTACGAGGGGTTCATCCCCGGCGTTGATGAGGCACGCTTGCAGCAGGCCGCCGAGGTCCTCAACCCCACGCGGTTCGACCTGGCCGGCGACAACCACCGGAGCCCGGGCAATGGCATCCTCGACTACGCCAACGCCGTGCTGCGCGGCCAGTCGGCCTCCCTGCCCAAGCCGGTCTACGACCTTCGCTACCGCTACCCATCCACGCCGGAACAGACAGTCCACAGGGTAATCCCGCTCGTCCAGGCCCAGCTTGCCGGGGAACTGGGGAGGCTGCCCACCATCGCCGTCCTGGCTCCCTCCAACGCGCTGGCCGCGAGCATCTCCGAGCGCCTTTCCGAGGACCGCCCGGCACCGGACGGGACGACGCGGACCGCGATAGACCACGAGCTGGTGTGGGACCCGGGCCTGTCGGCCGCCGCGGGGTTCGTCGTGGCGAGCATTCTCGAGTGGCCGACCCTGCCCCCCGCCGACGCGATCACCACGACGCTGCGCAAGCTCGCGGACTTCTACCGCGTCAAGCTCGCCGACAAGAAGACGGCTGCTGCCAGGGCAGCGGTCACCTCCATCGAGAACGCCATCACGAAGTTCCTCACCGGGAAGAACGCCACCACCAGCACGGCAAAGGCGATCATCTCCGCCTACGACAGCGGCCTCCAGCTCACCGGCAATCCCGTGGCCGACTGGCGGATCGCGCGGGCCCGGCTGCGCGGGTCCGCTCAGCTGGATGAGGTCTTCAGCCGGGCCCGGCTGCTCCGCCTGCTCCAGGCCACCGACGCGCTCTCCTGGGGACTGAACGACATCTGGGACGGCCAGTCCTCTTACCCGGGGGCCGCAGACGTCGTCGGCCGCATCCTCGCCAACGAACTCGTCGCGGGCCGGCCCGCCGAGTCTCACCCGGTCACGCTGATGAACATGTACAAGTCGAAGGGGAAGGAGTTCGACGCTGTCATCATCGTCGAAGGGCGGCACCACGCCAAGCTCCTTGACCCCGACTGGGATACCGCCCACACGATGCAACGGCGCCGTGTCCTGCGCGTGGCGATCACCCGGGCTCGGGACATGGTCGTCTTCGTACGCCCCTCGGACGCCGCCCCGCTAACGCCGTAGCTTGCCGAGAGCCTCTGCTCATCGCGGGCATGGTGCTCGACGAGTCCGTCTCATCTCCCAGGCCATTGGCCTCGCTCACCCGGAGGGCATAGTTACGGTCTCAGCCGCGCGCTGGGCACTCGGACAGCCTGGGCGCTGGGCGAGGTCCGGGCTGTCGTGCTGGTGAGGCCGAGCAGGAGGGTGTCGTGCCCGGTTCCGCCGTGGACCTCGCGGAGGGCCTCGGCGATGGCGAGGCATCCGGCTGTGACGCCGACGAAGGCGGCCCCCACGGCCTTACCGGCCAGCTCGGTGACGCCGCAGGCGTCGTGGTGTTCCTGGAGGTCTGCGAAGGCCGCGGTCCGGGGAATCGTGACGGTGCGGGGCTCGCCGGGCTGCCAGGTGGGGATCGCGTCGCTGCGCCGGCTGCCGGGAAAGCGGTGGATCAGGATGGAGTCGAAGTTCCCGGGCTGGTCCCCGAGGCCGGTGTCGATGGCGAGCGTCCAGCCTGTCCCGCAGGTGAGGCGCCGGGTGGGGAGGTTGTCGACGCCGAGGAGGGCGACGTGGCATTCGCCCGGGGCGGCGCGGAAGTCACTGCCGACGCGCCGTTCGATGATCCGGGTGGCGAGCCCGGCGTTTTCCAGGGCTGCGGCTACAAGGCGGGTCTTGGGGACGCCGTCAGATCCTTCGGGGGTCAGGACGCCGGTGCTGTAGTTGGCTGGCGTGGTGCGGTCGGTGTCCTGCAGGACCGCCTCGATGCCGGAGGGGTCGGCGTAGGGGAGCCAGGAGATCACCCAGGCGCTGGCCTGGCCAAGGTGGCCGAGTCCGACGAGCCACCAGGCGGCCGGGGCGTGGGAAAGGCGGGGGCCGTTGTCGTGGTGATCAGCGCCCGGGTTCCACAGGTTCAAGGTGATGTCTCGGTAGCCCGCGTCGCTGCCCGGGGCGGCCCGGACGGCCCCGAAGGCCTCGCTGACGCCCAGCGCGGCAGCAGCGATCGGGGCCAGGACGCAAGCTGCGCCCGCGTCCTCACTGGGGAGGCCGGCGGGCGCTACCCTCGCGGTCCATCCTCGCCATGAGGCCCGCAGGGCCGCCAGGTGCTTTCCCGGGGGGACAGGCGTTCCCGGTCCGAGTAGCAGCACGGGCCAGGCCTCGGCTGCCGCGCCGGGGGCCTGGCCCAATAGGAGCCGCACTCCCTGGCTGGCCAAGGCATCGGCGAGCGCCCGGCCTTTGAAGACCCCGGCGGTGAGGATGGCGGCGGGATCCTCGGCGTGCACGGTGACGGTGCCGAAGGCGCGCCTTGCCGTGACCGCGGCGGTGAGGATCGCGGCCTGGCCGCCTGCGTCGCGGCAGGTCTCTTTGCCGGCGCAGATCACGATGCCCGTGCGGTCGTGGGCCGCGATCGCGGCGTCCAGGGTGGGCTGGGTTCCGTCGTGGGCGGCGAGCAGGACGGTGCGGTGGACGCCGTCGGGGCGCAGGGGCATGGTCAGGTTCTCCTTATCCGGGTCAGGCTGCGGAGCCATCGGGTTACAGCTCGCAGCCGGCTGGCTGCGGAGCGGGGCGAGGTGAGCCGCACGATGCGCGCGGCGTCGCGGCCGTAGGCGGATTGCCACTGCCCGCCGGCCTGCAGGACGTGGACTCCCAAGTCGGCCGGGGACGTGACGCCGCGGGCGTAGCGGGGGGCGATGAGGGCGATGTGCCCCGGCAGCGCCGTCATGGGATGGGCGGCGTCGGTGGGGCTTTGCCTGACGTCGCGCTGCGGGTGGGTGTGGATGTCGGCGGCGATCTGCAGTCCGTCGCGGCGGCACAGGGCGGCCAGTGCCGTGTAGCCGTCCGCGGTGAAGGTGATGCCCCCGGTCAGGCAGCCCGGGTCCAGGTGGTCGTAGTACGCGACCGCGACGACCGGCGGACGACGGCTGCTGTCGCGGGGGTGCCCGGCGCGGGCGAGCAGGAACGCTCCGGTCTCGCGCTCCCCCCTCCCGCGCCGGGCGAGTTCGCCGGCCAGCTGGGTGAACAGGCTCTTGTCTATGGTGAGGCCGTGCGGGGCGGCGTTCACTGGGCGGAACCGGGTGGCGGCAGGACCGTTCCCCGCAGGCCCCATTGAACTTCGCGGAGGAAGAAAGCGATTGTCCGGCCTGGGTGCCAGGCCCGGTTCGGCTGCCCGTCCGCCCAGTCAGGGGCGTGAGTCCTGATCGCGGTGCGGTCGCACACCAGGTACGGGGCGTTCGCGTTGCCTGGAGACCAGTCCGGGCGGAATACCGGCGGGGAGTCCCCGCCCTGTGGCCACCGCGCCACGGGCAGGGACTTGTCTTCGAGCAGGTCCCATGGCTCCCCCGCCGGCGCGACGGCCGGGTAGCCGTCGACTGCGATCCGCAGGCCCAGCTCGTTTCCGTCGCCGCAGGCGACGGCGACCGTCAGGGTGGGCCAGTCCAGCCTGACGAGCCGCCAGTACCCGGCGCCGGCGCCGGCCTCGAAGTCGGCGGCCTCAAGGTCCTGCTGCAGGTGCTGCCGCTCAGGGTCGGCGCCGGGCACGGTCACCGCGGTCAGCCCTGCGGCCGGACCGCGTGCACGAGGTCCAGCGTCAGCGCGCAGGTCCCCCTGGGCACGTAGGCCCCGACCGGGCCGGCCTCGGGCAGTTCCGCCGTCGTGCCGGGCAGCCGCAGCACCAGGCCTGCCGCCTGCCCCGGGTCGAGGCCGTGCTCCCGCACGAGCTCCTGCACGGCCTGCGCGCGGACGGCGCTCAGCCGCTCGGACGGGCGCGCCCTGACGGGCACGCTCCTGCTCGTGTAGTCCACGGTGACCGCGATCTCCCGGCACCCGTGCACGATCACCTCGCCCGGCCCGGCGCCGAAGATCTCCGCGACGGTGAGCTCGACGTCGACCTCGGTGCCATCGCCGACCTTGTACGCGACCTCGGCGGCCTCGATGATCACGATCTCGCGCAGCCGAGTTCCCCCGTCCACGTCCGGGTGCGTGGACGCCGCCGGCGTTCCTCCCGCGTAGGCGTGTACGCGCATGTCTACCCCGTTCCTTCCCAGCCGAATGGCTGACCTCGTTCAGGCGCAAGCGCCTCTCCGGGAGTTATTAGTATCATAGAAGTCGCGTGATCGGTTAAGTTTTTACTCCGATCATGAAGTCGGAGTGTCTTGCCACCAGAACCGGATGCTGGATATAGACTCGCTGACATGATCCTGACCGTCGCGGATCCCGGTCTTGACGCATTCCTGGCATCAGGCACCCTGCTCGCGCGCCTCTGGCCCGCCGTGGTCGAGGACGTGAAGGTCCTCCTGGGGACCCTCCAACTGGCCGGGGCAACTCTCGCCGACGTGCTCAGGCACGGACTCGTCCGCCTCAGCGCGCCGTCTCCCGGGACCGCCACTTCCCAGGTCGGACTAGCCTGCGGGACCGCCACGCTCACGGCCTTGGCGGCAGACTACGACGGGACCCTCGTCGCGGAGCCACACCTGCGGCCCTCGGACGTCTGGCAGCTGGCGGTATCGGACCTGTCAGTCGGCGGGGCATCGGTCCTGACGCAGGCGGCCGGGTGATGCCTGATACCGCTTCCCAGCAGTTCACCCCCGACTGGGCGCTGCACCCCGGCGTCTACCTACGGCGGCTGCTTGAGGACCGCGGCATCCGGCAGGCCGAACTCGCCGAGCGCACCGGCCTCACTGCCAAGCACATCAACCAGATTGTCAACCAGTCGATCGGCGTCTCCGCCGATGTCGCACTGCTACTCGACAGGGCGCTGGGCACCGACCCCGGCTTCTGGACCAGGACCGAGGCCAACTACCAGGCCCGGGCCAGCCAGGAGAAAGCCCAGCAGGAACTCCCTGAGCTCATCCGGTGGGCCCGCAAGTTCGACAAGGTCACCCTGCGCCGGTACGGGATCATCGCCGCCGGCGACGACAAGGGCACCCAGGTGGAGAAGATCCTCCGCTTCTTCGGCGTCGCCAGCCCCGATGCGTTCGACCGCACCTGGATCCAGCCGCGCGTCTCATTCCGCCGCAGCCAGTCCTTCATCGTCAACGAGCCGAACACCGCCCTGTGGCTGCGCCTGGTGGACCGAAGCGCCGAGCACGTCACCGTGCCACCCCTGCGGCCTGCTGCCCTCCGCAAGGTCGCCCGCACCATCCCCGCGATGAGCAACCACACCGTTCCCCACGGGTTCGCCGTCGCCCGCAGCGCGCTCGCCGAGGCTGGCGTCATCCTCACATTCGTCAGGGAGGCACCCAGCACCCGCGTTAGCGGCGTCACCTGGTGGCAGGGACCGGAACGCCCCGTCATTGGACTCACCGAGCGCTACCGCAAGCCCGACATCTTCTGGTTCAACCTCCTGCACGAAATCGCACATGTCCTGGTCCACCCGCGCCGCAGTACGTTCCTGGACCTCGAACTGGAAAAAGGGGTGAGCGACGGGGCCGAACGTGAAGCACACGACTTCGCCGAAAACACCCTCCTGCCGGAGGAAGCACGCGCACGCATTGCTGCGGCTGCCACCCGCGAGGACCTGCTCCGCCTCGCCACCAGGTTCGGCGTCGGCGTCTCCGTCGTGGCGGGCCGGTACGGCCGTGCGACAGACAAGTGGGGCTTGGTCAGCTCCCTCCGCGGAACCATCTCAGATGACGACATCTGCGAGCTAGAGCGAATAAGCAAAGTGGGGAGGCCCGAGGACGACTCGGACTCCGATTCATTGGCCGGCTGACACGCGCCCGCGCCTACCCTCACCCAAAGCCGTAGGGTGCAGCTCGTCTGAAGGGACTGGCTGACCTGGAGAGTTGACGGTTGGGCTGTTGTCGGCGCCTGCTGGCTTCTACTGTTTCGAGCAGGAGCAAGGAGGGCGCTTGGTGGGGTCGCTGATCGATGAACTGCAGCGCCGGGAAGCGGCGGCCCGGGCGGAAGCGGAGGAACTGCGCGGGCGGATCACCGAGCTGACTGAGCGTCTGACCGTGGTCGAGGGGCGGGTGTCTCGGCTGGTGATCGCACTGGAGATGGTCGATGAGGTGCTGGGCGAGGCCGCCGCGGTCGTCCCGCCGGCGGCGGAGCCTGAAGCTGCGGGCCGTTCGCCGGCGGTCGGGGTGCTTGCGGTGCCGCTGTGGCAGGCGGGGCTTGAGGTTTCCGTGCTGCCGCAGGCCTACCGGGATCTGGTGGAGGTGGCCGAGGACGCGGGGCGGCCGCTGCGGGCGGCGCAGATCGCCGCGGCGGCGGGGCTGGGCACGGACAAGGCGAAGGTGGAGACCCTGCGGTCGAAGCTGAAGCGGCTGGTTGAGCGGGGCTGGCTGGCCGAGGAGGCCGGGCCGGGGCTGTTCGCCCTGCCCGCGCGGGCCCGGCAACGGCACTGGGGAAGCGGCAGAGCCCTAGTGACAGCGGGCTCTTCTTCCTAGGTTCGAAGGTGCAGCCTGTTCGGCACGGTGCGTGTCACCCGGTGCGCCTGGCGCCGTCGGGGGCGGGAAACTTCTGCCCGGCCGACGCCGCCTTGTCGCTGCCGGCCTGCCGGCCGTCGCACGCCGTGGCCCGGCTGGCCGCGCTGGAGGCGGCACGCGGCTCGTTCGAGGCCGCGCACGCGGCGGTCACCCGCCGCTGCGGGCCGGTGATCGGCAAGCGGCAGATTGAGCAGGCCGTGGTGAGAGCCGCCGGGGACATCGCCGCGTTCTACTCCGCCTGCGTCCCGCTGCCGTGCACCGCCTCGACGCTGCTGGTGATTTCCGCCGACGCCAAGGGGATCGTGATGCGGCCCGGGGCGCTGCGCCCGGCCACCGCGAAAGCCGCCGCCCGGCAGGGCCGGATGCGGACCCGGCTGACCGCCGGGGAGAAACCGAACCGCAAGCGGATGGCCACCCTGGCATGCGTCTACGACGCCGAGCCGGCCCCGCGCCGCCCGCACGACATCATCGCCCCGCCCGGTGGGCGCCACGGGCACCGCACGCTCCGGCCGCGGCCCAAGGCGACGGCGAAATGGCTGGCCGGGTCAGTACGGCACGATCCGGCCGATACGATTGCCGCCGCGTTCGGCCAGGCCGAGGCCCGCGACCCGGCGCGCCGGCGGACCTGGGTGGTCCTGGTCGACGGGGCCGAGCACCAACTCGGCCTGATCCGCGCCGAGGCAGACCGCCGCGGCACCCCCGTCCACGTCGTGATCGACCTCATTCACGTGCTGGAGTACATCTGGAAGGCTGCCTGGTGCCTCCATGCCGCCGGGGATCCCGCGGCCGAGGACTGGGTAGCGGTCAAGGCACTCGCGGTGCTGGCCGGGGACAGCGCCCGGGCAGCGGCCGAGATCGCCGCCGAGGCGGACGCCGCCGGCCTCGCTGCCGCGCTGCGGACCGGCACTGACGCCTGTGTCCGCTACCTGACCACCAAGCACGAGTACCTGCGCTACGACCAGGCCCTGGCCGCGGGCTGGCCCATCGCGACCGGGGTCATCGAGGGAGCCTGCCGCCACCTGATCGGCGACCGGCTCGACATCACCGGGGCACGGCGGGGCCTGGAAGGCGCCGAAGCCGTCCTCACCCTGCGCGCCGTCATCGGCAACGGCGACTTCGACGACTACTGGCGTTCCACCTCGCTCGCGAGCACCAGCGGCTCTACCCCGGCACAGCACAGGGCCAGTACGCGCCCGGCGCCTGACCTGCCCTGTGCAGCACCACAGGACAGACGGCCGTTATCCAGGGCGTCGCGGGCCAAGCCGCGCCCGCCGCCGGGCCTCGCGCGCCCACATCGTCACCACGAGCCCGGGCGCGGACAGCAGGTAGCTGCGAACCGCCGCGCCGCGCCCGGCGGGCGCGATCTCCGACAGCAGGCTCTACGCCTCCGCCAGCCACCGGCGGCCCCGGGGCCAGGCATCAGCCGCGACACCACGGCCAGCATGCGCCACCGGTGCGCCGCGCCGGCAGGCCCGTCATCATCACGGCCGCCCCGGCTGAGGCCGCTGCCCCGCCCGTGACCTCTCCTCCCGCCGCCGCGCAGGCCGCCGCTGGTGAGCACGGCGGCGGCGACGGGCACGCCGACAGCAAACGGCAGCCATTGCCAGGCAGGCTGGAACAGCCCGGAGATTATTATCGTGCCGCATCCGATGAAACCGCCGACGCGCGCCCGCTTCTTCACCCGCTGCCCGTACGGGCCGGGCCTCCCGCGGCCGCCGGGCAGGTCGCTGGCGGCCACGGCGATGGCGATGGCGCCGGCCTCGTCTGCGCGTAACGGGAGCGGTCTGTTAGACCATCGGCGTCCCGGGTGCGCAGGCGCGGCTTCAGGAATCAGCCTCGGCTTCCCCCATCATGCGCAGGTCGATGGCAAGGTTGTGGGCGTAGTCTAGGGTGCTGGGTCGTCGTTGCCGAGCACCCGACGGGATCAGGCCAGGGTGTCTTCATCCAGCTCGCGGGCGGCCTGATGTTCTCCCAGGGCCCTCAGGACGATGGCGAGGTTACGGGCCGAGCCCCGGGTGCTGGGGTGGTCGTTGCCGAGCCCGCGGCGGCGGCGGGCCAGGGTGTCCTCGCCCAGCTCGCGGGCGGCCTGATGTTCTCCCAGGGCCCTCAGGACGATGGCGAAGTTGCTGGCCAAGGTCAGGGTGCTGGGGTGGTCGTTGCCGAGCACCCGACGGGACCGGGCCAGGGTGTCCTCGCCCAGC
>Ga0307478_10002289_pt1 | contig 15297 bp, 11 predicted proteins | sample atmos_gasesECM4C_2_FD_203713 | JGI IMG/M metagenome (GOLD analysis project Ga0307478, IMG submission 203713) | Hardwood forest soil microbial communities from Morgan-Monroe State Forest, Indiana, United States - atmos_gasesECM4C_05 | ecosystem: Environmental > Terrestrial > Soil > Temperate...
CCGTCGCAGCCAACGCTCAATTTGCGCGGGGACTGGGAACCCTTGAAGGGACCGTGGTGGATGCTCACGGCAACAAACTCGTGGACGCCAGCGTGACGATTCAAACGTCTGACGGCCTGAGCCCGCACGCAACACACACCGACGCCAACGGCCATTTCGAATTCGCGCGCTTCGACGCCGGCCAGTACGACGTCCGCGCCTACGCGGACGGCCAATTCTCCGATTGGGACAAGCGGGTAGTGATTCGTCCCAAGAAAACCACTGAAATCACGCTGCGGATGCCACCCAAGAGCGATGTGAAGGTCAACGTAAGCGGCGAGTAGCGGCAACCGGCGTCGCAATTGCTTTTCGAAAAATATCGCCGCGCGGGAAATTTGCGGGCGGTTCCCTCATTCGTAGCGCAGCGCCACCATCGGATCCACGCGCATCGCCCGCCGCGCCGGGATGTAACACGCCAAAACCGCCGTCGCAGCCAGGACGACCGAGACCGCGATGAACGTTAGCGGATCGTTTGTGCTAACTCCGTAAAGCAGGTGTGAGAAACCAGACAGCAAACGAGTGAGAACGAGCGCGGCGGCCGCCCCGATCGCGAGGCCGGCTAGCGCCAAGCGAACTCCCTGTCCAATCACCAAGCGAAAAATGCTCCTGTTCTCTGCGCCGAGCGCTATGCGGATTCCGATCTCGTGGGCCCGCTGCGCAACCGAGTACGAAATTACGCCGTAGATTCCGATAGACGCCAGCAGCAACGCCAAAACTGCAAATGCTCCTAACAGAATCATCGGAAATCGTTGCGAAGACATCGACTCCGAGGCAATCTGCCGCATCGTTTGAACGTCATAAACAGTCTGGTCGCTGCCGGCTCCGTAAACCGCCGACTTGATCGCCGGCATAATGGTCGCCACGTTGAGCGAAGTTCGAACGATGATCCTGATACCGGGATACCCTAAAGGCCACAGCGCGTCGCGCGCCTGATAAAGAGGGTAATAACTTTGCGCCAGGGTGCCCGTGCCGGTTTCACCTAATCCCCAGTGCCGCACGTGGCCCACCACGCCGACAATCTGGCAGGGTCCCCACGGAGAAGCCGCCCAACCAAAAGTGATGGTCTGGCCGAGAGGATCTTTCCCCGCGAAATACTGCTGCGCGAATACGTTATCGATCACGGCAACGCAAGGTGATTTGGTGGTGTCTTCGTGGCTGAAAAAGCGGCCCCGCAGCAGCGGAATACCCATGGCGCGCAGATAATCCGGGCCGGTATCGAATACCAGCATTCGCGGCGCGTTTTGAACCACCGCCGGTTTATCAGCGCCAATCCAGAAAGGCGTGTCGTTATCATCGTCCGTCAGGGGAACCAGCATCGAAAAGTCCGCGGCCTGCACGCCGGGGATCATCCGAATGCGGTCGAGCAACTGTAGGAAGGCGGTTCGCAGGGTCGAGCCTGACTTGGCAGCTGAAGGCGATAGCCCCACCTTGAAAGCGATCACATGCTCCACGTCAAAGCCGGGATTGATTTGCCACAAGCGGCGGATCGTGCGAAACAGCAAACCAGCGCTCACCAGTAGGACCAGCGTCAGAGCCACCTGGACAATCACCAACACGCTTTGAGCGCGATGATGGCTGCCGGTGGAACCGCGAGTCCCTTCGTTGAGTGAGGCGCGCAAATCAATTCTCGAACTTTTCAGAGCCGGCGCGAGGCCAAACAAAATCCCGACCGCGACTGAGATGCCAAATGCGAAAGCCAGCACCGAAGCGTTCACAGTGATGTTTCCGGCCCGCGGAAGGCTCTCCGGCACCGCCGCCAACACCAAATTCACACTCCACTTCGCGATCAGTAATCCTAGTAACCCGCCGGCAAGCGAGAGCAGCACGCTTTCCGTGATCAACTGGCGCACGATGCGCGCGCGGCCTGCTCCGAGCGCTGAGCGGATGGCAAACTCGCGGCTGCGCGCCGCCGAGCGCGCGAGCAAGAGGTTGGCGACGTTCGCGCAGGCAATCAGCAGAACCAAGCCCACTGCGCTCAACAGCAACAGCAGGGTTCCGCGTGCGTCCCCGACAATTTGCTGCTTCAATGGCAGCACCGTGGCTCCAAGGCCTCCGTCCGCGTCGGGGTACAGCTGATCTAGATGTTCCTGGACCGCGCTCATCTCCGCCTGCGCTTGCGCGATGCTAACGCCGGGCTTCAGGCGAGCAATCGAGAGCATGTCATCGTGGCCTCCGCGAGCGTTTAGGATCAGCGGATCACCCTGCCCGAGCGGCGTATAAATATTCTCGTGCTGAGATAGGAGGCCACGCCCCGTCGGCGCGACTCCAACGATGGTGTAACCAATGCCATTCAGGGTTACGGACCGCCCGACCGCTTGCGCGCTGCCGCCGAAGCGTTCTCTCCACAAGCGATCACCGATGATTGCGACGGGCGCTCCCCCGCGCCGGTCTTCCTGCGGATTGAATTCACGTCCGAGGCTTAGGTTTAGTCCCAGAGCGCTGAAGTATCCGGCGGAAATTCTGTTGCCGTCCAAATGTTCGGGCGTCCCGGGACTCGAAAGATCGAACCCCTCATGCAGCGTGACCGCAGCCATTTGCTCGAACGAGCGAGCGGTGCGCTGCCAATCGAGAAAGTTAGGGTAGGAAATCGCATCTTCCGGAAAGCGCTCATTGCTCTCCAGCACCATCACCAACCGGTCCGGCTCCCGGTACGGCAGCGGAGCCAGCACAACCCCTTGCACCACGCTGAAGATGGCGGTGTTGGCCCCAATTCCCAGCGCGAGCGTGAGAATGGCGACGGCAGTGAAGCCTGGGACTTTGCGCAAAATACGCAGGCCATACCGAACATCCGCCCACACGGTCTCCAGCCAGAAACCGCGGCGCTGCTCGCGGCAATCTTCCTTCACGCCTTCGGCTGCGCCAAGTTGCAGCACGGCTTGCCGGCGCGCTTCTTCCGGCGCGAGGCCTGCCGCGATGTTCGCGGCAGTTTGCCGCTCGATGTGAAAACGCAGTTCGTCGTCGAGTTGCTGCTCCCATTTCTTGCGCGAGAACCAGAGACGCCACGATTTCACAGCTCGTGTCTCCTAAGACTTCACAAATGGCCGCCGCTCCAAGCGCGGAACACGCCGCTAAGTGCGCTGCACAATCAGCGCAACCGCGGTGGACATGCGTTCCCAGTCGGCCAGTTCTTTCTCGAGCTGTTGCCGGCCCGCCTTCGTCAACGTGTAGAACCTCGCGCGGCGGTTATTTTCCGAAGCGCCCCACTCGGCGCGGATCCATTTCTTGCGTTCCAAGCGGTACAGACCCGGGTAGAGCGAACCTTGCTGAATTTGCAGGATGTCGCGCGAGACTTGCTGGATGCGCTGGGCGATGCCCCAGCCATGCATGGGCTCGAGCGCCAGGGTCTTCAGGATCAGTAGGTCGAGAGTGCCTTGCAGAAGTTCCGCGGGTGCGCTCATGCCTTCTCCTCTAGACGAACTGCAAGAGTATGCCGCCACTCCTGTAGATTGTCAACAGGACAGCTTCACGCCGCCGTACGATTCGGGCCTTGCGGCTTTTGCGTGCCTGCCTTCATCATGAATGTCATGTCATCCGACCGTAGCGCGCCTCTGTGGGGCGCGGAAGACCAAAATCAACGGCTGAAGGAGCTCACCGCCGGCACTACCGACGCGGCAAAGGAAATTCCGCTGCGCCGTGACGTGCGTTCGCTCGGCGTGCTGCTCGGTAAGGTCCTGGCGGAACAGGTGGGCGACTCGCTGCTGGAAGCGGTGGAAGGGCTGCGCCGCCTTTTAATCCAGCAGCGCGAAGAACTCTCGAGTGCCGCGAAGCAGTTGAGTTCGGAAAACCCGCTGATGGCGGAAGCGCGCGACATCATTGCACGACTGGAAGTGGAAGACGCCTACCGCGTCACCAAGGCGTTCGCGATTTATTTCGAACTGACCAACCTCGCGGAAACCAATCATCGCAAGCGCCGCCGTCGCGCTGGCAAATTGCACGCCGAACAGCCGCCGCTGGCCGGATCGTTTCGCGGCACTCTGGCGCGTATGCGCGCCGCAGGAATTTCCGCGGACGATGCGCTGGCCGCACTGCGCAAGTTGCAAATTGTACCTGTCTTCACCGCCCACCCAACGGAAGTAGCGCGCCGGACCGTCCTATTGAAGCGGCGGCGTATCGCGCAGTACCTCGAAAATCTGGACCGGCTGCCGCTTTCCGCGAGCGACGCGGCGGAATATGAATCGTTGATCCTCGCGGAGATCACTTCGTTGTGGCAGACCGACGAAGTACGCCTGAAAAAACCCGGCGTGATTGACGAAGTACGTATGGGCCTGGACTTTTACCCGATGACGCTTTTCGATACGCTGCCGCGCCTATACACCGAGCTGCGGGAATCCTTCGGGGATGTCTATGGCTGCGAGCTGAACCACGAAGAGTTTCCCGTATTGTTGTACTTCGGTTCGTGGATCGGCGGAGACCGCGACGGCAATCCGCTGATCACGCCGCAATCCACGGCGGACGCGTTGCAACTCGCGCGCACCACGATCCTCGAGCACTATCTTCTGGAAATGCAACGGCTGATTGATGAATTGAGCTCTTCGCAGCACCAAATCGGGTGTTCCGCGGAATTGAAAGCTGCACTCGCTCGATACGAGTCAAAATTCGGCGATGAGCCGTCGCGCGGAAAATGGATATCCGAACCCGAGCTCAGCCGCCATTTCCTTGATTTCGTCCGAATCCGATTGCGCCACACTCGCGATGATCCGCGCAATCTGTACTCGTACACAGCAGCGAGCGAATTGCAGCGAGACTTATTGGTGTTGCGCGCCAGCCTCAAGGAAAACCGCGGGCAACGCTTGGCCGAGCTCCTCGTGGATCCGCTACTCAGAAAGGTCCGCACTTTCGGCTTTCATCTGCACACGCTCGACGTCCGCCAGCATGCAGCGGTGCACTCCAAGGCTCTGGCCGAGCTTGCGGGCGCAGCGATGCCTACTCCGCTGAAATCCGCGGATAAACTGGGCGAGCTTTCTGCGGGTGTTACGCCGGAAGCGGCGGAGGTGCTCGACACCTTCCGTATGATCGCGCAACTAAAGAGGACTCACGCGCCGGAGGCCATCACGGCCTACGTAATCAGCGGAACAGAATCGGAAAATGACGTATTCGCAATGCTGCGCCTCGCAAATATTTGCGGCGTGCAAGTGACGGCCACCGCGAACGATCCGGGCCTGATGCCTGTACCGCTTTTTGAATCCATCGCTTCGTTACGGGCGACGGGGGAAATCATGCGGCGCGTGTGGAGCGCACCCGAATACCAACGCTTGCTTAATTCCTGGGATCGTCGGCAGGAAGTGATGCTTGGCTATTCTGATTCGAATAAAGACGGCGGAATGCTGACCAGCACGTGGGAACTGCATAAGGCGCATCGCACGCTGCACGAAGTGGCGCGCGAATGTGGCGTGAAACTTCGTCTATTCCACGGACGCGGCGGAACGGTGGGCCGCGGTGGCGGTCCCACGCATCGCGCAATCCTGGCTCAGCCGGCCGGTGATTTCTCCGGCGAGATTCGCATTACCGAGCAGGGGGAGGTGCTCAACTGGAAATATTCTGATCCCGTGCTGGCCGAATGGAATCTGGAATTGATGATTGCCGCTTCCTTGGAAGCGCTGACGCGACCCGAAGGCCCCGCGCCGGCCGACGACCGCCGCTGGGACGCGAGCATGGAAGAAATGTCGCAGGATGCCTACGTTTTCTACCGCCGGCACATCATCGAGAACGCCGACGTGCTCGAATATTTCGAGCAAGCCTCGCCGGTAAATGAACTGGAGAACGCGCGCATGGGATCGCGTCCGGCCCGCCGCTCGGAAAGCCGCCGCCTGAAGGATCTGCGCGCGATTCCGTGGGTGTTCGGCTGGATGCAAAGCCGCCACGCGGTGCCGGCATGGTTTGGAGTGGGCTACGCGTTCGAACGATTCGCAGCGAAGGGGCTCGAAACGGAGAAGCAGCTGAGGGATATGATGCGCTCGTTCGTGCTCTTCTCGGACCTGGTTCGTAACGTCGAAATCGCCATGGCCAAAGCAGACCTCACTATAGCGCGGCTCTACGCCAACATCCTGGTGAGCGACGCCGCACTGCGCGAGCGAGTGTTCACGATGTTGGCTGAAGAATTTGAACGCACGCGCCGGATGCTGCTGCTGATCACTGGGCAAACGGAATTGCTCGAGGGAAACTCGGTCCTATCGCATTCGATCCGGCTGCGAAATCCCTACGTCGACCCAATCAGTTTGATTCAAGTGGAACTATTGCGGCGCAAGCGGGCCGGAACAAACACGGAAGAGTCGAACTACGCGCTTGGCGCAACCATCAACGGCATCGCGGCCGGGCTGCACAATACCGGTTAGAGCCTCCACGTCGCAGTCGTCAGATATGAACGCGCGGCGACCGCAAATCGTTGCCATCGGTCCCGTTAGGGTGTACGCTCGGTTCGTGAGATTCTGCGTCCAGATCTGTTGCGTGCGCCGCGCATGTTACGTGCGCTGCTTTTGTGCGTGTTGTTGCGCGCAAGCGTCTTCTGGCGCGGGGAGGCTAGGGATCTAGAGATTTAAATCTAGCCAAGGATTTTCCGACCCACCGCCAGAAATCAGCCGGCCGGTGGGTTTTTTATTTATCTGCGGTTTTTGCACGGCATCCAACTCCGAGGAGGAGAATAAAATGAGCGAGTACAAGCATCCGGAAGTGCTGGTTTCCAGCCAGTGGGCGGCCGACCATCTCAACGATCCGAAAGTCCGTCTGGTGGAAGTGGACGTGGACACGACTGCGTACGATCAAGGCCACATTCCCGGCGCAGTGGGCTGGAACTGGCAATCGCAGCTACAGGACAATATTCGCCGCGATCTGATCGACAAAGCGACGCTCGAGAAATTGCTCGGGCAGTCCGGAATTTCGAACGACACCACGGTTCTGCTCTATGGCGACAATAACAACTGGTTCGCGGCGTACGCGCTTTGGCAGTTGAAATATTACGGCCACAAAGATGTGCGGCTCATCAACGGCGGCCGCAAGAAGTGGCTCGAAGAAAAGCGTCCGCTGACCACTGACGCGGCGAAGGTCGCGCCGGCAACTTATCATGCCACGGCGCCGGATGAATCCATTCGGGCGCGCAAGGAATCCATCTTCGCGTTCGTCGAAAAGAAAAAGCCCGCGCAGCTGGTGGACGTGCGCTCCGTTGATGAATTCACCGGGAAAATTATCGCGCCTCCGGGAATGAGCGAAACCGCGCAGCGCGCCGGCCACATTCCGGGGGCGGCGAATATTCCCTGGGCGCAGGCCGCCAATGAAGATGGCACTTTTAAGTCCGCGGATGCTTTGAAGGAACTCTACGGCAAGAAGGGCATCAACGGCGCTGAAGAAGTGATCGCATACTGCCGAATCGGCGAACGCAGCTCGCACACCTGGTTCGTGCTGAAGTATCTGCTCGGTTTTGAAAACGTGAAAAACTACGACGGTTCGTGGACCGAGTGGGGCAATCTAGTTGGCGCGCCAATCGAAAAAGAAGTGGCGGCAGCCGCGCACTAAAACCGCAGCGGAGTCTCAACTGTGAAGTTTCGCCGGGCGGGTCGCGCAGCGTCGGTCGGGACGCCTACGAAGCGTCCTCAGGCCCGCCTTCGGGCACTACGGAATTTGATTGTCCGGGACGCCGTTGTGCCGCGCCTCGTCTTGCAACGCGCTGATTTGCGCGGCGATGCCGTCGCGTTGTTTTTGCAGCCGCGCGAGCTGATCGCGCCAATCGTCGAGCTTCACTCCGTTGTAGTGCCGCGTGGAATTCACCGTCTCGCCGTTCAAACCCGCTTGCAGTTCCGCAATCTGCTGGTCGAGCGGCGGCAACTTCGCCTGCAAATTCGCGATTTGACTCTGATATTGGCCGGAGCTTTTTGTATTGGCTTTGGCTGCCGGTGCTTTCGTGTCGGCAGGCTTATTCGGCTTGCTCGAAAACGTCGAAATCGCGGGATCCTTGTGGACGGCTCCCATGTCCTCATTCGTCCAGACTTTTTTCGCGGGCGGTGCAGACGTCCCAGGCGTCGTGGTTGAGGCGTTCTGCGGCGTCGTCACCGCCGAGTTCGCTGTCGTGGATTGTGCGGACGCACTGCCCGCGGCATCTCCAGGCTGCGCCGTGGCGTTTTGCGCGCTCGCGGCGCCTGCAAGCATGCTTGCGTTCATGAACGCTAGTCCCACCACGAACAAGAGTGTGTGCCGGCTCATACGACCTCCTCGGGAATTGCAGAGTTCACGGGTGCGACGTTTTATGTCTAACGGGAGGCTGGGGCCTCAATAGGACTATTGTGCGCTTAATCCTGCTTCATTGAACCCCAAGTGAGCGGAAGAGTTACGGGTCTCCGTAGGTGGACTTGCCGGTCGCAATTTCGTTCTGCACCAGCGCCAGGCATTGGTTTGGAGAGCCGTCGCGATGGTAGGCGCTGACTTCGATGTACTGGTGTTCTTCAAATGTGAAAAGAAATTTTCGCGCGGTAAAGTCGTATTGATAGCGAATGGGCAGCCAGACTCCCGGTGTCACTTCCGCCTGATCGAGCGAGAAAACGCCGCCGCGATAAAGCTTTCCGAGAATCCCGCCGCCAAAGGAAAGGTCGCGGATTACGTGCGCTTCGCCTCGAACTAACTGGTCGGTCGCGTGATCTACCCAAATTTTTGCGGTTACGCGCGTCAACACGTCCTGTGTAATCGAGCGCGGATGAAATTCCGGATTGGGGTCCACCTGAAATACGTCGCACAGGCGCTCGTTTCTCGTCTCCTGACCAATCCATTTCTTCAAGAACGCGTCGCGCGCCGCATCCACGATCTCTTTGCGCTCTTGCTTCTTTTTCTGCCACTTCTCAGATGCCGATTTGGTCCTGGGATCATCGGGCTTGAGCATCACTTCAAGCAGGTCGCGCCAGGCAATCAGTTGTCTGTGATAGTCCGCCGGGTCTGCTGGCTTGCCAGCGTCCTTCAGAAGCAGCTTCATGGTGCCAGTACCTGTGGGAACCACGCGATAGGTCCGGTCCTCGAGCACGCGAGGCGTGTCGCCTCCAGTGCGATCCACGTGGCGTTCGATCCGCTCGTATTGCTCCAGTGCGTCGTCGTTGTGATGCTGATTCTCGATCAGCTTTTGAGCGCGCGCCTCAACTTCGGCATCTGTCGGACCTTGCGCAGCTGCAACTGACGCACGGTTTTGTCCGCGCGCGCCCTGCTCAGAGTACGTCCTCGGAACGTCGGTCCCTGTGGGGTTGCAGACCGCACGAGGCGAAACGCCGCTCGGCGCAGCCGCAAGTCCCGCCACTGCCATAGCGGCAGCCATTCCCGAAACCGTAAGTCCTTTCAACATATCGAGCGAGCCCTTGGCCGATCTATCCATTGCTATTAATGCGCGCCGCGCCTCAATTCTACCTGAATCCCCAGCCGAATCCTCTGACCCGCGGTACAGGACGGGCCGGTCCCACACATCAAAAAATGTCGGTGATTCTGAACTTTTCCACGCTCCTATCCGTCTTATGATGGTAGGACTCATGAAGACCGCCCTAGCCCGTTCCGAGGCCCGCCAGACACTCGCCGCCCTGCGCGAGACGATCTTCATTGCTCTGGACACGCTCCGAGCACACAAGCTCCGGACGTTCTTGACCCTCCTCGGGGTGATCTTGGCGGTCACCACTCTGGTCGCCGTCATTTCCGTTCTGAACGGACTCAACGTCTACGTCGCCGACAAAGTGGCCAACCTGGGCGCCAATGCGTTCGTGGTAGACCGCATCGGCATCGTCACCAAATTTGAGGAATGGAACAAGGCGCGAAAGCGTCCGCCGCTTGGGATGGAGGATCTGGAAGCCCTTCGCGAGGGAATGAAATTGGCCAATGCCATCGCCGGCGAACAGGACACGGTCGCCGATGTCCGCTACGGAGGTGAACTGAGCGAGGACGTCACCATTCTCGGCGCCACTCCGACGTTCGCGCCAATCCGCGATATTGATGTCTCGAATGGAAGGCTGCTCACCGATCTGGACGAAGTTCATCGCTCTGCCGTGTGCGTGATTGGCGCTGATGTCGCGAACAAATTATTTCCGGGCATCGACCCGGTAGGCAAAGAGATTCACGCCGGGCAAGGGCAGTACCTGATCGTGGGCGTGGCCACGCCCAAGGGCAACGTCCTGGGCCAATCGCAAGACAACTTCGTAATGATACCGCTCGGCACCTATCGCAATGAGTTTCTTGCGCCCCAGGACTCGATCTCGTACTTCGTGCAAGCGCGCGCGCCGGAGCTGATGGACGCCGCGGAAGACGAATCGCGAGTGATTCTGCGCGCGCGCCGTCACGTGCCGTATGCGACCGACGACAACTTTGCAATCATCGCGCCGACCTCGATCATGGGCTTGTGGAATCGAATTACCGGCAACGCTTTTGGAATCGCGATCTGGATCACGTCCGTGTTTCTGGTGGTTGGCGGCGTGGTGATCATGAACATCATGCTGGCGAGCGTCACCGAACGGACGCGCGAAATCGGCCTGCGCAAGTCGCTGGGTGCGCGCAAGCGCCACATCATTCTGCAATTCATGGTGGAATCGTCCGTGCTGGCAGCGTTAGGAGGCCTTCTCGGTGTGACTGCGGCCGTGGCCATCGGCCAGTTGGTTCGCGTCGCCACACCTATCCCGATTTCGACGCCCATTTTTGCCATAGCCACTGCCCTCGTTCTTTCCACGGCAGTCGGTTTGTTTTTTGGTATTTATCCCGCGGTACGCGCTGCAAGACTCGATCCGATCGAAGCGCTGCGGGCGGAGAATTAGGACCACTCGATGCAAAGCGACTTCCGCGAAAACCTCCAGCTCGCGCTCGATACGGTTCGGGCGCATAAGCTCCGTAGTTTCCTCGCGATCCTTGGCGTGATGATCGGCGTCGCGCTGATTATCCTGGTCGTTGGTCTGGTCCAGGGATTCCGCCAGACCATCCAGGATGAAATCGTTTCGGAAGGTATAGACACCGCATTCGTCTCCCGCTTCGACCAGGGTCCGCAGAACGGACGCCACCCCAAAGAAGAAAAGCTGCGCAAGCCGCTCACGCTGGAAGATGCTATGGCTATTCGGCAACTCTCCCCAGCAATTAAGGAAATAGCAGTGTCGGCGTTCCAATGGCAGCTCGCGCATACCGCGCGTTACCAGGGCAACATCATCGAGGGCACGGATTTCCGTGGCACTTTTCCGGCATATCTTACGGTGTATTCCAATGCCACGATGAAAGCCGGACGCTTTTTCACCGAAGCGGAAAACGAGCATCGCGATAACGTCGTTGTCATCGGTGAAAATGTCGCCAAGGCGTTTTTCCCGAGCATTGACGACGCGCTCGGGAAAGAAATTCTCGTCGACGGCTCTACGTACACGGTCGTCGGCGTGTTCGAGAAGCCGCCGAATGGCTTCGGCACCAACGATGAAGACCGGCGCACGGTAATTCCTTACTGGACGTTCATGAAGCTGTATCCCGGCAGCTACGAAATCGGCTATCGCTTCCTGGCGTATTCCGGAAAACTCGACGCGGCGGTGGACCAGGTCCGCGAAGTTTTGCGTCGGCGCCGCGACGTCCCCTATGACAAGCCGGACAATTTCTCGATTCAGACGCAGGTGGAGGTCGTGCAGCAGTTCAACGACATCATCGGCGGCGTGGTTCTTGCCGTCGTCGTCCTCAGTTCGATTGGATTGCTGATTGGCGGCATGGGCGTGATGAACATCATGCTCGTCTCCGTCACCGAGCGCACGCGCGAAATTGGCGTACGCAAGGCAATCGGTGCGCGCAGCAAGGACATTACCTGGCAATTTCTTTTCGAAGCTATGACTCTTACCGGCACGGGCGGCATTATCGGGATCATTATGGGGAGCGGCATCGTTTTGCTGATTCCCGTAGTGAGTTCGCTGAAGGCCATCGTTCCGCCATGGGCCATTATCATCGGTTTCAGCGTTTCCGTGGGCATCGGCCTCATCTTCGGCGTTTGGCCCGCCACAAAAGCCGCGCGCCTGAATCCAGTCGAAGCTCTCCGCTACGAATAATCAGCTTTTTGGTTACGGTTTCTGTTGGTTCAATTCGACGGGGACCGGACTGTGCGGATCCAGTTGGGGCACTCCGTTGGGTCCCATGACGTACGGATAACCCGCTGGGTCTTTCAAATCGCCCTGTACCAGACCCGCATCACGCAGTTCCTGAATGGATGTCGGAAAGCGTCCGAATTTCTTCCAATATTCTTCCGAATTATCATTCAACTTCTTGAGCGCCATCTGCGCGTCCAGCGCCTGCACGTGGAATAGCGCTCGCTGGCGCACCGATTCATCCTTGGTTGAATTATAAAGTTCGGCCCAGACCAGCCGCGAAGTTTCCAGCGATTCGCCATTTTCGGCGACGCGGGCCGCCATTATCTTCATGAGCTCCGCGGGGGCGGCTGGATTTTTGCTGCCGTCCAGAAACGCCTCGGACGCTTTCCGGTAATCCTTCAAACGCATGTAATACAGCAACCCAAGATCATAGTTGAGCTGCCATACGTCCCGATTGCTGGCGATTCCTTTTTTCACCAGGTCCACCGCGAAATCCGGACGTCCCGCCCCGCCGGGCGGTCGTTCCGCCAGAAAAACCGCGCCAAACCGATACGCGATCACCAGCTTGGGGTCCAGCGTGGTGGCAATATCCAGCAGCGGGGCGAGCAATTCGAACGAATGACTTCGCCTTTCCATGTGATTGCCAAAATATTGCACTGCGCGCGTCCAATAGATATCCGCCAGCAGCGGGCCGTAACCCAAGCTTAGCTTTTCAAGCATCGGGCCGGAACGCAGCAGCAATTCCTCTTTTTGCTGCGTCACCGATCCGCTCAGCGCGTCAATGCGCGCCTGGACCGCGGCGATTGCCACGAAAAGGATGGGAATAGCGACTAGCGCCAGCGCCACCGCTCGTACCTGCGAGGTGATTTTCAGCGTGTGCGTGCTCATTTCAAATTGCGTCCGGAAAACACCGCGGAGGCCGCGAGTAGAATCACAATTACGTAGAGCGCGGCATACAACGTGTTGTGCCAAACCAGCGCGAACGGAATCGTCTCGCCGTGCGCCGCCGCCGCAATCACATTGAAATTGTGAAAATTAGGCAGCAGGTAGTAGACAAATCGCGCCAGCGAAGCCAGCGCCGGGCTTTGTGAGTATTCGCTGACGCCCTTGATGTCCGGCGCGAACACTCCCGCCACGTAAATTCCCAGCGTGTACAGCGTCGAGAGCATCGGGCTCGAAAAACAGGAGAAGAACAAAGCCAGCGCGGTGATCAACGCCAGCTCCAGCAGAATAAAATATACCGCCGTCAGAATGCCCACATCCGACCGCTCGAAACTTCGGCTCACATAAAACAAAGCTGCCGCCAGTCCCAGCGTCATCAGCGCGGTGTTCACCACCAACGTCAGCAGCAGACCCGCGAACTTTCCTACCAAGAATTCCCAGCGGCGGATCGGCTTTGCCAGCAAACTGTACAGGGTGCGCTTCTCCATCTCCTTGTACACCAGCCCGACGCCGATAAAAATCGCCATGATGATTCCAAAAATGGAAATCGCCGAGAGCCCAAGATTGACGATCACCAACCGCTCGACGCCTATCGAGATCTGGCCGACGAGAATCGCGGCGCCGATCATCATTAGCGCGAAGAAAATCAAGTTGTAGAGCACGCGGTCTCGTACCGCTTCGCGAAACGTGTTCACGGCCACCGCGGCGGGCATCGTGCTCATGCGATCCTCGCTTCAGTCGGCTCCAGCGCGGCCTTTTGGCGGCCCACCAGCCTGAAGAAATAATCTTCCAGCGAGGGCCGCAACGGGGTCACCGAAATAATTCGTGCTTCAGAAACCCGCAGCTCTTCCAGGGCTGCGTACAAATCTGCTTCCGGCACTTCCACGCGATAACGGTTGCCGGTTTGCGTGGCTCGCTCCGCCAGGCTGCGCGGCGGCGCTCCACCCGTGTGCACTTCGAATAAAATCTCGATGCCCAGCACGTCCATCGAGACAAGCTCTTCCGGCGCGCCTACTCCCTGTAGTTTTCCGCCCACCAGCACTCCCACGCGGTCGCATAAAACTTCCGCGTCGGAAAGAATGTGTGTCGAAAAGAAAATAGTCCGGCCCTGCCGCTTCAGGCTGAGAATGATATCGCGCACTTCGCGCCTTCCCAGCGGATCAAGCCCGGACATCGGCTCATCTAGAAACACGACCTGCGGATCGTGCAGAATGGCCTGCGCGATGCCGACGCGCTGCAGCATGCCCTTCGAAAATTTCCGCAATTGCACGTCACCCGCGGCCGTCAGCCCCACAAGCTCCAGGAATCGCGTCACACGCTCGCGCCGTTCGGTCGCGCTGTAACTGAAAAAGCGCGCGAAATAATCCAAGAGCTCGCGAGCGGTAAGGTAGTCGTAGAAATACGGCTGCTCCGGCATGTAGCCAATCTCCCGGTGCATGCGCACATCGGCGATCGAGCGTCCGCGGATCCGTGCCGTGCCGGCCGTCGGGAAAATCAGCCCCATCAGCAGCTTCATGGTGGTGGTTTTTCCCGCGCCGTTCGGCCCCAGGAATCCGAAAGTTTCTCCCTCTTCCACACTGAGCGTCAGATAATCCAGCGAACGGCGCATGCGCTTGCGCAAAAACCCGACCGGGTAGTCCTTGGTCAGTCCCTTGATCTCGATTGCGAGGTTCTTCATGGCTGTTCGATTATCATTTTTTTTCGTGTCAGCCGTTCATGTCAATCCCGAGTTGTTGCCTGTTTTGAAACACACGGTAGGAAATACACGGAAGCGCTCGCGCGGTGTGCGGAAACCAAAAACAGCATTCATCGGGTGCCGCGCGCACATCGAAATCGAAAACCAAAACAGGAATACGGCGAAGTTGCGTGCAATGAGCGGCCTGCCGCGAAACTAAAAATTGTCAATCGGCTGCTGCTGCGTGCCCACCACTACAAATAGACGCTTTCGACACGGTCAGCCGAACATTTTGTAGTTCGTTTATGAATTTTCCTTGACAACTTTTCCACAACCTTCGATACTGCGCTTCCAGACTCGGGGGAAGCGCCAGCCGGTCTCAGCGTATTTTGCTGTGCCGGTCGGCCTGTAAGTCGGACCGGGCTCTACCGAAAACTCAGAGGGGCACCACCCCACTACGCACCGCGCCAGAATTCTTGCGCGGCTTAGCTGGGCATTTCTCTTTTTTCGGAATGGGTGGCAATTACAACGGGATATTGCCGTCCAAAAAATCCGGCTAATTTTGAAATGCTCTGTGTACTTCGGTACACACAA
>Ga0307478_10002290_pt1 | contig 15293 bp, 14 predicted proteins | sample atmos_gasesECM4C_2_FD_203713 | JGI IMG/M metagenome (GOLD analysis project Ga0307478, IMG submission 203713) | Hardwood forest soil microbial communities from Morgan-Monroe State Forest, Indiana, United States - atmos_gasesECM4C_05 | ecosystem: Environmental > Terrestrial > Soil > Temperate...
AGAAAGGTCAGCGAGTTGGAGTCGGCTGGCATGGCGGACATTGTTTCGTTTGCGATCCATGTCGCCGCGGCGATTTCGCGATGTGCGTCAAGCGCAAGGTGACCGGCATCGATTTTGACGGCGGCTATGCGGACTACATGATCGTGGGAGCGGAAGCAATCGCGGCGGTCCCCGATGAGTTAGCGCCGGAGGAAGTAGGACCGTTCATGTGCGCCGGCGTGACGGTCTACAACGCGCTCCGGAACTCGGGCGCGCGGGGCGGTGACGTCGTCGCGGTGCACGGGATTGGCGGACTAGGTCATCTTGGAGTCCAATACGCGCGGAAGATGGGGTTCGTGACGGTTGCGCTGGGCCGCGGCACCGACAAACAAGAGCTCGCCGAGAAGCTCGGCGCGCATCATTACTTCGACACAGAGTCAGGTGATACGGTCGCCAAGTTACAGAAACTGGGTGGCGCGCGCGTCATCCTGGCGACGGCACCTAACGCAAAGGCTATCTCCGCATTGGTCGAAGGACTCGCGCCGGACGGAAACTTGCTCATTCCGGCCGCGCCGCCTGATCCGTTGAGCATACCGATGGTGCCTTTGATCTTCGGACGTACGTCCGTATCGGGCTGGTATTCCGGCACGGCGCGAGATTCGCAGGACACGTTGGAATTCAGCGGACTGAGCGGGGTTCATCCCATGGTTGAAAAATATCCGCTCAGTGAGGTCGCCGCGGCCTACGAACAGATGCACAGCTGCAAAGCGCGCTTTCGCGTGGTTCTTATGATGCCATAACCAAGGTGCGGTCGAACAAAGGGGAAACACTTACGCCTTGCGTTACCGTTGGACCGGAGAACGGAGCTAACAAAGGCGCGCCGCACGGGATGGGCACGATGCAAAGAAAAAGTGAACGAAGATCTGCTCGCGTTCCTGCAAACATAGGCTCAGACTCGCTCGCAAGGATAACAACTCCATGATCCATCCGCGATTGCTCACAGTCGGCGTATCTGGCGCACTGCTGATGCTCGTGTGGTTCACTGCAGGTTGTTCCCGAAAAACATCCCCGGCCGGCCCGGGTGCCCCGGAAGTCCTTGTCACCACGGTGAAGCAGCAGGATGTGCCGGCAATAAGAGAACGCGTCGCCACACTCGACGGTTTCGTCAACGCCGCCATCACGGCACGGGTGTCGGGTAACATCGTTTCGCAGAATTATCAGGAAGGCACGGTCGTGAAAACGGGGGACCTCCTTTTTCAAATCGATCCGCGTCCGTTCGAGGAGGCATTGGCCCAGGCGAAAGCGACTTTGGCAAAAGCGCGAGCGGCCCAGGCAAAGGCAGACGCGGACGAAAAACGCGCCCAGGACCTGTCCAACAAAAAGGTCATCAGTGAACAGGAGCGCGACACCGCGCTCCAAGCCGCGGCCGCGGGCCGAGCGGATGTCGATGCGGATGAAGCTGCGGTTAAGCAAGCAGAGCTGAATCTTGAATACACAAAGATCACGGCGCCGATCGACGGAATGGCGGGGTTTGCCACGAAACAGGTGGGCGATTTGGTCAACCCGACCAGCGGTCCGCTGACCACGATTTCACAGATCGATCCGATCAAAGCCCTTGTCACCGCTGGGGAGGGTCCGTTTACCGACTTCGTTTCAAAACATCCGGACCCCACGGAACGAGATGCTTTCCTGAAAACGATCGAGTTCGAGCTGGTCCTGAGCAACGGAAAAACCTATCCGCACAAGGGAACATTTTTCGCGATTGATCGTAGTCTGGACGCCAGGACCGGATCGATTCGCTACGAAGTGACCTTCCCAAATCCTGGAAATACATTGCGCCCGGGCCAATTCGGTCGCGTGCGTTTCGTTTTGGAGACAAAGAAGGACGCGCTGCTTGTCCCCCAGGATGCGGTGAGCGAATTGCAAGGCAGCTTTCAGATCTCCGTCGTTGGCGACGACAACAAAGTGAGTATCCGGCCGGTGAAGACGGGCGAGCGCTTTGGCGCGTTCTGGGAAATTACCGAAGGTCTGAAGTCGGGCGAACGAGTCATCGTCCAGGGCGCACAGAAAACGCGCGAAGGCAGCACGGTAAAGGTAAAAGAGTGGGCACCGCCAGCGCAGCCAGTCGCTCCCGACACTTCGCCCGCGCCAAAGAATCCCTGATTCGCCATGTCGGAATTTTTCGTTAGGCGGCCGATCGTTGCGATCGTCATCGCGGTGCTGATGACTCTTGTCGGAGGCGTCTGCATTCTCACTTTGCCGATCGCGCAATATCCGCAAATCGCGCCGCCGGAAATTCAAGTGCGCACCCACTACACGGGCGCCGACGCGCTGACGATCGAGCAATCCGTCGCGGCGCCGATCGAGCAGCAGATGAGCGGCGTGGATAACGCGAATTACTTCTATTCGATCAACGCCAACAACGGCGATCTGCGCATGCAGATCAATTTCGACGTCGCGACCGATCCAAACATCGATCAAATCCTGACGCAGCTGCGCGTCTCGCAAGCGCAGTCGCAATTACCCGCAGATGTAAACAACTACGGCGTCACCGTTCAGAAATCGACCCTCGCGCCGTTGATGCTCATTTCGCTGACTTCGCCGAAACAAACCCACGACAATATTTTTCTCGCCAATTACGCTTACATCAATCTGGTCGACCAACTGACGCGCGTTCCAGGCATTTCCAACGTGCAGATTTTCGGTGCGGGACAGTACGCAATGCGGCTTTGGGTCAAACCCGACCAACTGGCAAAGCTCGGCGTCACCGTGCCCGATATCATTACCGCGGTGCAGAAACAGAACACGGTGAATCCTGCCGGGCAGATCGGGAGCGAACCGATCCCGAGCGGACAAAGATTCACTTACACGGCCCGCGCCCAGGGGCGGCTGCAAACGCCGGAGGAATTCGGCGACATTGTCATACGAGCAAACCCGGACGGATCGTTACTTCGGGTGAAAGACATCGCCCGGATCGACCTCGGCGCGCAGACTTACAATGTCCGAGGCCGGCTCAACGGTAAGCCGGGCGCGATCCTGGCCGTGTATCAATTGCCCGGGACGAATGCGGTCAAGGCCGCGGAAGGCGTGCGCAAATTAATGACCGAATCTCGCGAGCGGTTCCCGGCCGACATGGATTACGTCGTCTCACTGGATCAGACGCGCGCGGTGACCGAGGGCATGCGCGAAATCGTCAAAACGCTTTTGGAAGCGCTCGTGCTGGTCGTGATCGTGGTGTTCATCTTTCTGCAGGGCTGGCGCGCCACGCTCATTCCGCTGTGCGCGGTGCCCGTCTCGTTGATCGGCATCTTCGTGCTGTTCCCGCTCTTCGGATTTTCGATCAACACGCTCTCACTTTTCGGGTTGGTGCTCGCGATCGGTCTGGTGGTGGACGACGCGATCGTGGTGGTCGAAGCCGTCGAGCGCCATATCGAGGAGGGAATGAACCCGCGCGAGGCAACGCTCCAGGCCATGCGCGAAGTCTCCGGCCCGGTGATTGGAATCGCGTTGGTCCTTTCCGCGGTTTTCATTCCCACTGCGTTTCTGCCTGGAATTACCGGCAGACTTTACCAGCAGTTCGCGCTGACCATTGCGATCTCGGTAATCTTCTCTGCCTTCAACGCCCTCTCCCTAAGCCCGGCGCTTTCCGCAATCTTGTTGCGCGCAAAGAAGAAGACCCGCGGCCCGCTCGGTTGGTTCTACGATCGCTTCAATCGCGTATTTGGGCGCGCAACTCACGGCTATGTGAGCCTGTCACGCTTTGCCATTCGTAAGAGCTTTCTTAGTCTGGGACTATTGCTAATCCTCGCGATCGGCGCCGGCTTTTTCGGCGCGAAATTGCCGAGTGGCTTCCTGCCGGAAGAAGACCAGGGCTACATCTACGCGGCCGTGCAACTGCCGGACGCCGCCTCCTTAGAGCGGACAGACGAGGCCTGCCGCAAAATCGAAGGCATCCTGCTTAAGACGCCAGGTGTGCAATACGTCACCAGCGTCGTCGGCTTCAGCCTGCTAAGCCTGGTGCAAAACACTTACAGCGCCTTCTTCTTTGTGACTTTGAAACCCTGGGACGAGCGGACCAGGCCGGAGGAACAATATCAAGTGATCAAGGCGACTATTAACAGGCAGCTCGCCGGTCTAAGTGAAGGCATCGCGTTCGCCTTTCCGCCGCCGGTCATCCCAGGCGTAGGTACCTCTGGTGGATTCACCTTCGTATTGGAAGATCGCGCCGGCAAAGACGTCGGCTTCCTTTCGCAAAACCTGAAGACTTTTCTGGAAGCGGCGCGCAAACGCCCTGAGCTCGCTGGAATGACTACGACGTTTTTGCCGAGCGTTCCGCAGGTATTTGTCAAAGTCGATCGCGACAAAATGCTGAAGCAAGGAATCGATCCCGGCCAGGTATATCAAACCCTCCAGACCTTCATGGGTGGTTTCTTTGTTAATTACTTCAACCGGTTCGGCCGCCAGTGGCAGGTATACATAGAAGCGGAAGGCGATTACCGGACCGACGCGAAGAACGTCGGTCAGTTCTTTGTCCGAAACGCGAATAACGATAGCGTGCCGCTCGACGCGATCTCAACCATCGAGCAGGTCTCCGGCCCCGAATTCACGCTGCGTTACAACGAATATCGCTCTGCTCAGATTAACGGCGCCGCCGCTCCCGGTTACAGCTCCCTCCAGGCGATGAGCGCGCTGGAGGAAACGTTCCGGCAAACGATGCCGAATGAGATGGGTTACGACTATCTCGGGATTTCGTTTCAGGAAAAGAAGGCGCAGGAAGGTGTCCCGCCCGCGGCGGTTTTTGGATTGTCGCTCTTATTTGTCTTTCTGATTCTCGCCGCGCTCTACGAAAGCTGGTCGCTGCCATTCAGTGTGCTACTCGGTACCCCGGTTGCCGTCCTCGGCGCATTTTTGACCCTTTTCCTGCGTAACATGCAGAACGACATCTACGCGCAGATCGGATTGATCATGCTGATCGGTTTGGCGGCGAAGAACGCCATCCTCATCGTCGAGTTTGCCAAAGACGAATACGAAAAAGGTAAACCGCTCTTCGCCGCTGCGCTCGAAGGTGCGCGCCTGCGCCTGCGCCCGATCCTCATGACTTCGTTCGCGTTTATCTTCGGATGTTTGCCGCTTTGGTTCGCCAGCGGTTCGGGGGCCGTAGCTCGTCGCGTGCTCGGCTCGACCGTCATCGGCGGAATGATCGCCGCCTCGGCCATTGCCATCTTTCTGATCCCGGTAACGTTTTATGTCATCGAGCGACTCTTCGCCAGCCGGACCGCCGCAGGTCAACAAGAACGCTTTGTCGAGGCGCAACCGCCCGCATGATCAGTCTGCTCCAGGCCTTGGAAGCCGCGACAAGTTGCATCGAGTGAGCCCGGGAACTAACGTGGGCAAGATGTCAATTGCGCGATTGGTCTTCGTCACCGGGATTCTTGCGATAATCGCTCCGTTATTGCTCGCCTCTGAAAAGACGACCGCAGTTTGGAGCGACGGCCACGGCTCTTTGCTCAGCGATGAAGAGCTGATGCGGTATGCGGTGGCGTCGCCGAGTGCGGGATATCCGGAGGCGGCGCAAAAGGCGAAGATGACGGGGAGCGGGCTCTATGAGCTTCAGATCAACAAGGCGGGCACGACCACGGGCGTCGCGATTGTGAAAAGCAGCGGGAGCGCGGTGCTGGATCAGGCGGCACGAAGTGCGTTTTTGAAGTGGCGGTTCAAGCCGGGAGTGTTCAGTCGCGTTCGGGTGCCGGTGAGCTGGTCGGTAAATCGGGTCCGCTAGAGCAAGCGTCGATGCGCAGGCTGGCGTTGCTCGGCGCGGTGATCTCATGCGCCCGACTCGCGGCAGCCGGAACGGTTTGGATCGATACCGATGTCTCAATTGGTTCCCCGATCCGCGAGGTTGACGATGCTTATGCGCTGGTCCTGGCGTTTCATTCGCCGGAACTCCGGATTGCGGGAGTGAGCACAACTTACGGGAACGCGCCGCTGGCGGATACCACCCGCATCGCGCACGAGATGGTCCGGCGGTTCGGCGCGGTGGCAGGACTGAGGCCCGATCAAGTTTTCGCCGGTGCGAAATCGGCCGCGGATCTCGGGCGGCGCAGCGAAGCGAGCGAAGCGCTGGCCAGAGCGTTAGAGAAAGACTCCGTCACTTACCTTGCGCTCGGGCCGCTTACGAATCTCGCAACGTTCCTCCAGCTTCATCCAAAAATGACGGGCCGAATCGAGCGTGTCATTTTCGTCGGCGGTCATGCGGAGGGAACGACCGTGGCCTTTGGTCCGAAGCGATCGTTCCGGATTCACGATGCCAACGTTTTCAAGGATCCGCGCGCCGCAGCTTTTGCGCTGCAGGCAAGAGTGCCGCTGACTCTGGCGCCAATCGCCACCGCTTCAGAACTCGTGCTCAACGCCGATGATTTGCGGGAGCTCGAACGGCAGGGCGGCGCCGCCGATTATCTTTCGCGGCGGAGCCGGGTGTGGCTCTGGTTCTGGACGCATTTCGTCCAAATAGACGGCGGGCCGATTTTCGACGCGCTGGCTGTTGTCATAGCGATGAGACCGGAGCTGGTCTCGATCGAAAAGCGTTATGCGAAGCTGGATGACTCGGGAAGCCTGGTTGCGTCAGCTCGCCTAACGAGTGGAACGCGGGCGGTGAGATATTGCAGCCGCTTCGCGCCGGAAACGAAACGATTTGTTCTGCAGAGGTTAATAACGCGAAGCGGCCGCGAATAACATCACCGTGCGACGATGGAGATATTCGCCCGCGCGGCTTGTTCGACGAGCGCCTTTTTCTCGAGCAACAGCGTGCGCGCGGCTTCAATGGCGATCACACGGAGATTCGCTTCCGTCGCCACCGCGATCGTGGCGACACCGATCACCGGCACATCGAAGCGCATGTCCTGGTCTGGTTTGGCGACCTTCACCATGATTGCATTCTTGCCGCCAAGAGCGCCGCCGCGTTTGATGCTCTCGTTTGTGCCCTCAAAACCTTCCACCGCCAGAACGGTTCCATTTTTAACGATCACCGTCTGGCCGATGTCGAGTCGGCTGACTTCCCGTGCGATTTCGAAACCGAGAGCGACGTCGTCCTCTTCGCGGCGAGTTAACTTACGTCCGGCGATCAATCCAGCCGGAGCGAGACAATCTTCGAGAAACGACGTCGCGGGCAAGAGCGTGATTCCGACACGCCCTAACTCGTCGCCGATCGCGGCAAAGATCGATGCGGCGTTGCGCCGCTTCAGCCGGGCCAGAAGGAGGAGCGTTTTCCAATCAGGGCGCAGGTCGAAAAGATTTTTGGGCGCGATCTGGCCGGCCATGATCGCGTTCGTAACGCCGGCGTTCCGAAAGGACGCGATCAGTTTGCCTAACTGGCCAACACGCATCCATTGGATTTCGTCCACGATGCCGGCGAGCCGCTCGTCGGTTTCATCCCTAAACGCGGCCGCGACAATCCGCTTTACACCGGAGCGGCGAGCGGCCTCGGCGAGAAGACGTGGATACACCCCGTTTCCGGCGATGATCCCGAGCGCGTCTGGAATTTGCACGATGCGAGACTAGTAATGTAGAGGTGCTTGTGCCAAGCGCCTAACCAATTGAACAGGCGCTCGCCGCGGCGAGCGCCTCTAGATTAACTGCGCCGCCGGCGCTTAACATGGAGCTGCGCTAGCGCCTTCTGCAAGGAAGCTTGAACGGCCGCGATTCCTTCCGAACCGAGATCTTCTTTCATCGCCTTTTGCGCGCGCGCCACGGCGGCTTCCGCCGCATGCTCGTCGATCGCAGCCGGCTCGAGCGCCATGTCGGTCAAAACCGAAACGGAATCACCCGTGATCTCGACGAAACCTTCTCCGATGGCCAGGAAAGTCTCCTTGCCACCCTTGAGCACACGCAGTTCGCCCGGATTCAAAGTCGTCAGCAGCGGAACGTGATTCGGATAAACCCCGAGTTCGCCCTCGGATCCTGGAAGGGTCACCATCTCAACGTCCTCGGAGTAGGCCGTCGCTTCCGGCGTCACGATTTCAAGTTTCAGGGTCGTCATAGCTCACGGTTCGTCATTCGGCATTCTTAATCATGTCGATGCCGCCCTTCATGTAGAAGTTCTGTTCGGGAACTTCATCATGTTTGCCATCGAGAATTTCTTTGAAACCGCGGACGGTCTCGGCAATCGAAACGTATTCGCCTTTCGTGCCGGTGAAAACTTCAGCGACATGGAACGGCTGGCTGAGGAAGCGCTGAATCTTGCGCGCACGCAAGACGGAAAGTTTGTCTTCTGGACTCAATTCGTCCATGCCGAGAATGGCGATGATGTCCTGAAGGTCGCGATACCGCTGTAACACTTTTTGGACGCCGCGAGCCACCGCGTAATGCTCTTCGCCAACGACGTCGGGCGCGAGGGATTTCGAAGTAGACGCGAGCGGATCGACGGCCGGGTAAATACCCAGCTCAGCGATTGAGCGCTCCAACACAATAGTCGAGTCGAGGTGCGCGAACGTGTTTGCCGGGGCCGGGTCCGTCAGGTCGTCGGCCGGCACATAAACCGCCTGGACCGACGTGATCGAGCCTTTTTTGGTCGAAGTAATGCGTTCCTGGAGGTCGCCCATCTCGGCGGCGAGCGTCGGCTGGTAACCGACCGCTGACGGCGTTCGGCCCAGCAACGCGGAGACTTCAGAGCCTGCCTGCGAAAAACGAAAGATGTTGTCGATGAACAACAAAACGTCCTGGTTGCGTTCATCGCGGAAATACTCTGTCATTGCCAAGGCCGAGAGCGCGACGCGAAGACGGGCGCCCGGAGGCTCGTTCATCTGGCCGTAAACCAGCGCGACCTTTGATTTGCTCAGGTCTTTTTGATCGATGACACCGGCCTCACTCATTTCCGTGTAAAGATCGTTGCCTTCGCGGGTCCGCTCGCCCACGCCGGCGAACACCGAGAAGCCGCCGTGGCCCTTGGCGATGTTGTTGATCAGCTCGAGGATGACGACCGTCTTGCCCACGCCGGCGCCGCCGAACGCTCCGACTTTTCCACCCTTGGTGAACGGACAGATCAAATCGATGACTTTGATGCCTGTCTCGAGAATCGTGGACCCCGTGTCCTGGTCGGTCAGCTCCGGCGGCTTGCGATGGATCGGGTAACGCTTCGTGTAAGTGACAGGACCGCGATTATCAACAGGGTCGCCGGTCACATTAAAGATCCGGCCGAGAGTCCCCTCGCCTACCGGCACCGTGATCGGGCTCCCCGTGTCGTTGACCGACATGCCGCGCTTCAAACCTTCGGTCGAGGACATGGCGATGGAACGGACCCAGTTTTCGCCAAGGTGCTGCTGGACTTCGAGAGTGAGCTTGGTCGGGTTGCCGTTCACTTCGTATTCAAGTTCGAGCGCGTTATAGATGCGCGGCAGCTCGCCCGTGTTCTTGAATTCCACGTCCACCACGGGACCAATGACCTGAACGATTTTTCCTTTATTCATAAATTTGTTTAACCGCCGACTGCCATCTGCGCAGTCGAGATTTCGAGCAACTCGGTGGTGATGCTCGCCTGGCGCATCTTGTTGTATTCGAGAGTGAGATCCTTGATGAATTGCTTCGCGTTGTCGGTCGCGTTTTTCATCGCGACCATCCGGGCGCTGTGCTCCGACGCACGCGCGTCGAGGATCATTTGGAAAACCTGATAGTGCAGGTAGTACGGCAGCATCACATCGAGCACGCTCTCGGGCGTTGGCTCGAACGTGTATCCGATCATTGGGTCGGTGCTGTCCTGCGGAGTAGCTCCCTCCGTTGGCGGCTGCGGTAACTCGAAGCTCGAAATCGGAAGCAGGGTTCGCACAATCGGCTTCTGGTTGATTGTGTTAATGAAGTGCGTGAAGAGCACGGAGACTTTATCGACTTCGCCGCTCAGGAATTTCTCGACGCAAAACTTGGCGATCTCTTTTGTTTCCGAAAAAGCGGGCGCATCTTTCAATTCGAAATCGGCCAGCATTTCCCGGCGCGTGCGGGCGAGGAATTGCCGGGCTTTCTTTCCGGCGACGACATAGCTCGTCTTGTTCGGATCGAAATTCGCGGCTTCGCGAAGGAGATTGGTGTTCAGCGCGCCGGCGAGTCCCTTGTCCGTGCTGATGACAACCACGAGCTCCTTCTTCACTTCGCGAATTTGCAGAAGCGGATGAAGCTTGTGATCGGTGCGCTGCTGGAGCGATACGAGGACGCGATTCATCAGCGTCGAATACGGCCGGCCCGCCAGCGCGGCATTCTGCGCCTTGCGCATCTTCGACGCGGCCACCATCTGCATCGCCTTCGTGATCTGCGCGGTGTTCCGGATCGACTTGATCCGGCGCCGTATATCCTGGGTGTTCGCCATTAGACCGGATTACTCGATTTGAATTCCTCCAGCGCGGCGGTCAGCTCGGCTTCGAGATCCTTGTCGAGCGCGCCTTTCGAAACGATAGAGGCGAGGAGACCTTGCTTCCGGGTCGAAAGGTATTCCTGAAGCTTCACCTGGAACTGCTTCACTTTTTCCACGGGCACGGCATCGACGTAGCCATTCTGCATTGCCCAGAGGACCGCGACCTGTTCCTCGACTGGAATCGGGTTGTATTGGACTTGCTTGAACAACTCGACGATGCGCTGGCCACGATCGAGGCGGGCTTTCGTCGCCGCGTCAAGATCGGAGCCGAATTGCGCGAAGGCCGCCAGCTCGCGGAACTGCGCGAGGTCCAGCTTAATCTTGCCGGCCACCTGCTTGATCGCCTTGATCTGCGCGGCGGAGCCGACGCGGCTCACGGAGAGACCGACCGAGATCGCCGGACGCACACCCTGATAGAAAAGATCGGTCTCAAGATAAATCTGACCGTCGGTGATCGAAATGACGTTGGTCGGAATGTAAGCCGACACGTCGCCGGCCTGCGTCTCGATGATCGGCAATGCGGTCAGTGAACCGCCACCCGCTTCCTTGGTCACGCGCGCACTGCGTTCGAGCAGACGCGAGTGGAGATAAAAGACATCACCGGGATACGCTTCGCGACCGGACGGCCGCTTGAGCACGAGCGAAACCTGCCGGTACGCGACGGCGTGCTTCGACAAATCGTCGTAAATGATGAGCGCATCCATGCCGTTATCCATGAACCACTCGCCCATCGCGGCGCCGGCGAACGGCGCGAGATACTGATTTGTCGCCGTGTCGGAAGCCGGCGCGGAAATGATCGTCGTGTACGGCATCGCGCCTGCCTTTTCCAGAATGGCAAGTGCGCGGGCGACGTTTGAATTCTTCTGACCAATCGCCACGTAAATGCAATAGAGCGGACGATGGTCCTTCAGCCGGCCTTCTTCGCCCGCCTTGTTCAAACGCGCCTGGCTAATGATCGTGTCGATCGCGATCGTCGATTTGCCCGTGGCGCGATCGCCGATAATCAGCTCGCGCTGGCCGCGGCCGATCGGGATCATCGCGTCGATCGCCATGATGCCGGTCTGGACTGGCTGGCTCACGCTCTTCCGTTTGATGACACCGGGCGCAATTTTCTCGAGCGGGTACGCGATCTCGGATTTCACCGGGCCTTTGCCGTCGAGCGGCTGGCCGAGGGTGTTCACGACGCGCCCAAGCAAACCCTTGCCGACCGGGACCTGGAGCAGCTTGCCGGTCGTCTTGGCTTCGTCGCCCTCCATGACCTTTGTCGTGTCGCCGAGCAAGATGGCGCCCACTTCCGTTTCTTCGAGATTGAGCGCGAGCCCGAACACGCCGCTCGAAAACTCGATCATCTCGTTCAACATCACATCGCTCAGGCCTTCGATGCGGGCGACGCCGTCTCCGGTTTCGCGGACGATGCCGACGTTGCTCTTGCTCGTCGTGGTCTTGAGGCCGGCGATCTGCGTTTCGATTTCTTCGAGAATACTGCTCATAATAGATAAGGGTTAAAGTTGTTGCTGGAGGCGATGGAGCCGATTGCGCACGCTGCTGTCCCAAACGTCGCTGCCGACGCGGATCCGCATCCCGCCGAGCAAATCTTTGTTTACGACGAAATTCGCCGCGAGGTCGCCCCCGTACTTCCGTTTGAGGTTGGCGACGATTTGCGCGCCGGACTCGGGAGAAAGCTCGGTCGCCGTCTCGATGGTGGCACTGCGTTTTTCCACTTCGAGGCGCAGCAAACGCTGGTAGGCCTCGAGGACCTGAATGTAATGGCGCGGTTTCTTTTCGATCAACGATTTCACGAGGGACGAAATCCGGCCGCTATCGAGCTGGCCGTCGGTGAAGCTTGACCGAAGGAGCCCCTTCGAAAGCTGCCGTGTCTCTTTGTTAATCTTCATCGCCGCGATTCCTAAGACGCGATTTGGCGCGACGCTTCTTCCTGCAGGCGCCGCTGATCGTCGGAAGTCAGGACCTTGCCGGTGACCTTTGCGGTCGTGTCCACGACGAGGCGTCCGAGTTCCCGCTTCAGTTCCGTCATCACGCGTTCATGTTCGATCGCGCTCGCTTCGCGCGCTTTCGCCACGATCTGCTCCGCAGCCGCGACGGCTTCCTGCTGTTTGCGCTCGGCGACGTGCGCTGCGCTGTCTCGCGCTTCGTCGATCATCTTCTGCGCCTGCGCGTTCGCTTTCGCGAGAATCTCCGCATGGCGCTGCTCCGCTTCGGCGAGCTGTTGCTTGATCTTCTCCGCGTTCAAGAGCCCTTCCGCGATCCGTTGCCGCCGCTCTTCGAGCACGGCCAGGATCGGTTTGTAAGCGAAACGCTTAAGCACCAGCGCGACGATGACGAAGCTGATGACCTGCGATAGAAAGATCTTGATGTCGAAACCGAAGGTCTCTCCGGTTTCTTTGATCATGTCTACGATGCTGGCGGCCGCAAGAAAGAGGTTCATAAACTTACCCAGGTAGTCGCCCCGTTTGTGCCCGGCCGATTATTTCGGCACGAGGAACAAGGCGTAGAACACGATCGCCTCCGCGAGCGCAATAGCCAGAATCGCCTGCACCAGAATTGGTGTGGCTGCGCCTGGATTGCGGCCCACGGCCGAAGCCGCGCCCATCCCGATCAAGCCGACGCCGATGGCCGCGCCGAGCGCGGCCAAACCTACGTGAATGCTGCCGGCGATTTCCGCGAGTATTGGTAGTATCATATTTTTTCTATTGGTTGTGTTTCATCGAGCGACCTCCGCGGGAACCACGGTCCGGTCGCCGAAATCTTCTAATGGTGCACCGCCTCCCCGTGTCCCGGTTCGTGTTGCGCAATCAAGAGCGTAAAGACCGCGGTCAGGAGCATGAAGACCAGCGCCTGCACAAAGCCGACGAGCAGCTCCAAAAAATAAAACGGAATCGGGATCAACCACGCCAGTGACGGCACGACGTGGCTCATTGATTCAAGCATGATCTCGCCGGCGTAAATGTTGCCGAACAATCGAAAGCTGAGCGAAATCGGCCGGAACAAGATCGAGACCACTTCCAGCCAGCCGACGACAAAAAAGATAAAGATCATCAGGATCTTGAGGAAACCGGCCATTTCGCCTTTCGGCGCAAACAAATGCTTGATCAGCCCGCCAACGCCGTTCGCTTGAATCGCCCAGACGATCCAGCAAATAAAAAAGACCGAGGCCATGGCGAACGTCAGGTTCAAGTTCGCGTTGGCGCCGCGGAACAACGGGCGATCGATATGAAACTCGCCGGTCGCATCGTGATGTCCCCAGCCGACCGTTCCCACCCCGGGCAAAAGGCCGAACCAGTTCAGGAACAGAATGAAGATGAAAATCGTGGCGAAGAACCAGAATGTCTTCTTCACCAATTCGCGGCCGATCATGTTTTCGAGAAAATTGTGCAGACTCTCGACGAGCCACTCCCAAAAATTCTGGAGCCCCTTCGGCACTGGGGTGATTTTGCGGGTCGCCAATTGTGCGCAGACAATAATCCCGGCTGCGACAATCCAGGTCACCACCATTGAATTCGTGATGGCGAGCTTTCCCACTTCGAAAAGGACATCGGGTTTGAGCGGAAGATGATGCTCCTCGGCCGTGGCGTGCACTGGTTCCGCGCCGAACGCTGCCGTCGCGAATCCGCCACACGTGAGAAACGTGAGGGTCAGTAAAAGCAGCAATGGAAAAAAGCGGCGCATTAAAATAAGGGTTGAAGGCAGCGGCCCATGCTCCCGTTAGGCTTGGCGACCGCGGAAACGGCGCACACAAGGGGCGGCTTGCGTCGCGCATACAAAAGCGCGTTTTATCCCGATGACAAGAGTGAATTCGCGAAATCTATTTCGCGATACTGATTCGGCGTAACCGGCCGTCCTCAGCCGTCCCGTTGCGACTCACCATTTCGCTTTTCACCGCCATGCGCTCGGGAAAACGTTCCTCGCTCAGCTCCATCTCCCGCGCTTGGACAGGTTCGTCGGCCGCCGCCAGAGCGATCGCTTCATCGTAATGGGTTTCGAGCTGCCGGATTTGTTCGCGCTGCTCGAAGTTCGCGGCCACGGATTCGCTGGCCAGGGCGCCCATTTCGCGAAAGGCAAAAGGCGAGCGGACCAAATTCTTCATCGCGGCGGCGAGCGCTTCGAAATCGCGTTCTTCGACGAGCAATCCGCTACGGCCTTCCTCGACGGCCTCGGGAATTCCACCGTGTCGAGTGGCGAGAACCGCAAGCCCGGTCGCCATCGCTTCGAGGATCGAGTTCGGGATCCCTTCCTGGTTCTGATCGGGCGGTGTTTCGCTGGGATGAAGGAAGCAATGCGAGCTGCCGTAGAGATCGAGCAATTCCGCCTGGGAAAGGAAGCCGCGGAAGTGAACCTTATTCACGATCCCGAGTTCCTCGGCCAATTCTTCGAGGTGCGGCTGCAACGGCCCCTTGCCTGCAATGATCAATTCCGCATTCGGGAATTCCTTTTGGAAAATCGCGAATGCGCAGAGCGACGTGGCGACCCCCTTTTTCGGAATGAGCCGGCAGGCCTGCATGAATCGCCAGCGCCCATTGTTAGGCGCATCGCGCCGGATAAAGGGAAATTCATGCAGCGGCACACCGGTGCGATTGATCCGCAAACGCTCGGGCGGGCAGCCGAGTGAAAGCAAGCGCTCCGCGAGCGACTTCGACCGGGCCAGCACCAGCGGCACCGCATGGAAAAGTTCCCTTAGTTTCGGGCCGTAATCGCGGATGTCTTTTTTCTCGGCGACATCAGCACCGTGAAACGAAACGACACAGGGCTTGTCCCAGCGTTCGATAAACGGCAGCAGGTGCACGCCAGTATGCCCGAAATAAATATGCATCAGGTCGGCGCCCCGCCGCTCCAGCAGTTTCGCCAGCATCTGGTATTCGCCACGGTAAACGATGGCCGGTTTTCGTTTGACGAATTTCAGCCA
>Ga0307478_10002292_pt1 | contig 15285 bp, 14 predicted proteins | sample atmos_gasesECM4C_2_FD_203713 | JGI IMG/M metagenome (GOLD analysis project Ga0307478, IMG submission 203713) | Hardwood forest soil microbial communities from Morgan-Monroe State Forest, Indiana, United States - atmos_gasesECM4C_05 | ecosystem: Environmental > Terrestrial > Soil > Temperate...
AAGTCCGCTGGGAAATCGCAGAACGATAGACGCTGTTCCGGCCAGACAGGCTGCCGGAGCCTGGAGAAACCCCCTCTTGTCCAGCCAGCCGGACCCGATCGCAGGTTCCCGGTTAGCGCACAACTTTGACCCCAGCCCGCGTCGAACCAGCAGCAAGCCGGCCGCGAACCGTCTCAGGGCCCGGAATGTAGCCCAAGTCAGGACCGCCCGGCGAGGCCCACCATGTGCGCGTCACTTGCTCGATTTACCAGACCGCGTTGGCAACGCCTACTGAAGAGCGGCGATATCCTTCGCGGTCGCCAACTCGCAACGCCGGCCCCCCACGGGGCAAGGGCGGAGCCTGAAAGAGTCCGTCATAGCCGCAGAGGTCCGCTCGGGTGGGAGCATATGCCCATGCCCATCGAGTGGTATCGGACACCGGACCACGACCTGGCCTCCAAATCCGAGTTCGATCGCCGCTACGCCCGCGCCCGCCCCCCGCGCCGGATCCAGTACAAGGTCATCAAGGCCATCCACCTGCTGGAAGCCGGCGAACCCGGGGCAATCCAGTGGGCGCAGCAGCTCCTGACGGAAGTAACCGCCGACCAGGACGCCTACCGGCACGACAAAGGACGCGCCTTCGAGACGCTGGCCAAGATTCACCGCAGCAGCGGGCAATGGGAACTCGCCGTCCAGGCACTCGAGCAAGCCATCGAGATCACCGGCCCGAGCATGAGCGGAACCTCCGGCCTGCCAGACCTCACCATGGCGGAAATCCTGCTGGAGAACGACCCAGGCAGCCTGCCCCTGGTCACTGACCTGCTCAACTCCCAGCCCCTCACCAGTCGGCTCAGGTTCAACTCAGACCTGTTCCGCTACCATCTCGCGGCAGCGCGGGCACGGCAACGGCTCGGCCAGGATCCCGGCCCGCCAGCACGGCGCGCACTAGCCCTCCTGGAAAACGACCGACCCCAGTTCCCCCGTCATCCCGGCGTCGGACGGATCCACGCCAGCGAGCAGACCGTCCGCGAACTCCATGACCTCGCCCGGCCCTGACGCTCGCCAGCCGCCGCGGCAGCATCATCGAGACCGGGCACCCACTCCAACAGCCCGAGCCCAGACCCCGCAACAGCCCGGGCGATCACGCCCGCACCCGCCACAAGCGCGGTCACTTCTCACGAACAAAAATCGCCTACCCGGCCGCCAAGTGCGGTCAGAACTCACGAACAACCGCGGTCAAGACTCGGATCTGGCCCCTATTTCGTGAAAGACACGGCCCTGGTCGCGGGCCGGTTCTGGGCGGTGAGCAGGACACGCTTGCGGAGCAGCGGCAGTCCGGCTCGTCGGAACATCTGGCGTTTGATCATCGGCTGGCCCGTCAAGGGCGGACGGCGGGTTTGACGTCGATCACGATCATCTTGTCGAGCTTGTAGTCGTCAAGGTCTGGGCGGTTCCATCTCTCGCCGGGGCGGATCTGGTGGAACCTGAACGTGGTGTTGGTCTCGTTCGCGCCGATGATGCAGCGTACGGCGCCCGGTTCGGGGAGGCCGTGCACGAGGCTGGCGAACCGCAGGCTGAAGTTGAGGCCCTGGATGAGCAGCGTCCGCTGGCCTGCCTCGCTGATGACTGGCGCGTTGTCGATGATCGCAACGTCAACGGGGACGAGGTCTTCGAGGTGGAATGAGCTGTGGGCGCACTCCCACCCGGTGAGGTCGCCGAGGCGGCCTGGGGCGTTCTCTGCGCTGGCTTGCGAGTCGGCCCAGGCGAGTACCGGGCCGCGGCGGACGATGCCGGACCTGAGGAGGTCTTCCAGGCCGGGGGTGATCCCGCCGGCAAGGACGGCGGGCTGCAGCCCGTGCGGCAGCCCGAGTGACTGCGCGGCGGCGTCGTTGAACTGAACCGAGAGCACGCGGTCATCCTGGCCCGCCATGGTGCCTGCCGTCACGCGGATTACGGGCATCCGGCGACGGAGAGTGCGGCCCGGCCACGGAAATCGCCTGGCGCGTAACGGCTGGTTCGCGGTGCTTGCGCGTAACCGCCTGTTCGCCGTGCGGAGTGAAGGGACTCCTGGTAGTCCGGCGGTTGTCTAGGCCTGCCGTTCTTCCAGGAGTCCGTGTTGTCATTGTCGCAAGGCGACGGGTGCTTGTCATGCCCTGGTGCCGCCGTTGAGCTGGGTCTTCTCCTGCCGCACCTGGCCGGGGCGGTGATCGACGGGGTCGTGGCGGCCGGCGGGCTGCTGCTCGTGCTGGCCAGGGCGAAAGCGGTCACGGCGGCGTGCCCGGCGTGCGACGCGGTGTCAGCCCCGGGTGCACAGCCGTTACGCCAGGCGGCTGGCCGACGCCGCCATCGGCGGACGCCGGGTGGTGATCCGGCTGGCCGTCCGCCGGTTCTTCTGCCCGGCCCCCGGCTGCAAGCGCAGGACGTTCGCCGAGCAAGTCGAGGGCCTGACCGCCCGCTACGCGCGGAAGACCCCGCCGCTGGCCGGCGTGCTGGCGGACATCGCGGTCGCGCTGGCCGGGCGGGCGGGATCGCGGCTCGCCGCCCGCCTGGGCATTCCGGCGAGCCGGCAAGTGCTGCTGCGGCTGGTCATGGCCGCCCTGGACCCGGCGGCGCCCGGCCCGCGGGTACTCGGGGTGGACCTATCCGGCGTCCTCAGCCACCCGTCCGTAACGTCGGATAGCGTGGTCTGAACTGCTGTTTACGCACGTCAGCGTGTCGATATCCGGCGTCCCACACTGACGTCGGTGACGTCGGCATGATGGCCTGCCATGGGGGTGCAGCGCATTCTGATCGGGGGGCAGCGGACGTGGACGGTGACGGGGGACGATTACCTTCCGGCGGGTCCGGTTGAGGAATACCTTGAGTTCCTGCGGATGGCTCAGCGGTGCTCGCCGAACACGGTCCGTTCCTATGCCACGTCGCTTGCTCGCTGGTGGGAGTACCTGACGACGGCGGGGACGGCGTGGGACGAGGTCGGGTTGCCGTTCTTCGTCTCGTTCGTGGCGTCGCTGCGGACCGGGCTTCCGGCAGGGGTGTCCCCGTTCCCGGCCGCTGCGGATGCCGCAGGACCGTCGGAGTCGACGGTCGCGGCCCGGATCAACGCGGTGCTGTCGTTCTACCGCTACCATGCCGACGTTCACCAGGTTCCTGTCGCTGACCGTCTTTACCGGCCCGGCGGGCGAGGCGGCCGCTATGTTCCCGGTCTGGCGCACCTGCAGCGAGGCGGCCAGCGTCCCGGCTCTGCCGTCCGTATCCGCCGCGCGGCTGCCCGGCCGGTCCCGCTGCTCACGCCGGCGCAGGTGGACGCGATCCTGGACGCGTGCGCCCGGCACGACGCCTCGGCCGGGCAGTGGACCGGGTTCCTCCGGGACCGGCTGCTGTTCGCCGCCCTTGCGGAGACGGGCATGAGGCTTGGCGAGCTGCTGTCGACGCGGCACTGCGACTGGCATGCCGGCCGGGGCGGCACCCCGTTCATCGAGGTCGTCCCGCGGCAGGATCATCCGGCCGGGGTGCGGTGCAAGAGCAGCCGTTACCGGCGGATCTACATCAGCGACGAGCTGGAGCGCCTGCACAGCGAGTACGTCTGGCAGCTATGCGACGCCGGCGCCCACATGGAAGTCGACCTGGCCTCGCACTTCGTGCTGGTGAACCTGCGCCGCGGCCGGTGGCTGGCCCCGATGCGGCCCGAGACCGTCTATGACAAGGTCGCTTCGCTGACGCGCGGTCTTGGCGGCGCGGTCCCAGCGGGCTGGACGCCGCACTGGTTTCGGCACACCCACGCCTCGGCGCTCCTTTTGTCCGGCGCCCGTGAGCACGTGGTGATGCGCAGACTCGGTCATGCCGACATCCAGACAACTTTGAATCTCTACGGCTGGGTCAGCGAGGACGCTGAGCTGCGGGCGCTGGCCGACTGGCGCAGCTTCTGCTCCGGGTGGCGCGGCTGGGACGGCGCCGGTGAGTAATCCGCCCCGCCGCCTCAATCGCCCAGGACGGCGGCCGGCTCGACCGCAGCGCGAAGCTGGCCGCGGGCATCCCGGACGCGTTCGCGGGCACCGTGTTCGACCCTGCCGACGCGCGCCTGGCCGGGACGTTCAGCCAGCGGTCGAAAACCCCGCTGCAGACCGGCTCGCTGCCGGTGCCGATGCAGCGCGAGCTCTCCTGGTGGCTGGCCACGTGCCAGGACAACGGCGAACGGGTCATCGACACCGACGACTGGAGACGGTGGGTGGTGACTGCGGCCGAGGCCGCCGCCTCCGGCCTCGCGGCGGGCTCGTTCGCCGACCTGACCCTGGCCGAGTGGATGGCGGCATGGAGCCGCAAGTTCCACGCGGACCGCGGACGGCTCGCCGCCCCCGGCACCCGGGCGAGGGCCGAGAGCACGATGCGCGGTCTGCTGCCCCGGCTGGCGGTTCGCTACAGCGGCGCGCCGTGGTGGAAGCACGACCTGTGGTGCCTGCGGTTCGACCCGCGGATCCCCCGGCGCGCGCACGAGCCCCACGGGGACGCCGTGATCCGCTGGGACGACATCGAGCCGACCTGGCTGCGGGAAGGCGCCAAGTTCTACACGGGCCTGCAGGTGGAGTCCGGCCAGATCACCTGGTCGACCGTCTTCCAGACGCACGTGTTCGCCGCCCGCCTCGGGGGGTTCGCCCTCTCCCGGGGCCTCGGCCGGCCCGCGCTGGCCGACGACCCCTCTCAGCTGCGCGCCGTGACGCTGGACTTCCAGTCGTTCCTGCGGCAGTGGCGGCGCGAGCGGCCCGCCCGCGGCCAGGCCCGCGGCGGGCCGCTGGACGCGCGGTCGGTCGCCCGCACCCTGCGGTTCCTCGGCAACTTCTACGCGACGATGACCGACTGCCGGCACGAGGCGGCCGCCGCGACCGGGGACGACGGGTGGCTCGCCCTCGGCGACGGTCACGGCCGCCTCGTCCGCCGCGACGAGCTCGCCGCGGAACGGGCCATCCGCCAGACCGACGACCGCAACTACATCAGCGACACCGACCTTGCGCGCAGGCTCCAGTACGTCGAGTTGCTCGGACTGCCTCGCGGCCAGGTCACGACCATCGTCCGCGACGGCGGGGAGACCAAGATGGCAGGGCTGGGCTACCCCGCGACGATGAGGGCATGGCTCATCCAGGCCCTCACCGGCCGACGGGCCGCCGAGGTCCTGATGATGGACTTCGCCCCGCTCATCCCCATTCCCGGGGTGGATCCCGCCACGGTCCCCGAGGGCGGGATGATCGCCCGCCTGCGCTACCAGCAGACCAAGATCGACGGCGCCCCGGAAACCATCCTCGTCGGGGCCGATGTCGTCGAGATCATCCGTGAGCAGCAGGCGTGGGTACGCGAACGCTGGAAGCTAGGCCCGGACGAGACGGTGCGCTACCTGTTCCCCAAGCTGTCCGGGAACCGCAAGGGCACAAGGGCCTGGACGACCAGCTGCTACGACCAGACCCTGCGCAGGTTCAGCGCCATACTGGGACTCCGCGACTCCGACGGGCAGCCGCTGTCCTACTCGCGCAGCCACCGGCTCCGCCACACCAAGGCCACGACCCTTCTTAACGCCGGCGCCCCTGTCCACGTCGTCCAGCGTTACCTCGGGCACCGGTCACCCGAGATGACCATGCGGTATGCCGCGACCCTGGCCAGCACCGCCGAGCGAGAGTTCCTCGCCATGGTCAAGATCGGCCGCGACGGCCGCCAGGCCGGCATGGACCGCCGCGACATGCTCGACATCCTGCAGCTCGACCGCCGCACCGACCGCATCCTGCCCAACGGCTACTGTCTCCTGCCGCCGGTCCGGTCCTGTGACAAGGGAAATGCGTGTCACGGCTGCGATCACTTCGCGACTGACCGCAGCCACCTCCCCGAGATCCGCCGGCAACTCGCCGCCACCGAGCAGCTCATCCGGCAGCGGCAAGACCAGCACTCCGCCCGCTACGGCGAGCCGATGGGCGACTCCAACATCTGGCTCGAACAGCGCCACGCCGAGATCCGCAGCATGCGCCTGGAGATCAGCGCCCTGGAAGCCCTCGGCGACGGCACCGCCGTCGTCCGCGGCCCCGGCGTCTGCGGCAGGGCCGGCTACCAGGACGCCGGCCCCGTGAGCATCGCCATCGCCGCGAAACCGGAGGCACCGTGACCAGCAGCGCCGCCGATCGCCGCGCCGCCGCACTGCGCCAGGCCGCGCAGGCCAAGCGGCAGGCCGCCGTCATCCGCACTGAAACCGCGCTCCGCGCGCTCATCAAGAACCAGCAGGACATCAACTTCCGAACCGTCGCCCGCGCAGGCGGGGTCAGCCTCGACTTCCTCTACGGCAACGACGACCTCCGCACCCGCATCGAGAAGCTCCGCGACCAGCAGAAGTCCCGCCCCGCCCCGGAACCCGGGCCAGGGCACGCGGACGGCAGCGACATCGTGCACATCCTCACCGAGAAACTCCGCCTCGAACGCGACGCGCGGCGGACCACGGTCGGACAGCTCGAGGAACGGCTCGCCGCCGCACACGGCGAGCTCCTCCGGCTCCGTCGCCTCCTCCAGCAGCACGGCATCGGCACCGCCTGACCACGCTGCGGACGCCGTCATGAACGTCACGACCTGCCGAAACTCGGCAAAAGTTTGTTCGACCACCAGATAAGTCGAGGACTTCGCGATCAGGCGCGGGCAGAACTACGGCACGGTCATCATCGACTGCGAGACCGGCGCGCCGCTTGACCTGCTGGAGGGCCGCGACGCCCAGCCGCTCGCGGACTGGCTGGCAGCGCATCCCGGCGTCGAGGTGATCTGCCGTGACCGCTCCGGCGCCTACGCCGAGGGGGCCCGCACCGGGGCGCCTGAGGCGGTCCAGGTCGCCGACCGGTTCCACCTGTGGCAGAACCTCGCCAAGGCCGTCGAGCGGTGCGTCGCCGCGCACCTGTCCTGCCTGGCAGAACCCAGGCCGGCGCCCGCTGCCGACGACGATCCCGCGCCGGCCGCGGAGCCGGCGGACGCAGCACGGCCGGAGCCCTCAGGGAAGTACGCCGACCGCGCCCGGCGGCACCACGCGCTGGTCCACGAACTGCTCGCCGAGGGGCGCGGCCTGCGGGAGATCGCCGCCACCTGGGCTGGGGGCTGCACACCGTCCAGCGCTACGCCCGCGCCGCCACCTGGCAGGAGCTCGCCGACGGCCGCTGGCAGGGACCGCGGCCCAGCAAGCTGGACCCGTTCAAGCCCTACCTGGACCAGCGCACCGGCGAGGGCTGCGGCAACGGCGCCCAGCTGTTCCGGGAGATCCGCGAACGCGGCTACGCCGGCAGCTACCCCGTCGTCCGCGACTACCTCAGCCAGCACCGGCCCGCCAGGGCACCGCTGCCGCCGGCCCCGCCAACCGTCCGGGACGTCACCGGATGGCTCACCCGCCACCCGGACTCACTCACCGAGGACGACCGGCCCCGGCTCAACGCCATCCTCCAACGCTGCCCCGAGCTCCAGGCCGCCTCCGACCAGGTCCGCACGTTCGCCGCCATGCTCACCCAGCTCACCGGCCAGGACCTACCGCAATGGATCAGCAGCGCCCGCGATGTCGGCCTGCCCGGCATCGCGTCCTTCGCCAAAGGCCTCGAACAGGACCTCGACGCCGTCACCCAGGGCCTGACCACCCGCTGGAACTCCGGACCCGTCGAACGACGCGTCAACCACATCAAGATGATCAAACGCCAGATGTTCGGACGAGCCGGACTGCCGCTGCTCCGCAAGCGTGTCCTGCTCACCGCCCAGAACCGGCCCGCGACCAGGGCCGTGTCTTTCACGAAATAGAGGCCAGATCCCAAGACTCACGAACGAAGCCAGGACATCATCAGATGGCAACATGTTGTGCCATCAGATGCATCTAATGGCAAGCATTCACGCCACCGGAGGCAGGCATGACCGTCATCAGCGCAGCACAATGGGTCTCACGTGACGACCACGGAGGCCACCGCATGCCCAACCCGTTCCTCCCCGAGCGGCTCCGCGAGCTGCGCGCCCAGGCAGGCCTGTCCCAGGCCGAGCTCGCCGACAAGATCGGCAGCGACGCCCGCCAGGTCAGCCGCTACGAAAACGGCCGGGTCGCCCCCAGCCTCGAAGCCGTCGTCCGCATCGCCGAGACCTTCAACACCAGCGTCGACTATCTCGTCACCCCCGACGCGCCCCGCCGGCCCCTGCACGCCCCCGGCAACGCACTCGACGCCCGCCTCGCCGACCTCGGCCAGCTCACCGACGACGAGCGCGCCACCATCCTCGCCGTCATCGACGCCATCACCACCAAAGCCAAGCTCCGCCTCATCACCGGCGGAGCCAGCTGACAGCGACAGGCTGCTCAGGTGGCGGGTGGCTCGAACACCAGGTTCGGAAGGAAGTCACCAACGATCTCGCCGTCATCGCCGACCTTCCAGGCACCGCGGATCGCAGTGGGGGGTACTGCATCATCGGGGCCGTAATCGCCCACGATCTCGTAGACCCACCCGCCCGGCTTCGTCTTCGCCTCCGCGACTAGGGCCGGCGGCAAATCAGGATGGTCCTTCACGGCGCTCCTCCCTCCGAAGGCCCGGTTTGCCGCCACCTGTCGAACCACACACGTTGCTCATCCACCGTAGCCAGCGCTGACATGTCGGGAGCCGGAGCGAAGATGTCCACCGCCGGAGGTCTTGCCGCAGTGCGCGGCACCGCCAGCACATACGCTCGGCGGCCTCCAGTAGCTTGGCGCAGCATGGCCGACGGGAACACATCACGGCGGGCACCATTACAGCCCACTAGGACGTCACGGACCTCAAGCTGACGGCGAGCCGACGCGAGAGCCTCGAACAGGTCTGGCCCTTCTCCCCTGGCGTCGATGTCATCACCCACGCTGACCTCCACCACACACGCATCACCGACGGCGAACCGCACGCGGGACGTCACAAGCCTGCCGCCGCGAACAGCAGGAACATTAACCTCTTCCCACGTCATGGGGCGAACAAGGGGTTGTCGATCCATCCGCCTGGCCCCCACGAGCCCTCGATCAAGCTTGCCGGTATCGAGCCTGGAACAGCGATCTCATTCGCCCAGAAGAAGGGAGAGTCCGCGCCAAAGGTAGCGTTCACGTCGGTACCGGTCGCCCTCAGCCTGTAGATGTAATCCGCCCTGATCTCAGCCGCGAAGTCCTGCGCCGACGACAGACTCTTCGTCGTCGAGACAAAGCCCGAGTCCGCGGGATTCTGCGTCACATGCTCCCAGAGATTCATGTTCCCGCCCTTCGGCTCGAAGCCCCGGCTGAAGATCTCCTCAGGACCACGAGTATCCGCGCGGAACAACGTCTGCGCCGCGCCACTGCCTGCGTCTTCTGCGGCTGCGCGCCCGACGCCGAAGAGGTCCAGGATGTCGCTGACGGGAATCGCTGACGTGAGGACCAGTACAGCTCCGATCGCGCTTTGCTTCTCCTGGGCGGGGGTGTTCCCGGCGAGGAAGCGCTCGCTGTTGCACGCGCCGAGCTGGATCATCCTGCCGACACAGCTGGAGTCGGCGGGCTTGAGGGCGTCCTCGGCCTTCTTGGCCGCGGCGGCCTTCTGCTCCTGCTCCTTCTGCTCGGCGAGCTTCTTGGCTGCGGCGGCCTTGGCGGCACTGGCCTCGGCGGTTCTCTCGGCGTTGTTCAAGGCGACCGACGCGCTGGGCGGGGCGATCTTCCCGCTGCTGGTGACCAGCCCTTCGGCCTGCAGGCAGGCCCCGACGTTAGCGATACAGGACGGGGAGCTGATGGCCTCGGGGGCGGGAGCGGGCGGGGCGAAGTTCCCCACGGGAATGATGTAATGCCCGGCCGGGTCGACGTTGCCGAGGGGGTTGCCGGCGCCGTAGGCGAACGGGTTCCCCGCCGCCGGGTCCGGCACCGGGGACACCTGGATGGTGTCGGCGGAGGTGAAGTCGCCCGCGGCCGGGTTGTACCAGCGGGCGCCCATCAGGTCTTTGCCCGAGGCCGGGTCGGTCCAGGCGGACTGGAACCCGAGCATCCCGGCCATGCTCCCGGTAGTGGCGGTGACGGTGCCCCACGGATCGTAGGACTGCGACCCGGACACCCCCGTGCCTGCGGCAGTGAACTGGCCCAGCACATCCCCGTGCATATCGGTCAAAGCGAGCACCCCGCCGGTGCCGCCGCCGGGGGCACCCACTCCGGCCAGCACGCTGCCCGACGGGTCCCAGGAGTAGCCGGAGACCCCGTCAGAGGCGATCGTCCCGGTCTTGCCGACGTAGGAGAACTGGTACCCGCCGCCTCCCGCGGCGGGGGTGTCGGCGGTCAGCCGGCCCAGCGCGTCGTAAGCGTACGCAACTGCGCAGCCGGCCTGCTCCCGCTCGAAGCCGGCACCGAACTCCTCATCGCCAACGGCACGTTCCTCCACCGCGACGACTTCACCAGCCAGTTCATCACCTACGGCACCAGCGACGGCACCTTGATCGCCGCCATCGACTGGGGTGCCGCCATCACCGCACTGCAAGTCGGCGAACTACCCTGCTCCGGCGGCGAACGCCGAATCCTCCAGCTATCAGCCAGCCTCGCCGCAGGCACCACCGTCAGCCTCCGCGACACCGTCATCGGCCTCGACCAAGACAACGCCGCCCGACTCACCGTCGCGATCCGGCATGCAGCCGGAAACGATACAAAGAATGCCGATATCAATGATTACTTCTGACCAAGTGAATGGATTAGCCTTAAACAAGCGGGTCCGGCAGCATCATCCCGAATTCGACAGCGACAGCTAGCGACGGCTCAGGAAGTGATTCGATTGCAGGCAGCCCTCAGCGCCTCGACATCATCACGCGGGAAGGCCCGGCCCCATTGCGAGCCGTAGTTCTCCTCACCGAGCTCTGATACTGCATCGTCAAAACCGTCGAGGATGGCTCTCGCGAGAGTCTCGATAGCATAGCGTCCGGACCATATGACGATTTCTTCGCTATCAGGCGAGCTTCGATCGGGAGCCCTGGCAAGCCGTATGTCGACGTTGGAGCCGCAGCGCTGGAAAGACCACCGGTATTCAGTTGGCTCGGCTTCGAACGCAGCCCGGGCACTCTCCGCGCCTTGGGCGATCGATGTGACCGCGCGAAGAAGATACTCAGGCCCGCCGGTGACGTCGGAAGCGACCGCCTCTGCCTGGCTGTGATCGTCGGAGATAGTGCAGAAGGCCCAGCCGCGATAACGCAGCTGCCAGGTGAACGATAGCCCTGCCATCACGGTCCTCCGATCGGCCATATGCCGCCAAGTCCGCCCTGGGGCGTCATCCATACTCGCACGAAATTCTCGCCATTGGCGCCCACTCCCGGCCACGGGATGATGTGCTCATGATTTCCGGTGACGTCATCGATCACACCAGTCTCATTGTCTGGGCTGATTTTCTCTACAAGTCCTTGGAATATATCCTGTTGGTCGATATTTTCGGCAAACTTGGTCCCCTCTGCTTCCTTGCCGAACCCGTGGGTCGGCCAGGTATGGGAGTCTATTCGCTCGCGGATCTGGTTGTAGTTGAGATCTTCTGACCCGCAGTTGTGAACCAGGATACCCACGTCTGAAGCAATGACATAAAAATCGTGCGGAAACCCATCGTGGAGGCAGACCTCATTCAGAATTCAGCCGGTGGATTCAGGCTCAGCGCAACCTGTAACGGAAATCAGACCCGTAACGAGAATTCAAGTTAATTTGATATTCGACATCTTCAATCCGAAGGTCAAGGTTAATCCTTGCAGATATCAACTCAAGAAGTTCCTCTGTCGGCGGCAATCCGCCAAAATAAGGCTCTGGGGGATAGCCGAGCGCCATAAAGATTTCATCTTCAGAAATCCGATGCGAAAGTTCGAATTCTTCCACCATGAACCGCCGATCCAAATTAAACCCTTCAGCAGTCCATACAGAATCCCGCCCATGGGCACGGGCTGCCGCCCGCGGGTCACTGGGAGACTCAGCTTTGTCGTCTGACCATGTCGCAGCCAAGAGCGGCTCCCAGTCGCCTCTGTTCTCGACGACGAAATAAAGAGCACCAATCTTCTCGTCGAGATTTGATCGAAGACTAGAAATTCCACGCCTTGCGCGGAGGACGCTCTCTATCTCTGCATTAGCAGGCCACAGTCCGTTACCCGGTTGCACGCCAATATTGAGAGCTGTCGAAATCTCCCAGTCTGACATCCAATACGACAGATCCCAGTGCTGCCTGACCCTACCCGTGTGGGCCTCGACCCCGTTAATAATCCACATGATCAGCAGCCAGAAGGACTTCTGTTTGGGTCGCCAGGCTTATTTTGACTTCCATCATTTGGATCGAATTCTCCGAGATGCGTACCGTTCTTGCTGTACACCTCTACAGCTCCGTGCTGATAGTCCCACTGAAGTGTCATTTTCCCATCCGTCCAAGTAGCACGCCCTCCTCTGTTACCGATGTATTTTGCATTCGGAAAACCTGGGAGTATTTTCCCAGCCGGCGGGGGAACATATGCACTCGATGCATTGTGGACAAGAACGGCCCCTGTAACAGTCTCGACGTAGAAGTCGTGGTCGTTGTTGCCGGGGACGGTGAGATCCCACATCCAGCCTACGTGGTCGGCGGGAACCGAGCCGCCATCGGCGACCGCGACTGTGCCGTTGGACGTCTTGAGGTGCTCGCCTTTCGATAGTTTGTTCGCTGAAACCCAGTAGTTATGATAAGGGTCCCAGAACAGGTGTCTGGACGTGGTGTGGATGACCTCGGTGCCGTTTTTGGTCTTGACGGTGAGGTCGTACAGGTCGGTGTCGTGGTTGACTTCGACGGCGGCGACGGTTTCGGGCTGGTCCTTGCCGGTGGCGGTGTCGGCGGCCAGGACCTTGTCGCCGGGCTTGAGGCTCGCGATCGGGACGGCTTTGCCGGAGGCGAGCAGTACCGGGGTGCCGGGGGTGAAGGAGTCCCCGCCGTCGCACGCCTCGCTCGCCATTTTCGTGACGTCGTCGTAGAGCCCCTTGGCGCCGTAGGTGGCGATGGAAAGGCCTGACGCCGTGACAAGGCTTCCGAGGGCGATCGCAGGCGCGCCGGCCACGCACAGCACCCCGGTCCCGCAGGCAACCGCGCCCGCGGTCCCGATCCCGATGCCTGTATCGGTGATGATCACGCCGCCGATGGTGACGATGCCGTTCAGCGAGGCCCGGCCGATGTTGCCGGCGTTGGCCGACACCCACTTCGCGCCGCTTTCCAGCCAGGAGAACGCGCCCCCGCTGGATCCCGAGGGCGCCGGCTTGTCGTCAGGCTTGAGGGGGACGGACATGGCCCGGAGGATGTTGTACTGGACCCGCTGCCGTTCGGCCCTGGCCAGTTCCTCCTGCTTCTGCTTGGCTGCGGCTGCCTGCTGCTTCTTGAGTTCCGCGGCCTGCTGCTGGGCGAGTTTCTCCCCGGCGGCCTTCTGGGCGATCACGGCCGCGTACGCCTTGGCGGCGTTGGCCTCGGCGGCGGTCACGCCGACCTGCTGGTAGGTCTGGGTGAACACGTTGGCGTAGGCGGTATCAGCCTGGTAGTCCGGGTTGGTCGCGGGCGTCCCGGCCTGGATCAGGTGCCCGGTCGGGTCGGTGAAGCTCAGCGGGTTCCCGGCCGCGTAGCCGAACGGGTCGGCCGCCGCCGGGTCCGGCACCGGGGACACGTGGATGGTGTCGGCGGAGGTGAAGTCGCCGGCGGCCGGGTTGTACCAGCGGGCGCCCATCAGGTCCTTGCCCGAGACCGGATCACTCCAGGCCGACTGGAACCCCAGCATCCCGGCCATCGCCCCGTGGGTGGCGGTGACGGTGCCCCACGGGTCGTAGGCCTGCGACCCGGACACCCCCGTGCCGGCCGCGGTGAACTGGCCCAGCACGTCCCCGTGCGCGTCGGTCAGCGCCAGGACCCCGCTCGTGCCGCCGCCGGGGGCACCCGTCCCGGCCAGCACGCTGCCCGACGGATCCCAGGAGTAGCCGGAGACCCCGTCAGAGGCAATCGTCCCGGTCTTGCCGACGTAGGAGAACTGGTACCCGCCGCCTCCCGCGGCGGGGGTATCGGCGGTCAGCCGGCCCAGCGCATCGTAGCCGTACGACCGGGTCCCCGCGGTGGCCTGGTCGCCGTAGGCGTCAAAGGTCACCGCGACGCTCCCCGACGGGGACGACTCCGAGGCCGCCGTGCCGCGGGCGGTGTAGGCGTAACTGCTCGTCCCGTCGGAGGTGAGCTCGTCGCGGGCGTCGTAGGTGTAGGTTTTCGACCCGTCCTGGGTCAGGTTCCCGTCCTCGTCGTAGCCGTAGGCCGTGGTGCTGGTGCCGTTGTCCCACGACGTCAGCCGGCCCGCCTCGTCGTAGCTGTACGTGCTCGAGGCCGGCCCGGCCAGGCCCGTGGTGGTCTCGGACGTGACCTGGCTGTCGGCGTCGTACCCGTAGCCGACCGACGCGACCGTCGAGCCCGACGACGTGGCGAGGGTGTCGGAGGTCAGCCGGTGCTGGCTGTCGTAGGTGAACGACTGGCTGTCGTTCCCCGGCCCGTAGGAGATCCCGCTGACCTGCGAGTCGGGGTTGTAGGAGTAGGTGGCCGTGGTGCCGGTGGCCGGGCTGGCCAGCGTCGCCAGGCGGCCCGCGTCGTCGTAGGTGTAGGCGGTGGTGCCGGCCGCGTCAGCGACCGAGGCGACCTGGCCGTCCCCGTTATAGGAGTAGGCCGTCGGCCGCCCGACCCGGACGCGGACAGGACCTCGCCCCGGTCGTTGTAGGTGAACGACTCGCTCGTCGCGTTCGACCCGCTGCCGGCCGTGTTCGATGTAGAGGCCGTCGTCAGGTTCCCCGCCGCGTCGTACCCGAACGACCGCGTCGGCGTCGCCGCGTCCGCCCCGGTCCCGGACTGGCCGGTCAGCTCACCGACCTGGTTGTAGGTGCTGGTGACAGTCACCCCGCCCGGCTCGGTCTCGGTCACCGGGTCCTGGTCCGCGTCGTAGCCGGTGGTGAACGTCGAGTCCGCCGCACCCGAGTACTGCGCGGTGGCCGGCTCGACCCGCGACTGTTGCAGCCCCCACGAGTTATACGTGTACTGCCACGGACTGCCGTTCCCGTCGGTATACAGGGTCTGGTTGCCCGCCGCGTCGTACCCGAACGACGTCGTGACCGCCGACGTAGCCGACACCGGCTGAACCTCCGCCGACACCAGACCCGTCGGGTCATAGGTGAACGTCGTGCTGTTCCCGGCCGCATCGGTCGCCGACAGCTGGTCGCCCTCGCCGTCGAACGTCGCCGACGTCGTCGCCAGCACGTTCCCGAACGCGTCCAGGTCCGCCGTCGAGGTGACGTTCCCGGCCGCGTCGTACCCG
>Ga0307478_10002293_pt1 | contig 15284 bp, 14 predicted proteins | sample atmos_gasesECM4C_2_FD_203713 | JGI IMG/M metagenome (GOLD analysis project Ga0307478, IMG submission 203713) | Hardwood forest soil microbial communities from Morgan-Monroe State Forest, Indiana, United States - atmos_gasesECM4C_05 | ecosystem: Environmental > Terrestrial > Soil > Temperate...
GCGGCTCGATCGGCGGCGGTGTGATCAGCTACTCGGTCGACGGCAAGCAGTATGTGGCCACCACTTCCGGTGTCGTTTCGGGCTTCTTCGGAGGCTCAGGACCTTCGGCGGTAATGGTGTTCGCCTTACCCTGACAAAGTCGTGAACCTTGGACTGGCGGCGTTCCTCCGACGGGCGCGCGAATGGGGACGATGTCGTACGCTTCGAAGGCGATCGGCTTTGGCGTGGGGACTTCGTCGCCGTCCCTACGCCCGGTCCGAGCGAAAACGCTGATGATGCGGACGGCACGCTCATAGTAGACAGCGCCTTCGGGTGTAACCGTTACCCTGCGCGTAGTCCGGTGAAGCAGTTTCACACCCAGGTGCGATTCCAGGTCCTGGATCAGCTTTGTCACCGTCGAAGGCGGCAGCTTCAGCGACTCAGCGGCCTTTACGAATGTCCCTGCGTCGGCGATGCGGGTAAAGACCCGGAGTGACAACAGGTGATCCATGGAAACCCCTGAGGTTCTCGGGGAAGTCTATGCCGATTGTTCAACGTGCGGAATTATGAAATCGTCATCAGCCGATTTATTCGGACCGGTTCGGCGCCTAACCTGCAAGCCCATTCAGGACTGAACACACGCCCATGAACAGAAAACTCGAAGGAAGAGTAGCGCTCATCACGGGCGGTTCAAGTGGCATCGGCCTGGCCACCGCCGAACGGTTCGTGGCGGAGGGCGCGTTCGTTTACATCACCGGGCGTCGTCAGGCCCAGTTAGACGCAGCGGTAAAGAAGATCAGGAGCAACGTCAAAGGCGTGCAGGTGGACGTATCCAAACCGGCCGATCTGGATCGCCTCTATTCCCAGATCAAGAAGGAAAAGGGCCGCCTGGACACCGTCTTCGCCAATGCTGGCGGCGGTACCTTTCTGCCTCTCGGGTCGATCACCGAGGAGCAGTACCACGAAACCTTCGACAACAACGTCAAGGGCGTGATACTGACCGTGCAGAAGGCGCTGCCGCTGTTGCCCAACGCAAGCTCGATCGTTCTGAACGCCTCCACAGCCGCATCAGTCGGCATGTCAGCATTCAGTGTCTACTCGGCATCCAAAGCCGCTGTACGGAACCTGGCGCGCGGCTGGGCGACGGACCTGAAGGACCGCATGATCCGCGTCAATGCGGTCAGCCCCGGGGTCGTCATCACGCCCGCCTACGAGAAGCTCGGCCTTAGCGACGAACAAATCAAGAGCTTTGCAGCGCAAATGGTGGCGCTGATTCCTCTGGGTCGAACCGGCGAGCCGGACGAGATCGCCAAGGCCGTGCTTTTCCTCGCATCGGACGACAGCAGTTTCGTCAACGGCGCCGAACTGGTCGTCGACGGCGGCCAGACTCAGGTGTAAGGCCTGCCGGCGGCAAACATGCATCAGAACTCGCGAGTGGCGATGGCCGTTGCGGTGCTCTCGTCTGCGCTATCGACGCTGGCGACGATCGCTCAAGCACAGTCGATCTCGATTCCAGGCCTACGTGCATTCTCGCGAAGCCTCACCTCAACCATCGACGGAACACTGTTCATTGGGTGCCTTGGTGATGGCGGCATCGATCAAGGCGTGCGAATGCGACGGCGATGTACCCAATAACAACGACTAACAAGGATCGGAGGACAACATGACAGGGTCTACGTCGATCGGTCCAGGATCACCCGAAGCCACTTCGCGTCGCGGCATGCTTCTCGCGGCAGCCGGACTCGGCACGGTCGGGTTGGGGATGGCTCTAGCTGCCCCACGCGAAGCAGAAGCCAATGCCGCCGAGATCACGGTGCCGCCCGCGACGGACGCGTTGTCGGAGTTCAAGGTGTCAGTGCCGCAAAGCGCGATCGACGATCTCAAGCGTCGACTGGCGTCCACGCGTTGGCCGGAGCGGGAAACCGTCGGCGACTGGTCGCAGGGTGTCCCCCTCCCGAAGGCTCAGGCGCTCATCGCCTACTGGCGCGACAAGTATGACTGGCGCCGCTTTGAGGCTCGCATCAACGCCTTCCCTCAATACCGGACTCGGATCGACGGAGTTGGCATTCATTTCATCCACATGCGCTCCCCTCAGCAGAACGCGCTGCCGATCATTCTCACGCACGGGTGGCCGGGGTCGGTCGCGGAGTTCATGGAGGTCATCGGCCCGCTCAGCGATCCCGTCCGCTATGGGGGAAGGGCAGAGGACGCGTTCCATGTCGTCGTACCGTCGCTCCCAGGCTTTGCCTTCTCCGACAAGCCGGTCGAGAGGGGCTGGGACGTGAACAGGATTGCCCGAGCTTGGGCGACGCTGATGCCACGCCTTGGCTACGAGCGTTGGGTGGCGCAGGGAGGCGATTGGGGGGCGGGCGTAACGCACGCCCTGGCGCACCAGCGGCCACGGGGTCTGATCGCGGCCCATGTGAACTGGCAATTCGTCTTTCCCGAAAAGCTGCCGGAGAATCCCACGCCTGCCGAGCGCAAAGCCATCGACCGCGCGGCGTTGTTCGCCAATGACCAGAGCGGCTATTTCCGCGAACAGGGGACGCGTCCGCAGACCATTGGTTATCCACTTGCAGATTCGGCCGCGGGACAGGCGCTGTGGATCTACGAGAAGTTCCAGGCGTGGACCGATAACCACGGCAATCCTGAAGATGCGCTCTCCGTCGATGCGATGCTCGACGATATCAGTCTCTACTGGTTCACCAACACCGCCGCGTCGTCGGCCCGTATCTATTGGGAAAACACCCGCGCCGGCAAGGCGGGCCTGTCCGGCGGACGGATCGAACTGCCAATGGCGGCGTCGGTCTTTCCGCACGAGATATTCTGCCCGCCAAAGGCCTGGGCTGAGGCGCTGTGGCCCAACCTGTTCTACTGGAATGAGGTCGACAGGGGCGGGCACTTCGCCGCGTTCGAGCAGCCAAAGCTCTTCACCGAGGAACTGCGGAACGCCTTCAGGTCACGGCGAGGTTAGGGATCTGGCTGTCTTCACCACCGCCCGCGGGTGCTCTGACGCGCACCAAATGATTCGGTCGGGTCAACCGCGCCAAGGCGGCGGCATCTAGAGAAAACGGCAAGAAGGGCGGTCGGCCTCGAAAGAGCGCAACCCTCGCGTCCTCGCAACGGCGGGCTCGTCAGTCAGATGTCCGCGCGGACGGCCTTCCCTCGGGGCTACGCCAGCCTCCCCCGAGCGCTTTGAATACGGCGATCTGGTCCTGTACAAGATCCGCATCGGAGGCCGCAACGGCCGCCTCCGATGCGACAAGCGACTGCTCGGTGGTGAGCAAATCCAGATTGCTGAGCGAACCGGCGAGGAACTGGCCATGGGCCATGCCAAACGCCTGGCGCGCCTTGTCCTGCGCCTCGACCAGCGATTGCCTGCGATCGAGTTCTGCGCCATAGCGCGCCAGCGCCTGCTCCGTCTCCTTGAGTGCTTGCAGCACGACGGCATCGAAGCCGGCGAGGGTCGCCGCCGCGTTGGCTTTCGCCTGGCGCACGCGGGCGCGCGGACCGGCCATGTTGGGAAAGGTCCAGCTCACGCTCGGGCCCAGCCCCCAGGCCAGGCCGTTGTTGGTGGTCACCTGGTTGAGTTCAGAACTGACGCCTCCGTAGAAGCCGCTCAGAACGATCTTCGGATAAAGATCGGCGGTGGCAATCCCGATACGGGCGCTCGCCGCGGCGACATGCCGCTCGGCCTCGCGCACGTCTGGGCGGCGTCTGAGCAGGCTCGCGCCATCACCGACCGGGATCAGTTCCGCGAGCTGCGGTGGCGTCGCGCAAGCTTCCACCTCGGTCGGAGCTTTGGACGGCGCGCGGCCCAACAGTTCAGCCAGTTCGAACAGCGCTGCCCGTCTCTGGCCTTGCAGCGGTGGAATGCTGGCGCGCACTTGAGCCACCAGACCCTCTGACCTGACCACGTCGAACTCGGAATTGGCGCCGGCCTGGTGGCGTAGAACGGTGATCTGCGCCTCGCGAGCGACCACCTCGAGCGAATGGCGGGCTACCGCGATCTGCTCACCCAGGGCGCAAACTTGTGCATAGGCCCGCGTGGTCTCCGCGGCGACGGTGACTCGGACGCTGTCACGCGTGGCGGCCGCTGCCTCAGTGTCCGCGCGCGACGCTTCGATCGAGCGACTCACGCGCCCGAACAGGTCGATTTCGTAGGAGACATCCAGAAAGGTGTCGAAGATCCACACATCGGCGGGGGCATGACCGCCGATTTCGAGGATTTCCTCGGTGACCGGATCCCGACCATAGACGGCCCCGGCGTCGACCCTCGTCTGCGGGTAACGTCCGACCCGCGCGGCCTGCAGGATCGAGCGCGCCGCCGACAAGTTCGCCGCCGCGATCCTCAAGTCGGTGTTTGCGGTGAACGCCTCTTCGAGCAAGCGATCGAGCAATGGGTCCTGGTACAGCCGCCACCAGTCATCGGGTGGCTCGGCCGTGGTCTCGGCCGCGGGGGTGGCCGAAACCAGCGGCGCCTGAGCTCCACTCACGGCCGCTGGGGGCATGTACTCGGGTCCGACGGCGCAGCCGCTGAACGCGCCGACCGTCGCCAGGAGCAGGGCGGCGCAGCGGTCGCGAATCACGGGGACGGCGCGCCCCCGCGCGCGCCGAAGGAAACGTGGGAGGCGGGCCCCGGCGGGGCGGCACGGCGCGTCACGATGATGATCAACGTCAGCGCGGTGAGCGTGGCGACCACAACGAAGGAATCGATGATGCCCTGCGTGATCGACATGCTGTGGACCACGCCGTTCAACACACTGGCCCCGCGCGTCGACGCCGAGGACGGATCGCCAGCAGGCGCCGTGACTGCAGCGTAAGCCTGCAGGCGCTGAATGACCCGCCCGTCCCCGATCTGCACGTGCTGGCCGAGCAGGTTGGAGGCGATCTGGCCGCGCACGCGCACGAACGTCACGATGAAAGCAGAACCAACCTCTCCGCCCATCAGCCGCGCGGTCTGCAGTGCGGCGCCGAAGCTCAGTGCATCCTGAGGTCGCAGGTGCAGCACGGAAAAAAATACGATCCCCGACAGCGCAAAACTCTGCCCCAATGCCTGCAACAGCTGTGACACCAGAAACTGGTCCGAACCCCACAGGGGCGTCAATCCATGCGCCACCATCAAGCACGCCATGCAGATGCAGACGAACCCGGACGTGGCCACCAGCCGCGGGTCGAACCGGCGCAGAAAGTACCCAGCCAGCGCGCATACGATCAGCTGCGGAACGGCGATCCACATCAGCGTCTGACCCACCTCGAGGGCTCGGAAGCCCCGGACCACTTGCAGGAACTGGGGGATGACGTACGACGTGGTCAGGATCGTCAGCCGCAGAAAGCAGACCATCAGCAACAGGCGCGGCAACGGCGCTCGGAAAAGAACCTTGAGGTCGAGGCCCGGCTGCGGTGTGGAGCTTTCATGCACGAAGAACGCAGCCAGCAACGAGCCCCCGCCCAGCATCAAACCCCAGACCAATCCCGAGTTCCACCAATCCAGGCGATTGCCCTGGTCCAGCGCGGCGTAGATCAGCCCCAGACCGATGCCGCCGAAAGCGAACCCGAACAGATCCGGGCGCGGCCGATCGGGATTGGCCGGCTCAGGCCGGACGCCGAACCCCAGAAACAGGGCCATGCCGGTCGCCAGAGGTACGTTCTGCCAGAAGATCCACTTCCACGACAGATGTTCCAGGTACCAGCCTTCCAACGAGGCAGACACATTGAGCGAGAGTTCCAGGTTCAGTGCATACAGGGCCACGCCGTAGGCCCACGCCTTGGGGGGCATGTTTCTCAGCACGAAACTCAAGGTCAGGGGCACAAAGAATCCCGTTGCCAGGCCACCCGCGAATTGCATGCCCAGCAGCATCTGCAAATTGGGCGAGAAAGGCTCCAACAGCGATATCACCGCAAACGCGGCAGCCGCTTGCAGCAGTACTTTTCTGGGCCCGTAGACGGCGCCCATCCAGATCGCTATTGGGGCGACCAGCATCTGAGCGGTGGTCTGAGCCGTCGAGATCCATGCGCCCTCGTCGAATCCTGCGTGCACGGCTCCGCGGATGTCCGCTAGCCCGAAGGTGGACAGGCGGGTGGTCAGGGTGGAGATAAAGGTACCCAGCAGCACCGCCGCCAGCCCCAGCCACGGAATGGCGCTGGGTGCCGCCGGCGCCGCGGGGGCCGCGCCTGGCGCAGGCGCCAGAGGCTGCCCGCTCACTTGTGGTCAGCCTGTCTGGTGTCGACCGTGGCCACGACCGACATTCCGGGGCGAAGGCGGTCGCTCAGCCCGTCGGCGTCGTCGATGGCGATCTTGACCGCGACGCGCTGTACGACCTTCGTGAAATTGCCCGTGGCGTTGTCGGGCGGCAGCAGCGCGAACTGCGAGCCGGCTCCCGGCGCAAGCGCGAGCACGTGACCGCGCAACGTCCGACCCGGAAAAGAGTCGACCTCAATCTCGGCCTTCTGGCCCACGGCCATATGCGTCAGCTGGGTTTCCTTGTAATTCGCGATCACCCAGACCGACGGCAGTGGCGTGAGCGATGTGATCTGGCCGCCGACCCCCAGGAACTGACCGGGCTTGACTTGGCGCTGACCGATGACCCCGTCCTGTGGCGCGACGATGCGCGTGTAGCCCAGATTGATCGTCGCAATCTGCAGGCTGGCCTGTTGCGCGGCCAGGGTCGCTTGCGCCTGCGCCTGCTGCGCGGTGAGCACGTGGAGTTGGCGCTTAGCCGCGCTGGCCTGGGCGCGGTTCTGCTCGAGCTGCGCGGCCAGCTGCGCCCGAGTCGTCTCCAGCCGCTCGCCCGCCTCGGTGGATGAGGAGCCCGTCGACAGAAGCACTTCCTGGCGCGCCAGATCGCGTGTGTTCTGCTCCACATTGGCCATGGTTGCGGCGACAGTCGCCTCGGCCGCCTGCACGTTGGCCTCTTGAAGCGCGCGCTGCGCCTTGAGCGTCTCGATCTGCGCTGCGGCGGCGGCCACGCCGGCAGTGAGTTGCGCGACCGCCGCCCGATAGTCGTCGTCGACGATCTCGGCCAGCAGCTGCCCGGCGCGCACACGCTCGAAGTCCTGCACCGGCATGGCCCGCACGTAGCCTGAGACCTTGGCCGCGATCGGTGTCAGATCCGCTTGCAGGTAGGCGTCATCCGTCGTTTGCCGATCGGCATCGCTCTGCCATCGATTCCAACGGGTGGTGATGACCACAAGCAGGCCAAGGGCGAGCAGGAAAATGAGTGCTCGCCAGATCCAGTCGGGCGGTGCGCGCCAATGAAATGCCAATTTCGGGTCTCCCATCGAGGTCGGTCCACGACCTTGCCCCGACCTCTTATTTGCCCCTGAACCGCGTCTGTCAGCGACTATCACATATTCTGCGGCGCCGTGCAGGAAATCGATTACCTCGCCGCATATATATCACTGTTGTTCAACAGGAGAGGTGCCTGGGAGCGCTTGCGCGCAGACGCCCGCGGGCAGCGAGCCGCGCATCTGCTCGAGGGTCTCCGCCACGACTGTTGGCATTTCGATTACCTTTCAGGGCGCTTCGCGCGCACTGCACCAGGTTACGGCTGCAACGGTTGCACACGAAATTCGCCCCCGAGTCCTTGAAATCGCCTGGTTGATCGCGCGCCCTACGATGCATCGCATCAACGACGGGATTTCGATCCGGAGCAACGAATAAGCTGGAGTCGGCCATGAAGATCGCAAGACACCTTTTATTGGCTACGCCGATCGCAGTGGCGGCAGCCCTCGCACTTGCGCAGCCATCGTTGGCCGCTGCGCATGATGAAGAGCGCGCCGAAGCGCCCGGTGGTTGGCACGGGGACTCGCACGGCGGCTGGCGCCGGCCGCACTTCGGAGAGCGCAGGTCATTCGACGATCACGATTGGACGTTATGGAGAGGCGGTCATTGGGCGCACGAGCGCCACGACGGCCGCCTTGGCTGGTGGTGGGTCGCGGGCGACGACTGGTTTTTCTATTCCGATCCGGTTTACCCGTATCCGGATCCGGACGTGATGCCGCAGCAGGATGCGACGCCAGATCAGGACCCAGTCGGCCTCGTCGAGCCGACCGATCCGGCAGGCGCGGAGCCAGCGGCCGGCAACACGCGCGAACCCGAGGCCCCGTTTCCAACAGCTTAGCGGTCGAGTGGCGGACGAGGGCGACCTTCGCGTCCCGCGCCGGTCAGGCCAAGGCCGGCATCAGCCACCGAGGGTATCGTAGCGGGCGAAATGACCGATCCGCTGTCCGACTTCGTGCGTTGGCATCCGCGCCTCTTCGTGCTCAGCGGAGCCGGCGTCAGTACCGCATCCGGCATTCCGGACTATCGCGATGCCGAGGGTCGCTGGAAGCGCAAACCGCCGGTGAACGTGGCCGAGTTTCGCGGCTCAGCTGCCGTTCGACGGCGCTACTGGGCGCGCAGCATGCTCGGCTGGCCCGTGGTCGCGCGGGCCAAGCCGAACGCGGCGCATGAGGTGCTGGCCCGCTTGCAGGCGGCATCGCGCGTGGCCTGGCTCGTCACTCAGAACGTTGACGGCCTGCATCAGCGCGCCGGCAGCGATCCGGTCATCGAGCTGCACGGCAATCTCGGGCGCGTCGTCTGCACCAGCTGCGGCGAAGTCGTCGACCGCGTCGAATTCCAGCGATGGCTGGAGGCTGCCAATCCGGTGCACGCGCGCCGCGGCGCGGCGCAGGCGCCCGACGGCGACGCGGACGTCGAGCCGGCCGACGGCGACGCCTTCGAGGTGCCGGACTGCCCGGTCTGCGGGGGGATCCTGAAGCCGGACGTCGTGTTCTTCGGCGACACAGTGCCGCGGCCGCGGGTGGAGCAGGCAATGCAAGCGCTCGAACAATCCGATGGGATGCTCGTGCTGGGCTCGTCGCTGATGCTGTATTCCGGCTATCGTTTCTGCGACCGCGCGCACCGCCTCGGAAAGTCGATCGGGGCCGTCAACCTGGGGCGTACCCGGGCCGATCACCTCCTCTCGATGAAGGTGCAGCGTCCTTGTGCGGAGGCCTTGGCGGATCTGGGGGAGCTTGACATCGCCGAGAACGCGCTGTCCCGATGACCCGCTTACTCTCCGTCAACGTCGGGTTGCCGCGCGACGTCCAGTGGCACGGAAGAACCGTGCACACCGGCATCTGGAAAGAGGCGGTACAGGGTCGTCGCCGCGTCAGGCGGCTCAACGTCGAAGGCGACGGGCAGGGCGATCTCGGGGGGCACGGGGGGGAACAGCGAGCGGTTTTCGTCTATCAGATCGAGTCGTATCGCCACTGGGAGGAGCGCCTCGGCCGCCACGATCTTGTTCACGGGCAGTTCGGCGAGAACTTCACCATCGAGGGGTTGCCGGACGACGAAGTCTGCATCGGGGACCGCTACAAGATCGGCACTGCACTGTTCGAGGTGACGCAGCCTCGTGTCACCTGCTATCGCGTCGGGATTCGGATGGACGAGCCGCAAATGGCTGCCTTCCTGACCTCCAGCGGGCGACCGGGCTTCTACCTGCGCGTCCTCGAAGAAGGCGAGGTCGGCGCCGGTGACTCGATCCTGCCGATCGCTGGAGGGCCGGAGCGGATGACCGTTGCGGAGGTCAATGCGCTGCTGTACTCGTCCCATCACCCTCGCGATCAGCTCGAGCGGGCGTTGCGAATCCCGGCGCTGTCCCCGGGCTGGCGCGGATCCTTCCAGGCCTTGGTACGAAGTCAGGATGCCCACCCTGGCGCGACGGGCAACGCGGGTCTGGTGCCGGCAGCGGCGGCGCAGACGGCGGCGCCCGGGTTTCGTCCGCTGCGGGTTTCGCGGATCGACCGTGAATGCGTGGACGTGATCTCGCTGTCGCTGCAGCCGACAGATGGCGGGCGGCTCACGACTTCGCTTGCCGGCCAATTCGTCGTGCTCCGCTTGCGCCCGAGGCCGGACGGTCCTGCGCTCTTCCGGAGCTATTCGCTCTCAGGACCCGCCTCCGACGAGCAGTATCGCGTCAGCGTCAAGGTCGAGCCGGACGGTGTTGCGGGAAGTTACCTGAACAGCAACGTTCGAACGGGCGCCGTCCTCGATGTCAGCGAACCGAGAGGCAGCTTCACCTTGCAGGCGGGCGACGGCCCGGTGGTGCTGCTGAGCGCGGGAATCGGCGCGACACCCGTGCTGGCGATGCTGCATGCTCTGGCTGCCAGCGCCACGCCCCGGGAGGTCTGGTGGCTGCACGGTGCACGCGACAGCAAGTCTGATTCCTTCGCCAAAGAGGTGCGGCAGCTTCTCGCAATGCTGGCCCGCGGGCGAAGTCGGATCTGGTACAGCCGGCCGGCTGCGGATGATCAACAGGGGCGGGAATACGACGCGGCCGGTCGCCTGGGCATGAAGGTCCTCGACCAGCTGGGCGTCCCGCGAGATGGCGACTTCTACATTTGCGGGCCATCGGGCTTCCTTGGCGATCTGCGCACGGGCCTGGCCGCTTGGGGCGTGCCTGCCGATCGGATCCATTCGGAGCTCTTTTCCGGCGGCCCTTCGCTGATGCCCGGTGTGATCGCCACGGCGGTGCGCGCACCACATCAGCCGGTGGGTACCCCAGGCACAGGGCCGCTGGTGTCCTTCGCACGCAGCGGTATCGCCGCTCGCTGGCGCCTGGACGACCAGAGCCTTCTCGAGTTGGCAGAAGCCTGTGACGTACCCGTCCGGTGGTCTTGCCGCACCGGCGTCTGTCACAACTGCGAGAGCGGATTGATCTCCGGGTCAGTCACCTACCAGCCTGATCCGCTCGATCCGCCGGCGCAGGGAAATGTCCTGATCTGCTGCTCCCGGCCGCAGGGCGACGTGGTGATCGACATCTGAGTGGCGTCGTGACTGCAGGCTGACGGTCGCTAGAGGGAAATCACGTCCCTCGCTTTTGCTCCCTTGATCGCTTCCACGGAAATCGAGTGATCGAAGGTGGCGAATCGCCCTGCGTGCCGGACCGCGAGTGCGAACAGGTAGAGGTCGGTCAACTGGCGCGGTCCGTGAATGCGTGTCGCATCGACCAGGCCCTGGTCGAGCAGGCTGACGTCATCGGGCCAGAACTCGTGGAGCCCGCTGGCACTCGCCTCTGCAAGGCGTTCGATCACAGCACGCACGGGCAGGGCATTCGGATAGCCTGGATGCGACATGATGCGCACGCAACCATTCTGGGTGATCGGACAGGAGGCCCAGCCGGTCCGCGCTTGGCTCGCGAACCATTGCGCGGCCCGTGCGTGCAGCGAATGATCGGCATCGAGCAGCGCGATCAGTACGTTGACGTCGAGCAGCGCCCGCATCAGTACGCGTCGTCTTCGCGCAGCTTGTCGATCAGCTCGTTGGTTACAACGCCCCCGCGCTTCGGAAAGGGCCGGAATCCGTAGACCGCCTTCGGTAGCCGCGCAGCCAGGCCCTGCGGTGGGGTCGTCAGCGCGCTGCGGGCGAGCTCCGAGATCACTTCGCCGGTAGTTTTCTTGTCGCGGCGGGCGCGCTCCTTGGCCGCCTGCAGGACGTCGTCGTCGATGTCGAGCGTGGTGCGCACGCATCAGATGCTAATGCATCAGATGACGAAGATCAAGAGGCCGATTCGCCGACGACGGTCTGGTTGAACCGGGCAACGTTTCGTGCAGCTGCCGTGCGAAAAGCAAACTCGTAATCGGGATAACTGACACCACCCCTACATCATGTCGCCCTGCCCGTACCGCCAACGGCCTTCCTATCAGCCACTCGGCCTAGCCTGTCGCGGTGAGACAGGAGCCGCGCACCTGATACGGGCGATAGCTCTTTCGCCCGGTTCAGTCACCATCTGCTCTGCGAACGGTACGGCCGCTAACGGCTGCGGAACTGCACTCATGAAGATGTACGCTGTGACCACCGGTGTGGCGAGTCTGGTGTCTCTGGTCGGCTCCCTGATGGCCAACCTGGCCGCTCGCGATTCATTGCTGCTGATCGTGCTGGCCGCGCTTTTCATACAGTGGCACGCTCAGCGCAGGCGGCAAGTGCGAACCGAGCAGCAACGCGTGGCGTTGGCCACGATGCGCAGCCTGTCCGACGAGGCGGCTTTGCTGAGCTGCAGCCAGGTCGCGAACGCTCATCCGGAGTTGCGGTGCGAGCTTCACATTTTCGAGCGTACTGTCGTCCGCTGCCTGGCAGACCTGCACCACGGCCGTGCCGGTGCGCCGGCCTTGGCGGTCATCCAGCGCTGCGTGAGGGTCATCGCCCCACCGCTGCTGGTGGCCGTGCAGACCTATGACGACAAGCTCACGCTGCAGAGTGTGTGTCGCCAATTTCGACGGATGAGCGAGCGGCTGTTGCCAGAGATCCCCAATAGCCAAATCCCCAACAGCCTCTCACCGATGGACACGCACTCCGCATTCAAGGGCGACCTCTCGAACCAACGAGGATCCGCTCTGCTGTCCGGCTAAGCGGGGCTCAATCGCCCGCGTGTTCCTTCGTCGAGACGTCGGGAAATTCCGTCGGCGTGGGGTCGTCCAAGACGACCGTATTGCCCTCGCTCCAGGGAGCATGCTGGTAGTCGAACGGCTTCACGGCCAGGCGCGGCTTGACGACCTCGAAGAAGGGCGAGATGTCGAAGTCGCGCGGTACGTACAGGCTGTGGTGGCGGATGCGCCATAGTTCGCGCACCTGGTCGGCGCGGCCCGGATTGCCGTCGTGCTTGCGCGTGATCACCGGCAGCACGGGGTAACGCACATCTCCGAATGCCTGCGCGATCAGCGTCGAGCAGATCGCGCGCGTCGGATCGCCGCTGCCGAAAGCGATCAAGCGGCGCCGCAGGCGTGCCGGCACCGGAAACGGCAACAGGTAGCGCGCCAGATCGAGCGAATTCTGCAGGTCGTACTGGTAGCCGATGCGGTTGATCATGTATTGGATCAGGCGCTCCCGGTCCGGGTCGGTCAGCCTGACCGGGCGGCAGATGCGCACGCGGAAGTTGCTGTAGCACGACAGCGCCACGGCGCGGACGCCCTCCAGCACGTCGGCCTCGACCAGCGTGGCCGCTTCGCCGCCGACGGGCCGCAGTTCGCGACGTGGGCCGACATACAGCGCCGCATGCGACCACATCGACTGCGTCAGGTACTTGATCGCCGCGCTCATGCGCGTGTTGCCTTCGACCAGCAGCACGTCGCCGGGGGCCAGCGTTTCCGCCACCAGCTTGGCGTCGGCACTGCTACCGCCTGGCTTGCTGATCGGCTCCGAAAGATAGGCCGCGATTGCTCGTCCGACGAATTCGAACACGGTCTCCCTATCGACCACCCGGCAGGACCAGGGAATAGTATCCGGGTTCGCATCTTCAGACACCACGAGAACACCGGGGGGGAGCACGGTGGCCGCGACCGGTTCACCATCCACTGGCGCCGTTTCCGACTCCGGCCTGACCGCCTTCTACCGCGATATGACCGGCCCGGAACGGCGCACATTCTGGGCGTGTTTCGGCGGCTGGGCCCTGGACGGCATGGACTTCATGATCTACCCGCTGGTGCTGTCGACGGTGATGGCGCAGTGGCACGTCGGCACGGGAGCGGCGGGACTGGCGGTGACGCTGACGCTGTTGGCCTCCGCGGTCGGGGGCTGGTGCGCGGGCTACCTGTCGGACCGGATCGGCCGCGTGCGCACGCTGCAGTTCACGATCCTGTGGTTTTCCTTCTTCAGCCTGCTGTGCGCATTTGCGCAGACGTTCGGTCAGCTGATGCTGGCGCGCGGCCTGCTCGGGTTCGGCTTCGGCGGCGAGTGGGCCTGCGGCGCCGTGCTGATGGGCGAGACGATCCGGGCCCAGTACCGCGGCCGCGCCGTCGGCAGCGTGCAGTCGGGCTGGGCGGTCGGCTGGGGCCTCGCGGTGCTGGCGCAGGCGGTGCTGTTCACGCTGTTGCCCGGCGAGGCGGCCTGGCGCGCGATGTTCGCGCTGGGCGCGGCGCCGGCGCTGGTGGTGTTTTACGTGCGCCGCCACGTGCGCGAGCCGCAGATCGCCGCCGTGGCGCGGGCACGCCTGGCCGCCGCCGGCGAGCGGCCGGCGATCTGGGAGATCTTCGGCTCCGGCGTGCTGCGCACCACCGTGCTGGCGTCGCTGCTGGCCACCGGCGCTCAGGGCGGCTACTACGCGATCACGGCGTGGCTGCCCACGTTCCTGAAGACCGAGCGCAACCTCTCCGTGGTCGGCTCCACCGGTTACCTGGCGTGGCTGATCCTGGGCTGCTTTGCCGGCTACCTGGTGGGCGCCTGGCTGGCCGATCGGATCGGGCGGCGGCGGATGTTCATCCTGTTTTCCTGCGGCGCGGTGCTGTTGATCATCGCTTACACGCAGCTGGGCATTTCGAACGATGCCATGCGCGTGCTGGGATTTCCGCTCGGTTTCTTCGCGAGCGGTTATTTCTCCGGCATGGGGCCGTTCCTGACCGAGCTTTTCCCGACCCGGCTGCGCGGGTCGGCGCAGGGCTTTACCTATAACTTCGGTCGTGGCTTCGGCGCGCTGTTTCCCGCGCTGGTGGGCTACGTGTCGCAGACGATGCGGTTGTCGCTTGCGATCGCGGCGTTCGCGGTGATCGCCTACGGCATCCTGCTGGCGGCGGCGCTGATGTTGCCCGAGACCCGGGGCCGCCAGCTCGACGCCGATGCCTGAGCGCGGCGGTGCGCCGCCCGACTGCACGGATTTCCGCGACCTTAACTAAAGCGAGCACGTTTTCCGCCGAAATGTCGTAGCGGGGGCATTCGCGCTTCGCAAGGCGGGCACCGCATCACCGCCGGTGGCCCAAAAAAAGGGGGCAATCCGGTTAAAGGGATCTCGCGTCACGGCCGATAGAAGGACTACGGGGGTCTGTACCCCGGTGCGGAGCAGGCATGCGCGACCCTTTTTGGCTCAGAAATGTGTCGGCCTGCTTCGGACAGCGATCCTGCTGCAATTCCGACAGACGCCAGAAATACGTTAGGACAGACTCATTACTCGACAGGGATCGCCGACACGATTCCCGGCAAACCCATAGGAACCCGACCCCGTGAAAAGCTTCGCGACCCCATCGATCAGCGCCTTCATCGTGCTGCTGGAGCGACGTGCCACGCCGCTGCGCCTGGCGGGCGCGCTGGCAGCGGCCATCGTCTCGTTCGCCTTGTTGTTCGGTGCAAGCGCGCGCGCCCAGCCGTCATCCGATCCCGGCGAGAAGAAACTGGCCCACGAGTTGCGCGACATCGTGAGGACGGGCGCAACTCCCGCGGCGCGCTGGGTGCACGACGTGGCCGGCGTGCGGCATATCCAGGCCGTGATCGTCACCGATGGCGTCGATCCTCAAATGAGCGCCCTGCGGGCGCAGGTGCTTCGCGCCGGCGGCTC
>Ga0307478_10002294_pt1 | contig 15284 bp, 5 predicted proteins | sample atmos_gasesECM4C_2_FD_203713 | JGI IMG/M metagenome (GOLD analysis project Ga0307478, IMG submission 203713) | Hardwood forest soil microbial communities from Morgan-Monroe State Forest, Indiana, United States - atmos_gasesECM4C_05 | ecosystem: Environmental > Terrestrial > Soil > Temperate...
AGTCCAGATTGAGGCGGTCGGTCAGCGTTTTGAGTTGGTCGTCAAGAGTTGACAAATGACGGACGCGATGCTGGCTGTTGGGCGCGGTTTGCTGTGCCTGCGCGGCGGCAGGGGTTTGCTCATCCTGTGCGGTGGCGCGAGGGCCAGCGAGAAGGAAGAGCTCGAGAATGAGGAAGAAGAAGAACGCTTTTCTGGCTAAACGTGAAGTCATCTGTATTGGAGTGCAAGTCTGTTGTGAGGAGGATTGACTACTCGACCTCGAGTCCCTCCGCGTGGAAGTTGCCGATGACAACGTCGACGCGGTCGCCGCGCTTCACGATGCCGCCCTTGTTGGAGAAGGCCATCCAGTAGGATCTGCCGTTCTCGGGTGTAGAGCTCTGGCGCAACTGGCCGACTTTCTCGAGTGTCGGGATGATTAGCTTCACGCTTTTGTCGGGGCAGATGAGGCTGGGTTCCACTTTCTTGTCGTTGAGAGGCTTCGCCTTTTCGGCATCGACAATACGGTAGGTGAAGCGGATCATCTCGCCGGCCTCCACCAGCTTGACGGAGGGGTTCTCGATTCCCCAAACAACCTCGTAATAGATGCGAGCCCGATAGGCGATGCGGCTCGGCTGATTGTGGAAAGGCGGTGCAACTGGCTTCGTGGCGGGAGCCGGCGGCTGGCCCTGCGACTGGGCAGCCGGGGCTGCTACTTGAGCGCTGCCAATCGGCAGGCTGCAGATAGCCAACGCCGCCACCAGAAACCAGCCGGACTTTCTGCTTTCCCTGATTTCCGAAGAACACCGTGATGCCAGGGCTTCGGTTGCGAAAGACTGGGGCAAGACACCCGCGTTCGTCGAAGACTTTGCGACCATTTTCCTATCCTGCAATTGGAAGCGATTTGGGTCAATATCACTAACGTGCCGCTGGCCCAGATGGAATTTCGCGAGCCTACTTCGACTCCAGAGCGGCGGCGCAAGCTTTCTTGGCCTGGTCCTTCGACTGTTTGGAAATCTCCTCGGAGCCGGCGGCATATCCCTGTTTATATTCGTCGGTCGCGCGAGCGTCCGCGACTTCCTGGTCGGATGCGCCCTGGGTGATCTCCTTCTTCTTCTCCGAGTACTTCGACGCCGACTGAGGATCCGCTTTCGCGCATGCATCCAGTGCGCCTTCGATCTGGCCAAAAACGTCATTCGGAAGCGCGAGCTTCGCGAACGCTGCTGATGTGAGCACGAGCATCCCGGATAAACATACAACGCGGACAGTCTTCATGTAATGACCCCTCCTACCTGCCGATTCTAACCCACACGCTTTCGTTTCCCGCAAGGGTTGCTATTGACGGTTTTGACGCCAGAAATACGAAGCTGCCCGCAAGATCTTGCGGGCAGCTTCGAGGTTAGAGGTTCAGGTTCTTCACGCCGTTACGGAGTGGCGAAACCAACCAAGGCACCGGACTGCGGACTGCCTGTGGCCGTATCGGTGAACGAGACGGTTCCGGCGCGGTTTGTGCCACGAGCCGAGAACACATTCGTAAAGCGCACCACCACCGTGCAGGACTGACTCGGCGCCAGATTCGTTCCGGTGCAGTTGTCAGTGTTGACAGTGAAGAGGTAAGTCAGGAACGACCCACCCGCGGTTGCAACATTCGTAATCGCAACCGACGAGGCGGACGCAGCCGAGTTCGTCAGCGTGACCGTGCCCGTACCCGTGAAGTTCGCGATGCCCGAAGGCAGCGTGATCGTCAGCGGATTCGGAGAGATCGACACATTACCGCGAGTCGTGACGCCCGTACCAGTCAGCGTCAGCGGCGTCCCACCCGTCACCGTAGCGCCCGTGAAGGCGACGGTCACGTTGAAGTTGTACGCGATCGCTGATGTTGGCGCGAACGTGTACTTGAGCGTGCAGGATGCACCGACTGCCAGAGTAGCGCCGCAGTTTGGAGCACCGGCTGGGAAGGTTCCAGTCGTTACTCGCGCGAACGGTGCCGTCGGAGCGGTGTAGGTGCCGCCCGCGAGAGCGACCCCACCGGTGTTCGTAACGGTCACGAGCATCGGGTTGCTGGTCGTGCCCACTGCCCAGTTGCCGAAGTTCAGCGGACTCGGCGAAACCGTGGCCGCGCCACCGCCGCCGCCACCACCACCATTACCCTGGAACTCAACCGCACCGATGTCAAAGGTCGGAGCTCCATTGGTATCCGGGCGCGGATTACCGAAGTAATCCGTGCTCGGGTGGCTGACGTTCGCCGGGACATGATCAATCGCCGGCGAGCCGGAAGCCAACGCGTAGTTGCCAAGCACGGTGTTGGTGGTCGAGGTGCTGGAAACCGGGTTCAACATCGACAGGGGTCCCCAGCGCAGGTTGATCCAGTTGTTGCCTTCGTCCACGGTCGCCACCGGAGTCAGGTTGAAGATCGGGTTCGGTACGGTCGCATCCGAAATTCCCGGAGGCACCTGGAAGCCCGACGCGCCGTTCTCTGGCGGAGTCCGCGAGCCATCGCAGTACTGCTTCACGAAGCTCGGGTTGGACAAAATGTTGGTGCCGGCGTAACCCGTAGCATTCGGCGAAAGCACCGAGTACTGCGGATTCAGGGTGGCTCCGCCCGAGTGGTTCGTCGGGCCGGTGTCACCGCGTACGCCGAGGTCCCAGTAGCTGCTAGCCACGCACTGACCGGTAGACGCCTGGTTCGCCGCCAGGGTGGTAGTGAACGCCTGGTACAGCGAGATGACATTCTGCTGATACTGCGCGCTCAGCGCTCCCACGCCGACGTAGTACGAGCTGTTCTGCCACATCGCGTTGCTCGTCAACAACGGATAGGAGTACGAACGGCAGTTCGCGTTGTTCGGGTTGTTGCCAGCGTAATGGCCATCGGGGCACCTCACGTTGACAGGCAGGTTCGACGTCAGTGTCGAGCTGTTCTGGATGCTCACCAGTCCAGCGACCTGCGGACAAGAGGTCGTGGCGGTCAGCATGCAATTGGTTCCCTGCTGGCTGGCCAGCGGCCCACCGATCGTCGTGAACAGGACGCCAGCCGTGGCTGTGGTCGTGTTCGACGAGATCGTGTTGTTGACGACGTCGATGTTGAGGGCATCGAGCAGCGAGACGCCGCCGCCGTCCCAACCCGCAACGTTGTCAGTGACGATGTTGTTGGTAAACGTCACATGGTGCCAGCGCGAAGGCTGCGTCGGGAACGCAACCACGTCGGAACCGTTGACGTTCTGGAACGAGATGCCGCCACCGGTGCCGGCTTCGGCCGCGTTACCCATGATCAGGTTGGCATTGATCGTCATGTTCGGACCGATGCCATCGCTCGGACCCACTGAACCGACTGCAGGCACGCAATCCTGGTCCGTCTGAGCGCCGCACGTCGGATCGACGTCCGGAGCGCCCATGATGACCAATCCGCCGCCGTTCGCAGGGATCGTTGGGTTCAAGCTCTGGTTGAAGACGAATGCGTTGTGCTCGATGTCAGCGTTGTAGCTGAAGCCGAGGTGACCGAATCCACCTCCGTCACCGCTGCTCAGGTTGCCGCATACCCAGTTGTTGTTGAACTTGTAGTAGTCGGCGCCCGTGCAGAAGCTCACGCCACCGGCTCCAGCCGGGGTGGCGGAGAACAATTCGTCACCCGTAGAGGAGTTCAACGAGATGTAGTTGTTGTGCACATTCACGTTGATGTCGTGGCAGTACGGCTGCTGAATTCCGGCAGGTCCCAGGTTGGGCATGCAGGAGCCAGGATCCGCATTGGTGGTGCTTCCGGCAATGTATCCCGGAGGAAATTCGCCCTGACCAACGTTGATACCACCGGAGAGCGTGCCGGCATTGTTGTAAATCCGGTTGTTCGCGATCTGGACGTTGTGACCCCAGGCGTGGACGAAGATTCCGCCGCCGCCCTGCGAGCTGTTCGTGATGCCCAGTCCGTCAATGCTGGACGGGTTGCACTGGAAGTTGCTGGGATACGGGTTCTTGGTGGTGTTGCGGCTGGTATGGCACTGCGAGTTGGCGTCGCCCGTCGGGAACGTGCCTCCCTGCGGGTTGCCGAGCAGCAGCGTTGTGCCGGTCGGGAACGTGTCGGATCCGAACGGGGTCGAACCCGTCGGGAACTTGACGCCCTTTGACAGCACCGTGATGCCCGCGCCTTCCAGAGCGCCCATCAACGTCGGTTCTTGCAAGAGCTCGGCCAGGTTGCCGTTCAGGCTGGCATCCCATCCCACGGTTGCTTCGAGGGGCAGGCGGTCGACCTGGAACTGCATGTTGGCCGGGCAGGTGTAAGGTCCACCATTGTTGGCGGTGTCCTTCGGATTGTCATACGGATTACCCGCACTGATCGGCGTGCCGTTGAGGGACAGACCGAACAGGCAGTTCACCTGGCGGCGCCACGGATCAAGCTTGCCAGCAGGATGCGTGTTGGCATTGATGACGCTGGACGCAGCGCCGACACCTTGCAACCGGACTGGCTTCCACATCAGCAGCAGCTCGTTATGAGCGGCTGCGCTGTTGGAGGTGGTCGTCACACCGGCAACGGTACTCGTCACATCCTTGGTGCAAGTCGCGGGGCAAGTCGGATCAACGATGATCAAGTCGCCAGGCTGCGCGTTGTCGATGGCAGTCTGAATCGTAGCTGTGGCCGCTACGTGTGCCGGCGCTTTGCCGCCGACCGTGACGGTCACGGCGTCGATCGATTGCTGCCCGGTCGACGAAGTGATGACCAGCTGACCGCAATAAGCAGTGGAGCCGCCGTATTGCGTCTGTTGCTGGACTGCGCACTGCGGCATGGTCACCTGTTTTCCATTCACAGTGCCATTCTGGGCCACGGTTCCGGTGATCTGGTTGTCGCCCCAATTCACGCCTGTGAGCGGCACGCCACCCACGGTTACGGTTCCAGTGGCCGAGCCAAAGCCGTAGTGGCGGGTAATGGTCTTCTGGTTGTACGGAGGCGTCGTTGCCGATGGTCCCGAGTATGCGTAGTTAGGAACAATCTGGTCACCCAACGCGGTGATCGTGATGGTGTGATTGAACCCGCTCACCCAAGGACCAACTCCGTCGCCATCAACTTCGCTGACGGCCGGGGTCAGAGCCGGGTAGGCGCAATCCACGTTGTTGTAGCCAGCACCCGCGAAGGCCGAGGTCGGTACGACCGGCGTATCGAGGTATTGGGTGGTTCCGGGCATGAACGGCAGTTCATAGCAGAACTGGCTGTAGCCCTGTGCAAACAGCGGATCGGTGATCATCGACGCGCCGTTGGAGATCGGACCAGGATCGTTCATACAAACGACCATCATCGTTGGCGAATAACCGGTCGGGTTCGGCGGATTGACTTCCCAAGTCGAGTAAGTCATGCCGTCGTAGGAGCCCCAGTGATCCGCATAGACGCGGCTGATTTCGTTGCCGGCCCAATCCTTGAGGGACACCGGCAGATCCGGCGGAGAGAACTTCTCGCCGAACTGCGGAGAGAACGGATCGAACTCGGAAGTGTAGTCGTCGGTGATACCACCCGTGAACTTCGAGGCGATATGCGTTGAGGTGTAGATGTAGAACTTCGCGATCGCGCCCATCTGGTCGCTCAGGGTGACTTCCTTACGATCGCAAAGGTTGCGGGTCGCACCGGCGAACGGCGAGACCTGCGCCGATTGCGGATACAGGCTGATGTAGTCGGGAACGATGCGAGCTTCGCCGACGCACGGCCAGACGGGCTCGGGAATGAATCCGGGCACGATGCTGTTTTCCGGCGCTGCGCCCAGACTCTGGGTCGGGTTCTGCGCATTGTTCGCGTTGTAACCAGTACCAGCGTATTGCTGAGACGAAGCCACTGATGCCTGGTCAGGAATGATGAACACGTTGCCCAGACCGCCGAACTGCTGGGTGACGGGCGCGATGTAGTTGTCGCCGATCAGGATGTTCTTGTCTTCTTCCTTCACCAGTTCGAAGCCCGGAGGAACGACAACTTCCACCACGTACTTGCCGACAGGCAACTGCGGCAGACCGTAATAGAGGTCGGTCGCGGCCACAGCAGTGTTCGCCGTGCAGATCTTGCAGTTCGTACCGTTGGGCTTGCCGTTGGCACCGACCGACGTCACGCTCGGGAACTGATACATGCCGTCATACGGAGCCGGCTGGATCTGGTTCCAGTTGTGCATGCCGTCGTAGCACTTGAACTGCGAATTGTTGGGCAGCGCTTTCGGAGCAGATCCGCCGTGCTGCGAGTTGTAGAAGTCGAGGTATTGCGGCTGGTTGAAGAGCGAGAAGAAGAACAAGTCCGGAATCGCTCCCGAGGATGAACCCTGTCCGGGGCAGTTCATGTTCGGGGTGACGCCGTCGGCACGGAAACCTTGCGCCCAGTCATCCCAGCTGCTGGTCGCCGTGGTGTCGACCAGGGTGAGGGTCGGCGTCATGCCATCGGTGGCGACGCCTTCCTGGTAGAGGTTGATCTGGACGTGTGGAACCAGAGGCTCCCACTGCGTCTGAACCAGCATCTGCGGATCGTCGAACGGACGCGTCGATGCGTAGATGACGTGGCCCTTGATGCCGCCGTTTTCGCCCGTTGCGTAGGGCTCCTTGCCGAACTCGAGGAAGTTGTTCTGGCCCGGGAATCCCTGCCAACCTTCCACGCCAACCCACGGAGGATCGATGCGGCCGGAGGACAGCTGCGTAGAGCAAGTAGTGGCAAAGGGAGCAGTGGTTGCGGTCGTGCAGACGCTTGGCGGATCGCTGCTGGCGGGCCCGTTCAGGATGGATTTGCCAGTACAGTCAGCCCCAGCGCAGTAAACCGCACCTGGTACACGCAGATTCGTCGGCACCGAGACCATTTCGGCGGTGTTCGCGAGATACTTGCCGATGGTCGAGCTTCCGCACGGCGGGTAACCAGTCGCACCACACGACGGCGAACCGTCGGCCGGACCGCCCACGTCGTACACCACGTGTGTTCCGGTGTTCTTATAGCGGGTGGTATCGGTTTCGACCGTATACCAGCTGAACAACGGGAAGGTTTCGTTGAAGTTCGCCGTACCGGTCGGATCGGTAACCAGGAGGTTCTCAAGGCTGCCGTCACGCAGGCGGACTGCGACGTTCAACAAGTAGAGTCCAGCTTCGTCGCTCGTCGAAATGCCATCGTGGTTGTCGTCGGCGAAGGTCCGGGTATAGAGGTTCGTCTGCCATTGAGTGGCGGCGATGTCCCCGACATTCGTCGTCTTTGCACTAGCTCCAGCGCTCAACCTTACCGGCGTCGAGAGTCCGTCCACCAGCTGATCGTTCCACTGGTCGAAGGTCGTGATTCTCCAGTCGCCGTCGGGCAGGCCAGCCAACGTGAAGGTGCCGTCGGAGTTGCACTTGGTGAAGGCAAAGTCTTCGCCGTCCGGATCGCCGAAGCTGACATAGCACTGCGTCCAGTAGAACGCATCGTGCGAACCACTGCTGTAGAGGCGCTCATCCGGGGTACGGCTGAGGCGCTCTCCGGTGACTTTGCCAGTCAGCGTGTTGTTGCAGTTGACCGGTGTGCCGGTACCGAGGTTCGGATCCTGGCCGTTGCAGACGAAAGTATGACGGGCGTTGATGATCGCCGGATTGGCGAAGCCGATACTCACGTGGTAACCGGCAGGACCGAACTCCTGGAAGTACGCGGGCTCGCCGATTCGCGTGAAGACGTCGTGAGCCTTCTGGCCGTCCAGAGTATTGGTCTGCAGCCACTCTTCACCGCGAGCGATGCGATCCGCTCCCGGCGTTGCGACCACACCCCAGCGTCCGGGCATGAGGTTCGCGATCACAGCCTGACCGGCGAGAGGCGAGAGCGTGATCCCGTCCGCTTCATACTTGGGACAGGTCACGATCATGCCGGTGATGCCGATCGTTCCGGTGCTGGTTCCACCGCCGGCAGTGTTGGTGCCCTGGAGCGGGTTCGCGGAAATCGGGCATGAGTCCAGAGTGGTGACCGGATCGATGGTTCCCGCCAGGCTGTTGGTCAGCGGCTGGTTGAACATGTCGTAGGTCATCTGGCCGGTGAAGTCACCGTTGCCACCCATCGCGTCCCAGAGGTGGATCTGGAAGTTGCCCAGACCAGGCTCGTTGGGGGAGAGCACGTCGATACCGCCGCCGCCATCCTGCTCGCCGTTGAGCGGGAAGTCATCCTCGAAAACGAAGACCGACATCTTTCCCGGTGGATATGGGGAGGGCTCGGTGATCACAGTCACCGTGGACGGGAAAGTGCAGGTCGTCGCGGGAGGAACTGGCTGACAGCTGATCGGAGCGCCGCCCATTCCGTGGCCGACCGGGGCCGCAGCATAGAACGGATCGGCTGCGTCACCGGGCAACACGGAGATGTAGTAGCGCTTGGTCGGATCGAGGTGAACCTGGCCTGGGAGCACGGCCGTCATGCCCGTACCCGCGGTATCCGGACGGCAGACGCCGTTGCTGACGTCGCAGACTGCGGGGTCGTGCGTGCCCGTGGCAGGATTGAATACCGTCTGTCCCGATTCGCAAGACGTCGTGCCCGTACAGCCCTGAGCTACGAACGGCATGTAGCTGGTGTGGAAGTTGACACCCAGCGTCGGAACGATACCGGAAGCTGCTGTTGGGCAGCCGGCCGGCGGCGGGTTCTGGGTACAGCCCGGATTGATGTAGAAGGTGCGGTCTTCTTCGATCACCCAGCGATAGTCGCTGATTGCCGCTTTGGTAGTGGGGTCGATCACGTTCACCGTGAGGCCCGAGGCTGACGGGAAGGTGATGCTGGCCGTCACCGCGGTGCTCTGCACTCCATGCGAGTTCTGTGCCTGGAAGGTGAAGGTGTAGGTACCAGCAGTCGGGGCAACCGCAGTGAATCCGCCGTTGGCGGCGATTTGCACGGTCATCCCGCCGCTGCCTGTAACTGAGCCGGCCACTGCGGTCAGTGGCAGGTTCGCTCCATCGACGCAACCAGCCAGCACGCCCGGGGTTTTAACCGCGAGGTACGTGGCCATCGTCGAGGCGTAGGAGGGAGTGGCGCAGGTGACGCCGCTGTCGCTGATCGTGCTCGCACCCAGCGTCACGCTGGCGGTGAGGCCGGAGGAACAAACGCCGGCAGTCACCGAACCGTTCGCGCAGTAGGTGAAGCTATCAGAGGTCGCTGTGCCAGTGGGCGTCCAGGTAAATGTACCGTTGGAGTTTAGGACGACGTTGCCGTTCTTGCCGTTGGTGAGGAGTTGCACACCGTAGACGTTAACGTCGTTCGCAATGACGCCCTTCAAAGGATCCGTAAGAGAGAAGGGCTGTCCGGCGGCGAGAGCGTTATATGTGTCGTTGACGGCCATGGCGGCGCCGAAAGTTGGAACGCTCGGTACCGATGCGCCGTTCGCGCTGATATAGGCCAGCATGCCGTTGTCGCGTGAGGTCTTGTTGCCGGAGAGGCTCAGTTCGCGGTCATAAATCGGAATGCCCGTGCCGCCTGCGGCCGGAACGGCGATCATGACATCGTAGGTTTTACCCGCCGCCATGAAGACGTCGCTCTGGACCTTCGGAACGCCCGGCGCCTGGTTGCCGTCTTCCGCGATGATCGAGAAGCCGTTCGCAACCGTAGCGGTTCCGCCCACGGTTGTATTCGTCTGCTCTCCCACCATCGAAGGCACGTGCATGTGGGAACCAGCGTTCACCAAGCGGACCAGGATGTTACCGGTCGCATTGGTATTGTTCGGGGACGTCTTGAACAGGGACAAGGCGGCGTTCGTTTTATTAAACGCGACGCCGTTGATCGTGTAGTAGGTCGGCGTGTAGTTCACGGCCGGCGGATAGCAGGTCTGAAAGATCGCGCCGGAGGCGGGGTTCCCGCAGCCACCCGGCTGTCCCGACCACACCATCGTCTCGCTGAAGTTCGCCGTATTCACCGCGGCGTTCACTGCGGTGTTCTGGACCGGATCGATTTCGCCGAACTCCACAGGAAGTTCCGCGTCGTAAGCCACGCCCGGATACGCGGTGCCCTGTGCTGTTTCTGTCGTCACGCCGGTGCCAGAAGCCACAGTGGCTGTCGGAGCGGTCGTCACGACGACGATTCCGTGCAGACCCATCGGGACCTGGATGGACGGGTGCGTACCGGACTCGAGCAGATACGTGCCAGGGCGGAGGTTCGACCACGTCAATGTGGTCGTCGCACCTTCCGCGACTTCCGTGCCGAACGATTGCACGCGGGGCCCTTGCGTAGGCGGCGTGAACGTCGGATTTGTGCCGCCCGGCGTGTTCACCGTAGCCCAGGAAACACCGAGCTGCGCGTGAGATGGACTGGCAACCGTCTTGGGTGTTCCGACGCCGCCGCCTACCTGGCCAACGATCACCAGTGAGGTCGGTACCGTCGCCGTCACCGGACCGCCCAGGGGACCAAACGTCAACAGGTTGGTCAGGCTGATCGTCAGTGGTGTGCCGGTCTGGACCGTGATGACCACAGGCGACCAGGTTCCAGTCGCTGCACTCGCATTCAGGTTCGCGCATGTGGCTGTGGCGCCGCTTACGTTCGCGCCGCAGGTGTACCCCCACATGGGCACCTGGGTGCCGTCAGGCAACGTCAAGGATGTCGGTTGCGCGGTCAAGCTGACCTGCGCTGCCGCCACACCTACTCCGAGGAGGAGAATGGTGACTGCGAATACGGCTGTTTTTAACTTTTCTTTGAAATAGGCAAATCGCATCGCTATTCTCCTCAGTTAGTTCGTCTCATCAATCACGAATTCACGGGTATCGACGAGCATCATCATCAGCATGCCGCCCGGGAAAACGTTGTTGGTTGTGATCTCGCGCTCGTTATGGGAGTGCCACATGAACGCCCAGCCGCGCTCGTTGGCAGGGTTGGCCTGGATATTGGTGGGCTGCAGCAGGGCGCAATTCGCGTTGGTCACCGTGTCGCAGTTCGCGTTGCCAGCTCGCAACGTCGCGTCCGGGCCCAGGTAGGGGGTACCGCCGTACCAGGGACCGTTGGTGAAGATATTGGCATCCGGCAGTGTCGCGGGGCCGCCACCGTTTACATCGCCGAACGGAGCTTTCTGGATCGGTTTGTTGTGATCCGCGCACCACTCGTAGTAGTTCACTGCCAGAAGATTGCCGGTGTTGTAGCCGTTCGCGTCCGGAGTGCAGGGGAGCGAGGCCAGCGGATCGATCGGGAATCCTGCGGGCGTTCCGCCAACGGGATGGTGTCCGTAAGCGTCCCAGTTCAACCCACGGCCGGTGAAATAGAAGATGCCGTCGAAGGACTGTCCCGGGAACGTGTCGGTGGTGAACATCAGAATTCCAGCCAGATTCTGTCCATCTGGAGCCAGAATCAGGTTTCCGTCGCGGGCGAGAATGCGAACGTGGTTGGCGTGCTCGTGGAACGGATGCTCCCAGCGGCCCTGGCCGATGACACGGATCAGCGTGTTCTCGCCTGGATGCATATGGGGATCGCCGTTGTAGGGCTGATGCGGATACTCGGCCGCGTAATTCGCGTCCATATCGTCCGGCATCGAGCGTCCGTTAATCAGGAAGTACGCCGGGTGATAAGGCTCAGTCGGAACCGCGAGATAGCAACCGGGCGCACCGGCAGTGCATGCCCCGAGCGACGTAACCTGGGCCAGTGCCGTGCGATGGATGTTGGTATCCATCTCGGCGAACTGGAACAGATACTCACGGTCGTAGCAGCTCTGCGGAACGTGATAGGCAGCCCCTGGCGCAGAGGCCCCCGGTGGCGCTAAACGGAAGTCTGCCTCGTTACTTGGGACTAGCGTGGGGGGATTCGTGGCGTTGTTAACGCCCGCAGCCGTGTTGTGGACCGGACAGGTCGGGAGCGTCCCACCCGCGGTCGTGGGCAGCACGATGATGGCTCCGTAGAGTCCCATCTCGATTTGCAGATCGCCCTGAGTCCCGCTGTAGTACGCGCGAGTTCCGGGCGATGTTGCCTTGAACGTGTAGGTAACGGTTGAGCCCGGAGCCGCTTCCTGAGTCAGAATGCCAGCCACCCCACCAGTTGCTGTCACCTGAAAGCCGGGGAAAAGAATCGACGTGTTGCCGGCGGACGTGGGAAGGTTGTTGACGAGGTTGACAGTAACGGTTGCGCCCTCTGCCACCACCAACGTCGGTCCCGGTACTTGCATCGTCGGGCAAAAGCCTGTGGTGATCGCAGCAGGTACAAACGTGGGCGTCCCTGCGACGCAGCCGTATCCCCACGAGTACACTGACTCGCCATCCGGCTGATTCAGGAATGCCTGCTGGGCGGTCAGGTTAAAGGTTGCTGCCGTGCCATTCGTGCTGGTAATTCCGGGAGCCGCAGCGAAAGCCGTCACGCTAAGAAGGGCCACCGCTACCATCAGCGTCAGGAGCAGTTGTGTTTTCGAGATCGCGTTTTTCATATTCATCGGCCTCATTTGCGGCTCTCCTAGTTACAGGTATTTCCAAAAGTGTTGCCGCCTGAAACGCTCTTGCAGACGTGTACTTCGGTCATCAAACCGCCGAAGTTTTCCGCGTCGTTGGACAGGTGGTCGAGTTGAGGGGTGTAGAGATAGAAGACGCTGCCGGCCGGGTAGAGCGTGCTGGAGCACCCAGACGATCCGCAGCTGGCATCGCTGACGTCGAGAACCACATCGAGCGATTCGCCGCCGCCGAGGGTGATCGAATTGGTGAAGTACTCCGTGTTGTTGCCAGCCTGGTCGCGCAGCAGCTTGGCGTTGTATCCGACGACCTTCATCGGAATCGACATGGACTGCAGCGTGGCGTATTCGGAAACGGACAGATCCGCGATGCGGAGCAGCGCGCGGCCACCCTGCGGGATGTTGATGATCGACGGCAAAGGCTGCGAGTAGTGCACCCGGCCGTCAGAGGACTGCGTCATCTGCGGTCCCGGTGTCACCGTGTCGGGATAGCTGCGGCCATTCAACAGGAAGTACTTGTCCTTCATGTCGACGAAGCCTTCGGGGTTGAACGTCATGCCGACGAAGTGGAAATTGGGATCGAAGCCGTGGATCTGCAGCGGATACTCAACGTCGTAGGCGGTGGAACCGTCGCCGTCGTTATAGGTGTAGGTGGAATAGGTGAGCGAGGAGCCCGTGGCTCTGGCCGTTCCCTGCGCAGCATTTGTGTTCACAGCCGGCAGCATTGTGCTGCAAAGAATGTCAGGCGCCACAGTGACAGCCGGAGCCAACCCATCGCCCGGACGCCGGCAAGCGGTGCGGAGATCAGCCTGCTGCTCCTGCAGGGCGGTGAAGAGCGAAGTGCCGGAAGGAACACGATCTTGACGCGGCCGCACATAGAGCTGGCCGACCATGCCCATCTGCAAGTGCTCGGGAGGCGTGATGTGGCAATGCCAGAAGTACGTTCCCGCATCAGGCGCCAGGTAGTAGTAAGTGAAGCTGCCGCCGATGTTGATGGCCACCGACGCGTCTGGAACGCCGTCATAGAAGGAGGACGCGTTCGGGTACCCGTGGAAGTGAATCGTGTGCTGCTCGAACAAGTCGGGCCGCATGATCATGCCCACGTTGGTGAGCGTGAGAAAGAGCTCGTCATCTTCGTCAAACGCAATCAGCGGTGCAGGGATGTTGCCGTTCATCACGCCGACGTCCATGATCTGGCGCGGATCGACGTGACCATCGACCTGCGGGACGCTCGCAGCCGTCGCACTCGTCGGCTCGTTTACGTCAGCCAGGCCGGCGGTTGTGTTCGTGTACTGAAACGCAAAATTCGCCGCAAAGTAAGGATTCGCGATGGTGACCGCCGAGACGGTCCAGGTACCGTCGTAGGCAGCGCCCGTGCCGGTGATCTTGACCCTGTCGCCAACACTGAAAGTGTTCTGCGTGTTCAACACCACGGTCACGGTGTTGCCGCTTTCGCTGATGTCGTAGATTGTGTCGACGTACGGGATGTCGTTCATCAACCCAACGGCGCCGTTCCAAGTAAATTTGGCCGAGCCAATCGCGTACTCGGGCGTTCCGCCAGAGCCCCATCCGCCAGCGTAGGCCGCGGCGCCATCCGTGGTCGCCGGGTCGCCAGGCTGCGGGCCGGTCGGGTTTTTACCCGAAAGTCCCGGAAACAGCGTGTTGAAGACATTCGGGAATTCGGTACCAGCTTTGCCGGCTGCGATATCCGCGAGTCCCGACAGCGGACCGAAGGAGAACATGAATGTCTGCGTGCCATCGGCCATCGTCGCGTAGCCGTCGCCACCGGAGACCTGTTGGCACTTAATTGCGCCGTTGATGTTCGACGACGGCACCTGATATCCACCCTTAGTGTCAGAGAGCAACGTGAATGCTGTTGGCCCGTTGTACGTGGGTTCGGCATTGTTCGCGCCGGTGTTGCTGGGATCCGGGTGTGTGATGGTGCTGGTCGGACACTGAACGCGGAATGACTGAGCATTGACGCCAACCGCGAGGCAAAGTAACAAGATGGGCAACCAAACCTGGAGAGACTTTCTCATGACCGTGCGGCCTCCTTCCGGGACCTGCGAGCGCCAAAGGCGCCAAGTTTCAAAGTGTGAGAGTGCGGAGAAGAACAGAGTCGGAGTTGCGCACGAACGCTTCGTGTGCACCTTTGCGCTTATTGGCATTCGTTGCAAATCCCCGATCGTTCGCATGCAGTGAAACGGTGAATCCCTCTCCATGGGCGCAAAGGCGCGTGAGGCCAAGTGCGTCCTCTCACAGAACTTTCGTGATAGCAGAGGCTCTGCTACCTAGCTTTGTTTTGCTTGATCTGCAGGCACAGGGCGAGGGAAAGCCTGGGCTGCAAGATTTAGGGGGAGTTGCCCAGCCAAACTGGGGGGCTTGGCTTGTAAAGCTTGTAAAACTTCCGTCACTTTAGGGGAGTTCCCTGAGGCTGTCATCATCTAGATGGATGAGATTTACCAAAAAAGCTTTTGCTGGTTCGGTGGTTGTAAAGCTTTTATGCAATAAGGGGCTGGGCGGGACCCGTGCGGTTCGGCCCGGTCGTTCCAACTCGCGGGAGTCGCGAACCTCGGTTGATCGCATATTAAAGAAGAGAGACCTGGCCACGACGGCTAGGCTCACAGCAGGTTGCTCGCTCGTGCAGCACGGCTCATCAACGTCTTGAGCAAAGCCTGGCGCAGACGATCGGATGCACTCGCCGAACCGCGAACTCCCTCTCTTGGCTGTGTACGAAGCAATCCGATACTCTTCAGCAGAACCGAAACCAGCTCGGTCTGCCGTTGCACACCGACCTTCTCAAACAGATGCTGAAGGTGAGTGCGCCCGGTGGAGCGCCGAATCTTCAAGAGATCGCAGCACTCGTCCAGCGTCTTTCCTTCCATGAGCAAGTTGGCAAGCCGCGCTTCGGTGGCAGTGATTCCGTACAGCTGGTGCAATTCCGTCTCGGCGGTTTGCACAGGA
>Ga0307478_10002296_pt1 | contig 15264 bp, 9 predicted proteins | sample atmos_gasesECM4C_2_FD_203713 | JGI IMG/M metagenome (GOLD analysis project Ga0307478, IMG submission 203713) | Hardwood forest soil microbial communities from Morgan-Monroe State Forest, Indiana, United States - atmos_gasesECM4C_05 | ecosystem: Environmental > Terrestrial > Soil > Temperate...
CCGAATCGGTTGCGGCCCCGGCCACACCCCCTATAAAGAAGAAGGCCCCCGGCCTCCAATTCCGCCGTCTCTTCACCAAGCCCGGCGTCTCCCCCTACGGCGAAATCGAGTGGGAACTGCGTACCGCCCAAATCACCGACGCCCAGGGCAACGTGATCTTCGAGCAGAAAGACGTCGAAGTCCCCAAAGACTGGTCCATGACGGCCACCAACATCGTGGCTTCCAAGTATCTCCACGGCACCATCGGCACGCCCGAGCGCGAAACCGGCGTCCGCCAGCTCGTCACCCGCGTTGCTGAAACCATTCGCGACTGGGGCAAGGCCGACGGCTACTTCCACAGCGACGAAGATGCGGCCGTCTTCCACGACGAGCTCGCGCACATTCTTCTCCGTCAGTACGCCGCTTTCAACTCGCCCGTCTGGTTCAACGTCGGCTGCGATCGCATCGAGCCCAACTCCGACGCGCAGAACTGGCACTGGAATCACGAGGTTGGGCGCGTCGAGTTCAGCGTCACCGGATACAGCACCCCGCAGTGCTCCGCCTGCTTCATCAACTCGGTGAAAGATTCGCTCGACTCGATCCTAACCCTCGCCAAGACGGAAGGCATGCTCTTCAAGTGGGGCAGCGGCACCGGTACCAATCTCTCTCCGCTGCGCTCGTCCACCGAAGGTCTCAGCGGCGGCGGCACCGCCAGCGGTCCGCTCAGCTTCATGAAGGGCTTCGACGCCTTCGCCGGTGTTATCAAGTCCGGCGGCAAGACCCGCCGCGCCGCCAAGATGGTCATCCTTAATATTGATCATCCCGATATCGTCGACTTCATCGACTGCAAGGCGAAAGAAGAAGCCAAGGCCTGGTCGCTCGTGCAGGCCGGATACGACGGCTCCTCGCCCGACTCCGAAGCCTACAGCTCCATCTTCTTCCAGAACGCGAACAACTCCGTCCGCGTTACCGACGACTTCATGTACGGTGTCGTCCGCGACACCGATTTCTCCACCCGCGCCATTCGCGATGGCGCTGTCATCACGACCTACAAAGCAAAAGATCTCCTCAAGAAGATTGCGGAAGCGACCTGGCAGTGCGGCGATCCTGGCATGCAGTTCGATACCACCATCAATCGCTGGCACACTTCGAAGAACACCGCCCGCATCAACGCGAGCAATCCTTGCAGCGAGTACATGTTCCTCGACGACTCCGCCTGCAACCTCGCCAGCCTCAACTTGCTGAAGTTCGCGCCCAACGGAACCTTCGACGTCGGCTCGTATCGTCACGCGGTAGACGTCCTTATTACTGCGCAGGAAATTCTCGTCGACAACGCCGGCTATCCCACCGAGATGATCGGCCGCAACTCGCACGACTACCGTCCGCTCGGCCTCGGCTACGCAAACCTCGGCGCGCTTCTGATGGCCGCCGGTTTGCCTTACGACTCCGACGCCGGACGCGACTACGCCGCCTGCGTCACCGCGATCATGTGCGGCGAAGCCTACCTGCAGTCCTCGCGCATCGCCGAACTCTGCGAGCCTCTCGCCCCCGCAACCGACCCAACAAAAAAGAACCTATCCGAGACCAATCTCGGCAGTGCCCGCGTAGGGACAGCCGCCTCGGCTGTCCAGACGGAGCGAAGCTCCGCAGATTTTCCCGGAGCAGCCTGCCCCGGTTGGTACATCAACCGCGAGCCCTTCCTCGACGTGATCCGCATGCACCGCGCCTCCGTCAACCACATCAACAAGACGAACGTCCCCTCGTCCCTCTACGAAGCCAGCAAGGCCTGCTGGGACGAGGCCCTCGTGCACGGCGAAAAGTTCGGCTACCGCAACAGCCAGGTCACAGTCCTAGCCCCCACCGGCACGATCGGATTTTTTATGGATTGCGATACTACCGGGGTGGAGCCGGATCTGGCGCTGGTGAAGTACAAGAAGCTCGTGGGTGGCGGGATGATCAAGATCGTGAACAATACTGTGCCCGGGGCGCTGTTCAAGCTGGGGTACACGCATGAGCAGGCGAATGCGATCGTCAGCTACATCGACGCGACCGGAACCATCGAGGGAGCGCCGCATATTAAGGATGAGCATCTCGCGGTGTTCGATTGCTCTTTCAAGCCTGCGAAGGGTACTCGCTCGATTTCTTATATGGGACACCTGCGGATGATGGCGGCGACGCAGCCATTCATCTCGGGTGCGATCTCAAAGACGGTCAATCTGCCGAATCAGGCTTCGGTGGAAGACATCATGGAAGCGTATCTGCAGGCGTGGAAGCTGGGGCTGAAGGCGGTCGCGATTTATCGCGATGGCTGCAAGCAGTCGCAGCCGCTGTCGGCGGCGGGATCGGCGACGGCGTTGTCGAAGAAAGATGATGCGGGCCGTGTGGCAGCTGCGCCTCAGGAAGAAGAGAACCTCAACGCTCCGCCGCGCGCGGTGCGGCACAAACTGCAGGAAGAGCGCGCGTCGATCACGCACAAGTTCAACGTGGGCGGGCACGAAGGCTACATCACGGTCGGGCTTTATCCCGACGGCGAGCCGGGCGAGTTGTTCATCACCATGGCCAAGGAAGGATCGACGGTCAGCGGACTGATGGACAGCTTCGCGCTGGCGATCTCGATCGCGTTGCAGCACGGCGTGCCGTTGAAGCTCTACTGTGAGAAGTTCGCGCACACGCGTTTTGAGCCGAGCGGGTGGACGAACAATCCGGAGATCGGCTTCGCGAAGTCGATCATGGATTACATCTTCCGCTGGCTGCAGGTGCGGTTCCTGACCGGGCAGCAGCAGATGCTGTTCGAGAACCTGCGGCTGAAGGCGGGCGGCGCGCCGCGCGCGCCGGAGGCCGAGGGTATCGGCGACCTGCATGCGGCGGCGGAGACGAGGACGCCCGAGTCGCGGGCGGGATCGGTGCACGCGTCGGATGCACTGTCGTCGATTGTGGATCTGGGCGATGCGCCGAGTTGCCACTACTGCGGCGCGATCATGACACGGAATGGATCGTGCTACCGGTGCATGAGTTGCGGATCGACGTCCGGATGTTCTTAAAGGTCGGTGTTCGGTATTCGGTTTTCCGTGTTCGGAACAACTAAAAATTAAACCTCCTCATGAACTCAGCCCTCGCTTCGGCGAGGGCTTTTTTTAGTTGGGTGGGTGATCGCGAGTGAAGGGTGTTGCGGTTGGGAGTTGAGGTGAGAGAGTGTCCTGAACCCAGGTTAGCGTCCCAAAAGTGGACGCGAATTTGGAGTGGCTAGGCTGAAGGTGGCCGAAGGAGACGTGAAGGAGATTTGGAAAATCGTCGGTCGCATCGTGACCTCACTCAATCGCACAGAACCCGATTGAATGGGGCACGCGAGTTGTGTCGGCCACGCGCCGATTTTTTTTCTGATTGTGGTGGGTGGCGGATGGCTAGTGCCCGGGGATTCGACTTGAACTCTTTGGAGCGTGTTCCATCGCGAGTCGGGTTTGCCGGTCCTAAGCTGAACCACCCATACGGCGAATGTGCCTTCTCAATATTCAAAATGAGGCATTGACCTGCTAGATATGGGTGTGCTAATTTTTTAGCATTAATGGTTAAAAATTTAGCATCTACGGAATTAAGTCGAAGGGAACGACAGGTCCTGGATACCCTCTACCGGACTGGACGGGCGACGTGCGCTGAAGTGCAGAGGGCTATGACAGACCCACCTAGCTATTCGGCAGTGCGGACTTTTCTACGCATTCTGGAAGAGAAAAAGCTGGTTCGCCACGAGGAAGACGGGGCACGGTACGTTTATATCCCCACCGTGGAGAAAGAGCGGGCGAGCCGATCGGCTCTGCGTCATGTGCTGAACACTTTCTTTGGAGGTTCGGTAACCCAGGCGATCTCCGCACTGCTTGATGAAGACTCGAAGCATTTATCCGAAAAAGATTGGCAACGACTGAGCGCAATGATTAAAGAGGCACGGGAGGAGGGAAAGTGATGTCCGGAGTCCACGTGTTTCCACTTCTGATTGGGTCTGGTTTCCGGGCCAGCCTTCCAGTCGGTCTAGCCTGGGCTGCAACGCGCCTGGCGCCTCGCTCTTCAGCTGCGACTCGTCATTTCATGTGGGCATGTGCAATCGCCAGCGCGCTCTTTTTGCCGATCGCAACAATTGCGACGCCTCGCTGGAGTGTTGCCCCCCCGGCGCAGCTGGCGCGGCTCGCGTCGACCGCGCGCCAGAAACCGCTCTAGTGACCATACCGAGTGTTCCCACGATGGAACGAATTGGGATGGATGCAACGCACAAGCCAGATGATCGTTGGCTGGGTGGATTGGCACCTGTGACGATTGCGACCTGGATCTGGATGACCGGAGCGATTGTAGTTTCTTGCTACGTGCTGATTGGTCACTTCGCGGCGCGGAGGTTCTACCGAACCACGCGAAGTCTACAGAGCTCCTGGACCCAAGAAGCTCAGCAGCTGGCGAAAGAGCTGGGATTCAATCGGACATTGCGAATCGTCGAATCCGATCGGGTTTCTGTTCCCATCGTGCTCCAGCTGTGGCAGCCGATCATCGTCATCCCTACAGCGGCCACCAATGGCCATGGACCCGCATTCGTGCCGTACTGCTTCATGAACTCGCGCACATCAAACGGAACGACCTGCACATGCAAAGCCTTGCTCAGCTTGCGTGTTCCGTCTACTGGTTCAATCCTCTGGTGTGGTTTGCTGCCCATCAATTGCGTGTTGAGCGTGAGCAAGCGTGCGACGACTTTGTACTTCGGTACGGCACGAGCGGAGCGGACTATGCGACCCATTTGTTCGAAATCGCCCGCGCAGGTTCAAGGTCGACTGCCACGTCTTTCGCAATTGGACTGGCCGTTCATGCATCTCAATTGGAACAAAGGCTCGTCGCCATCGTGAATCCGCGAACACCACGGCACGCGACAACAATTCCTGGCCGGTTCATCGTTGCAGTTCCCATGCTGTTCGTGGCGCTTGCCGCCGGTATTGTCCAGATTACAACCAGAGCGATAGAGGTTCCTGTCGGAGTGATCAAGATTCCTGCTCCAGCTATACAAGTTCGCGCTAGCGCGGTAGATCTTTTGACCGGCGGAGCACAGACGAAGATGCGTTTCGTGCCAACGATGTCGAACGCAGAAAGCAATTCGCCGCCGGAAGAGTTCCAATGGGCCGGTACGATGCATGAACATCAGACGGTTGAAGTGCATCTGGCGCGCGGGTCGATCCAAGTTCTACCGAGCCGGAACGATACCGTTCACGTGGAGGCACGTACTGACAATCCCAGCCACAGCGAGATTCAGGCAGTCTCGACACGGAATGGAGTGAAGTTTTGCAACATCGTTACGGGGGATCGTGAATCACGCAACTACTGCGAGCCCGGTCAAGGCACATCACGGATTCAGGAAGACCAGCCTTTTCCGGGAGCAGGCTGTTCGGAGACATCACCGCCGAGCATCCCGGTGCTGATAGTGATTTGGCGACGATCAACGGAAACATCACATTGGAACTGGCCGCCGAAGATGGCGGCGATTTCAATGGAACGTGATTGAATGGGCGATCGACTCCGATTTTCCTCTGAACGACAACACACCAACCTTACCGACTGGCGAGAGACCGGCCGTGAAGGCGCCGAGGATCGTTCACGCGATTCTTGGGGCAGGAGGTCGGCATTTGTCAGCGATGGTCGTAAACGGCAACATTCGACTCATTCGCCGGTCGACGGAATAGCGCCGGCGTTCGTAGCCAGCAGAGATCACGGCAAAAAAGGGAAGCTAAAGAAGAACTATGTGTGCCAAAAGAATCGACATACCTTCAGGTGCTTAAAAATTAGCATTCACGTTGATTCTGTTCTCGATTGGAACCGGGATTGCGCAAACCAGCCAGCAAGGATCGCAGGACGCACGGATTGATCGTGTCCTCAGCGGATTGCGGCCGCCGATCGCGATCAAGGGACAGCCGCCGGCGAGGTGGACGCTTGCCGAAGGGATGGCTCAGAGCCATGTTCCGGGAATCAGTGTTGCGGTGATGGACGACGATCAGATTGCCTGGGCACGAGGATTTGGGATCAAAGAGGCTGGTAGAAGCGATCCAGTGACCACGTCCACGCTCTTTGAGGCACAGTCGATCAGCAAGGCCGTCACCGCGACCGCCCCTCTTGTCTTAGTAAATTCCGGGCGGCTCTCGCTGGAGGAAAGTCCCAACGTCTACCTGAAATCCTGGAAGCTTCCTTACAACGAGTACCAAGCGCAGGAAAAAGTGACGCTGCGAAGAATTCTCAGTCACAGCTGAGGACTGACTGTGGGCGGGTTTGCAGGGCATCGAGCCGGCGACCCGCTGCCCAGCCTCTTACAGATCCTCGACGGCAAGAAGCCGGCCAACAATCCGCCGATTCGCGTGGATTTGATTCCGGGCTCGAAGTTCCGCTATTCGGGTGGTGGGGCTGAAGTGATGCAGGAGCTCTTGATGGATGTCACCGGCGAACCGTTTCCAGAGCTGATGAAACGGCTGGTACTGACACCTGCAGGAATGACGTTAAGCACCTTTGAGCAACCGCTTCCCGAAGCGCGGTGGGTCGAGGCCGCCAGCGGTCATGATGGCGAGGGTGCGGTGGTGAAAGGTAAATGGCACATTCAACCGGAGATGGCGGCTGGTGGTCTGTGGACGACGCCGACGGACCTTGCGAAGTGGGCGCTTGCAATTACCAGAGCGTGGCAGGGAGACAAAAACGAACTCTTCTCAAAACGGATTGCGAGCGAGATGCTTACCGTTCAAAAGGCGCCGTACGGCCTGGGAGTGGAAGTTCAAGGAACCGGTCCAAGCCTGGAGTTTTCTCACGCAGGTTCGAACTCCGGATTCCGCGCGCTGGCGGTGATGTTTCCGGCAATTGGGAAGGGAGCCGTGATCATGGCGAACGGCGATCGGGCCGATTGGGTCATCGGCAGCCTGATCATGAGTATTGCCAGTGAGTACCACTGGCCTGCACGCATGCAGACGGAACGAGAAGTGGTTTCTCTGAGCCCCGCGCAACTGGATGCTTTGGTCGGGGTTTACTCGTTGCCGCCGGGGCCGTCGGGTGAGCCAGTCACATATGAGATATCACGCACCGGGAGCCGGTTATTTGCGGAGCTGAAAGGGTTGGGGTCTTATCCCAAGTATGAACTGTTTCCATCGAGTGCGACGTCGTTCTTCAGCACGAGCGGACTGAATGTTGATTTGATTCTCGACGCGGGACGGGCGAGCAGCCTGAAGATGGGGGAGATTCCGGGCATCCGCAAACAGTAATGTGTGAGGGGGACTGATGGCTACCGGATGCTGCGGAAGCAGGGCGGCTGGTGGCGCCTGATCGAGAACCGGACATTCTCAGATTGGACTACATAAACTCTCGCCGACGCTCATGATCGCGCTTTGACTGTGCGTCGAACGATGGTAGGAACCGCACCCACAGCTGGCCGCGTGCTTCTTCTTCGTCTTAATAGTCTCCACTTCGCCCACCTTGCTTTTTGAGCGGCAGCAATCCTTCGACGGACTGCAACGGACATTGTTCTCTTACGGGTTCCGGTTTTGCCTGTTCCGTTCAGCGCAGCGATGGCGCTTTTGAGACTTGCGAGTTGCGAAGTGAGGCGACTGCGTTCCAGCTCCAGTTGATTGAGTGTCGAGGCGAGGTTAGGCATGCGGGGATTCTACCAAGAGGCCTTAGCCTAGAGACTCTGATTAAGTCACCTCGGCGGCTAAAGCCGACCTTCATTCTGAGTTTTATGGACGACCTGAAGGCCGTCCCTCTCGAAACGCTACTTAGTCAGAGAGCCCTTAGGTTCGAACCCATGGTTAGTGTCAGAGAGTCCTTAGGTTCGAACCCATAGCGAGTGTAAATGGGGACGTTATGTCAACTGATTCCAAATGAAACCGCGCAGCAGCTTGGCTAGAGTGCTACTTGCACTTCAGCCGTCTTTCGAGCTCCGCCCGCGGCCAGTACTTCCGCTGAAACAGCGCCAGCTCGATGTTTCTTAGCAGCAACCCGTTGCGGTCCTCCACTTAGTTCTTTCTCACCACAATACTGTTCGCGTTGGTTGTCAGCGTGTACCCCGCTGTGAAGCTCGTGAACGATCCGCTGAGCGAGCCGAATGTGAGAGCGGTGTAGGTCTGGCCCGACTTCGGGGGATGCTTGGGATTGATGGTCACGTTCAGGGCGCCCGACAGCGTGGCGCTCAAATCGACCTGGAGCGTCGAGCCGAACTGTTCGGTCAGTGCACCGCCGCCTGTCTGGACGTAGTTGCCGGTCACGGTCAGGATCCCCTGCGGCGCTACGGTGCCGCTGTCCGTGACCGAACTCGCAACGGTTCCGTTTCCTCCCAGCGTCGATCCCGATTGGACGATGACTGAGGTGGCGCTCAGCGAGCCGCCCATGTTCGTCGAGGCGCCCGACGCTTGTGTGTACGTACCGCTGACCGTCAGCGAACCCGACACATCGATGACCCCCTGGTTGGTGAGAGCCTGAGCAACGCTGACCGAAGCGCTATCAAAGAGCGCGAGCACGGCGGTTGAGCCTACCGAGGTGAGCGTTGCTAACGCGTTGTGGCCGGAAGAGTCCTGCACGGCAGAGCCCGTGCCGTCGAGCGATACCACGGTGCTGTATGGGTTGGCGGTGCTCGTGATTTGTGAGATGTCGCTCGGTATGATCAGCGTGCCACTGGAGACCAGCCAGTTGCCGCCGCTCAGGTTTCCGTTTTGCAGCTGGACTGGGTTGCCTGCGAGTCGCAGAGTTCCCCCGGCGCCAACGGACACCGTCCCGGTGGCGTTTGAGAACGCTGGACTTGTGATGGAGCTGTTGTCATACGAGTCGATCTCTCCCGTACCCGGGAGGCTGATCGACGCTGCCGACAACGTGGTCCCATACAGCGTGATAAATCCCTGGTTGGCCAGCGAGGTCGCAATCGAAACCGTCCCCGATCCAAAGAGGAGCGACCCACCCTCGGCTACCTGAATCGAACGGACAGAGATCGACGACGAGGAACCGTCGAGCCCCGCCCCGTCGGCCGTCGTGAGGGTCGGGATGCAGACGTTGCTCGTCGCGCCTGGCACCTTGCGCGGGCTCCAGTTGGAGGCCGTGCTCCACGAGCCGTTCCCCGCATTTCCAGTCCAGGTGGCGCTACACGATTGCGCCCGGGCGAGGATGTTGCCACCATAAATGATGACCGCCAGCAAGGCAGCCGCGCGCAAGGACTGGTCTGTGCAGTGGATTTTCATAGTCTTCTCCTGAACAGTTTTCTTTTGGGAAAGCCTTTGGCCTTGCGGAGGAGCGAAGCTAGCGCCGAATTATGGATAGAGTCGGACCAAGACTTGTCAGCGAATGATTAAAGATTTGTAAAACCTTGGGTAAAGTCCGGTCCGCCAGGAACCGAGCTTCCGGCTTCGAGCGGAGGCGCGCGGTAGCTAGCGCAGTGTTAGCACAAGCTCGCGCTGTTTGTTCGCCAAAATCTGGGTCGGTGAGTGCTATGGGGATTTTTCATCAACGAGGCGCAGTACAATCTCAGCCGTACGACATTCAGCTAGGGAACTTTCGTCATCTCAGAGGGTCATTGCAGACGTTCACGTCGTTTGACGGAGTCCAGATCGCCTACCACGACGAGGGCGAAGGACCGGCCGTCATGCTGCTCCACGGCGGCTTCGTCGATGGGCTCGGACAATTTGGCGAGTTCGACTACATTCTTCCGATCCTTGAAAAGCGCCAGGCAATGTTCCGCGACATCTTCGGCGGAGCACTTCCGCTCCCCAATCCTCCGGCCGACGGCAAACTAGGACTTGTTCGCGCTCTCGTGGCGGCGGGCGCGCGCACCATCGTGCCCGACATGCGAGGCTTCGGTGCTTCCGGCAAGCCGCGAGAGAAATCTGCTTACGAAGATTCAGCCATGGCCCGCGATGTCGTCGCTTTGATTGCGCATCTCGGGATTAATGTAGTAGACGTGGTTGGTTTTTCCATGGGAGCAGGTACAGCCGCACGTTTGCTCCTTCTGCACCCGCCGGAAGTCAAATCGGCTATTCTTGCTGGCGTTGGCGACTACCTCATTGAAGACACGCCACTGGAGCTCCCTAAGAACTGGCCTGTTCCCGACTCGGTGCCCCGTCCGATAACCGTCCGAGTTTGGGCGGAGGAGGGAGCGCGAATCTTGGAGAAGGGAGAGTTTGTTCCCGGCCACCTCGCCTCGGCGAATCTGATTGCGGCAAACGTTACGGGAGCCGACCCGAAGGTGCTGGCTGCGGTCATTCGCGGGGCCGTCATGGACATTTTGCCAGCCAAGCACTTCAAGACGATAAACGTCCCAGTATTGATCCTCAACGGCAAGGCAGATGCTGCGAACCTCAAAGTTGCCGCACTTCTGAAAGCCATCCCTACCGCGCGTACCTCAGTATGCGAGGGAGACCATCATTCTGCGCCCTACCAGCCGAGCTTTCAGCAAGCGGTAGTGCGCTTCTTGAAGGAACAATGGCAGCAACGCGGGTGGTCGTGAGCACCAAAGCCGATGTCGCGGGTACAGGGTCAACTGGCATTAACAGGGATAGCACAAGCGGTTTGTTCGCAAAGTCCGGGTCGGTGAGTGCTATGGGGATTTTCTGTCAATTGACAAATGCTTGCCTATGCGAGGTCGCGCTATGTAGGCGAGCATTGAAATTTCGAGCCGGGTCACGGTGCGACGGCGAGTTGATCTGCGGGTACATTAGCGGGGTGCGGGCGCCCGGCCTTATGGTTGGCAACGGCGCAGACGGTTCGAGCAGCATCGGCGGGTGACGCCTCGAAGGTGGAGCCATCGACGGACCATTTCCATCCGTCAAGCAACACCATGCCAGCGATGTAGGTTGCGCCATCGGTTGGCTCGGAGCCGCGCGACAGTGTGAGGCCCCGGCATTCGGGCGCGGTGACGAAGGTCCGGTCGAAGTCCAACTGATCGAATGCGGCACCGATTATGTTGAGTACTACGAGATGCGGTCTAGGCGCGAAAACGCTTTTCAGTGTGTCAAGCGCTTGATTCTCGCGGAATACAACAGCGGCGATCATGAAACCGAATAGGGCAGCGCTTGAAATGGTGAGGCGCCCTAGCGCTCTTGAACTCTTCTGAGACATGGACTTTGGTATCGATTCCGTCATCCTAGAGCCCGGCATCACAAACCCCCATTCTTGCAGCTCACAGAGCCAAGCGAACCAACACCGTTCCGGGAAATCACCTACCTGCTTGCGGGTGCTATTCAGCGCAAGCGATTTCGATCCATACGACAAAACCGGTCCCCAATCACCTTTGATGAATCACAGCCGGAACATCCGGCGAAGCTCATAAACCTGTCCAGACTCATCGGACGGGATGCGCGCTGCTCTCTCCTCGTATGCGCTGTACGCGAACGCTTCCGTCTCGTTTCCTACCGCTCCTTCGACCTTGATTGCTTCATCGGGATTCATGGCATCCTCCTACCCCTGCCTCAAGCAATCCAAACACCAAATCTGGAACTTGCTCTTCAGATTGTGGCCAGATGACGAGAACTGCCTGAAGCACAAGAAGATACGCTATCTGCTGCAATTTTTTCATTTGTGCTGCGGAGGAAAGCGAAGGATTCCCGGCCCCGTATCTGAAGAGTTCGGCGTGTGTCCAATAGGATAGACAACGCCGATTGCCGCGCCGACATTCACCGGTGTTTTTCCAAACTGGCACCGAATAGCAGGCAATTTGCGGAGGGATGCTCAGTTGATGAAAACGCGCGATTACGCAAGCTTGCGCTGTTTGTTCGCCAAAATCCGGGTCAGCGAGCGTAACCGCTATGTTTCGCCAACAGCCAAGAGCGGTACGAGGACCCGGCATCCGAGAGGAAATGGATGCCGGGTCCTGATTTGTGATCGTGGAGAGCAGCTGCGGAAAAACTCGAGAGACGAAGCGAAAGAAGACCTCAGGCGCTAAAGCGCTGACGTATTTTAAGCCGCTTACGGCACGAATAAATTCGTGCCCTTCCCGTTCTTTCGTCGGACAGCACTCGTTCCCCAGCCTGTTAGTGAAGACGGTCCAAAGTGTTGTCGCCGTCGTCGACGAAGTAGATGCCTTTCCCGTCGAGAGTGACGGCGAGGCCGAACAGAGTGCCGGCACCCGCGCCACTAGTATCGATGTTCATGACGGTGATCTGGGAACCAGCAGGAGTGATTTCGACAATATTGCCGTCGCCAGCGTTCACCGACAGAACGTCACCATTGGGAGCAATGGCCAGCCCAAGCGGCTGGTTCAAGTTGGCGCCCACGGAGACGGTGCGACCCGTCTCAGCGCTCGAGAAGCGAAACACTGCGTTGGGAATTGCCGCGATACGATTGAGGAGGGTGTCGGCTACATAAAGCGTTCCGTCAGACGCCAATGTGAGACCCGTGGGACCGATGACGAGCGCAGCGGGGTCGGTGCGCTCCTGGAAACCGGAACCGATGACGGTCCGGAGTCTTTCGCGCGGCGCGCCCCTGTCGTCATTACCTGCCTCTTGCTCAGGAACCGACAATACAATTCGCACGACGGTTCCTTTGGTGACTACGTTGCCATTTGCAGCGACTGTGCCGTTGAGGACGTTCGTGACAAACAGTTCGGCGAAGTCCCCGAGATCGAGGGCGGTCATATCCCAGGGTCCGTTGATGCGTGCGCCGAAGCGGTTTCCGGAGAAGGTTTCGACGACCTTCCCCTTGTTATTCAAGACCAGCAAGCAACCGGCCTTGGCGGTGGCAGAAGTACCGTCCGTGGTGGGAAGGCTACCCACGATCACCCAGCCATGGCGCAGCACAGACAAAGCTGTGGTCAGGCCGACGCCGCCTGGGCAGGGGCCGGGCAGTTTCGTGGCGTCGATCTGGGCGAAAACGCTCAGTGTGCCGTCGGGGGCGACGTCGACGATCGTGGTGCCCGTCCCCTGCAGATTCTGGCTGTTATTAAAGTTGCTTACCAGGATGTGGCCGCGCACCAGCTTTCCCGAGCTGCGTGGTACGACAGCAACACCGTAGGGATTGATGTCCCCATTGGCGGGAACGGTGGAGGGGCCTGGTGTGACGCTAAGCGGAGCGATGAAGGAGCTGGCAGTGGCGAGCGCTGGCAGCAATGCGAGGGCGAGACCGATCGAACACGCAAACCTGCAAAATCTGAAGCGTTTCATATGCTTCTTCTCCTGGGAGACAAAGTTGCCGAAAAAAGTCATCTAGGATCCTTCTATATTTTCTTGGTGGGTCAGCCCGAGTGTGTTACCAGTCGGCGTGGACGACGAACGCCGGGGAAAATTTTAGGGACCGGCTGCGCGGGCGGGTGTCATCGAACTGTAAAATCGCCGTCATATCTCGGTGACATCTGATGGCTGGGTTGCATCGCCTGGGCGATATTTCGCCAGGCATAGCGCGCCTGTTGGGACGGCCCATTCACGGTGGATGCGAGAGAGCGCTCTGAGTGGAAGATCCGAGGAAACGACTGCACGTGGGTGCTTGCGAAATCCTTACAACCTTTTGACCGCTCGATGACATATGTGACAGTGCTTTGTGGTCGAGTCATTTCGTTCGAAGCGCGCCATCCTGGGAACGCGCTTCTTCGCTGACCCTGAACGCAAGGGCGACGCAGAGAGCGCCTTCGGGCAGAAACGGAGAAGACTTCCATGCCCGGTTCGAAACTACGTCAATCGATAAGAATCCTGACATCGATGCCAACAGCATTGTTGGTCGTTGTTGCGGTGTTGATCGCCACCGTTCCGGCCGCAGCTCAGAGTTCTGGAACGTGGGCTCATACTGGTACTCTGAATTTCCCACGAATTGGCCACACGGCCACGCTGCTCGCGAATGGGCAGGTTTTGGTTGCTGGTGGCGAAGACTCCCAAGGCAACCACATCGCGGCCGCGGAACTGTACAACCCGGCCACCGGATCGTGGACTGTTACCGGCAGTCTGGCGATACCTCGCATCGATCACACGGCGACCTTGCTGGCAAATGGTGAAGTTCTTGTCGCAGGCGGGGTAGGCAGCACTTACACCGCAACCGCCGAGCTATACAATCCGTTGACCGGCCAATGGGTGGCCACGGGTAGCATGACGACGCCACGCGCTTTTGCTGGCGCCACATTGATGAACAACGGCCAGGTACTCGTGGTGGGCGGCAGCAACCTGGATGGAACCTCAAACGCCACGGCGGAACTCTACAACCCAACCACGGGCAAATGGACTGCCACTACCAGCATGCCCGGCAGTCACACCTCACCGGCGATGCTGTTGCCCAGCGGCAAAGTGCTGGTAGTCGGTGGGGGCGGAGTTCTCTACGATCCGTCCACCGGACAATGGACAGCGACAGGACCTCTGTACTACGGCATCACGGGCGGCAGCGCTGCGCTGCTCACCAACGGCGATGTACTGGCCTACGGAAACAAGTTTTCCTGTTACGCGGCCCAGTTCTATAGCCCGTCGACCAACACATGGGCGCGGACGATCGGCCAATGTGGCAACAACACCAGCTACGGCCCGCTGGCCTTACTGAGGACTGGCAAAGTCCTTCTCGCCGGAGACGAGATCACATACAGCGGTCATACGTCCCCAACTGCTCGGTGCTCCCTCTACGATCCGTCTACAAATACCTGGACGCCTACGGGATCATTGTTACAGGCGACTCGGCGCACGGCGACACTGCTTCCGAACGGAAAAGTACTGTCCGTTGGTAGCAGCGATGCCGAGTTATATGCGCCTTAGTATCGTGGAGCGGGTACTTACGAAGTTTTGCCAGTCCCCGTTTTTCGGGGTCATCTCTTTGTAACAATCGGAATGATGGCGTGGTCAGGTTTCTACGTTTCGCGTTTCAAGGTTTCGGTTTGAGTGGTACCTCGGGATAGCCGGCGAGACGCCGGCGCTATCTTGAAATCGTCGCGGCCGCGTTCCTGAACGACATTCTTGCCCAGACATCATCCTGCTTCGCGATCTGCCAGAAACCTGCTTCGCGATCGGCCTCGATGGCGGCTGATCCACTATCATGAGGGCGTGCTGCGCGCCGAGACATCGACCGTGATCGGTATCGTGCGGCAGCGGTGTCCGCGATGCCGCGACGGGAGGATTTTCAAGTCCTCCATCTACTGGGGTTTTCCCGGTATGCACGATTCCTGTCCGAACTGCGGTCTGCGCTTCAACCGGGAGCCGGGATATTTCCTGGGGGCGATGTATGTGAGTTACGGTCTGGCGCTCGCGATGATTGCTGCGATCGGAGTTGTGTTGTGGGGTATGACGGATTGGCGCGTGGACAAAATCACAATCTGGGCGGTGGTGTTGTTCCTGCCTTTCGCACCCA
>Ga0307478_10002297_pt1 | contig 15261 bp, 17 predicted proteins | sample atmos_gasesECM4C_2_FD_203713 | JGI IMG/M metagenome (GOLD analysis project Ga0307478, IMG submission 203713) | Hardwood forest soil microbial communities from Morgan-Monroe State Forest, Indiana, United States - atmos_gasesECM4C_05 | ecosystem: Environmental > Terrestrial > Soil > Temperate...
TAATTACCGAAATCTATAAATCGCTACAAGGGGAATCGACCTACGCCGGCCTGCCGTGTGTCTTCGTGCGCCTTACCGGCTGTAACTTGCGCTGCTCCTGGTGCGACAGCGAGTACACCTTCCAGGGCGGTCGGAAGATGACCTCCGAAGAGGTCTGGGACGAAGTGAAGCACCTCAGTCCCAACGGCGGCCTGGTCGAGATCACCGGCGGCGAGCCCCTGTTGCAAGAGCGCGAACTCACCCCGCTGATGCAGCAACTCTTGGAAACCGGATATCGAGTCCTGCTCGAGACCAGCGGAGAGCGGCCCTTGGAGCGCGTCCCCGAGGCGGTCATCAAAATCGTGGACGTGAAGTGCCCGAATTCGGGCGAGGCCGACACATTTCACATCCAGAATCTCGAAACGCTGAACCCGCACGATGAAGTAAAGTTTGTCCTCACCGGACGCGCCGATTATGAGTTCGCCCGGGATTTCACCCTCCGCCATCGCCTCGCACAGCGAGTAAATGCGGTTCTGTTCTCTCCGGCTTTCCGCAAAGACGCAACCGGCGCGCGCGACAGTTCGCATTGCCTGCTCGATCCCCAGGAATTAGCCGAGTGGATGCTCGCCGATGACGTTCCCGTACGCTTGGGATTGCAATTGCACAAGTTCATCTGGGACCCGGCAGTAAAGGGAGTTTAAGAGACAGATTCACATGACCCGGTCAGCCAAACGCGCGGTCGTTCTGCTCAGCGGAGGCATGGATTCCTGCGTCTGCGCGGCACTAGCCGCCCGCGACTACTCTGCCGCCGCGCTGCACGTGAGCTATGGCCAGCGCACCGAAGACCGCGAGCGTCAATCGTTCCTGGCAATCTGCCAGCGCCTCAACATTCACGACACACTCCTGGTCCGCAACGAGGCTCTGCGCGCCATCGGAGGTTCGGCCCTCACCGACGAAAACATTACCGTTCCCACCGGAGACCCAGCCGCTCACACGCCTGGCCACGACATCCCGGTCACCTACGTGCCTTTTCGCAACGCACATTTCCTGGCCGTCGCCGTCAGCTGGGCTGAGGTGCTGGGAGCCGAGAAGGTCTATATCGGCGCCGTGGAACAGGACAGTTCCGGTTATCCTGACTGCCGTCCCGCATATTACGAAGCCTTCAACCAGGTCATCAAGGCCGGGACGAAAGAAGGAACCATTGAGATCACAACGCCGCTTATCCGTCTGCGCAAGGCCGAAATTGTTCGCGTGGGCCTTGAACTGGGCGCGCCATTCGATTTAACTTGGTCATGCTACAGCCGTCAGGATCTGGCGTGCGGCGTCTGCGATAGCTGCCTGTTAAGGCTGCGGGCCTTTGCGGCTGCAGGAGCCACCGATCCGATTCCGTATGTCGAGAACGCACGCCGAGGACGCATGCCGAGAAGGAGATTGTTGAATTCTGATTGTTGATCGTCGACTGGAAACAGATCGGCTCATGCCGGTTTTGGATCAACCATCAGAAATCATCAATCCACAACGATTTACGCCGGGAGGCTAACATGAAGAAGCATTTTGCCGTGTTCGTTTTCGTTCTCCTAATACTGGGACTGTGTGTGCCTCCGGGTTTCGCCCAGGCTTCAGGAACCGTCAAGGGAGTTTGCAAAGACGTTGATGGCAAGCCCCTCGCCGATGCAATCGTGGTCTTCGCTAATCAGGACAATGGCCAGAAATACACTCTCAAGACCAACAAGAAAGGCGAGTATTTCTCGTTAGGGATTGCTGCCGGCAAGTACAACGTCACCCTCTACAGGAACGCCGATGATCTCAAGGCCAACAAGGAACTGTTTCCGGTCAAGGGATTCCCCGTCACTCTGGACGAGAACCCGCTCGACTTCGACTTGCAGAAGGAGCAGCAGAAGGCTGCTCAGGGCCAGGGTCTGACTCCGGAGCAACTCAAGGCGAGGCAGGAAGCCGAAGAAAAAATAAAAAAAGAAAATAGCACGATTGGAGTCCTGAACAACAAGCTCGTTGCCGCCAACACCTCGATGAAGGCTGGAGACTTCGACGGCGCCATCGCCACCTTAACCGAAGCCACGCAGATCGATGCCACGCGCGATGTAATCTGGGCCCAACTCGCCGATGCCTATCGCGCTTCAGCGCCGAAGCAGACGGATCCCGCCGAGAAGTCGAAGCGCCTGCAGGAGGCCGTCAGCGACTACCAGAAGGCGATTGATATCAAGCAGAAGGCCATGGAAACGAAGAAAGATGCCGAAGATAGCAAGAAATTAGCCGGGTATTACAACAACATGGCAGACGCCGCCGCCAGGTCCGGCAAGATCGATGACTCCGTGAAGGCCTATACCCAGGCGGCGCAGCTTAATCCCGAAGGCGCTGCAGCCTATTACTTCAATATTGGTGCCGTGCTGACCAACGCGGGCAAAGTCGACGACGCTATCGCGGCCTTCGACAAATGCATCGCCGCCGACCCTACGAAGGCAGATGCCTATTACCAGAAGGGCGTGAACCTCATAGGCAAGGCGACCCTGCAAGGGGACAAAATGGTTGCGCCCGCAGGCACGGCTGAAGCGTTCAATAAATACCTTCAGCTTCAACCCACCGGGCCCTACGCCGACGTAGCCAAGCAGATGCTTGCCAGCATAGGCGCTCCCGTGGAAACCGGTTTCGGCACGAAAAAGAAAGGCGCCAAGAACTAACCTGCTTGGATTGAGCTGGATAGGGCCCATTGGGCCGCCCTATTTCTGTCCCAGGCTGCAGGCTGGCCGGGATTACTGAGAACTGCCTTCCGGTTACCAAGGGCGGTGTCCTACCTGTCCTTACGTTTCGCGCGCCAGCACGATAAAGTATAAGTATTAGGCTAACTTCGGTTAGCCCGGTACTCCCGTCTGTGGTGCGTGCAACTCCCTAAGAACAAGCACAAGCTCGTGTGCGAGGACGAATGGCAGCACCTGGCATCGCCGCAATTGCGGTTTCTTTGGAAGGCTATTCCGGCAGCGGCAAAGTGGCTACCCCCGCTTTGCTGGGTGCCATGCTGCGCGCCGCGGAAAAGATCAGTGATCTCATCTTTTCTCCCGGACGCCCTCCCCAAGTCCAGGTTTACGGACAACTCATTCCGGTCCAGGTTGCAGGACTCACGACGCTAACTCCCGATGACACCCGCCACATCGCCGCCGATCTCATCGGCGATAATAAACAGGCAGTCGCAACCCTCCGCGAACACGGATCCTGCGACATATCCTACGGCTTGCCTGGCGTCGCCCGCTTTCGCGTCAACATCTTTATCCAGCGCGGCAGTTGCGCGGTCGTGATGCGGGTCATTCCCACCGCCATCCCCGATTTTGCCTCGCTTCGTCTGCCCGCGCACCTGTCGGATGTGGCCAAGCTGCGCGACGGCATCGTCCTCGTCACCGGCCCTGCTGGATCGGGCAAGTCCTCCACTCTCGCCGTGCTGCTCGACTGCATCAATCGCGAGAAGAATTACCACATCATCACCATTGAAGATCCTATCGAGTTCCTGCACAACCACAAAAGCTCCACCATCCATCAGCGCGAACTGCATAGCGATACCCCCAGCTTCGCTCACGCCCTGCGCTCGGCTCTGCGCCAGGCGCCCAAGGTCATTCTGGTGGGTGAAATGCGCGACCGCGAGACCATCGAGAGCGTGCTCGAAGCCGCCGAGACCGGTCACCTGGTGCTCTCTAGCCTGAACACCATGGACGCGCCCAAAACCGTGGAACGCATCGTCTGCTCGTTCTCGCCCGAGGAACAGAAAAGCGCGCGCGACCGCTTCGCCAAAACATTCCGTTACATCATCTGTCAGCGGCTCTTGCCCAAGACCGATCGCAGCGGCCGCGTCCCGGTAGCAGAAATCCTGAAAGTCAACGCCCGCACCCGCGAGTGCATCGAAAAAGGCGAGCGCGACGGCAAGACTCTGTTGGACGCCATGAAAGCCGGCGCGACGGAGGGCATGCAACACTTCGACGGCGAAATCGCCCAACTAGTCCGCGACCGCGTGGTCGACCTCGAAACCGGCCTCTCCTTCGCCAGCAACCCCACCGTCCTAGGCCAGGAACTCGCCCGATAATACGCGGCTTTTTTACCACTCGCCTCAGGGTGCGAGGGAGCGGCGCGGATTGATTAAGGAATCGGTCCATGAGTTCTAACGTCTGTTAACAACAATTACCCGGCTTTTTGAATGGGACTCTGGTAGCATCGCGGCTGAAAACAATGAAACCGGCGCTCGCGTTCGTATTTCATCTAGTCATCGCAATACTTGCCATTCCGATGCTGGCGCTCTTTTCGGTAACGGTGTATTCGGTCGTGCGCCACATTGCCCATACCAGCACAACCCCGCAACAGTTTTACTCTGACCACCTCTTCTTGTTCGTTGGCACTACTGGACTGTGGCTCGCATATCTGGTGTGCGACACGTTCACTAGCAGGTCTGCAATCTGGGTTTGGGTTCCAGCTCTGCTTGTGTTTGCCTCAAGGGTAGTGATGTGGCGGTCAGAAGGAAGCGTTCTCTTTCATTCCAGTGTTGTCGAACATTTCTTTACAGTAGACTGTCAGATACAGAACTGGCGTGACGCGGATTTCGCATCGCGCTGCGCGGACAAGCTGTTCCTGATGCAAGTTGTAATTGGCATGTTCGGGTATTCGGCAGGCGCGACGATTCAACGTGTCGTGGACCGGAGGCGCAGCCGTTCCGATGCGGCGTCATCGTAATTGTTGAAAAATCCCGACTACGCTCATTGACCGGTTCCTTGAGCAATCCACGCCGCTCCCTTGGTGCCCGCGTAGCCCTCCCTTGCACTATCATCTCCCCATGGCAGCACCGCCAACTCAATCCCTCGTCTTAACCTTCGAAGAAGCCCGCCGCGTGGTCGAAGACCACGCCTCGCGTCTATCCTCAGGGACCACAGAAACCGTGCCACTGCTCCACGCTTCCGGCCGAGTCCTCGCCGAGCCCATCACCGCCGACCGCGACATCCCTCCCTTCCCACGCTCCACGCGCGACGGTTACGCTGTGCACGCAGCCGATCTTGCGACGCTCCCAGCAGGGCTGAAGCTAATCGGAGAGATCAAAGCAGGCCCGCAGCAACTCCCATCCATCCTGCATCCCGGCCAAGCCTTCTCCATCATGACGGGCGCGCCATTACCGCCAGGCGCGGACGCAGTCGTAATGGTCGAGTACACGTCGCAAAGAGGCGACTCCGTCGAAATCGCAAAAAGTGTCGCGCAGGGTGAGAACTTCGTCGCGCAAGGAGCCGAAGCCAAACGCGGTACCCTCCTGCTCGACCGTGGCATGCGCTTCAACCAGGCCGCCATCGCACTCGCTGCCTCGGTCGGCCGATCAAGGCTGCAGGTTTACGTTCGGCCGCGAGTCGCCGTGCTCACCACAGGCGATGAAATCGTCGAAGTCGATGCCGAAATCGGCCCCACGCAGATTCGCAACTCAAACAGCTATTCGCTGGCCGTGCAGATCCAGCAAGCCGGCGGCGAGCCCGTACTTCTCCCGATCGCCCCCGACGAACCGCGCCGCCTCCGCCAACTGATCGAAGAAGGCCTGCACTCAGACTTGCTGATCATGACCGGCGGCGTCTCCATGGGACGCTATGATCTAGTCGAACAGGTGCTCTCCGAACTGCAAGCCGAATTCTTCTTCACCGGAGCAAAAATCCAACCCGGCCGCCCGGTAGTATTCGGCCGAATCGGCTCTTGTGGCTCGGGCACTCTAGCCCCGGCCAAGCATAAGTATTTCTTCGGCCTGCCCGGAAATCCACTCTCGACCATGGTCACATTCGAGCTGTTCGCCAAACCAATGCTCGAAGCCTTAGCGGGATCATCCCCCAGCCCGCTCATCTTCCTGCACGCCCGCCTGAAAGCCGAAATCCGTACCAAACCCGGACTGAAGCGTTTCCTCCCCGCAATTCTCTCCGGCCAGTACGAAGACTCGCAGGTCGAACTCGTCCCCTGGCAAGGCTCAGGCGACATAGCCGCCCAAGCCCGCTCGAATTGCTACATCGTCATCCCGCCCGATCGCGAACATTTCGCCGCAGGCGACTGGGTACCGGTCATGCTTCCGTGACTCTGTTTTTGACGTGACCCTGTTTTGAAAGGGCGCGGCTTCCAGCCGCGCCGCGAAACCCAACAACAATCAACAGCGGCTTTAGCCGCCGAGGCGCTCCTACCGCCTGCCTCTCCCATGTAAGATAGAAACTTCCGCATGTCGAAAAAGCTCTCCCACTACGACGCCGCCGGCCGCGCCCGGATGGTAGATGTGTCCGCCAAACCCCCCACCCGGCGCGAAGCCGAGGCAAGTGCCTTCGTGCAGATGAAACCGGCCGTCCTGAATGCGCTTCCAAAAAATCCCAAAGGCGATCCCCTCGAAGTAGCCCGTGTGGCCGGAATCATGGCCGCCAAGCGCACCGCAGACCTAATCCCGATGTGCCACCCGCTCCCGCTCGCTCACGTTGCCGTCGACCTGAGGCTATGCGAGAATGGCGTCGCAATCACCACCAAAGTCGTGACCACGGCCGAAACCGGCGTGGAGATGGAAGCCCTCGTAGCCGCAGGAATTTCAGCCCTGACCCTTTACGATATGCTGAAAGGGATGGATAAAGGGATCGAGATTCGCGAGATTGTGCTGGAGAGAAAATCTGGAGGCAAGAGCGGAGACTACCGGCGCGCAAAGAAGTAAGAAGTAAGAAGTAAGAAGTAACGCGCAATCACAGCAATTCCATGGCAAACGACGTCAAACTACTTCTGGTCGATGACAATCCGATGGTGCTGGGCATGCTGCAGCAGGCACTCACTTCATTCGCGCGCGTCGTGGCTGCGGGCGACGCGGCCGATGCTTTGCTGAAGGCGGTCGACGATCCTCCCGACCTCGTGGTCTGCGATTACCGCATGCCCGGTATGGACGGCCGCCAGCTGGTCGAGCGCCTTAGAAGCCGGCCGGCGACGGCAAACTTCTCCGCTATCCTGATGGCGAGCCGGGTTGACATTGATGAGCGCCTCTCGCCGCAGGACGCCGCCGACGACTATCTGGCCAAGCCCTTCTTCCTGAAAGAAGCCACACGCCGCATCAAGCGCACCGTCGACCGCATCGCGCTTGAAAAGATGGCAAAGACCGCGCCCTCCGACGGCGTGGTGCGCGGCAACCTCTCGCAGATGAACGTGATCGACCTGATGCAGTCCCTCGAAATGGGACGCAAGAGCTGTCAGCTCAAACTCAACTACCAGGGCGACAAGTGCGAAGTTTTCTTCGTCGAAGGCCAGGTCAAGCACGCAACCTACGGATCGTTCACCGGCGATGAAGCCGTCTTCAAAGTTCTGCGTTGGACCGGCGGCAACTTCGAACTCAACTTCGAAGGCAAGACCGATCAGGAAACCACAAAGCTCAATACCCAGGGCTTGCTGATGGAAGGTTTACGCCTGCTCGACGAATCGCAGCGCGATGGCGGTGGCGAGCCCGCCAGCGCAGAAGAAGCCGGCGAAGGCGCGAGCGCCGTGGCCAGCAGCAGCGGTTCTAGTTCGAGCAGCGGCGGCCGGCGGGAAGAGGAAGAAGATGTCCTCCTCGACAATTGAGGCATCGTCTCAGGGGAAACCTGCGCCGGTGGTGCTCACCGCCGCCGTAGTCACGGTCAGCGATTCCTGCGCCCGCGGGGAACGTGTCGATGTTTCGGGACCAGCAGTTGCCGAGGTCTTAAGAAAGTCCGGCTTTCGAATCGTCGCTACCCAAGTCGTCCAAGACGACTCCATGCAGATTCAAAATGCTCTGGTCCACCTGGCATTGGAAGTCCGCTTCATCGTAACCACGGGTGGGACAGGCATCGCGCCGCGCGACGTCACACCCGAAGCAACCGAGGCGATTTGCGATCGTCTCATCGACGGCATAGGTGAGCGCATGCGACTCGAAGGCGCGAAAAAAACTAAGTTCGCGGCTTTGAGCCGCGGAGTCTGCGGCGTCCGCGAGAAAACTCTGATTCTGAATCTACCCGGCAGTCCCAACGGTGCGGTGGAATCCCTGGAAGCGGTCATGAACTTGATCCCGCACGCCCTGAATTTGCTGGAAGGGAAGACCGAACACTCTTAGTCGAGGCTGAGCATGGCATTCCCCATCCGAGTCTGCGCAGTCTGCTCGGAAGAGTTCGAGCTGAAGCCGGACAAACCCGGTTTCGCCAACCGCTGTCCAGCCTGCAGCGCGCCCGAAAACGCTGACTCACCTACCAAGCGCAGCGTGGACGCCGACGATCGCAAGACTTTAAAGGAAGCGAACGAAGCTCGCAGACAAGCCATGCGCGACCTCCTCTACCGCAAAGACAGCTAGGCAAAACAGCCTGCGGCCTTGCCACTCCTGCTACGGCGTCTCATAACAGCCAACGTCAATTTTCTTCTCTCGTACCCGGGGCCGACCGTCAAGGTCCCGATCGCCGACCACTCCCGATCCCAAATCCTCGCTACCATTCCGCGCCGGAGAGTCCGCCTGCAGATGAAAGTCGTGTGCATCTGCATCTACAAATCGCGGATCCGCAAACCGCGAGCCCTGATCATCGCCAGTTGCCGAAACATACTCCTCGAAACTCGCGAAATCTTTCTGATCGAAAGTCCATTTCACTGCCTTCGAACCAGACGGAAAGTAATAGATGTTGTGACCCATCGTCACCGTCGGAGCACCGCCCTCCATACGACCAGACTTGCTGGCGAAAGCTCGCCCCTGCTCGCCCACATAAACAATGTTGTTCTTGAACACGTTGTTGCGCATGTAGAACTGCATCAGGAACTCACCCTGGCCAGTTTTCCACGTGTCATTCTTGTAAAGTGTGTTATTCACTATGACCGCGTCCTCGGTAGTTCCGCGCTTCAGGTCATACCCTCCAATGCTGAATCCGGGGCCATGGCAGAAATAAATCAGATTGTTGCGCGCGATGATATTGCTCGTACTTCCGGCGCGGTGCTCGCTGGCCAGTTCAATCCCGAAGTCAACATCATGCACGATGTTGCGTTCAATTAGAATTCGAGTTCCGCCATCCACGTAAATGCCGTCCGAATCAGGCCCTTCGCCGTAAGCCGGATTGCCCCTCGCGGTAATGCTGTAAACCAAATTCTCACTCACCACGCCATCACGCGCTCGGTCCACAGCCGGGTCCGGCGCCGTGTGTTCAAAGCCGATCACATCGATTCCAATATTGTTGTTGTCGTGCACCGAGTTCTTCGTGATGCGAAAGCCAGCCACATTGCCGTTCACCACGAGCGACTCGCTCGATCCCGTCTTGAGATGGTGCACATCATTGCCATCAATAACCAGGTCGCTGATCGGAGTCTTAGCGTCGGTACCGTAGACCGCAATCCCAAACCCGTTGGCCCCGCTGCCCGGCCGCAACCGGCGAGTCGAGTTCTGCTCAATGTGATGCACGTCGTTATGCAGAATTTCGATATGCGACCCGCCCCCGAATACGCGGATCCCAGCCGGAGCGCTCTTGTACTCGCTGGTCCGGTAGTTGCATATCTCCAGGCCCTGCACACGCACGAAGCTGACGTTGGTCAGCTTCACCATGCTGGTGTCCCCCTCCGGCGGCGTCAGGCACCCGCCGTCGAGAACCGCGTGTTCCCCCGGTTCGCTCTGAAACGTGATGAACCCTTGCTCCGCGTTGCCTGAGACCTTCACCGCCAACTGCTGACAGTAGCTTCCCGCCCGCACAGAAACGGTGTCTCCGGGCCTCGCCATGTCGGCCGCATGTTGGATGGTTCGCAGCGGCTTCTCCATCGTTCCGGGATTCGAATCCTCGCCGTTGGTCGCAACGTAGAGATGAAGAGAACCGTGAGCGTCAGCGGCGACGCAAGCCCCTGCGAGCAGTGAAAGTAAGAAACCATGGACGAGTAATCTGTTCGCAAAGCTCAAGTGTTTCCTCCAAAGTACTCCGGCAACTCGATGGTTTCCTATTGTGCCATTGCGAGAAGAATGCTGCGTGGAGGAATCCCATCTGTTGAAAAAGCAACAGATGGCCATCCGTCGACTGATCCAGCCGCGGAAGCGATCAGAATGTGAAACGACCACCCACTGTCGGAGCACAGTTGTTGTTGGAGTTATAGGGCACGCCGGGGCCATGAGGAATGGCGATGGCCAGACCGCCGCTCACCCAGGAATACGCAATTCCAACAAAACCGTCGAAGCGCTTGGTGAAGCGATGATCCAAATAGAGCGACCCCTCATTGAGGGTGCCCGCGCAGGAACTTCGGAATCCGGCTGAGGGCGAGCAGGTCGACGGGACACGGAAGTCGTTCTGACGCTGTTGATACCAGGAGAGAGTGATGTCGGTCTTGCTGCGGTAGGTGTACTTCGCGCCTGTCCACCATATGTTCACCAACTTCTCAGAATCAAGATTCGTGTCTTCGACCCCGCTCATGAAATATCCGCCCTGGTCCGAGGCGCCAACGCCCAACGGATTCGACGGGTTATTCTGCCAGATGTATTCGTAGCCCGCATAAAACTTGACCGGGTCCCACGTATACTTGGCAGCCACCATAACGGCGCGGTTGTCGGTCACGATGCCGTATACGGTGTTATTCGTTTCGATCAGATTGACCCCGCCGGTGATCGGGTTTGTATCGATGCTGTCGGTGGTCGACTGATAGGACTGCGTCGGACTCTGAGGCCCCAGCAAGGGGTTCAATACGCTGATCGCCTGGTTGTATTGTTGAAAGACGACGTCGGCGGAGAACTTGCCGTAGGCCCCGCCGAGGTCGAATCCATAAGCGTTGTTATGCGCGTGTTCCGGCGTACAGTTGGCGGCAGTCCAGGTTGCGGAGGCCGAGTAGCAGCCAGCGGAACCATCGGCGAACTTATACATCGCACCAAAATGGACCGGGCCATAGGTGATGCGATACTTCACGGCGTCGTCCCAACGGGCATTCTCGGTGTCGCCGCCGCCGGCCATCGTGCCGTTATACCCAATGTAGGAAAAGGCATAGGCCCCGCCGGCCGGATCGTAAAGCAGCATCGCATCGGTACCCAGAGCCCGCTGACGACCGAAGGTCAGCGTCCCGAAATGCGCGGACGATACACCGCCATAGATTTCGTCATTGAAGGGTTGGCCCGCGCGCGAGCCGTCGATGGCGTACGAATAGCTGCTTCTGGGAATGCCGTTGTTGATGGTGTCGGTGGCTGACGCGTTGGCCAGCAGGCCGGACTGCGGATTGATGCCAGTGGAAGCGTTGAACACAACCGACCAGCCAGGCCGAAACTCTTCCTTGCCCTTGATGCCCAGACCCGTCTGCTGCAGGTTGTTCGGTGCGACGAGGAATCGATGTTGAAAGCCGTTTCGGTTTACCAGAGATGCGCCTTCATAGTTATAGCCGTTTTCCGGTAAGCCGTGGCTGACCCAGCCGATGCCGATGTCATACGCACCGTACAGCGTGATGCCGTGCCAGGTCAGCGCGCAATCGGTGGTGGCGAACTCGTGCCCGCTCGCGCACGCATCGGGCTTGTTGTCGACCTTGGCCGCCTGGGCAGACGACAACGTTGACGACAACCAGAGAACGAGCACGGTGAACGAAACAGAAGCTTTGAGCATTAAGCCTCCAAGAGGAGAATCGGCGTTCAATCGAAAACCAAGAAGTGTATATGATATACAGTTATTATGTCCAGCACGATGCGGTTATATGTACTATCTACGCTTTCTCGACTAGAAGCGCGCCGCCGAGCCGGTTTGTTGACCAGCCCTAGGGTTGTCTGTAGCATTTCGTTCCAATGCCGAGGGACAGACAATCCGAACCCAGGAAGGAAGAGTTACTGAAGCTCCGCGAAGCAGCTTTAGACCTGGGGATCAGTGTCCCCACCCTCAAGCAATGGATTTACAAGAAGAAAATTCGCAGCCTTCAGACGGTCGGAGGACATCACCGCATTCCCCGGCAGGAAATTGACCGCCTGCTGTTCCGAACGCGAGGCCGTACGGAGAAGGAACGCCAGCTTGTGATCCGCCGCGTCAGCGGACGCAATCAACTGGTGGGGCGAATCGGCGCCGTTCGCATCAGCGGACTCATGGCGGAAGTGGAAATTTCAATAGGCGGCCAGCAAATCACCTCCATCATCACGGCACGTTCGGCGCGCGAGATGCATCTGAAGCCGGGCCAAACTGCGGCAGCCCTCATAAAATCCACAGAAGTAATGATTCTGCGCATTTGATATGGGAAATCGCCTGCTCCTTTCCACCCTGGTTTCGCTCTGATGCTGCACCCTGCCCTCGCGCAGTGCCGGCAGTGCAAGCTATGTTAGCCCTTCTGGTCTTGCCTATGGAAAACCATACCCAAACCTTGTCAATAGGCAGGAATTACACGATTGAGCCTATGTGCATGCAGGCGAAGGAAATATAACGAGATTATGTACTTGACTCAACTCTGATCTTCTGCTACATTCCTTAATGTGATTCATTTTATTGACCTTCGGCGCGGTTTATCAGGGTTTGCGGCTGCCAAGTGCTTGCGTACAGCTTTCAGCACCTTGGGATGGAACACACCTTCCGCCAGTTCGTCGCTGGTCATTTTCGCCGGATGTTTCTTGAATTTCACTTTCTTCATGGTGACCCTATGACCTCCGCGCTAGTAAATCTAACCACCCTTGTCGATCAGTACAGCACAGATGAACACTGCCGTGAAGCCCTAATGCATCTCCGCTGGCCGAACGGTGTGACATGCCTGAAGTGCAAGAGCGAGAACGTTGCTCCAGTATCCGACCGCAAAGTGTTCGTGTGCTATTCATGCCGCTATCAGTTCTCCGTGACCGTGGGCACGATTTTCCATGACTCGCATCTCCCGCTTACGAAATGGTTCTTGGTGACCTATCTGATTACGGAATCGCGCAAGGGCATCTCCGCAAACCAGATCAAGCGAATGCTCGGCATCTCGTACAAAACGGCATGGTATCTCTGTCACCGCATCCGTAAGGCAATGGAAGAGTCGGACCACAAGCTTTCTGGCACTGTCGAGATTGACGAAATGTACATTGGCGGTCGGACACGACACGCAGACAAGTGGAAGAAACACACTCCGGTTATCGGCATCCGGGAGCGTGGCGGACACCTTCATCTCATTAAAGCTGAGGGGCCGCTTAATCAGTCCAAAGTGAACGACATCATCGCCCGAAATGTGGATAAGACTGTGGACGTGATTATGACCGACGAATCCGTCCTCTACAACTTCACCACCACAGCCCAACACAGAGCGAAGCATAAGAGCGTGAACCATAGCGCGGATGAATACGTGCGGTACGAGGGCGGCCTGTGCGTCACGACGAACGCAATCGAATCTGCATTCTCGCTGTTCAAGCGCGGCGTGGTGGGTGCGTGGCATAAAGTCTCTGTCAAACATCTTCCTGCGTACCTGCAAGAGATGACGTGGCGTTTCAACAATCGGAAGAATCAGTACTTGTTTCGAGACACCTTGGTGCGTCTGTTGGCCTCGGAGAACCTAGAGTATAAAGACCTAACCGCCGAACGCCCCGCCGCCGCATAAAAACGGGTATACTGAGATGTCCTGATATGGAACTACAGCGTCCCCCGGTCGTTCATGCAGTGACCTCCGTAATCTGGCTTTCGGGCGATCCTGCCTCTAATGTGAGACTTGACAGATAGGCGAGAGAGGGCGAGAATTCTTTTCCATCACAGGAACCCTTTCCCCCGGGCGCATCATCTCTTGAAAGTGAGGCCAATAAATATGGCCGCAGCCCCTTCGCCACTGCATGTAGATCAGGAAAGCGATATGCACGCCGCCGCTCACAATGTCGCACCGGTTTCACCCTCCACCCATGTGGAGCGTCGCCCCTTGAATCCGGCATTAATCGTGATGCTAATCGCGTTGGCGGCATATCCATTTGTCGTTGGTTACCTTCCTGAATCGGTCCGTCAATATCTTGGAGCGCTGTTCCGTTAACGCCTTGCACAACTACAAGTGGAGTTGGCAAAGATTCGCTTATGGCGTGATGGGTGCGGCAGCCCCAGAGATCATCCGCATCTACAAGACGGCAGACCTGTCCCTCGTCCATGCTCATCCCTTCCTAAAGTTGATAGCGATACTCTTTGTTCTGCTCGGCGGAGTATTCGCGGATGTGTGGCAAGATGAGCACCGAGTTAAATGGCTTTACTTGGGAGCCAGTTTCCAGGTGTGGTTTGCTGCGTGGGCGCATTGGATTCCACCTAATTAATCAATTCCGACAACCTCGAATATAAAGAACTCACTGCTGTCGCATTGCTCGCACTCTACCAGCCATATCCTTAAGGTCAGCCATAATCCCAGGCAGAACGCCCACGGCGAAGTTAGGCCCCATGGAACCGCCAGCCAAGGCGTAATCGTCGTCTTTGCTTTGATTGTGATCTCCTAATCGATCACTTAATGCCCTTCTCATGGCTACTACATCAGCGTGATGGCCTTCGTATTTGTTATAAGCAACAAAATTTATTCCTCTGAGATCTGGATTGAGTTGGCTGTGTATTCTTGCATAATCGGGGCTGTTTTTCGGAATATCCTGATCTGCCACTAGTATCTTTTTCATCTGCTCATCACGCTCGTTTAATATTTGTTCGATTACACCGGCAAGTTCTATAGCCCTTTTGCTGAGTTCTTCGGAGGGACAGTCGGCTAGATGCTGGCAGATAATATCTAGCGAAGGGCCGTTAGACTTCGGCACTCGGGGCGGGGCTCGGACCGGTAGTGGAGGAGGCGTGTGAGTATATGCAAAAACTGGAGGGCGCTTTGTTGGCGCGGAACCTACTGCAAGTTCTTGAGATTCGTTTGGAGTCTCAACAACTCTCGCAACAGCCCACGTCAGAGTCAGAGTTAGCGCCACGATTAAGCCAACAGTAAGCGCGAGCGGATTTCTGTTTCGGTGGTAAGGAAGCGTGAAGCCTATCGGCTCCTTCTCCCGGTGAAGGTGTCCAGCGCCGAGCAATGCAACACCTGCTAGCGTGCAAAGTGCGGCAATAATTAGAGCAGTTAGTGGGCCAAATAATTTTTCAATCAGATACGGCAATCCCACCCCCGCAAACAGGAATCCGTATCCAAACTTCGTTTCTTTCGACATCCGCATTTGTCGAATTGTACTCCACAATTGAGTGAAGTACATAATCTCGAAATATGAAGTTGAGCTTGCACAGAATAGTGTGCAGTATTAACTATAGCACTATGATATAATGATATTATAGAGTCGAAAAATCGAAATAAAGAAGGCGTAGCCCACGGGCTGCGCCTTTCGTGTTTTTGGGAGAGCCTATGGGCCGGCGCTGGGGC
>Ga0307478_10002300_pt1 | contig 15251 bp, 8 predicted proteins | sample atmos_gasesECM4C_2_FD_203713 | JGI IMG/M metagenome (GOLD analysis project Ga0307478, IMG submission 203713) | Hardwood forest soil microbial communities from Morgan-Monroe State Forest, Indiana, United States - atmos_gasesECM4C_05 | ecosystem: Environmental > Terrestrial > Soil > Temperate...
CTCGATTCTGATTCCGCCTTGCTTACTCGTAGAAAGAACGGCTCTTTGGTGCTGGCGATCTGGAACTATACTCCGCCTGAGCAATCCGGTTCTCCAAGGACAATCACCTTGCACCTGAAGGGTACGAAAGCGAAGCTGGCTTTGATTTCGCGCTTGGACCACGACCATGGTGATTTTCACTCCGTCTACGAGAAGATGGGCGCCCCACGTTATCCCAGTCAGACGCAAATTGGAGAATTGCGCGAGGCTGCAGAACTTCCTCCGCCGGAAGTCCGCCAAATAAAGAATGACGAAGTAACCTTAACCCTGCCGGGGCACGGCTTGGCAGTGATCGAACTGAAGTAGCAAGAAAGCCGCGACCAAGTCCACTCGGCAGAATCCCTGCTCGTCGTTAGGGCTCTTTCGTACCTGCCGGCTGATATTTCTTGAAGCCAGCGAGTTGCATACCGCGCTGGGTCTCTGGGTTTTTCATGAAGGTGTCCCAAACGAAACCGGTGCGGGCATTTTCTGCCATGAGCAGGGTAATTCCCACGTCGATACCAACTACATCGCTGTCGTACCATTTCTTGAGCGGATTGAACGCATTTACAAATCCGTACCGGCTCCACGCTTGCCCGTAATGATCCTTGATGTTCTTAAGTACCCGCATCACGGGTTGGGGCAGAAATGGCAGAGAGCCTGCGGATGCGCTTGGGACAACGGTTCCGTCAATCGGCCCCATCATTGGCGGACCTCCCCAAATCACATACCCCCGCTGCGAGTCTGAAGCGGTAATACCCCACAGATCGTCGCTGTAATCGGGAAACTGCTTGGCCAGCTCTAAACAATAAAGGCGGTGGGCATCCGTCGCTGCGATCGAGTTCTGAAAGTAATCGGCATACGCGTCGCGCTTGCCGCGAAAATCAAACCAGGCCTGGGAGTATTGATGTACGAACAAAGGGGCGAACGAACCGATATAACGAATGCCATCATAATCAAACTTGGTGCGCTTCCAGGCGTTCCAGGCTGCCACGGGCAAGGGGTGGGTGAGCGACCCCAATCCCAGGAGGTAGATCATCATCATTTCGCTGTAGTAGTCCCATCGATAGGGGAGGAAACCGAATTCGGGAGTCCACCCATGCGGCAATAACGAAGTGTCCTCGGAGAGCCAACTCCAATCGACCCGGTTGATGATCTCATACGCCAGAAGACTGATTTCCGAATGTTCCTCGAAGTATCGCCGGCATGTGAGAATTCCGCAGAGCAGGATGGACGTGTCGACCGACGAGACTTCAGAATCCCATACCCTTTCTCCGGTATTTAGGTCGGCAAAATGGTAGAAGAATCCCCGATGGGTCGGCATCTTTTTCCACAGGAAGCGCAAAGTGAGTAGGACCCGCTCGCGTGCATCGGACAGTGAAATAAATCCGCGCTTTTGTCCGATGCAAAGAGCGGTCAGTCCAAATCCGGTTGCCGCGATGCTTGCGACCCTGGTGGTGTCATTCTTCAGCACATTGCATCGATCCTTAATCAACCCGGTTTGCGGACTTGCTTGTTCCCAAAAGAATTGGACATTTCGCCTCTCCAGTTCATCGAGAAGCTCGTCATCAGCGGGCGAAAGAGACGTCGGGGCGGCGGAGGGCTGTGGAGCCTTGTGCTGTTCCTCTACCGCCGACAGGGAAAATAACTTCGGATGGTCGAGCACGCTCCACATGCCGACCCCCGCCAACTGCCGCAGGAGGTCCCGTCGTGAAGAGTGGTTCGTAGAAAGGTTGCCTTTGTCGTTCTGACGCATCAGTTCAATTTTAGATGCTTCTACATCCCGGCATGGATTGCAAGTTCGAGTGAGAATTGCGGAAACTTGCCGCTCCGTTGGGCAAGCTGCCACCGGGCGAACAGCAACACCCAGTAAGCCCGCAACTCCAAAAGTTCGTCGTAGAATGTTAAACGAAAGGGCACAATGGGTAAGGGAAAAACGACAACGACCTGGTTAATTCTAGTTCTCGGCATTTTGGGGACGGTGCTAATCATTCTACTCTCGCACCGCAGGCAACCGGTCACACTGCGAGGCGCCGTCTTGCAACAGGACCGCGACCCCAACAAGCAATCGCCACTTGCGGATGTCCAGATCACCGCGATCAACGCCTTGGGAAGTGGTCATTCCACATCCAATTCTTCAGGCTTCTTTAGTTTGACGCTCCCTAAGGGACTGCGCCGGCGTCAGCAGGTTGTGCTCCAATTCCGGCGTAAGGATTATCAACCGCTGGACACGGATGACTTTATAGGAGACAAACTTTATATCGTCCGCATGCTGCCAATCCATCAAGAGACTAGCGCAGAACCGCATTCCGAGTCCGTGGTCTCAAATACTCGGATCAGGTATTCGGTAAAAGCTATAACTGAGGCAGATATCGGAAGCGCAGTGAAGACCTTCGATGCCGTCAATGTGGGGAACACTCCTTGTAACAAGCGGCCTCCGTGCTCGCCTGACGGCAAGTGGAAAGCAGGGATTGGTTCTGTGTCCCTCGACGCGGGGGAGGGAAATGAATTCCGCAACGCTAGAGTCTCCTGCATTGCGGGGCCGTGCCCCTTCACAAAAATCGAACTCGAGGAGCTTTCGCAGGACCGCCGACATTTCAACGTGTCGGTTCGTAATTGGTCGGACACAACCACTTTCTTGTTGGAGTCTGAAGTGGTTCACCCCATGAACAGCGACCTTGTGCGTGAAACCTATCCGGTGATCTTTGGGCGTGCGTTGAACTTCAGCTTGCCGCCGGCGGCTGAGGGCCCGAGCATTGAGGCGGAAGTCGACGGAGAAGCCGTGGTTTTTCCCCTGGGACCGGATCTTTTCCTACGATGGGCAGATTGCCACAGCGGAGTGGACAGAGACCAATCCAGAACCTACCGCTGCGAACTCAAACCTGGATATCATTTTCGGTGAAGCGAACAGGCGCTATGAACGCTGCCGTAGTTCCGCAGCCAGTCCGGTGGAACTTTCGCTGACCACAGAGCGATGTGAGGGCAAAGATTCCGGCCCCATCTTCGGCACGAGTCGCCGTTCGACCGTGCCGATCACTGGAGCATCTTCCATGCCATCGGCGTAAGCCATGGAGACGAACCTTTGCTCGGAGCATAAGCGCTCAAGCACCCGCTGTTGCCCCGTGCTGAGCACGGCGTGAGGAAGAACGGGAAAGTGACGGAACATCCAAAGAAAATAAACGCGCTGAAGAAAAGAGGGCATCACATAACGCGGCCCGATCGGGGTTTGCACCTGAACTACACCGTCCGACAATTTCTCAATCCACATACTAGGCCCACCTGAGTTCCTGAGTTTGGCCAGAGCAATTCTAGGGCCGCCATTATTGCACCAAGGTCGATGCTATGGGAAGCATTTTATCAAGGATTTTCAGAAGCTGCCTTTCGACCCTGGCACTTCTTGCCAGGAGGTGAGGAACTTTTGGCTGTTTCGAGGTTCCAAGGTAAGCCGATGGGGCCCGTGGCAGGGGTTCGAATGTACCGGCTAAAGTGCGACACCAGAAATGGTGAAAGAGAAGTGCACCGGCGGCTGCCGCCAGACAAGAGAGCTACGCGGGAATTTCTGGCAGGATGTCCATGCGCCGGATCTCAGCGGCGACCCCGAAGTCTTTGCCCGGCCCCTGCTCCACCCGCAATACGCGAGCATGGCAGCAAACCCAGTACTTTTCCCCGGAGGTCAGTTCCGGCGGGAGAATCAGGACCAACTCCACATCTGCGCCCTCCGCCAAGCGGGACTCACTGTAGAGGAACACGCCATTCGTGCTGACGTCCCGAGTCTGAGCGCTCACCTCTGCATTCGTGGCAGAGCCGCGGACGCGCACCGGGAGGGTGGCCACAACTCTTTGGCTGGAACGTCGATCAATCTTAGAGTTCATTAATATGAAGACGCAATTACGAGCGAACGCCAGAGAAGAGGCGTTTCGCTTCCCGCTGGCGTTCGACAGTATAGACCAAATCTAAAGAAAAGTTACGAACCGCTTAGATCTCTGGGCGGCGAAGGCGCGCGGAGGGTACCACGAGAGCTTGCTCCATGGTGGGAACGTTGGTGCCGCGCAGGCGGGCCTCAGCCTGGGCCAATTTGTCAGACTGGTTAGTCTGGTAGTAGGCCTGCACCAGAAGTTCCATGGTGAAAGGATTGTCCTGGTCTTCTTCCAGGTACGTGATGGCTTGTTCTATTTTTTTCTGGTCGATATCCTTCTGGCTCATGAGCAGGGTTCCGGCGGCGCCGTTGTAGGAACTTTGGACGACCCGGTTACGGCCGCTGGCTGCCAGGGCTTCAAGTTGCTTCAGGGACTGGTCGGCCAACGCCTGGTTGCCGGAGTGTGTGGCGCGCACGGTCCGGTAGCGCAGAATGCGAGACAGTTCCTCATCTTTGTCGCCCTTGGAAATCGAGCGCTGTCCCAGCGATTCTTCGGCCTGCTGCAAATATTTCAAGGCGACGCCATCGTCGGTCTGGTACTCGGCCAGGTGCCGGTAGGCCTGCGCTTCCTGCAAGTACTGGTCCTTGGCGTGGGCGGTCTGGGCAATCTCTTCGAATGCCTTGTCGGCCTCGGCGAACTTGCCGTCACGCACCCAAGTCATTGCCTTCTGCATGCTGTAGGTCAACCGGTCGGCCTCGTTGTGGGCGAAGCGGATGGCCTTCTCGTACTCAACTCGTGCCTGCTCCTGGTTCCCCATCAAGGCATAAGTGTCGCCCAAGCCGGCCTGCGAGGTAACAAAGTCCGGATCGATCTTCAGCGCGGCTCGGTAATGCTGCAGCGATCCCTCAAAGTTTCCCGCCATGCGCAGCAGTTCGCCATAAGAGTCCTGTGGGTTCGGTTCTTTAGGCAGCAGCGCGACATAGCGGTCCATATCCGCAAAGGCCTTGTCGAATTGCCGGTTGCGGGCGTACAGGTAGGCCAGATCGTTGAGCGCGGCAGGAAAATTCTTATCGAGGGCCACTGCCTTTTCCATGATTTTCTGCGCTTGCTCGTCGCCGTTCTCTCCCATCAACCAGTTGCCAGCCAGATACAACAAATGCTTGTCCCTGGGATACATCTCGAGCAAGTCGTTCATGGCGGAAATGCCGCCGATGAAGTCGCCCTCCTGCACTTTGGCGATCCAGACAATCATCAACTGCTCACCCGGGTTCACCTTGGGGACAAGAGCCTTCGCCTTTTCGCGGGCAGCGCTCACTTCCTCGGGATTGCTGCTGTTGAAGGCAATCCAGGCCCAGGCTACGGCCAGATTGGGATCGGCCTTCACGGCAGCCCGCCAGTCGTCGTTGCAGCGCTCCAGATAAAGATTCTCGTAGTCCTGCATGCCCTTCTCGAAGAGCGAACGCGCTTCAGCCGACGAAGTGGTCACCGGCATTGAAGTAGTTGCAGCCGGCTTGACATGGTGGGCATAAAGCGGCGAGGCAAAGCACACGCCAAGAACAAGGGCGAGGACGGCACAATTAGAGCGATGCATCAAGGTCTCCGCGACTGACGCTTTGGGGAAAGGATTACGACTGCAGCGTAGCATCGCCGGAATCCGGTTACCTAGTGACGGAAGTCATACGACGGGTGGGAGGGGTTAGGACCAGGCCTTTATTTCCAAAACAAAAAGCCCCTACCGCTCGGCGGCAGGGGCGATTGACAGACCCGGCTAGAAGCTGAACTTGGCCGCGAGTTGAATGCCCCTTGGCCCGCCTCCGCCAAGGAAGGGGTTGCCGATGCCCACATCGCCGGTGGCGGTGATCTGATAGGCGCCGTTGCCGGCTTCGCGCCCATTACTTGGTGCAGCAAAGCCGCATCCGCAAGCCAGATTGATGTTAGCTGCTGGATCGGCAATAAACGCCGGAAGAATCGGGTTGGCGAAGTTGGGGTGATTCAAAATGTTAAAGAAATCGGCGCGAATCTGCACCGTCATTCGCTCGGTAATAGCGGTGTTCTTGTAGATGGCGAAGTCCCATTGTTTGTAGGTAGGCCCGCTCAGCGAGTTCCGGCCTAGCGTGCCGTAGTGCCGCGTGCCGGGAACGCAGTCGGTTACAAATCCCGAATACGCACCATTGTTCGTGCACGGCATGGCGAACGAACTGAGTTGAAGGAACTGTGACGGGTTTCTCTTGTTGTATACAACAGGTCCGATAATGTCCGGACGATCGTATCCGTCGCCGCCGCCGCTGTAGTCGTCCTCGGCGTTGTAATTCAAGGTGAAGGGCTGGCCGCTTTGCAGGTTCACTGAGCTGTTAAATCCCCAGCCATCTTTCAACTTGGCCATACTGCCACCTTGCTTCGGAAGCTCGTAGCCTGCAATCCAAACCAAGCGCTGCGGGACGTTGAAACTGGACGGTCCGTATTCGGCTCCGGGGTTTGTACTGTTCTGGGGCTGAGCGGCATTAGGAATGAAATCCTCGCCGTCGCTGGAATTGTCGAGGGATTTCGACCAGACGTAGTTCACAATCGACATAAAGCCGTGGTAGTTGGTCACTCGCAAACTGGCTTGCAGCGAGTTGTAGTTGGACTGGCCGGTGGAATTCTCCTGAAAAATGTAGGACGCCCCGTAAGGAAAGCCATAGTTTCGCGGCACTCCGAAGCTGTTCCCTGTAGTAGGACAGTCGCAGGCTAAGTCGGAGGCTGTGATAGTCGCTTGGTTCGGCTGGTTAAGGTCGAAGAAGCGGAACAGCCTGTGGCCCTGCGAGCCCACGTACCCAACTTGCAAGGCTACTTTGCTCGAGATTTGCTGCTGGAAATTCAGGTTGTAATTCTCCATGTAGGGTGTCTTGATGTTGCGATCGAAGGAAAAGATGTCGCACTCAACAGTGCAGCCCGGAGTTCCGTAGAGCGGTGTATTTGGGATGTAGACTCCCGAGCCATTGACAGCAGCGGGATTGAGGTTCGCCATCTGGATTGGATCGGGGTTGCCCGTGAAGTTGTTGTACGCTGGGCCCGGAGCGAAGAACGTCGGGTAGGGCAAGTGGCCTAGCATCATGTCTTGGGAGAAGGCGTCAAAGAATAAACCGTAACCAGCGCGGACCACTGTTTTCGACTTGCCGGTCACGTCCCACACGACACTTGCGCGCGGCGAGAAGTCCTTCTTGTCCGGATTGTAGAGATTGGGGAGTCCACCCGATGCGACTTGTTCGAGAAGGCCGGTGGACGGGATGAAGTCCGAGAAGAAGTGGTTCCTCTCGGCTACGACGCCATAATAATCCCAGCGCATGCCGTAGTTCACCACGAGCCTTGGTGTGACATGGAAAGCGTCCTGGGCATAAAAACCAAAGCCATTCTCGTAGGTATGCCGCCTTGTGTCGCCGGTGTAGTCGAACGTCCCAAAATTGCCCGTGTTGGGAATCATCTGGAGAAGTTCCTCTAGCGTGCCGAATCTGAGCCGCCCTCGCGAATACTTGTCGAGGTATTGTTCGATGCTGGTTCTGCGGAATTCACCACCAAACTTTACGTCGTGTCTGTTGATCTTCCACGCGAGGCTGTCAATGATTTGGTTGTTGGTATCGACACGATGTCGGGGATCGCCTGAAGTCGCTCCGACTTGCGAGAAGAACGCAGTACTGCCGGTTGGCGTGGCTGAAAGCAGGATAATAGGCAAGCCCGAAGAGTTGCACGTACCAAGGGTCGCCGGAACGTTGCAAAGCCCAATGGAGCTCGGATTAAAACTCTGATCCTGCGGGAAGAAACCCTCGGCGAACCGGTTCCAGCCGTAACGGAGATCATTCACCTTCGTTCCCATCACTTTGACATACGAGATCGATACCAACTGAACTCGCGTCGGGGTTACGGTGTCGTAGCCCGGAAGCTGGCCGCCGGTCGCGTTCAGGGCCAGCGGAAACTGCTGCGTACTATCGCCAAAGAAGTAGCGGCCGCTGACGTTGTTGTTCGCGTTGAAGGCGTGGTCGATCTTGCCGATGACGCTGCTCAGGTTATTGAAGGACGGAGCGATTGCAGTGTAGTCAGGAACGTACTGCGTTTGGGGGGTTATGGTGGGCGTGTTAAAGCACCCCAAGTCCTGGGAATAGGTATTCGGAATGTAGTTCGCAGTATTGTGCGGCCAGAAGTTCAAAAGAGCCTGGCCAACAGGACTTACTGTACCGCCCGCGGTGGTGATGTTGGCCGTAGCCTGCTGTATGAAAGCCTGAGTGGGCACACACGCCAAGGTGACCACGCCTACATTCTCCCGCTGTCCTTCATAGTCGAGGTAGAAAAAGGTCTTGTCCTTGACGATCGGCCCGCCGATCGATCCGCCGAACTGATTGTTGTGAAAGGGCGCCTTGGGGGACGAGACAGCGTCAAAGTAATTGCGGGCATCGAGAGCATCGTTGCGGAAATATTCGAAGAGATCGCCGTGGATGGAGTTGGTGCCGCTCTTAGTCACAATGTTGACCACCGCGCCCGCATTTCTTCCATACTCGGGTGCGAAGTTCGAGAGCACATTCATATCGGAAATTGCATCGATGGGCAGAATTGCGGACGGAGTTCCGAAAACACCCGCCTGATTGATGGCCGGGTCGTTACGGTAGCCGTCGTTCATGTCGGTGCCATCGAGCAGGTAGTTGTTGGAACGTCCGCGCGCTCCGTTCATGCTGAATTCACCATATGAGCCGGGAGAATCGGAAATCTGGTCAGGGGAACCCGCGACGCCGGGATTAAGGAAGATCAGCTTCGTATAGTCGCGGCCGTTGATCGGCAAATCCTTGACCTCAGCCTGCGTAAGGACGCCGCCCAAGTCATTGGTCGTAGTCTCTACTTGAGGCAGCAGATCTCCTGTCACCTCGACTCTTGTCGATATTTCGCCGGGTTTCATCGCCGCATCAACGCGCCGCTCGGTAGAAACGTCCACGGTCACGCCGGTGGTCACGAAAGTCTGAAAGCCGGTTTGCGTGACGGTCACGGTGTAGCTGCCGATTTGCAATTCGGGCAGCGCGTAGCTGCCGTCGGCGCTGGTCTCGGTCGTGCGCTCCAATCCCGTGCCAACGTTCTTCACGGTCACCTTGGCTCCTGCGACTACCGCGCCCTGAGCGTCGGTGACAGTGCCGAGAATCGTGCCGCGGAAGGTCTGTGCCGCGAGGCTTGCCGCGGCCAGAAGCACAAACACCAGGACTAAGCGCAACTTCATAGGGTCTCCTTGAAAGCTGATCAATTTCGCGGGAGTGATGTTCAATGCGGGAGGCCGGACTATCGGGCCCACTCCCATGAGGTGCACAATCCCTTGCCTGCTAACAAGATGCAGCGCCCCGACCGCAAAGGTTAGACACACGACAGTATCGAAACCCCATCCCAACAGTCAACCTTGGAGTTCTCAATGTAAGCGATAGATTTTACGAATAAGGAACCCTGTCGCCTTGACAACGAAGCGCGAGACCGGATTCCCACCTTCCAATAGAAAGGGCGCGACAGGCGTTGAGAGAATCGGAGTCGCTCGGCAAGAAGCCCAGAGCCTAGAAGCTGATGCTTACGCCGCCGCGAATCGAGCGTGCGGCCTGAACCAGATAGACGGTCTGGCCGTCCTGGCCCACGACCGGCACGTAGCCTTGTGCCAGCAGGTTGCGCAGGTCGATAAGCGCCTCCATGTGGGCTGGGAGAATACCCATGGTCGGAATCGCCTGACGGATGAAAAGATTGAAAAAGGGATCGCTCTGTCCCGGTGAAGCGTTGAACATATCCACTGGAGTTAACGCCGGTCCATTGACCCAGCGATACGAGGCGATCCAACGGGTATGAGTGTGAGGAATGGTGCCGGTAAGTTTGGCAGCCAAGGCTTGACGGCGTTGGGTGCTGATCCACTGCTGAGCTTCCTGAAGTTCGACGTCGGGCTTGGCGAGATCAAGGACGCCGCCATAGGCGTAATCCAGCGTGGCAGCAAGATCGGAACAGAACTTCCGCTCGAGTACGACCCGCACTCCCCGCGTGTCCAGGGTGTCGCCGCCATAAGAGAAGGTACCTGAGTAGATATCGGGCAGCAGGAACCCACCAACGGAGGTAACGTCGCCGACTCCGGTCAATGCCGTGTTGGCTACGCGATCGCTGAACACAGCGACTTGTACACTGTTCTGGCCGACGCGCCGGGAAACATTCAACTCCTGGTGATGAGCGCGCTCCAGCCGGGTGGCAAAGTTTGTCATGCTGACCCGAGGATCGGCTTCGCTCAGATCCGCAGGCGTTGAATCGAAGCCTTTCTCGTCCCGTGTGTTGGGCAACGAGGTGGCGTAGTCGTATGACACAACAGTGTTGGGCGAGAGGTGCAGGTCAACGGAACCATAGGGCCGGAACGCGGTCACATGCCCGAGAAACTGGATGGTCTGCAATTCACTGCCGAACCTCAATTCCAACACGTCCCCCAGAGCGAAATCGTCTCCCGCGTTGAGGGCGAGCGCCTGCAACGCGGCATAGTGCAGGTTGGGATCGGAAGGCGCGAAACGGCGCACGGTAACAGCCATCGAGGGCCCCGACCCGTCGGGCAGGGCATGCGAATACATGGCGCGCAGAACTGCTGTGGGAAGGCTGTCTCCGTAGCCGACATTTGCGCTAAGGCCGACCCGGCTCGCAGAGAAAATCGAGCGCTCCACCGAGAAGCTCGTACTCATGTCCGAGCCGCTGCCGTAGCCTCCTGCAGGCGAACCGGCCAGGAACGAAAGGCTGGCCTTGAGGTCGTGACCCTGCTGCTCCGCGCTCGCGCCGGGATCATCGAACACGCGCAGAACGGGACGATTCGCCACCGAACGCAGGGTCCACTTCCAATCGTCATCATCGGCCGACTTACGCAGGGGCCCCACGCGAACGGCGTTCAGCAGAGTATTCAGGGTAATGTCCACGTGCACGACATTGCCGGGCTGTAAGCCAATCTTTTCTTCCAGGGAGGGAAGGAACGAAGGAGCTGACACTTTGATGGAATATGACCCTGGGAGCAGGTCCTTCGCGGAGTAGAACCCTGCGACGTCTGTAAACACAGTTAAGGTGTGCGCCAATGCGGTGCCGGCGATCTCTACCACCGCACCCATCTGGGGCAACCCCGAGGCGTCGCGCACGTAACCTGAGATCACGCCCGGCCGTTGCCCGGCCCACGCAGGAAGCGACAGCGCGACTATCACCACCCAAGATCCGAAATGGCGAAGTTTCACTCTAACCCCCGGAACTCAAGTAACTCGTTACTCTACAGCAAACGTCGCTGAAGGGTTAATCGTCTGCTTGGAGACGTTGTCGTTCACTTTGATGTCGATTCGATACACGCCCGGCTGCAAGTTAGCCGACGCGATCGATTTCTGCAATGTCACCTGTTCGCCCACGTTACCCATCGTGTCGGTGGATTCCAGCTTCTGGATCACCGGTTTATTGGTGGCAATGTTGACGACGTCATACTCGAACGTCGCGGAAGGCTTGTGCGTCTTCTCATCCACGCCCAGATTATAGACTTGCATCCAGAAGTTTACCTTCTGATCACGACCTCGTTTGAAGAGGGCCGGCTTGCCGTTTGCCGGAGCCACACGCGGACGCACTTTATTCAAACCGATCACGAACTGGCCCGTGCTCACATCCTTGGTCGGCACCGGCTCCATCACGTCGGCCACGATGAGCGAGGAGGTCGAAAGTTTGTCGTCGGAATACTCGGGCACCACAATGCCACGGCTCCACAGGCCTTTGCGATCGCCGTTCACGTCCTTCACCGCGATCTCAACCTTGTAACGTCCCGGACGGAGTGGCAACGCCTTCCAATACACCGCCGAATTTTCCGCCGTACGGGGCAACAGTTCCGCCGGCACATCGATCTGGACCGGGTCTTCCTGAGTCTGCACGATGCGTCCGGTCAAAGTAGTCACGCGCATGAAGATATTGACTGTGCCGCGCTGCACGCCATCTTTGTTGGCGAACGTAATATCCCGATACTTCAGCTGGATGGTGATGGGCACCAGCACCGTGTCCCCGGTGACCTTCACAAAATCCGTGCGCACGTCAAACGGCATCAGGTTGGTAATGAGCTTGGTGTTGACGATTTCTTCCAGATCCTTGTATTTGACCGGCGGCGGCGCCTGCAATTTCGCGTACGTCTCCAAACGGTCGAACTCTTTGGTTTGCAACTGATTACTCATCGGACCGGAACCCAACTGTTCTAGGCCGCCACCCGTGAAACGGCTGGTCTTGCTGGCCATACCCATCTGTTCGTAGAGCGTGAGACCAGCGTTGGGCGTGTACTTCAGCGCGTCCTTCTCCGAGCGGTCGATCGTCATGTGGTAGTCGCCGCACATGCAAGTGTCGACGAATTCAATGATGATTTCCTGCCCAATGCCTTCCAGATAGCGGTAGCGCCACTGCTCGAAGGGGAACGTCGAAGTCTCGCCTCCGCCTTCTTCGATTGGCCTCTCGTAGGAACCGCCAGAGGGATGCGAGTCGACTTCGTCGGCCGGACCGTACATGATGTAGATTCGTCCTCGATCACTCTTCCAGCCTGGGATTCCCGCGGCGAAATGCTCATTGGCATAAGCGATGCGCCGGTAGTGCTCTTCCTTGTATTCGTTCTCTTCGGTGTCGGGCGTGGGGTCGCGGCGCTGCCAGAAGGCTTCAATGAAGTTGTCGCGTTCTTCGTCGTTCGAGAGCTGCTTGAAGGCGGCTCTTTCCTCGTCGGTAATGATCCAGACGACGTCCTCGTTAAGCCATTTCTTGTATGTCTTGCTGAGCTCGATGTTCAGGTTTCTTTTCTGTTGCTTCTTCTGTTTTTCCGAGGGCGCACGTTTGAGAGGATCAACCTCATCCGTGGGTTTGGCTTGGGCGCCGGTAATCGCAGCGTCGGACTTTTGACTGCCAGGATCGCTCACAGCAGCGGGTTTGTCGGTCTGGGCACGGGCCGAGCCGGCAAGACCTACAACGGCGAGGAAAACGAGAGCTAATAGATAACGTGAACCGACCCGGGACATGAGAGGGACTCCTGCCACGACAAACTTCGTCCGCCTATTTTAGGCCCTCAGTTGTGCGAAAGCAAGGCTAAGTCACGTCAAAAGAATAGATTGACGGCCAGAAGCCAACCGTTCCGTTGGACGCGGCTACTCCCCTGCCGAGTTGCCCCCAGAAGCTACAAATATTGCAACGCTTGGCCGGGATCAGGCTATAATTTCTGGCTGTTATAATTCTGCCTTCCGGCAGCCCCTTTTCTCCGGATCCCCAGGGTTTCGGCGCTTCATTCCAGAGTGGAACTTTCCTGCCCACAGGATCGTATCCCTGAATGTGTGCCCGTCGCCCCAGCAGATGGAGTGGGTGTTTGCCAGGAATCGCCGAAGTAACCGCCTGCGACAGAACTGTCGCGGGCTCGTCCGGGCGGTAGTTCTGGACGTAGTTGTAAACAACGACAAGAACAACGATGAAGACTTGGAAAAAAATTTCGATTGGCGGCGGCGTGGTGGTCCTGTTGGCCGCCATCGTGGGTTTCACGGTCCATCAGAGTGGCAAGAATGTAGTCACCGTGCAGACCGGGAAGGTACAGCGGGAGGACTTGTCCTCGGTAGTGAGCGCCTCGGGCGAAATCAAGCCAAAGACTTACGTCAACATAGGCGCCAACGCCTATGGCAAGATCACCCACCTGTACGTTAAGGAAGGGGATCACGTAAAGAAGGGTCAATTGCTGGCGCAACTGGAAAACGTGCAGTCCTCGGCCGATGTGAGCGCTAATCAAGCCTCGGTGCAGGCTGCAGAAACGGACGCGATCGCCGCCGACGCCGCCCTCAGGACCTCCGACGCCGATCTTCTGCGCGCCCAGGCCGACTACGAACGCAACAAGCTGGATTGGGAACGCGCGCAAAATCTCTACAAGGACGGTCTGATCGCGAAGTCCGATTTCGACAGCCGCCAGAACGCATGGGCTACTGCGGATTCCGGACTGGTGCAAGCCAAGGCGCGTGTGGCCCAGGCCAGGGCTCAGAACGACTCGGCAGACCGGCACGTCTCCCAGGCGCGGGCCAATCTCACCCGGGTCGCCGATGTGCTACAGAAAACTACGTACGCAGCTCCCTACGATGGAGTCGTCACCAACTTACCGGTGCGGGAAGGCGAGTCCGTGGTCATCGGCATTCAAAATGCGCTGGGCAGCACATTGCTTACGCTGGCCGACATGTCGGTCATCACCGCCGAAGTCAAGGTCGATGAGACTGACATCGTGAATGTCCGTCTGGGCCAGTCCGCCGAAGTGACTATCGACGCGATTCCTAGCAAGATTTTCCACGGAACGGTTTCCGAGATCGGCGACAACGCCATCGTTCGCTCCACGGGCGTGGCTACCTCCCAGCAAACCTCGGCAAGCGAAGAAGCCAAAGATTTCAAAGTGGTTGTGACCGTGACCGATCCTCCTCCGGATCTGCGCCCTGGTCTCTCCACCACCGCCAAGATTACGACGGCTGCCCGCAATAACGTGCTGACGGTGCCGATTCAGGCACTCTCCATGCGCAGCAAAGCCCAGTTGGAGCAGGCGAAGTCCGCTCCGGGCTCGGTTCACGCCGCGGCGCCGGCGCCGAAGGAAGTCGCGTCCAAGGACAAGAGTAGTAGTAGCAGTAAGGATCAGAAGCAGGACATTCAGGGTGTCTTCGTCGTTCGCAACAAGAAGGCTGAGTTTGTGCCAGTGGCCACCGGTATCGCTGGAACCAGCGACATCGAGGTGGTCAGCGGCTTACAAGAAGGGGACGAGGTCATCACCGGCAGTTACAAGATTTTGCGTACGCTCCGTTCCGGAAGCGGCGTCAAAATCGATAACTCCGTCCCAAAGAAGGAAGACGAAACATAACGTTCGCCGGCTTCATCCGTCCAATGGAGAAGCCGGTACGGGTTTCGAACAAAAACGGAGCTCTCGGAGTCGAATCTAATCTCGGAGAACCCAGTGGCACCGGAGCAGGAGAAGAATATGGCAGCCGCAGAAGTTATCAGCATGCCCACTAACGCCGTTTCAGTGCCACCTCCTCAGTCCTGCATGATCGCGGCTGAGGATCTTTGGAAGACTTACGACATGGGCTCCGAGCAACAGGTGCACGCCCTGCGCGGGGTTAACCTCCGCATAGAGCGGGGAGAGTATGTCGCCATCATGGGGCCCTCCGGCTCCGGCAAGTCCACGCTGATGAACCTGATCGGCTGCCTCGACACGCCCACCAAAGGCGAATACTGGCTCAACAGCCAGTTGGTCAGCGAACTCGACGATGATGAACTGGCGCGCATCCGCAACAAGGAAATCGGCTTCGTGTTTCAGACATTCAACCTGCTGGCTCGCGCCACCGCTCTGCACAACGTTGA
>Ga0307478_10002302_pt1 | contig 15221 bp, 14 predicted proteins | sample atmos_gasesECM4C_2_FD_203713 | JGI IMG/M metagenome (GOLD analysis project Ga0307478, IMG submission 203713) | Hardwood forest soil microbial communities from Morgan-Monroe State Forest, Indiana, United States - atmos_gasesECM4C_05 | ecosystem: Environmental > Terrestrial > Soil > Temperate...
GTGCTGGTCGATATTCCTGCCGACCATCCCGCCACTGCCATGCGCGCCGTTGAACTTCTGCGCCAGGAACTGCCCGACTCGGCCGTGTTCGCCATCGGCAGTCTCAACCAACCGCACGTCATTGTGAGCGCCATGCGAGCCGGGGCTCGCGAATTTATCGAGCGCCCCACCACCACTACCGACCTCCTCGAGGCTTTTGTCCGCCTGACCACGGCCCAGCGCAAGGTTCACAAGGAGGGCCCGCGCGGCAAGGTGTTCTCCGTGGTCAATGCCAAAGGCGGCAGTGGCGCGACAACTGTGGCCGTCAACCTTGCCCTCGCTTTGCAGTCGGCCCACGGCCACACCGCCCTGGTGGACCTCGCTCCCCTCGGTCACACTTCCTTACATCTGAATCTCAAACCCTTGTTCACCCTGGCCGATGCCACGCGGAACTTGCACCGCATGGACAGTTCCTTGCTCGAGAGTTTCATGACTCGGCACGGCGGCGGCCTGCAGTTGCTGGCCGGAACCAACGCCCCCGCTGCCATCGAACCGTCGACGGCCGAGTTTGTCCGTTTGTTCGACATGCTGGTAACGCACTACCGCTACGTGGTCGTAGACAACTCCTCGCGCCTCGACGCCGCCAGCCGCCTGGTCGCCAATTTGTCGGAGTGCGTCCTGCTCGTGGCCTGCACCGATGTGGCTTCGCTGTGGAGTGCGGCTCGAGTGCAACAGTACTTGGGAGAAACGGGCAACCGCGAACGGCTGCGTCTGGTCCTCAATCGGTTCCGCAAGGTGGCCGGCTTCAGCGAGGCGGATGCCGAAAACGCTGCCGGTGTCAAATTGTTGTGGCGCGTCCCCAATCAATATTTTGCGATCTCCTCCGCCATTGACCGGGGCACGCCGGTGATGGAGCAAAGCCACACCGAGATTGCCCGCAGCTTTTCGGGGCTGGCGCAGGAGTTGACCCGCAACGACGTCGACGTGAAACGTGCGGCTTGGTCCTTATTTAAAACAGTGCAGGGTTAAACCTGTAAAAGGTTAAGACGGTATAGGCTTAAGACGGTATAAGACTTTATGGCCAATCTGCAAACCTTCGAGCACAGCGAGTACCAGCAGGTAAAGGCCGACCTGCACCGCAAAATCCTCGACCGCCTTGACCTCGAGAAACTGGGCCGCGCCACCGGCGACACGGCCCGTGAAGAAGTTCTCGTCCTCATCCGCAACTCGGTGAACAGCGAGGTCATTCCTCTCAGCTTCGCCGAGCGCGAGCGGCTCTCGCGCGAAATTCTCGACGAAATCTTCGGGCTCGGTCCACTCGAACCCCTGCTTAAGGATCACACCATCTCCGACATTCTGGTCAACCGCTTTGACAAGGTTTACATCGAGCGTTCCGGGAAGCTGGAATTGACTGGCCTGTCCTTCAAAGACAATCAGCACCTCATGCAGATCATCGAGCGCATCGTGTCCCGCGTGGGCCGCCGCGTCGATGAATCTTCTCCCATGGTGGACGCCCGCCTGGCCGACGGATCGCGCGTGAACGCCATCATTCCTCCCTTGGCCTTGGACGGCGCTTGCCTTTCCATCCGCCGTTTCGGGCGCGACCCGGTCACCGCCCGAAACATGATTGAGAACCACACCCTGACCGAACCCATGCTCGAACTGCTCTCGACCATGGTGAAGGGACGTTTGAACCTGCTGATCTCCGGTGGTACCGGCGCCGGTAAAACGACGTTGCTCAATGTGCTTTCGGGCTACATCCCTAACGTCGAGCGCATCGTCACCATCGAAGACGCCGCCGAACTACAGCTCAAGCAGGAACACGTGGTTCGCCTCGAGACCCGCGCCCCCAACATTGAAGGCAAAGGCGCGGTCCGCCAGCGCCAACTGGTGATCAACAGCTTGCGTATGCGGCCTGACCGCATCGTCGTCGGCGAGGTCCGCGGAGAAGAAGCCTTCGACATGTTGCAGGCCATGAACACCGGTCACGAGGGTTCCCTCACCACGGTCCACGCCAACTCAGTGCGCGACGCGTTGGCTCGCGTGGAAAACATGGTCTCGATGGCAAACCTCAACATTCCTGAACGCGCTGTACGCCATCAAATTGCTTCCGCCATTCATGCCGTGGTGCAAGTCGCCCGCTTGTCCGACGGCACGCGCAAGGTCACGTCGGTTTCCGAAGTCACCGGCATGGACACCGAATCCATCACCATGCAGGACATATTCGTGTTCGACCGGCGCGGCATTGACGAAAATGGAAAGGTCCGCGGAGCGTTCCGCGCCACCGGAGTCCGTCCTCAGTTTGCTGAACGGCTGGCCAACGCGGGAACGCGGCTCCGTCCGGCGCTGTTTGAATCGAAGACTGAAATTTAGGCATTAGAGAACCGCCGTTTATGTCCGCACTCTTGATTGCATTTCTGGTCTTCGTCGTCGTTGCCCTGGCAATGTTCGCCGTTTTGTCTCTGGTTGACCAGCGCCGCGCCCAAGCCAGGCTTATCAAGGATCGTCTGGCCACCGTGCAGAAAGCGCCGGAACGCGATCCGAACGAAGAACTTGCTCTGCTGCGCGACGAGCAACTCAGCGAGATTCCTGCCCTCGACAGTCTGCTACGCCGCTCCGCACGTGTTTCGGCCATGCAGGAAGCGTTGTTGCAGGCGGGCATGAAATTTCGTGCGGGCAACTTTCTCGTGCTGTGTGTGCTTTCCGGGGCTGGCGCCGGGGCCGCGGCTCTGCTCTGGAGCCGCAATCCCGCCATCGCGTGGGCTGCCCTCATCATCGGCGCATTTCTTCCTTATGCAGTTGTGTCCTACCGGCGCCAAAAGCGTTTTGAGAAAATCGAGGAGCTTTTCCCCGAGGCGATCGATACGCTAGCTCGGGCCGTCCGCGCCGGACACGCCTTCACTACCGCTCTGGAAATGATCTCCAACGAAACCACCGAGCCCTTGGCCACCGAGTTTCGCAAACTCTACGAGGAGCAGAAGTTCGGCATGCCGGTTCGCGACGCCCTCATGAACCTTACCGAGCGCGTCCCCCTGGTGGATGTGAAATTCTTCGTCACCGCCGTCATGCTGCAGCGCGAGACCGGCGGCAACCTCGCCGAAATCCTCGACAATTTGTCTTACGTGATCCGCGAGCGCTTCAAAATTCAGCGCCAGGTGCGGGTCCACACCGCTCAAGGCCGCCTCACCATGGCCTTGCTCATGGCCATGCCGCCGGCCGTAGTGGCGATTCTTGCCGTGTTCAGTCCGGAATTTGTGCAGCCTCTTTTTCACGACCCCATTGGCCATGCCCTGCTGGTAGTCAGTATTGCTTTACAAACCATTGGCTACTTCGTGATCCGGAAGATTATTAAGATCCATGTTTAAGTAAGACCAGGTTTAAATAAGACCAGGTTTGAATAAGACGAGGTTTAATTCGGACGCGGTTTAAGTAAGACCAGGTACAAGAATGCCGTCGATGATTCTGGCTATCGTCGTGTTTGTCACTGTCGTGCTGGTAGTGTTCGCCTTCGGCGCGGCCGTCGTGACGCCCAGCTCCGTGCTCGGTGCCCGCCTGCGCGCTTTGGGCGGGCAGGGAACGCAGATTGCAGCGAAGCCTGCGATGAAGATGAAAGAGCGTCTTGAGCAGGCGCTCGATCCCATCAGCAAGGCCATTCCGCTTTCGCCCTCCGACGTCTCCCGCACCCGCGCTTGGCTGATCCAGGCCGGACTTCGCGAATCGCGCCACGCCAGCTACTACCTCGGCGCCCGCCTGCTGCTGGCGTTTCTCGGCCTGGGTGGCGTCGTTCTTTTCTCCGGTTTCACCAGTCTGAGCCTGCTGGTCTGCGTGCCCGCGTTCGGTTTCTTCCTCCCCCGCTTCTTCCTGAAACGCATGATCAAAGACCGCCAGCAGCGCATCCGCATCGCCCTGCCCGACGCTCTCGACCTCACGGTGATTTGCGTTGAAGCCGGCTTAGCACTCGACCAGGCCCTAATGCGCGTCGGTAAGGATTTGCATCACGCCCACCCCGATCTCAGCGACGAATTTCACCTGGTCAATCTTGAAATGCGCGCCGGCAAGCCCCGCGCCGAAGCTCTGCGCAATCTGGTCGACCGCACCGGCGTAGACGACGTTCGTTCTCTCGTGGGCACCCTCATCCAGACCGATCGCTTTGGCACCAGCGTGGCTCAAGCCTTGCGCGTTCACTCCGACTCTTTGCGCACTGCCCGCCGTCAGCGGGCCGAGGAACAGGCTGCCAAGACCACGATTAAGATGGTTCCTCCCCTCGTTATATTCATTCTGGTGCCGTTCCTCGCCGTCACCGTTGGACCGGCCCTTATTCAGGCTTATCGCTCCCTTGTGTCGAAATAAGGTCTCAAAATAAGGTCTCGAAATTAAGGTGTCGAAATAAGCCTCGAAATAATGGGTGCGCAAGTAATGGGCTATCAAGCCGCATCCAACAAAGAACTCAGGAGTCGTCATGCCGGGACTGGTCCCGTACGGCCAGGCTTTCAACCAAACCCGCCAGCTCTATCTCGCCACCAGCCTCGCCGTGGCGCAGACGCACTGGTCCCGCCTGCGTGGCCTTCTCGGAGCCGCCGAGGGTGACTTCCGTAACGGCTGCGGCCTCTGGATTCGGCCCTGCCGGGGCGTTCATACTCTAGCTATGCGATTCCCCATCGACGTGGTCTATCTCGACCCTGCCGGCATCGTGGTGCACCTCGAGCGGGGCTTGCGGCCCTGGCGATTTGCGCCGGTCCGCCTGCTGGCTGCCTCGGTTCTGGAGCTGCCTCAAAACACGGTAACCTCAACAGGAACCGCTTTGGGAGATAGAATTGAGATCAAGATAAAGGAGGACGCCTAAACTCCGCGGTTCTCAAACATCGCTTTGAAAGGGCGCGGCTTTTGGGACGCGCCTCACCAGCTAGTAATAATAATAATTAGGACCCGGGCTTTAGCCCTCTGGCCCTAAGACCCTCAGTGACCGATACGCTCCAACTCGAAGACGCGATCAAGCTTCATGATCCTCATGACGCGCCCAAGCTCCTGGTCGAGTGGTCCCCGCGATGGCAGGAGTTCGTCACCTCCATCCGTCCCGCGTTTGCCCGCTCCGGTGCGCGCCTGGCTGGCGAAGCCCCTCACGGTATTTTCCCCTACCAGGGCATGCTGGCTTCGTTGCTGCTGGAAGCGTTCATGCTGTTCGTCGTCATCGTGATTCCGCGGGAGATTGCCAAGCTGCGCCCTTACGCCGCACCCAAGGTGCAGGCCTATGAAGTGATCTATTACTCCGGCGACGAACTGCCGCGCACCGAAGACCTCGGCGGCGCGCAGGCTGGTGCCACCGGCCGCGCTGGAGGTCACGAAGCGCATCACCGAACCCAAACCATTCACGTAGCCCGCGGCGGCTCGCTCGCGCCCAAAGTCGTCGACGCTCCCGACCTTAGACTTCCTTCCACGGCCGGCGCAGTCGCCAACCTGCTCGCGTTTAAGGCCAACCCAGCGCCCGCCAACCCCGGCCCGCCTCCATCAGAAGGCCTGCGCTCATCTCTTGTTGCTCCCAGTCTTCCCCTCAACGTGATTGCTCCGGCACCGGGTAACGTCGCTCGCGATCAGGCCCGCGGCGCACTCACCCTGGGGGCTGTCATCCCACCGGCTCCTAGCGTTTCGTCGAACAAATCTCGGTCCGCTCCCGTTCTGAGCGCAGCGATCGTGCCTCCCGCGCCCAGCGTCCGTTCTGAGCACACACTGATCGCGCCGGCTCTGGATCCCAGCATTATCGCCCCAGCCCCCAATGTTTCCCGCGAACGCGCCAAGGCCGCACCTCCCTTGGACACGAACGTGATCGGCCCGGCGTCGACACGCATTTCCCGCGATCAGGAGCGTTCCGTTCCAGAGCTCAGCGCCAGCGTGGTTGCGCCCGCTCACACTGCCATCAGCCGGGAAGTATCGCCAACCCGCGTGCAGATGAACAACATCGCAGTCGTGCCTCCGCCGGTTTCGGCGCCCGAACGCGAGACTGCGCGCAATTCGAAGCTCAGTCTGCCCCCGCCCGCTGTAGTCGCACCACCGCCCTCTACCGATTCCGCGCACGAACTGCGGCGTCTGGAAAGCGGCAGCTCCGACCCCTCAAGAGCCGTCGTTCCTCCGCCTCCCACACCGGCAGGCAACGGATCGTTCGTCAGCAGCGTCATCGGCAAACTTTTCGGAACCCAGGACGCTGTGCCACCTCGACCTGCGGTTTCAGCGGGGAGCGCTTCCGCGGCCGCTCGCAACGCCGCGGGCGGGCAAAGCGGCTCACTCGCCAGCAACGTCGTTCCTCCTCCACCCTCCGTCGGCTCGGCAACAGCTCGCAGCGCGGCCGGAACGCCGGGAGGCTCGCTCGGCACAGGCGTCGTTCCCCCTCCGCCCTCAATCGGAGGTTCCAGCAGCTCGACCTCTGGAAGAGTTCAAGGGTCAACCCTCGGCGCATCCGAGGTTATCCCTCCGCCGCCATCGGTCGGGGCTTCCGGAGGAGGTTCCACTGCTTTTGGAAATTCCGGCGCTTCCGGTAACGGCACGCAACTGGCCAGCAACATCGTTCCGCCGCCTCCCTCCGTCAGCTCCGGCGCCGGACTATCTGGCTTCGGCAGAAACGGTTTTGGCCTCGGTGGCCCCGGCGACTCCGGCTCAGTTCTCGCTCCTCCGAAAAGCGACGGCGGAAATACTAGCGGTTCCGGAGTAGTGATCTCGTCCCAACCCGGCTCCAAGGTAGGAATGCTCGGCAGCGGCGGTAAGGGCTCAATCGCGATGTCGCCTTCCGGTGGAGATAAGCCGGGCCTCGGCGGCTCCGGCGGAGGCGCAAGCATCGGTCACGGCGAAGGCCCGGGCAGCGGCCTGACAGGCGCAGGCTCAGGCGCCGGCAAGCCTGGATCCGGCGTCGGCTCCGATCCCAATATGAGTGTCCGCGGAGGAATCTCTCCCACGCCCGGTCCCGGCGGCGCTGGCAACGCTCCCACTGGCTCTCCCGCCGTGCCCGGCGTGGACGTTCGCGGTGGCAGCACCAACGTCGTCAATCTCCCCAGCTTCGGGTCAGAAGGCGGAAGCGCTCCCACTCCCGCCTCACACTCCCCGGCTATGCCGAAGGATGGCCCAGCCATCACAATCGTCGCCACGTCGCGCTCCGGCGGTGTGTTTGATTTCTACGGCAAGCTTCCAGGGGACAACTACTCCGTCTTTGTGGAAACGGCGACCATCCCAGTGGTAATGCAATTCGCCGAAGTGAATCCCGCCGCAAACGCCCCAGCCGGAACGACTTCCGGAGCGCTCACCGGCCCGCGAGGCTATGTCACCGATTTACCCGCCGGACTGCCCCACGCCCGCGTCGTCATCAAATGCCGACTCGATACCACAGGAACCCTAAAGAATCTCCAGGTACTCGAACCCGGCCCAGCCGCGATGACCGCCAAAATCATGGCTGCGCTGCCCGCTTGGAAGTTCCGCCCAGCCATGCGCGGCACCCAGCCGGTAGAAGTCAATGCCATCCTCGGCTTCAACATCGACACCAACGACCGCTATTGACGTTGCAGGCGGCGCGAGAGGCCGCAGGGAAGGCTTGGAGACACCCTGTCGTGACGTGGAAGAGCCGCGCTTCAGCGCCGCGTAAAGCGCCCACCGGACGATGGGGCTTCAGCCCCTGTTAGTCTGCAACCGCAATCTCGCCAGCAGCGCATAAGCCTTCCGAAACCACGGACGCTCCCGTCGCCGCAGATATCCCGGCATCGTCGGCCTCTTGTCGAGAATCTTCTGCGCCCACTCCCGAGCTTCTTCCGCGCGCCCCTGCGACTGCAGAAAAAGCGCGTAGTTGTAGTAAGTCTCCGAACTCGTGGAAATCTTAGTGGCCTGCTGAAAAAGAGGCTCGGCTTTTTCCGCTTGTCCAGTTTGCGCGTAGGCATGGCCGAGCAGTCCTTTCGCGCGCTGGAAGTCGTAATTAGGATCGGCGGCAACGGCGCGTTCAAGATCAGGAACGGCCGCAGCGAAATCCCCAAGCTCGATCTCCGCGATGCCGCGGCGGTAGAAAGGATCGGCTGAATCAGTTCGCGACGAGATAGCCTTGTCGTAGCAAGCCCGCGCCCGTGCAAAGTCGCCGTCGTCAAGATAGAGCAGCCCGAGTTCTTCGTAATTGCCAGCCGAAGGATTGTCGAGAATGGCCCGTTCCAGTTCGTGAATCCGCCGTCTGCGCGGGAAAGCCTGAAACGACCCCCGCAGCAGCCCGGCATCGGGAATCACTTCCGCAACGATGTAGATCAGCGCGCCAATCCATCCCAGGAAAACGATGATAAAAATCCAATACGTATCCGGCCGGCGGCGGATGAAGTGCACGATCGCCACCGCCTGCAGAATGAATCCCCACCCGCCGAGAAAAAAGAGAAGCGATCCCATGGACAGCTCAATATGACAGCGCAATATAGCACGTCGATAACTCTCGAACGATCTACCCTGTGAACACCTGTGGCCCCTGCGTTAAAGATCTTAGCCATAACCACCCGCAGCCGGTCGCATCGCAAAAATCTCCTATGTACAATAAAGAAGTGCAACGTTCCGTTCGCCTTATCGCTTCCGACATCGACGGCACGCTGCTCAATCCTCAATTTCGGATTTCCAACGACGACCTTGCAGCCCTCCGTCGCGCCCATCATTCCGGCATCGAAGTTGTATTAGTCACCGGACGAAGGCACACCTTTGCCTTGCCCATCGCCCGCCAGCTCGGGTTTGACTTCTGGCTGATCAGCTCGAATGGCGCCGTTACCCGCTCGCTGGCCGGAGAGACTTTCCATCGCGACCTGATGCCCCGCGAGCTCTGCCGCGAGTTGTGCGGTGCCATGCAAGACTTCCGCGGCAATACCGTTCTTACCTTTGACAAGGAATCCAAGGGCGCAATCGTGCTCGAGCACCTGGACGATCTGAACGCGAGCATCCGGCGCTGGCTGGAAAAGAATATGGCCTACATCGAGTTCGTCGTGCCCATCGAGAATGCCCTGGCGAGCGATCCAGTGCAAGCCATGTTTTGCGGCTCGATGGCTCGCATGAATCTAGCCCTGCGCGCACTCGAGGGCAGCGGCATCGGCAACCGCATCACCGTCCTGCGCACCGAATATCCTAACCGGGACTTGTCTATGATCGACGTGCTGAACGCTGGATGTTCCAAAGGCCACGCTCTTGAGCGCTGGGCCGCGCATCGGGGCTACCGCCGCGACCAGGTCATGGCCATCGGTGACAACCACAACGATGTGGAAATGCTTGAGTTCGCCGGCCATCCGTTTATCATGGGGAATGCCTGCGAGGAGTTGCGCGGGCGCGGCTGGAGCGTAACCCTAAGCAACGATCGCTGCGGCGTAGCCGCGGCGGTCACAGAAGTGGTGGGTGGCTAGATTTGCAGCAAATGATTTGAAAGGGCGCGGCTTCAAGCCGCGCCGAAAAAGGTTCGGGAAGGGCAAGGCTTAAGCCGTGCCGTTGAGGAGCCAGTAGGTCTGGGCTTTAGCCCCTGAGGGATTTCGCAATCTCTGAAATGACGAAGCCAATCCAGATCGTGCAATGGGCAGTCGTCATCCTTCTGCTCGCAGCAGCAGCCCTTCCGTGCTCAGCAGCGGAGACGGCCGTTCTGCGCAATGGCTTCTCCATCCGCCATGAGCGCCGGCAGGTCATTGGGACCATCACTCGCCTCTACGTAGACGGCGACGACACAAGTTTTGTCGACGTGCCGACTGCAGAAATCGACCACTTCGAAGCCGCGCCGTCTGAAGCCACGCCGCCTGAACCGGGAAGAAACGATCCCGCGTCTCACGTCCAGGTGCAATCTTCGCCGGAGAACATCCATCCAGATCTGAACGAAGTAGTAAGAGCCGCGAGCGGAACCTACCATCTCGATCCCGATCTGGTGAACAGCGTAATTCGCGCCGAGAGCGGCTTCAATGTACGCGCCGTATCGCCTAAGGGCGCGCAGGGCTTAATGCAGTTGATGCCCCAGACCGCATCCAACCTGGGCGTGCAAAATGCCTTTGACGCCAAGGCCAACGTGGAGGGCGGAACACGCTATCTCCGCGAACTCCTCGAACGTTATGACTTCGATCTGATCAAGGCGCTGGCCGCTTATAACGCAGGCCCACAGCGGGTCGAGCAGTATGGCGGAGTGCCTCCGTATTACGAGACCAAAGCCTACGTAGCCCGCGTCGTCCGCGACTTCAACAAAAAGAAACTCGCCGCGAAGACCGTAAGCCAGCCGTCGGCTCCGAAAAGTCCGGGAAGCAAGTCAACCGGCACGCCGGCGTCGGCAACCAAGTCTCACAAGTCCCCGCAGACCCAGGCGAAAGCGAGTCCCACTCCCAGCCAGTAACCGACTTCGCCGGTTTGACCCTCTACTCACACTCATTTACCTTGGGAGTGCCGTTTCCGCTTCTCGTTGCGAGGGTCGCGGCGCGAGGCTTCTCCCCTTCATGGACAAAAAGCGTATCCTGGCCAGTGCGGTGGTGTTCTTCATTCTGGCCGCTCTCGTCTACCTGCAATACCGTCACTGGCAAAGTTTTGATTGGGGCACGTTCTGGGCTCAGACTCACCACATTAAGAAGTTCCACGTTCTGCATGCCGTCGCTCTCATCTATATCGCGTATATCCTGCGCGCCCTGCGGTGGAAGATTTTTCTGAAGCCGGTGCGGCCCAAGGCAACCATGATGGATATGTTGTCTCCGACTCTGATCGGCTTCACCGGGCTGGCGTTGCTGGGACGCGCGGGAGAATTCATTCGTCCCTATCTGATCGCGCGCCGCACCGGTCTTCCCTTCTCTTCCCAGTTGGCGGTATGGGCCGTGGAGCGCATTTTCGATATTGGCGCGTTCACCGTGCTGATTGTGCTGGCGATTTTTCTGCCCAGCGCATTGCCCGCGATTCCGCATCCGGAGTACTACCGGCGCTTTCAAGAAGGTGGTTTCTTTCTGATCGGCGTGGTCGTGATCACCACCGTGGCCGCGATCATAATCCAGCGCAGAGGAGACGCGGTCGCGCGCTGGATAGAAGAGAAATTCGCGCATCTCTCGTCGAACCTTGGCCACAGAATGGCTCAGAAAGTGCGCGAGTTTGGCGCGGGACTGGACACGATTCACGGGGCCGCCTCCATGCTTTGGCTGACGCTGGTTTCCGTAGGGATGTGGTACATCATCGCGCTGGCCTATCAAGAGGTCACACACTCCTACGGCATGGCGGCGCTCGAGATTCCGGTGTCGCAGATTCTCATTCTCATGGGAGCAAGCATGGTGGGTTCGATGCTGCAATTGCCGGCGGTAGGCGGCGGCTCGCAGATGGCAACCATCGCTGCGCTGTCGAGCGTGTTTGACGTACCTCCAGAGATGGCCGCGAGTTGCGGAATTTTGCTTTGGCTGGTCACCTTTGCGGCCGTCGTACCACTGGGATTGGCGCTGGCGCATCACGAAAGATTATCGCTGCGGAAGTTATCGAAGGAAAGTCATCAAGCCGAAGAGTCGGAGATGGGCGGACCGCCGGCGTAAACCCCAGTTCCCCGTCTATTACGTAGGTACGGGCTATGCGACCCCGCCTTACTCGCCTGTTACAATTTCTTTGTTAATCCTAAACATTCGATTCGCCAGACAGATTCGTTAATCGACCAACATCAGCGCCATGAAATGTCCCTTTTGTGGATTTGCTAACGACAAAGTAGTTGACTCGCGCGAGAGCAAAGAGGCGGAGTCGATCCGCCGACGCCGCGAGTGCCTGAAGTGCAGCAAGCGCTTCACCACCTACGAGCGCATCGACGAAATCCCCTACATGGTGATCAAGAAGGACGGGCGACGCGAGAAGTTCGACCGTCAGAAAGTTCTGAACGGCCTGCTGCGGGCCTGCGAGAAGCGGCCGGTGCCCATCAGCAGGCTGGAACAGATCGTGAACGAGGCGGAGTCGTTCGTCATCGAGTCCCAGGAACGCGAGCGCAAGACCAGCGAACTGGGCGAACTCATCATGAATCGTCTCCGCCGCTACGACAAAGTGGCCTACGTGCGCTTTGCCTCCGTCTATCTGGATTTCAAGGACGTAAAAGAGTTCATGAACGAGCTGACGGATTTGGTGAAATCAAAAGAACCAGCCGAAGTGAAGGCGAAGAAAAGTGGCCAGTGATCAGTGACCACGTAGAAAGCAGTCATGACTCATAAAGTAACTCTCATTCCCGGCGATGGCATCGGTCCCGAAGTCACCGCGGCCACGGTACGTATTCTCGAAGCGACGGGCGTCAAGTTTGAGTGGGAGTCTTTCCAGGTCGGAGCGGATGCTTTTGAAAAGCACGGCGAATACATTCCCAAAGAGGTGATCGAATCGATCGAGCGCACCCACGTGGGATTAAAGGGACCGGTGACAACCCCGGTGGGCGGCGGCTTTTCCAGCATCAACGTTGCTCTCCGCCAGAAGTTTGAGCTGTACGCCAACTTCCGCCCGATCCGCAATCTTCCTCACATCCCCACGCGTTATCCCGATGTCGACCTCATCATCGTGCGCGAAAACACCGAAAGCCTGTACTCCGGACTGGAGCACGAAGTCGTCCCCGGCGTAGTCGAGAGCCTGAAGATCATCACCGAAAAGGCCTCGACTCGTATCGCGAAGTTTGCTTTCGAGTATGCCCGCAAGAACCAGCGCAAAAAGATTCATGCCATCCACAAGGCGAACATCATGAAGCTGTCAGATGGCTTATTTCTGCGCTGCTGCCGTACTGTAGCGAAGAACTATCCTGAGATCATCTACGGCGAACACATCGTCGATAACACCTGCATGCAGCTCGTAATGAATCCGTATCAGTACGACATGCTGGTAATGGAGAACTTGTACGGCGACATCATTTCAGACTTGTGCGCGGCGTTCGTTGGCGGCCTGGGATTTGTGCCCAGCGCCAACCTGGGCGATCACTGCGCGATTTTCGAGGCCGTCCATGGTTCAGCGCCCGATATCGCGGGCAAGAATCTGGCAAATCCCACGGCGCTCCTGCGTTCCGGACTCCTCATGCTGCGCCATCTCGGAGAGTTCGACGCCTCGTTGCAGATTCGCCATGCCCTGGAAAAGGTTTACCGTCACCCCGAGAAGCTCACGAAAGATGTCGGTGGCAAGGCTGGTACTTCGCAATTCGCGGACTCAGTGATCGAAGAAATGGAAAAAGCCAAGACCACTCCTGCCGCAATCCATTAAGATATCGTCATTGTAATGCTTGGGGCCTCACCCATCAGTGAGGCAGAAAAGGGGCGTTATGAAGAAGAGGCTTGTCGCAAGTGTGGTCGTTAGTGTGGCCTGCATGTTTCTCTTCGCGGGCTCGGCAGCAGCGCAGGGCGGGGCATTGGTGGCGGCGGAGTACGGCGCCCGCGACCGCCGCGTAGATGTAACTCCGCAAGTGCGGTCGTTCATGCACGACGGCGTCCTGCAGTTCGATGTCAACGACCAGAATCTGGGCGTGGATCCGGCTCGAAATCACGTCAAAGAGCTGTTCATTCGCATCCGGCACTGGGACGGCAACGTTGAAGAGTTCCGCTTTCCCGAATATTCCCATGTGAATCTGGTTCTCGATCCGGAACGGGGATACGAATGGCACGATCGCGAACTTCACATCATGCGCGCCTTCTATGGCGGTGCCGGCCATTTCGTCGATGTGACGGATACCTTGCGCAGCTATAAACATGGACCTCAGCTATTCGTGGTCGTGGATAACCGCAGCATGGGCGTCGATCCGGATCCTCAGGTGCACAAAGTTCTGCGCGTTCTCTATTTCGTCGCCGGGGAGCGGCATCAGATCGTAGTCCCGGAACACGCCGAGTTGCGATTGCCCTAGCCTGCGGTGAGCAGACTTGGTCCGCGCTGCATTTAAATTTGGCAAGTCATTTGGCGCATCGTCGATTTCCACCATTGACTCTCGCCTCAGATGGGAGTAAATTCGCCGGTTCTGGGGAATCTGAAGGGATGGCGAAGACAACGCGCCGGGTGGGGGTAGTTCTGTTTCAGCTGGGCGGTCCTGACACGCTGGCTGCGATCGAGCCTTTCCTTTATAACCTTTTCTGCGACCCCGATATTATTGACTTTCCCTTCGCCCGCATCGGCCGCAAACCTCTGGCCAAACTGATTTCGACCACCCGCGCCCGCAAAGTGCAGCACCACTATGCGACTATCGGCGGAGGCTCGCCCATCCGCCGCTTCACCGAGCGCCAGGCGCGCGCCGTCGAAGCCGAACTGACCAATCGCGGTCTGGACGCGCGTTGCTTCATAGCCATGCGCTACTGGCATCCCTTTACCCGCGAAGCGATCGCAGAACTTCAAGCGACGAAATGCGACGAGGTGGTTTTGTTGCCCCTGTATCCGCAATACTCCTCGACCACGACGGGCAGCAGTTTGAACGAGTGGCGAAGGCTTTTCCGCGACGATGTTCCCGTACACAACGTCGGTCCCTTCTACGAGCATCCAATGTATTTAGATTCGGTCATCGAGAAAATTGAAGAGGCTCTGGCGCGATTCGCTGTGCCGGAGCGCGCCGAGATTGTTTTCAGCGCGCACAGCGTCCCCATGTCGATCATTGCGAAGGGGGATCCCTACCAGCGGCACATTGAGGAGACGGTGCGCCTGCTGATGGAGCGCGGCGGCTGGCCCAATCATCACCGGCTCTGCTACCAGAGCAAGGTCGGGGCCAGCAAATGGCTGCAGCCCTCCCTGCATAGGACGCTGCACGACTTGGCTGCTGAGAAGATCCGAGAAGTTTGTATCGTGCCGGTGGCTTTTGTGTCCGACCACGTCGAGACGCTGGGCGAGATCGATCACGAAGCCCGAGCGGAAGCGCGGCGGCTCGGCATCAGGCAATTCGAAATGAGCGCGGGCTTGAACGATTCTCCAAAATTTATTTCGGCTCTAGGGCAATTGGTGCTGCAGGCCCTGGGCGAAGCGGTCGATTCCCGGGTTCCGGTGCACGGAATCAGCAGGCAGGCCGCAGTGGCGGCATTAGTAGCAGCCGACTAGGATTTGAAAGGGCGCGGCTTTTTAGCCGCGCCGCTAGGGCTAACAAAGACGCGGGGCTTTAGCCCCTGAGGGATTGTCAGGCCGCTCATTCGTCTTAGTTAAGAAAAAGGAGGAAGACTCATGCCGGAGCCGGAGGGCGACAAGCCCAGCCCGAATCCAGAAGGCGCGAAACCCGCACCCACGGGCGCAATGGATGCCACGAAGTATGTCGGCACGCCAGCGGTCGGAACCTCGAAAGCGGCAGC
>Ga0307478_10002303_pt1 | contig 15221 bp, 12 predicted proteins | sample atmos_gasesECM4C_2_FD_203713 | JGI IMG/M metagenome (GOLD analysis project Ga0307478, IMG submission 203713) | Hardwood forest soil microbial communities from Morgan-Monroe State Forest, Indiana, United States - atmos_gasesECM4C_05 | ecosystem: Environmental > Terrestrial > Soil > Temperate...
TCACGTCCCAGTCCCGCGCCACCTCCGTCACCGTCCGCCCGCCGCTGAGGACCGCCATGACCGCCTGGTACCGCTGCTCTCCCACGCTCAACTCCTTCATGCGCGGAAGTGTCAAGCATCAGCCGAAACAGCTGTATGGCATCAGCCGAAACTGTGTAAACCATCAGCCGAACACGTTTTGTCGTGTATCAGCCGAATTCGCACACCTGGTTGGTGGAGCGAAAGAGACTCGAACTCTCGACCTCCGCAATGCGAGTGCGGCGCTCTGCCAGCTGAGCTATCGCCCCGGTCGGGATTATACGTTCAGGTCGATCGACCGAAGGCTTTGCCCGATCGAGCTTGTTTCATTCTCATGAGGCGCGCCTAGACTAGCTACATGGCCCAATTTCGGCCCGACCAGAAGCCGCCCCCGCAGGCGCCCAAGACTCCACGGCAGTCCGGGTCGTGGCTTCGGCTGGCCCTGCTGGCCGGGCTGAGCCTCTACCTCGTGGTCCTGACGGCGCCCTTCGTCAGCAAATTGGGCGGACCGGCCCGGGTCGACGTGAGCTACTCACAGCTGGTGACCCAGGTCGAGGAGGGCAATGTCGCCGACATCACGATCCAGGGCCAGTCGGCGCAGGGTGACTTCAAGGTCGCGTTTGCCAACAATGGCGTCACCAACACCCAGTTCACCGCAACCGTCCCCGACAACGTCGGGTTGACCGATCCCACGTTTTTCCCGCTGCTGAAGAGCAACCACGTCGCGACCGCCGTCAAGACCGACAACGGCGGCCTCGGTCAGCTGCTGCTGGGCCTCCTCCCGTTTGTCGCCCTGATCGCCATCTGGATCTGGTTCGTGCGGCGATCCGGCCAGGCGGCGCAGGGGATCTTCAGCTTCGGCCGCAGCCGCGCCCGCCTCCAGGACCCGAGCACGCCGAAGACGACCTTTCACGATGTCGCCGGCGTGGAGCAGGCCCAGTTCGAGCTGCAGGAGATGGTCGATTTCTTGCGTGATCCCGGGAAGTTTCAGAAGCTGGGCGGCCGGATGCCCAAGGGCGTTCTCCTGATCGGTCCGCCCGGGACCGGCAAGACGCTGCTCGCCAGGGCCATCGCCGGCGAGGCCGGCGTGCCGTTTTTCAGCATCTCGGCGTCGGAATTCGTCGAGATGTTCGTCGGTGTCGGCGCCTCGCGCGTCCGCAGCCTCTTCGAAGATGCCAAGAAGCACTCGCCCTCGGTGATCTTTGTCGACGAGCTCGATGCCGTCGGACGCCAGCGCGGCGCCGGCCTCGGTGGTGGCAACGACGAGCGCGAGCAGACGTTGAACCAGTTGCTGGTCGAGATGGACGGCTTCGATCAGCGCGAGGCCGTGGTGGTGGTCGCCGCGTCCAACCGCGCCGACGTTCTCGACCCGGCGCTGCTCCGCCCCGGCCGCTTCGACCGTCGGGTCGTCGTCGACCGGCCGGACCGTCGCGGCCGCGCCGCCATTTTGAAAGTGCACACGCGCAGCGTGCCGCTCGATCCCGACGTCGACCTGGAGATCATCGCCCGCTCGACCCCTGGCCTGGTGGGTGCCGACCTCGCCAACCTCGTCAACGAGGCCGCGCTGCACGCGTCGCGCACCAACCGCACGACCGTGGCAATGGAGGATTTCGAGGAGTCGTTCGACCGGGTGGTGCTGGGTTCGGAGCGCAAGATCTACCTCAGCGAAGCAGAGCGCCGCGTCATCGCCTATCACGAGTCCGGCCATGCGCTGGTCGCCTGGTACCAGCCGCAATCGGATCCGGTCCACAAGATCACGATCGTGCCGCGCGGCATGGCGCTGGGCGTCACGCAATCGATTCCAACCGACGACCGGCACAACCTCTCGCAGGAATATCTGGAGGCGCGGATCGCGATGGCGCTTGGCGGACGGGCGGCCGAACAGCTGGGGCTCGGCTCGATCACGACCGGCGCGCAGAACGACCTCGAGACCGCGACCGAATTGGCCCGGCACATGGTGGTGAGTTGGGGCATGAGCAAGAAGATGGGGCTGTTCTCCTTCGACGACTCGCCGCAGGCCGTGTTCCTCGGCCGTGAGCTCGCCGGCAGCCCACACGTCAGCCAGCGCACGGCCGCGATCATCGACGAGGAAGTGACTCGCATGCTCGCCGAGGGGTACCAGACGGCGGAGAGCATCCTGACCGCGAATCGAGCCAAGCTCGATACCCTGGCCGCCGCCTTGCTGCAAGAAGAGGTGCTCGACGAGGACCAGATCGCGAGGCTGATCGGACCGCGGGCGCTCGAAGGCGGCATCACCTCGCCCAAGGCCTGGCGGGCGGCTACCAGCGACGCGGGAGCCCAGGTCTAGCGCGATGACCGACGCCGTCGGGTTGCGGCGGATTCCACTCGTGCCGTTGCGCGACGACGTCGTTTTTCCCAAGCTGATCGCGCCGCTATCGGTCGGGCGGCGCACCTCGATTTCGGCCATCACCGCGGCCATGGAGAAGGACAAGCAGGTGCTGCTGGTGGCCCAGCGCGACCCGCAGGTCGACGACACCACCGAGAAGGACCTGTACACGACCGGCACCATCGCCGAGATCAACGGCATGCGCCAGACCCCCGCGGGCGTGCAGATGCTCGTGGCCGGCGCGCAGCGGGCGCGCATCGTGCGCTTCCTCCAGTTCCAACCCTTCATCGAAGTCGAGATCGAAATCGTCGCCGACCAGGTGGGGGAGGGCCTCGAGATGGAGGCCCACATGCGCTCGGTCAAGAGCCTTTATGAAAAGTACGTCGAGTCCGGCGCCGCGGTCGCGCCCGAGATCGCCGCCACCGTCGCCAAGACGGACGACCCGGTCTACCTCGCCGACCTGGTCTCGGCGGCGCCCGACCAAACGCTCGAGCAGAAGCAGCACATGCTGGAAACGCCCAACGTCATCGAACGCCTCCGCCTGCTGTCGCTCTTCTTGAGCAAGCAGGTCGAGATTCTCGAGCTCAAGGCCAAGATCCAGAACGAGGTCCAGAGCACCATCGGCAAGCTGCAGCGCGACCAGATCCTGCGCGAGCAGCTCAAGGCGATTCGCAAAGAGCTCGGCGAAGACGAGGAAGGCGCCGAGCTGCACAACTTGCGGGAGAAGATCGAAGCCGCCGGCATGCCGGACAGTGTCAAAGAGCGCGCCTTGAAAGAGATCGACCGGATGCAGAGCATCCCGGCGGCCTCGCCCGAGGTCGGCATCATCCGGACCTACGTCGACTGGCTCATTGCCCTCCCCTGGGGGCCGCCGCCCACCGAGAGCTGGGACATCAAGGTCGCCGCCACCGTGCTCGACGAAGACCACTATGGCGTCGAAAAAATCAAGGAACGCATCCTGGAATACATGGCCGTCCGGCAGCGGTCACAGAGCCTGCGCTCGCCGATCCTGTGCTTCGTCGGCCCGCCCGGGGTGGGGAAGACCAGCCTCGGCAAGTCGATTGCGCGTGCACTCGGACGCAAGTTCGTCAGGCTGTCGCTCGGCGGCATTCATGACGAGGCGGAGATCCGGGGTCATCGCCGAACCTACATCGGCGCCATGCCGGGACGGATTCTTCAACAAATGAAGGTGGCGGGCGCGCGCAACCCGGTCTTCATGCTCGATGAGATCGACAAGGTGGGCGCCGACTGGCGCGGCGATCCATCGTCGGCCCTGCTCGAAGTCCTCGACCCCGAGCAGAACCGCGACTTCTCGGATCATTACCTGGAAGTCCCCTACGACCTCTCGCACGTGCTGTTCATCACGACCGCGAATGTCGTCGACACCATCATTCCGCCGCTGCGCGATCGGATGGAGATCATCCGGCTGCCGGGCTACACCGAAGACGAGAAGATGCATATCGCCAAGCAGTTCCTGGTGCCGCGGCAGCTGCGCGAACACGGCCTCACGAACGAGAACCTGGAGTTGCCGGAGCCGAGTTTGCGCATGCTGATTCGCGAGTACACCCACGAAGCCGGCGTGCGGAATCTGGAGCGCGAGATCGCCAACATCGCCCGCAAGATTCCGCGTCGCATCGCCGAAGGCGAGACCGAAAAAGTCACGGTGGAACCGAGCGATTTGATGGCCTACCTGGGACCACCCCGCTTCGAGTTCGGCGTCGCCGAGCTGGAAGACCAGGTGGGCGCGGTCACGGGAGTGGCGGTCAACGAATACGGCGGCGACGTGATGACGGTGGAGGCCATCCTGATGCAGGGACGCGGCGAGTTCGCCCTGACCGGGCAGATTGGCAAGGTCATGGAAGAGTCCGCGCGCGCGGCGGTCAGCTACGCGCGCTCGCACGCCCTCGAGCTCGGGCTCAAGCCGGGGTTCTTCGAGGACCATTTCTTCCATATCCATGTGCCGGCCGGGGCCATCCCCAAAGACGGACCGTCGGCGGGGATCACGATGGCGACCGCGGTCGTGTCGGTGCTGACCGACCGGCCGGTTCGGCGCGACGTGGCGATGACCGGCGAGATCACGCTGCGCGGCAAGGTGCTGCCGATCGGCGGCTTGAAGGAAAAATTGCTCGCGGCGCATCGCGCCGGCATCAAGGTCTTCATCCTGCCGGAGAAGAATCGCAAAGACCTGCACGAAGTGCCGGACGAGGTCAAGCAATCGATGGAGCTCGTCATGGTCAAGCACGTCGACGAGGTGCTGGCGAAAGCCCTGCTGCCGGCGGCGGCCCGGCCATCGAGCCCGGGCCTCGGGTTCCGGCGGCCGCTCGGCGACACCCAACCCGGCACGGTCAACTAATTGCCGGGGCCCCGGCCCAACCGGACACCGCGGCGTGCGCTCGCCGGCCTGATCCTGGCCACCGCCGCGCTGTCGTCCGCCTGCACGCTCCAGCCGGATGTGTCGCAGGCGGCGCCCAACGGGCGGGTGGGGACGAAGGCGCCAGCGCTGTCCGGGCAGACGCTCGCGGGCGACCAGCTGTCGGTCGACTTTCGCCAGTCGAAGACCGTCCTGATCTTTTGGGCCGCCTGGTGCGGACCATGCCGCCAGGAGCAACCGAGCCTGAATACGCTGGCGGCCAAGTATGCAAGCCAGGGGGTCCGATTTGTTGGCGTCGACCTCCTCGACCACGACCAGGCGCTGGCCAGGGCGTTCGTTGCCGAGTTCAAGGTGACCTACCCGAGCCTGTACGACGATGCCGGCAGCCTGGCCGCGGCCTATCAGGTCGATTCGCCGCCGTCGTTTGTGTTCATCGACCAACGCGGCGTGGTCGTCAATCGCTACCCGGGTGAGGCCTCCCAGGCGAAATTGGAGAACTTAGTTCAAACGCTCGTTACTTCGTCCGGCGCTGCCAACGCGTCGCCTTGAGCATCTTCTTGTGCTTGTGTTTGCGCATCTTTTTCCTGCGCTTCTTGATTACCGAGCCCAAAAGGCCCGTCCCGTCCTGACTCGCATGTGCCGGAACATTCTAAGCGAACTCGGGGTTTAAACTCGTAGGGGCTGGGTAGGCCATCATCAGAGGGAGTTTTGTTTCATGAGCCAAGCCGTCATCGTTGAAGCCGTTCGGACCGCGATCGGCCGCCGAGCCGGCTCGCTCAGTACCGTCCGGCCGGACGATCTCCTGGCCCTCACCCTGAGGGAGCTCGTCACCCGTGCCGGCGTCGATCCGGCGCAGGTCGACGACGTCGTCGCGGGTTGCGTCACCCAGACCGGCGAGCAGGGGATGAACATCGCTCGCGCCGCGGCCTTGATCGCGGGTTTCCCAATCGAAGTTCCCGGGACGACGATCAACCGCTTCTGCGGCTCCGGGCAGCAGGCGGTCAACTTCGCCGCCCAGGGCGTGATGTCCGGTGCGCAAGACATCGTGATCGGCGCCGGCGTGGAGAACATGTCGCGGGTGCCGATGGGCTCGGATGCCTTTGGGCCCGGTGAGGGTCCGGTCAGCCCCAAACTCATGGATCTCTTTGAGATCATCCCGCAGGGCAATTCCGCCGAGATGATCGCCAAGAAGTGGGGATTCAGCCGGCAGCAGCTGGATGAGTTCGCTTACCAGAGTCATATCAAGGCGGGCCAGGCAATCAAAGAGGGCCGGTTCACGCGCGAGATCTTCCCGGTAGCGGTAAAGCAGAACGGTAGCAGCCATGAGTTCGCGATCGACGAGGGCGTGCGGATCCCGCCGTCGCGCGAGAAGATGGCGCAGCTGAAGCCATCCTTCCAGGAGGATGGCGTCGTCACCGCCGGCAATTCCAGCCAGATCAGCGATGGCGCCGCGGCCGTCCTGGTAATGACCGAGGAAAAGGCGAAGGAGCTTGGGCTCAAGCCACGGGCGCGGATCCTGGCCCAGGCGATTGTCGGCTCGGAGCCGACCATCATGCTGACCGGCCCGATTCCGGCGACGGCGAAAGTCTTGAAGAAGGCCGGGCTGCAGCTGAACGACATCGATCTCTTCGAAGTCAACGAGGCCTTTGCCCCGGTGGTGCTGGCGTGGCAGCACGAGACCGGCGCCGACATGGAAAAGGTGAATTACTCCGGTGGGGCGATCGCCCTCGGACATCCACTCGGCGCCAGCGGCGCCCGCTTGATCACGACCCTGCTGCACGAGCTCGAGCGGCAGGATGCCCGCTATGGACTGAGCACGATGTGCATCGGCTACGGGATGGGCATCGCCACCATTATCGAGCGGTTGCCGAACTAGTCCTTCGTCCGGCGATCCGGGAAGTCGATCGGCTGGCTATGGCGGCGACGCTCCACCACATCCGACAGTACGAACAGAAAGATGACCTGCACCAGGAAGTAGAGCGCGACGATCAGGTCGATGAACGCCAGCATGGTCCCGCCGGACTGCCGGACCTCGGCCACCCCCAGACCGAAGAAGAGGAACGAGCAGAGGTAGGTCAGCAGGGCGATCGAGTAGATCGCGTTCTTCCAAAGCTGGCGGTTAGCCAGCAGCCGGTTCAGCCCTCGAGGGCCGGCCGGGCGTCGCAGCTGAACCGGCGCTATCTGCATTTCCACTTGTGCCCTTGCAGTTGCAGCGTCGTGCCAGTGGGACATGAGGACGTCGGCGAAGCGCCCGGACTAACGATGGTGACGCCGTCCGGCGCGAGCGTCGTCGAGTCGGTAAGGTGGGTGAATTCATAACTCACGTCGCTGTAGAGGCTGGTGAGCTGGGTGCCGGCCATGATGATCACTGCGATACCGACGGTCGCCAGCAAGACCATGAGGAAGGCATATTCGATGACTGCCTGTCCGGATTTGCGGCGATGTCTCTTCATGGCTAGAACGACGGTAGCACCGCTTTCCGTGCGGGCCATCCGCCGTCTGGACCTAATTGAGCCGTGATCGAATAACGATGGCCGTTACGGCAGTCGATCGAAGCCGGCGCGCAACTCCCGGTAGCTCGTTGTAAGGCTCTCGTTAAGGATCTTGGTGTCGCCAAGGATTGGCATGAAATTGGTGTCGCCATCCCAGCGCGGGACGACGTGCTGGTGGACGTGGTCGGCGACGCCGGCGCCGGCGACTTTTCCGCCGTTGATCCCGAGGTTGAAGCCGTGCGGCGAGAGCACCTGGCGCACGACGCGCAGGGCGCGCTGGGTGAGAGCCATGACGGCGTTCGCCGTCGCCGGCGGCAGGTCGTCCAGGTTCGCGAGATGCGCTCTGGGGGCGACCATCAGGTGCCCGTTGTTGTAGGGATAGCGATTGAGGATGGCCAGCGCGAGGTCCGAGCGCGCGAGCAGGAGGTGTTCGGCGTCATGCGATGGGTCGGCGGCCGCCGCGGCGCAGAAGAAGCAGCCCTCGGGCTTGGGGCCCTTGATGAATTCCTGCCGCCAGGGCGCCCAGAGGTGCTGCATCGAGGAATGATAGGAGCCGCGCCCGGTGAGTTTGCCGGGACAGTTACACAAATCAGTGTATACTGTGGCGGTGACGACGCCGTCTGCCGCTCTCGATCCAGCGAGTTCGCTAAACTTGACCCTCGACCCGCGCGTGTGGGGCCGTGGCGCAGCTGGGAGCGCGATTGCATGGCATGCAATAGGTCACGAGTTCGAATCTCGTCGGCTCCACCACTCCTTCACTGACATGGCCAGAACCGTCGCACCCGTCTACGATCCGCAGGCGATCGAGCCCAAGTGGCGCGAGGCCTGGAAGAAGGCCGGCTTGTTTCGTGTCACCGAAGACTCGAGCAAGCCCAAGTTCTACAACCTCGTCATGTTCCCGTACCCCTCAGGCCCCCTCCACATGGGGCATTTCCGCAACTACGTCATCGGCGATGCCTTTGCGCGCTACAAGGCCATGCGCGGCTTCAACGTCCTGAACCCGTTCGGTTGGGACGCCTTCGGTCTGCCGGCGGAAAACGCCGCCATCAAGAGCGGCATCCCCCCACGGGTCTCTACGGAAGGCAACATCGCGATATCCAAGCACGAGCTCGACATCATGGGCGTGCTCTACGGCTGGGACCGCGAGGTCACCACCGCCAACGTGGACTACTACCGATGGACCCAGTGGCTCTTCTTGAAATTTCTGGAGATGGGCCTCGCCTACAAGCAGAAGGCGTGGGTCAACTGGTGCCCAAAGGACAACACCGTGCTCGCCAACGAGCAGATCGTCAACGGCGTCTGCTGGCGCTGCGGCACCAAGCCCACCAAGAAGGAACTCGAGCAGTGGTTCTTCAAGATCACGGCCTACGCCCAGCGGCTCCTCGATGACCTGAACAAGCTCGATCGCTGGCCAGAGCGCGTCAAAGTGATGCAGGCCAACTGGATCGGCCGCAGCGAGGGCGCCGAGCTCGAGTTCTTTATCGAGCACGACGGCAAACTTCGGGTCTTCACGACCCGGCCCGACACCGTCTTCGGCGCAACCTTCATGGTGGTGGCCCCCGAGCACGACATCGTCCCGAAGATCGTGACCCCCGACCAGCGTGCCGCCGTCGATGCCTACATCGAGCGCACCAAGGTGGAGACCGAGATCGAGCGCCTCTCCACCGAGCACGAGAAGACCGGTGTCTTCTCTGGCGCCTACGCCATCAACCCCTTCACCAAAGAGCGGATCCCGATCTGGATCGCCGACTACGTGCTCGCCACCTATGGCACGGGCGCGATCATGGCCGTACCCGCCCACGACAGCCGCGACTTCGAGTTCGCGCGCAAGTACAAGCTGCCGATCCGACAGGTGATTAGCATCACACGCGAGGCGGCGAGCGCTCCGCTCGACCAGGCGTTCGAGGCCTACGACGGCGTCCTGGTAAACTCCGGGCCCTTCAGCGGCCTCAGCGTCAAGGAGGGGATCGCGCGGATCAGCGCCGAAGCCGAGCGCCTGGGCATCGGTAAGGCAACCATTACCTTCCGCCTGCGGGACTGGCTGATCTCCCGCCAGCGCTACTGGGGCGTGCCCATTCCCATCATCTATTGTCCCGATCACGGCATCGTCCCCGTGCCTTACGACCAGCTGCCGGTGCGGCTCCCGGACCACGTGGAGTTCCGGTCGGACGGCCAGAATCCGCTGCTGCACACGCCCGCGTTCCTCGACACCACCTGTCCGATCTGCGGCAAGCCCGCCCGCCGCGAGACCGACACCATGGATACCTTTGTCGACTCGTCGTGGTATTTCCTGCGGTATGCCGACCCGCAGAACCAGACGCGACCCTTCGACAAGAAGAAGGTTGACTACTGGATGCCGGTCGATCAATACACCGGCGGCATCGAGCACGCCATCCTCCACCTTCTCTACTCGCGCTTCTTCATGAAGGTCCTCTTCGACGAGGGCATGGTCTCGGTCGACGAGCCCTTCGCCGCGCTCTTCACGCAGGGGATGATCCACCGCAACGGTTACGTGATGGCGAAGTCGAAGGGCAACGGCATCACACCGGACTACATGGTGGAGAAATATGGCGCGGACACCGGTCGGGTCTACGAGCTGTTCATCGGCCCGCCGGATCAGGATGCCGAATGGAATGATCGCGGCGTCGATGGCGTCGCCCGCTTCCTCCACCGGGTCTGGCGGCACGTGGTTGGCGAGGAAGACGAGGTGGTCCCCGGGATGGCGCCGGTATCGAACGAACACCTCACCCGCAAACTGCACGAGACGATCGAGAAGGTGACGCGCGACGTCGAGGCCTTCCACTTCAACACCGCCATGTCGGCGCTGATGGAACTCTCGAATTCGATGCAGGACTACCTGCAGGCCGGCGGCGAGCGCAACGAAGGCTGGGAGGCGGTCTGCCGCAACCTGGCCCTGATGCTCGGCCCGTTCGCGTCCCATCTCGCCGAAGAGCTGTGGCAGCGCCTCGGCGGTGAGGGCCTGGTCGTGTTCCAGCCATGGCCGCAGGCCGATCCGGCCATCCTGCGGCGCGCTCAGGTCACGGTCGTCATCCAGGTCGACGGCAAGGTGCGCGACCGAATCGAGATGCCCGCCGGGATCGATGAGGCGGCGGCGCAGCAACTCGCGCTGGAGGGCGCGAACGTCCGCCGCGCGATTGGTGACCGCGCGGTGCGTCGCGCCGTCTACGTGCCCGACCGGCTGATCAACCTGGTCACGGGATAGCGCCTGGCGTATGCCCGCGATGCTCGGATCGCCCGCACCCCGAAAGCTAAGCGTGCGCAAGCATACAGAACTGTGGAAATCCAGACTGTTCGCCTGGCTCTATCGCCACGATTGGCAGCTGGCCGCCGTACTGGCCGTCGCCATCGCCGGCCCGGCCGTGTACCTTCTCTGGCCGCATCCATCAGCGGCGCCGACGCCCCCGGCCATCATCTCCGCCGACCAGGTCGACGCGGCCCAGGAGCGCACCGTGATCGTCTACCTGAGCGGAGCGGTACGCAACCCGGGTCTGTACACGCTGGCCTCGACCTTGCGCGTCAGCGACGCGATCGTCGCCGCCGGCGGCCTGACGGAAGACGCCGACCCGAACTGCCTCCCCAACCTCGCGGCGCGCGTCAAAGACGCCAAACAGATTGCCGTCCCCCTCATCGGCCATTGCGCCAAAGGGAAGAAGGCGAAACTTGACATCAATACCGCGACGCGCGAGCAGCTGCTCCTCGTGCCGGGAATGGACACCGCGCTGGCCGACGCGATCATCAAGTATCGCGAGGATTTCGGCGGCTTTCTCGCGCTGACCGAGCTCAAGTCGGCGATGGGTCTGGACGCGGTTACCTACAAACAGCTCGCCAAGTCGCTGGTGGTCAACTAGTCGCGACGTCAGGGTTGCCCTGGTGGGGGTTTGCCGTCGTGCTGACCGCCTGGTGCGCCGGGATCATGGCCGCTGTCCTACTTAGTCCGCTGATGCCCTGGTTGCTGTTCGCCACGATATCGATGACGGTCGTCGCGCTGGTCAACCGGCGTCTCGCTCTCCTTGCGGGGCTCTGTTTGGTTGCGGCCCTGATCGGCGCCGTCCGCGGCGCAACGGCCTCGACGGTTGAACTGCCGCCGGGGCTGACCGGCCAGGCGATCGCCGTCTCCGGAGCGGTTGATGACGATCCGGTCGACCGTAGGGGCGCTCGGCGGTTGACGGTCCGAGTCGACCACGTGCTGACCCGCGCCGGCGAATTCGCGAGCGGCTTGCGGATCGAGGTGGCGGTCTACGGCGCGACGCCGGTCCATTACGGCGACCTGGTCTTGCTGAGCGGCGAGCTCCAGGCGCCGCCTCGCTTCGATCAGTTCGACTACCGAGCCTACCTGGCCGAGCAGGGGATCGCGGGTGTCATGCCGTCGGCGAAGCTGGTTCGCGTCACGTCGAATCCAGGCGACCCACTGCACGCCATGCTCTTTGGTTTGCGACACGCCGTGATCGCCGCCATCGATCGGGCGTTGCCCGAGCCCCAGGCCGCCCTTCTGCTCGGCGTGGTCTTCGGCTACCGCGCCGCCCTGCCAAAGCCGTTGGAGCAGCAGATGATCGCCAGCGGACTCATCCATATCGTCGTGATCTCGGGACTGAAGGTGAGCTTGCTCGCCCGGATCGTGCAGCAGGCGATCGGCCGGCTGGCACCCCGCGCGGCGCCGCTGATCGCGGCGGGCGCGATGGTGGTGTACGCGCTGCTGGCCGGCGCGTCGGCCGCGGCGCTGCGCGCTGCCGCGATGGGCGTCCTCGTCGTCATCGCCGGCCGATTGCGGCGCGACAGCCACGTCTTTGTCTCGCTGGCGGTGACCGGCGCCATCATGCTGGGACTGAAGCCGGGCCTCGCGCACGACGTCAGCTTTCAACTCTCGTTTGCGGGAACCGCGGGCATTGCCGCGATGACCGACGGCATCGCGGCGCGGCTGGCATGGATGCCGGCGATCGTGCGCGACCCATTCGCGGCCACCATGGCGGCCGAAGCGGCGACCTGGCCGTTGATGCTGGCCAACTTTCATCAGCTGTCGGTGGTGGCTCCAGCGGCGAACGCGCTCGTGCTGCCGCTGCTGCCCGCGATCATGGTCCTGGGCGGGGCGGGGGCGCTGCTCACAACCGCGCTGGCGGCTGTCGCATGGGCTCCCATGCAGTCCGTCGCCTCGATCGTCTGTTGGCCGTTGATGCAGGCCGCCGGAGCCATCGCCGCCTGGTTCCGACTGGTGGTCGAAACCGCCGGCAGCCTGCCACTGGCCGCCGTCAACATCCCCTATTTCCCGCCTCGGTGGCTGGCCGCGGCCGCCATCCTCAACGGCGGGGCGCTCGCCGGCGTCAGGCTGCGGCAGTTCTTCTGGCAGCGGAGGGCCTGGGCCGTGCTGGCCGCCTTCGGACTGATCGCGGTCGCCTTGCTCCTCATCCGGCCCGACGGTCGCGTGCATGTCTATGCGCTCGATGTCGGGACCGGTTCCGCCGTCCTGGTGCGCACGCCCAATGGCCACCAGATCCTGATCGACGTCGGGCCCGATGCCGACCGATTTGCCCAGGCGATCGGCCAGGCGCTGCCGCCGACCGCCCGTACCATCGACTGCTGGCTGATCACCGGCGGCCGCAAACCTGACATCGGCGCCGGCGCTGCTGTTCTCAGTCGGTTCCACGTCGACTCGATCGTCATCGGCGATCCGGATGCGTGGACGGTGACCCTTCGGACCGTCGTCCAGCAGGCGCAGGCCAGCGGCATTCCAGTCAGCTCGGCGAACGGGCCGATCGTTGATGATGGGGTCGCCGTATCGCCGGCCGGCGACGATCGTAGCTGGACGATTCAGGCCGGTCGCGCCGCCCTCGCGATCGTTTCGTCGCAGACCAGCTGGCCATCGCTTCCTGCAGGCCTGGACGGCGCGATCTTTACCGACGGGGGACCGCTCGAGTGGCAAGGACCAGGTCACGGCTTTAGCGTCATGCAGGTGGCCGCGAATAGCCGCGACGGCCTGCCGGTCCGCGGCGTCCTACAGGCGTTGGCCGATGCGCCGATCTATCGAACCGATCGCGTCGGGACGGTGGAGTTGATGGAAACCGGAGGGGCGTTCTTCAGCGCGCGCTAGCCGACGTTACCGTAAGCTCCCGGCGGGTTGTCTAGCCGGCAACCGCTCCCCGCGCCGAGCTCCAGAGGTGGCGACCGACCCGCACAAGGGTGACGGCAAGGGCGGCACAGGTGCCGGCCGCCACCAGCGGAAACGCCAGCGGCCGGAAACTCTCGAGTGCCCCGGCAGCCGGTGGGCCGACCATGAATCCGGCCTGCCACGCGAAGCCCATCACCGCCAGGTAGCGGCCGCGCAGGATGGGAGGAGCGATCGCCGACGCGGTGGGCGTCACGATCGCGGTGTAGATGCACTCGCCAATTGCATAGACCGTCATGGCTCCGGCCAGCGCAGCGACCGCAAACCACCCGTGCAGCAGCCAGCCCGTGGCCCCGATCATCCCCCAGGCAAGCGTCCAGACACCGGCTCCAATGGCAAGCATCGACGTCGGCGAACGAGCGGCGACGGCCCGGGTAATGCGGAGCTGCGCCAGCAGGACAACCGCCGCATTGACCGCGTAGATCAGACCGATCGCGCCGGCCGCAACGCCGGGAACACCGCGGGCGTAAGCCGGCAGGATCCAGAGCATCGGCGCGATCCCCGCACCGACCATGGCAAAGCTGACCATGGCCAGGAGCCGCAGCCGACGATCGCCAAGCGCGGCCCGATACCCGCCTGAGGACACGTTGCGGACGATGCGCGGGCTCGGCAGGAAGAGCACCAACGTAGCGAACGCGAGAAACGTCCCCGAGTCGAGCAGCAGGAGAAGCGTGTACACCGACGGCACCCCGGTCAAAACCAGCGCCGCGCCGGCGAGCCCTCCCAGGCTCAAGCCGATGATGGCACTCATGCGCTGCTGCGAGAGGGCGGCGGCGCGTTGCTCGGGTAAAACGAACCCCGACAGCAGGGTCTGGACACTCGGACCGTACGCGCCCGTGCCGATGCCGACTGCCATTCCGACGGCAAACGCTTGCCACGTCGCGTGGACCTGCGTGTAGGCCGCATAGGCGACGGCGTTCGCGGACATGGCGAATGCCAGACAGATGCGGGGGCCGAAGCGATCCACGAGTGGTCCGATGACGAGGCCGGAGATGGTCGCCAGGATGCCTCCGGATCCGACCGCAAGCGCGGCCAGCGACAGAGGGATGCCCCGACTGAAATGCAGGTAGATCACGAGATACGGCGCGACGAGGCCGTTGCCAAGAAAATTCAGCACGACGCCTGCCTGCAGGACCCATGCCTGGCGCGGCAGACCGGGGGTCACCACCAGCCGGGCGATGCCGGAGATGCCCGATGCCAGGTGTAACTTACGTTGCACTAGCAACCTAGGTTACACTGAATCGCATGCGCAACGCCCATCGATGGCTGGTTCTTGTCTGGCGCCTGCCGACGGGGGTCAGCACCCCGCGGGTGACGGCCTGGCGGCGACTGCGACGCCTGGGCGCCGTCCCGCTCACTCCCGGTGCCGCCATCGTGGCGTACTCGGAGGATCTCCACGAGCAGATGGACTGGATCGCGGAGGAGATCACCGACTGGGGTGGCGACGCCTGGGTGCTTCCGGTCGGCGAGCTGCCCGCCATGGACGAGAAGCGGATCCGGCGACTCGCCAGCGGCAGGAAGGTCACCACCAACGCCCCGACCCGACCGCAGAAAACCGCACTGGCGCGACGGGTGACCTAGCGCCATGCGGTACGTCACGCGCTCTAGGGTCTACGTCGATCGCATCGCCACCGCCTGGGCGATCCGTCGGTTCATCGACCCGGACGCGACGTTTGTGTTTGTCGACCGCAACGCCGACCTCAGCGCCGTCGACGCCATCCCATTTGACATGCGGGGCGCTGAGCTCGGCCACCACGCGGGCCGGTGCACGTTCGAGGTCCTGCTGGACAGCTACGAGCTGCGTGATCCGGCGCT
>Ga0307478_10002305_pt1 | contig 15202 bp, 17 predicted proteins | sample atmos_gasesECM4C_2_FD_203713 | JGI IMG/M metagenome (GOLD analysis project Ga0307478, IMG submission 203713) | Hardwood forest soil microbial communities from Morgan-Monroe State Forest, Indiana, United States - atmos_gasesECM4C_05 | ecosystem: Environmental > Terrestrial > Soil > Temperate...
GCCGCATGACTTACAGAGAATCGGTGCAGTACCTCCTCAGCCTGGGACGCGAGCTCGCCTCCCCGCAACAATCGAGCGTCACAAAATTCGATCTGAAAAATATCACCGTCTTGTGCGAGCACCTGGGGCAGCCGCAGCGCGAGTTTCAGTCGGTGCATGTGGCGGGGACGAATGGGAAGGGCTCGACATCGGCGATGCTCGATTCGATCCTGCGTGTGGCGGGCCTGCGCACCGGCCTGTACACTTCGCCGCACCTCGAGCGCATCAATGAACGCATTCGCCTGGACGGCAAGGAAATTTCCGACGAGGATTTCGCCGCCTCTTTCACGCGCGTCCACAAGGCCATCGAAGAGCTGCTCGCTAACGGGCGCCTCGCCGCGCATCCCACTTTTTTCGAGTGCGTGACTGCGACCGCTTTTGTTTATTTCGCCGGCGCTCAGGCCGAGTTTGCGGTATGCGAAACCGGCATGGGCGGGCGCCTCGACGCAACCAATATTCTGCTGCCGGAAGTCGCGGTGATCACGCAGATCGATTTTGATCACGAAAATTATCTCGGCCACTCGATCGAGGAAATCGCGCGGGAAAAAGCGGGAATCATCAAGCCCGGCGCTCGCGTCGTCAGCGCCGCCGAGCACCTCATCGCCCGCGTGGTGATCCGCCGCCGCTGCGCCGAACAATCCGCGTTCCTCGTGGAAATCGAGGACGCATTTTATCTGGAAGACGTGACAGCCAGGGACGGCGCCTTCTCATTCACCGCGATTTCCTATGGCGCCGGCGCGCGCATCCCGGTCGCGCTGCGCCTTCCGGGAAGATTTCAAGTTCGCAACGCGCTCACGGCCTTCGCCGCCGCGCGCATGCTCGCCGAACGCGGCGCGCCCATCGAAGACGAAGCCATCACGCGCGGCTTCGCGGCAACCAAATGGCCCGGCCGCCTCGAGCGCATCAGCGAGCGCCCAGAAATTTACGTCGACGGCACGCACAATCCCGCCGGCGCCCGCGAAATCGCGGTCTTCTGGGAGCAATTCCTCCCCGGCCGGAATATTTTCCTGATCTACGGCGCGATGCGCGATAAAGCGGTCGACGAAATCGCCGGCCTCCTCTTCCCCCGCGCCTCGGCCGTGATTCTCACGACGCCGGCGCAGTCCCGCGCCATCTCCGCCTCGCTCCTGGCCGAGATGACGGCCCACCACGCCCGCCGCGCGGAAATCATCCCCGACCCGGTAAAAGCCCTCGCCCGCGCCCTCGAACTCGCCTCTCCCGAAGACGTAATCTTCATCACTGGGTCGCTCTACCTCGTGGGCGAATTGCGCAAGGAATGGATGTCCCGCAAAGACGGCGCCGCCGATTGACTCGAAAGCGTAACAGGCGTATGTTCGGCGCAGTTTAAGTGTCTGGTGAGTTTCTCGCGTGTCCTGCCTGGGCGTTTGATTCGATGATCGCGGAGGTATCCATGATGAACTCTAGATCGCTGAGGCTTGCGGCGGCGTCGGTCGCATTGCTTGCGATTGCTCTGGTGAGCAATCGCATGAGTGTGGTTCAGGGGCAAACGAAGAATACGCCTGGGGACGGATTCGCGGCTGTTCCCGGACAGAAAGGCGGGGAAGACGTCTTCGGCCCTTACGATCCGGTGCAGAATTGGCCGAGACCTTTGGCGGAGAGCATCCCTGACCTGAAGGGGTGGACATTCTCCCAGGCTACTTTTGTTTTCCCCGAAACTCCCGATCGTGTTTTTGTGGCGCAGAAAGGCTTGCTGCCGGAGCTGCCGAAGAACATCAAGACAACATGGCTTCCTGAGATCGGGCCGAGCATCAAGTTCCCGATCGGCATGGGCCTCCCTTTCCGCGAGACCGCGAGCGCAACACCAAGCTGCGGCGGCGTTCCGAACCCGCAGAACATGCCCGTGAATCCAAATTGTCCCGACGCTCGTGATGGGCACGAAGGCAGGCCCGGTGTCGACTGGCGCTGGGATCATGTCATTGTCGTCCTCGACCACACCGGCAAGGTCGTCGAAGACTGGTCGCAATGGGACAAAATCTGGGGACGGCCGCATGACATCGAAGTGAGCCCTTACGATCCGGAGAAGCACGTCTGGATCGTGGATGCCGACAACCACTTCGTCAGCGAATTCTCGCATGACGGCAAGGAGCGCCTCCTGACGCTGGGGACGCCGGGCGTTCCGGGGACGGATGATACTCATTTCGCCCGGCCGACGTTCATGGCCTTTGAACCCGACGGCAGTTTCTATTTGTGCGACGGCTATGACGGCACGCGCGTCATTAAATATGACAAGAACGGCAAGAAGCTCCTCCAGTGGGGCGAGAAGGGCACTCCTCCCAATGAGAAACGCCCCGCCTATTTCAACAGCGTGCACGGGATTGCCATCGATCCGGAGCGCCACTTCGTCTTCATTAACGACCGCAACAACGGCCGCGTCCAGAAGTTCGACGAAAACGGCAAGTTCCTCGACCAGTGGGATATGGGCCCGCGGCCGCCGATGAATATTCACAGCATCTACATGGGCACCAACCATATCCTCTGGGCCGCCGACCAGGGATCAAACAAGCTGAACGCGTATGACGAAGACGGCCACTTCCTCTATTCGTGGGGGACCTTTGGTACCTGCCAGGGCTGCATGTGGGGCGTGCACGGCTTCGTCACCGACAAGGACGGCACCCTCTACACCGCCGAAGTGAGAAGCGGGCGCGTCCAGAAGTACACGCCGCGCCAGGGCGCCAATCCGAATTTCCTGGTGGGCAAACCCTGGGGCTCGAAGACCATGGGCCAGATGGCAAGCTCTCTCAACTGAGAATATCGGGGGTGCCTCGGTTCGAGCATCCCCAAAGCAGTTTGGTATGATTGCTAAATGGTTACGAACGGCGTGCGTTTTTGCGACATTTGCAAGGAACAAATTCCGAAAGGCGCGCGTTACAGAGTCAATACGATTTTGAAGAATGGCCTCCCGCCTGATCCTTCCAAAAAAGAGACGAGCTTCGATGTGGACTCAGAAGGAAACGTCCGCCGCGATGTTTGCCTGGATTGCTGGATGCACATGACGTCGCCAGAGTAGGAAATCGCAGCACGTTTCACGTTGGCAACGCGCAATTTCGCAGCGCGGTTCATACATTTATTGGATTACTCCCGACAATTCAAATTATCAGCGGCGACCCTGCCCGGGCTATGATTCTGAATTGTGATGACTGAAACACAGGGCACACACGTCGAGACCCCGCATCGGAGGCGCTTCCTCGGAGCCTTTATTCGATGGCTTGTCATCAGCGTGGTGGTACTTTGGTCGCTGGCTGCGCTGATCCTTGTCGCCACTCGATGGATCGACCCACCGACCACCGCGGTACACATCGAGCGGCACGTGCAGGCCTGGATTCACCGGACGCCCTATCGCGAACGCTACAAATTCATTCCGCTCAGCCAAATCTCGCCCGAGCTCCAGCACGCTGTCATCGCGGCCGAGGACACGCGCTTCTACTTGCATCATGGCTTCGACTGGGATCAGATCCAAATCGCCGCCGAAGAAGATTTGGAAGGCGAACGCACTCGCGGAGCTTCCACCCTCACGCAGCAACTCGTAAAAAACTTGTTCTTCGGAACTGGCCGGTCTTTCCTCCGCAAGGGCGCGGAGGCTTCACTGGTGCCTGTCGCTGAAATCGTCCTCGGTAAACGGCGCATTCTGGAGCTTTATCTCAATGTGGTCGAGTGGGGGCCCGGCATATACGGCGCGGAGTCAGCATCTCGTTACTACGACGAAACCTCAGCCCGAAATATCGGCCGGGAACAGGCGGCGCGGCTCGCCGCGATCCTCCCCGCTCCTTTGAAGCGGCGCCCCGAACGCATGAATAAATACAGCGCGATCATTCTTCAGCGAATGGGCCGAATGGGCTGGTAATCGCGGCTAACGCTTAGCCTATGCGGCGGCTTTCATTACTTAAAGGCTGAGCCCGCGCCCGTCCAAACATCAAACGAGCCCGCGGATTGTCATCTTAAGCTCAACCTCTATTGCCGGCTGAGTGCTCCCTGGGCGTTGTCTCCATTGCAGCTGCCGCCTTGAACTGAATATGTGATGAGCAGTTGATTGCTTGAGTCTAGATTTGCTACTGGACCGCCGATTTGTGGGATCTGAATGTTCCCGTTCGTTGTGCTGATTATCCCCGCGAGGGTATTTCCAATCTGATGGCCGGCGAAAGCGCCCGTGGTAAAGCAGGGAGAACCGGAAATAGTCGCATTCCCGGAAAGGGCCGGAAACCCGCTTGAGTCAGGGCCGCCTTCGATTAGATTGACTGAAATTGTCGTTGAAGGCCCAGACACTGACTTTACTGTGCCCGCCCACTTACCAGCGAACGATGCGATTTGCTGACCGTTAACGGTGAATGGTAGAGAAGATGCACAGGTTTCGTAATTCAATCCATTCCCCTGGAGCGTATTGAGACTAGCGGAAACTGTCGCACTAAGAGTGAACCTCTCGATGGGAAGAGGAGGCGGGCCTGAAGGCGTGAGTGTCAGTTGCCCGTTGTTCAATGATCCGGTAACTGGATATGTGCTCTCAAGCGGGAGGCAATAATTGTCCACAACCATTCCTGAAACGGATGTACCGTCCTGCGACAGAAATGCCCACGAAGTTATCGGCGTATAAGTGGGATTCCCGTTTCCGTCCAGGACATTCGGGTTCAGTATCTCTCCGACGAGGTTCCAGTTGCCCGTGAAGGTCGGCACTGTCGCATTCGGTCCGAGTCCAGCCAAATCCCCGCAACCGTAAAAATGGAGTAGTGCCAGCAAGAACGCGAATCGATAGCTGCGATTGCTTTTCATTTGTTTGATGGTATACGTAACTATTCAACAATATTTTGGGCGAATCTTGAGCGGGCCAGACTTACGATCGTATTCTGCCTTATTATGCCCGAATCGTCCTCTTATCCATAACCAGGATTTGACATCTGGGAAGGGAGAGGCCTGGCAGCAACCAAACTCCCTCTGGCCTTGTTCCGATTCGTTAAGGCCTATGCTAAACTGTTTCGGCAATAAGCAGGGATCAGTCCCCCATCTTGTTTCCCAAGAGGCGATTCACATGTCCGGGCATTCTAAGTGGGCTACAATCAAGCATAAGAAGGCGGCTACCGACGCCAAGCGCGGCCGCATTTTCACCAAACTGATTCGCGAAATCACCATTGCCGCGCGCGTGGGCGGCGGCGATCCGGATTCCAATCCGCGGCTGCGCACCGCGATCCTGGCCGCGAAAAATGAAAACATGCCGAACGACAATATCGAGCGTGCACTGGCGCGCGGCACCGGCACGCTCGAGGGCGAGCAGTACGACGAGGTGAATTTCGAGGGCTACGGTCCGGGCGGCGTGGGCATGATCATTCAAGTGGTCACCACGAACCGCAACCGCGTCGTCAGCGAAATCCGCCACATGATGAGCAAACACGGCGGCAACATGGCTGAGACCGGCGCCGTGGGCTGGATGTTTTCGCGCAAGGGTGACATCGTTGTGGCCAAGGAAAAGGCCAACGAAGACAAGATGCTTTCCATCGTGCTGGATGCCGGAGCGGAGGATTTGCGCGACGAGGGCGAATCCTGGGAAGTGCTCACTCCGCCCGATGCCTTCGATGCGGTCAGCAAGGCGCTGGCGAAGGAAGGCATCGCTCCGGATTCCGCTGAAATCGGTTGGGTGCCGCAGAATTACGTGAAGCTCACCGGGACGCAAGCGGCGCAGATGCTGCGGCTCGTCGAAGCTCTCGAAGAGCACGACGACGTGCAGAAAGTTTCCGCCAATTTCGACATCGACGAAAAAGAAATGCAAGCGGTAATGGCCGCGCAATAGCTGTGGCGCAGGCTTCAGCCTGTGGCCTTTCGTCCTTGCAAGGACTAACCCCCACAGGCTAAAGCCTGTGCTACACACCGTCAAAAACCAGTAGCCGCTAGCACCCTGCCGCCGTAAACTCGTTGCCGTGCAAGTCTCTCCCAGAACGAAAGGCGAGTTCCTGCGCGTCCTCGGCGTCGATCCCGCCGCGGCAGGAGCCACAGGATACGGCGTGATCGAAAGCGACGGCCGCCGCTGCCACCTGCTCCGTTTCGGCGCGCTGCGCGCCACGCGCAAAGGCCCCGAACATTTTCCGGAGCGCCTCCGCCAGATTCACGCCATGCTTGCTGAGTTGATCGATGAATTTCAACCGCACGGCGTCGCCGTAGAATCGGTCTTTACCGCGTTGAATATGAAAACCGCGTTGAGGCTCGCCGAGGTGCGCGGCGTGGTCCTGCTGGCAGCGGCGCAGCGAGATATCCCAGTTTGCAGCTATTCGCCGCGCGAAGTGAAAGCCTCGGTGGCCGGTTACGGCAACGCGGCCAAGGAGCAGATGCAGCTGATGGTGCGGGCCCTGCTGGGCATGACGGAAACGCCGGAGCCCGCCGATGCCGCCGACGCGCTGGCCGTCGCCCTTTGCCACGTGCAGGCCGAACAATTTCGCGCTCGGCTCGGCGCCGGCACCGTGCGCCCCGCGCGGGAGGCTGAGGAATTACCGTCGCTTCGTGGAACGCGAAGCCGCGGCGTCCCTTCGCGCATCTCATAGTCACAATGACTCGACACCGTCTTCTTCCGCGCATCCTGTGGCTTCTTGCGGCCGTATGGATTCTCGTTCCGGCGGCCTGCGCGAATCCTGGCGGAGCGACCATCACGTACCGCCGCGTATTCAAGGGCAGCACTCCCGAATTCATCGAAATCAAAATCGGCGACCAGGGGAAATCCACTTATGACATCCGCCAGCTTGACGATGACGCCGATCCCCAGCCGATTGAAGTCGGCGCTCCCGTGCAGAAGAAAATTTTCGAGCTCGCCGGCGAACTGAATAATTTCGCGGTGGGGAATCTCGACGTTCAGAAAAAAATCGCCAACCTCGGCCAGAAAACATTCCGCTACGAGAACGGCGCGGAAGTCCACGAGACTTCGTTCAATTACACGCTCAATTCTCCAGCCACTCAGCTCATGCAAATTTTCGAGGGCCTTGCCCGGCAGCAGGAAGATCTGGACCTGCTCAAGCGCAATGCCAAGTTTGACCGCCTCGGCGTCAACGACGCCCTGATGCAATTCGAGACGGACATGGACCACCGCTTGCTTCCCGAACCCGAACGCCTCTTGCCCATCCTCGATCAGATCGCCGCGGACTCCCATTACATCGAAATCGCACGCACCCGCGCCCGCGCCATGGCCGAGCGAATCAGAAACTCAAACGACCACCAGTAGGTGGCGCAGGCTTTAGCCTGTGGCCTTTAGTCCTTGCAAAGTTTAAAGGTCATAGCCTGCTCTTCCAATCGGCTCAAAGCGCACTGTCAGTGAACAATCATCCCCGCATACCCCACAACTTCTTGCAAGTCCCCATTCACCTCGCCCGAAGTCGCGTAGCGAATTGATTCACCGCGCGTGGCGCCCAGTTCGCGCGCGGCGGCCAACACCGCCACGGTAGCCGCAGACCCACACATGGAAATTTTCTCGTCGCGCACCGTATCAAACAGTTTGCGCGGTTCGAGCGCGACGATCTGATCGATCGCTTTGCGATCCTTCACGCGTGTCACCGCGTCGCTCTCGTAGTGATTCATGTCCGAACTGGCGATGAGCAAGATGGGTTGGCTCTCCGCGGCAATTACTCCGGCGAGAGCATGGCCCAGCCCATCGAGCAAGTCCCATTGCGCGGGACCGATCACGATCGGCACAAACGAGAACGAAGGAGTGAGCCGCTGCAAGAAGGGGAGCTGAACTTCAAGTGAGTGCTCGGAGCTATGCGCGACGGCATCTTCGCGCAGCAACGGAAAAGCGCGAACCAGTTTTTCCGCAAGCAGAGAATCGATGGGCGCCATCCCAAGCGGCGTCTGCCAGGCGCCCTCGGAAAGAATTGCCAGCGGCGCGCCACGCGGAAAATGGCGCGGGCCAATCAGAATCACCCGCCCCGGAATTTCAATGCGCCGGTAAACTTCTCCGGCGACCGCACCCGAATAGATGTATCCGGCGTGGGGAACAAGGCAGGCGCGCGCGGGGATTTTCTTTTCCTCGCCGTCCGCCGCGAGAAAAGCATCGACGTCGGAACGCAGCCGCCCCGGATCATCTGAATAAAAACGTCCGGCAACAGCAGGAAGGCGAATCATGACGAGCCCAGCAGGCTCATTTCGATTGGGATGGCCTACCCTTGATCTTCACGGCAACATCCCCATCGCGGCGGTACCAGATGGTTACTCTGTCTCCGTGCTGGTAGCCGCCCGCGTTAAAGATTTCCTGCATTCTTTCGCGGATCTTTGGGGAATACTCGAACGTGCGTAGCGCGCGGAAGTCCGTTTCGCTGTGCACCTGAAGCGACTGCAGGAACATGTGCTCGACCACAAAGTGCGTCTTGATAATCTGCTGATTATAAGGAGCGGGGGATGGGGCCGTCTGAGCCCCGGCTTGGGGCGGGAAACCCGCGAGCAATGCGGCACAAAGGGCGAACGCCGCAGCCTGCAGGAGCGCGTGAGTCTTATAGCGCGTCATCGAGAGTAATTTTGAGCGACTTCAGAAAGCGCAAATCTTGCGGCGTCATTTCAAACTTCGGGATCTCGCGTTCCTCGTTCAGAATTTCCTGGTCGACCTGAATGTGCAGGGATTCGAGGAAGCGGCGGTCGTTGGTCGTAATTTTCGTGTCGTCCGCGTCGCGCCGTGCGAGGCCGATGGTCGCGTCCAACTTCAGCACGATGTCAAATCCCGCCGCGCGCACGTCAGAAATGGCCTCCGAGATTCGGCCGGATTCCGACACGGTATCGTTAATGGCGTGTCCCAACTCGCGCAGCAGTTGTTTCAAATTGTCGTCCAGTTGCACGATGCCCCCCCTTCAAAACCTTGCCTGCATTAATTGTAGGGCGCTGCGCCGCAGGAAACAAGTCCTCGAAGAATGGGCCGCGTGCTCAATCCGCCTATGCCACGTGTCCACGCGATGGATCGGCCCATTCTGTACTAGAATTGATGCGTGGCCACCCAACCCATGGGTCTCTTTGCAACGGTGCGGCATTCACTGCGCGTGCTCTGGAAGGCCGCGCGCGAGCTGTTTCATGAAGTCACCGGCGCCCTTTTTTTTGTTCTTGCTCTGGCTGCGGCTCAGTCCGCGTTGCGCGCCTGGCAGCGTGGAGCGGCGCGGTGGCTTATCGGCATGAGCGCGGGATATGCTCTGCTGATGATTCTTTTTGGCGTGATGTCATTCCGTGACTCCCGGCGCGTCCGATGAATCCCCTGCCCGACCAGACCGCCGAAAAAGCGGCCGCAACGAGCGAACGCAAGGAGCGCTTCACGACGCTCGGCGGAATTTCGCTGAAGACTGTTTACACCCAGGAAGACCTCGCCGGCCAAAACGTGGAAGATTCGATCGGTGTCCCCGGAGAATTTCCTTACACGCGCGGAATTTACCCGACGATGTACCGCGGCCGCTTGTGGACCATGCGGCAATACGCCGGATTCGGCACAGCCTCTCAATCGAACGAACGCTTCCGCTATCTGCTCGCGAATGGGCAAACGGGTTTGTCTGTCGCTTTTGATTTGCCGACGCAGATTGGGCATGACTCGGATCACCCGCGCGCCGCCGGCGAAGTGGGAAGAGTCGGCGTGGCCATCGATTCGCTCGAAGACATGGAGGCGCTCTTCGACGGCATCCCGCTTGACCGCGTGACGACGTCCATGACGATCAATGCCACCGCGGCGATTCTGCTTGCGCTGTACGCCGCCGTGGCGAAAAAACAGGGCGCGGACCTGCGCAAGCTTTCCGGCACGGTTCAAAACGACATCCTGAAGGAATTCATCGCGCGCGGCACATATATTTTTCCGCCGCGCCCGTCGATGCGCATTGTGACTGACCTTTTTTCCTGGTGTCGCACCGAGCTGCCCGCGTGGAACACGATTTCGATTTCGGGATATCACATCCGGGAGGCGGGTTCGACGGCAGCTCAGGAAGTTGCCTTCGCGCTGGCCGACGCGATTGCGTACGTCGATGCGGCAGTCGCGGCGGGATTGGCCGTGGACGAATTCGCGCCGCGAATTTCATTCTTCTTCAATGCGCACAATGATCTGCTCGAGGAAATCGCCAAGTACCGCGCCGCGCGGAGGCTCTGGGCGCACTTGATGCGTGACCGTTTCGGCGCCACAGTTCCGGCTTCCATGATGCTGCGCTTTCACGTGCAGACGGCCGGCAGTTCGCTCACCGCGCAGCAGCCGGAAAACAACATCGTGCGCGTCGCGATCCAGGCGCTCGGCGCGGTTCTGGGCGGCTGCCAGTCCCTGCATACAAACGCGATGGATGAAGCGCTCGCGCTCCCTACCGAAGCCGCGGCGCTTCTCGCTCTGCGCGCGCAGCAGATCATCGCTAACGAAACCGGCGTCGTGAACACGGTGGACCCCGTCGGCGGTTCCTATGCGATCGAGAAACTGACGGGAGAAATTGAAACGCGCGCAAAAGAATACATCTCGAGAATTGACGCGCTCGGCGGCATGCTGCGCGCGATCGAAACAGGCTACGTGCAGGGCGAAATTCAGAGGGCGGCGTACGAATACCAGCGCGCCATCGAGCGCGGCGAACAGATCGTCGTCGGCGTCAATCAGTTTGTCGCCGAAACAGAGACGCACATTCCCACGATGCGCCTCGATCCGGAAATCGAACGCGCGCAGATCGAGCGCGTGCGCGCGCTGCGCGCCCGGCGCGATTCCTCGCGCGCCCACGCAGCCGTCGCCGAGGTCGAGCGGCGCGCCCGCACCGGAGAAAATCTGCTGCCGGCGATCTCCGCCGCCGTCGAATCGTACGCCACGGTAGGCGAAATCTCCGATGCGCTGCGACGCGTCTTTGGCGAGTACACTGAGTCGGTCGTCTTGTGAGTGGTGCAGGCTTTAGCCTGTGGCCTCTGGACCTTGCAAGGGCTAAGAGCCACAGGCTAAAGCCTGCGCCACTTGAATCTTGCGTTTTGCAGCGAATATGAAAATCATACTGGCGTCAAGTTCACCGCGCCGCGCTGAAATCCTCCGCGATGCCGGAATCCCGTTTGAAGTCTGCGCGCCTCAAATTGACGAGGCAGTGCTTCCCGGCGAGGAGGCTGTCGACATGGTCGCGCGTCTCGCGGAAGCAAAAGCGCGCGCGGCTGCGGCGCAACAGGACGCCGACGCAAGCCAATGCATCATCATAGGCGCGGACACCACCGTTGAGCTCGATCATAAAATCCTGGGAAAACCCGGCGATGCCGCCGACGCTCGCGAAATGCTTGCAAGGCTCAGCGGCCGCACACATCACGTTCTCACTGGAATCTTTCTGTTGCGCTTGCCCGACAAGAACGCGCGCGCGGCGGTTGAATACTCAACCGTGACCTTCGCGCCGTTGAGCGAAGCGGAAATCGATGCGTACGTAGCAACCGGAGAGCCGATCGGAAAAGCGGGCGCCTACGCGATTCAAGGCCTCGCAGGACGATACATTCCCCGCATTGAAGGCTGCTATTTCAACGTCGTGGGTTTGCCGCTGGCATCGCTGTATGTGCTGCTGCGAGAATTGGGCTGGTGGGAAGCAGGATAGCTCGTCAATAAAAAGGGCGGTCCGCTGGACCGCCCTCTCTCACGAAGTCAAAACCCGCTCGAGCTAAATCGCAGGAGGAACTATGATTTCTTTTCCTCAGCTGCCGTCGTCACTGTGGCTGTTGGGGCAGTAGGAGGAGGCGCGGTGGGCCCTTGCCCTGCGCCGTGCATACCTTCCTTGAAACTCCGGATGCCCTCGCCTAAGCCTCGCATCACTTCCGGAATTTTCTTGCCGCCAAACAAAAGCACCACGATGGCCAGCACTACCAGCCAATGAAATGGGCTGAACTCTCCCATGATGTACCTGCCTTTTGAGTCGCTTTCCGTCGAATTGACGGGCACTGCGCAAGACTCAATCGCTTGATTATAGCACGTTCGCGGCGCGGTTGGCGCAAGTCAGAACTCAAATTGAAACAGGGCGTTTGGTTCAGCAGGATATTCCTAAAACCGCCCCGCCAACCTCAATCTCGGGGGAGCGCCGAGCTGATTTCTTCGACAATCGCGCGAGCTGCTGCTTCCGGGTCTGGTGCTCCGGCGATCGGCCTGCCGATGACAAGATAATCCGCTCCGGCACGAATCGCCTCAGCCGGAGTCGCAATCCGCGCCTGATCGTCCGTCTTGTGGCCACTCGTCTTGCCCTTTCTCCCGCCCTTCGATTCACCGCTGACAACAGGACGGATGCCCGGGACCACAATCAGGAAATCCTTCCCGCATGCGCGCCGGATGGCCCGGACCTCGTGGGGCGATGCGACTACTCCGTCCATCCCCGATTTCTTAGCCAGGCGAGCCAATTGGACCACTCGCCGGGATGCAGGCCCAGCGATGCCGACTCCCCGCAACGCCGCGTTATCCATACTTGTCAGGACAGTTATGGCAAGCAGCTTGGGTTGCTCGGCTTTGGCGGGCAACGCCTCATCCCTGGCCTTGGCTGCTGCACGCATCATTTCCAGCCCACCCAGCGCGTGGACATCGAGCAGATGTACCCCGGGCAGACCAACGGCGCTTGCCACGGCTCCCTTGACCGTATTCGGGATGTCATGGAATTTCAGGTCGAGGAAGACGCCATTACCAAGCTGGGCTAATTTTTCAACAGCTCGAGGGCCCTCCGCCGTGAATAACTGTATATTTATCTTGAAGATACCGATTAGAGGACTAAGGGATTGGGCCAGCTCAATGGCGGGATCAAGCGAGGGGAAATCAAGGGCGAGGATCAGTCTTTGTCGCGCTCTGTCGTTGAGGGACGTTTTGGCACCTCCAGGAGTTCGACACGAATACGCGATATCCCCTTGTCCAGGATTCCCAATCGGCAGGCAACCAGGTAAGACACATCCAACTCGCGGTCGTCAATGAAAGGGCCCCGGTCGTTAATTCGAATGAGTTGGGCTACGTGAGTCTTGGGGTTGGAAACCCTTACCAGCGAACCAAATGGGAGGTCTGGGCTCGCCCCGGTAGCAGAATACATGTCATATCTCTCGCCGCTGGCGGTTTTACGCCCTTGAAATTTGCCGCCGTACCAGCTTGTCTTCGCGGTGAAAGTCCGAATGGGCTTAATAGGTTGGCTGACGTGCGCCACGAGCGGAGTATCGAGTCCTTGTGCTACAAGGAACATTAATGGCAGCCAGCGGAGGGCCGCCCAAACCATGAAGAGTCGACTACGCATCATGTTCTCCCGTAGTCATAGGCGCCGAGAGAATGCTAACACGTGGTGCCGGGGTGTTCAAGCAGAATCGGCCTGAAAGGATCCGACTAAGCTATTGATATTATTGATGTTATTGTTCCTACAGCATATTTCCACGTGATTTAGGATGTCCAGACATGCCCCTGGGCGTGAAAAATTGGCCGTCCCAACCTGCACTGCGGAGGCTCCTGCAATCAGATACTCAAGTACATCACTGGCCTTTTCAATCCCGCCCAGGCCGACGACCGGAATCTGGACGGCTCGCCGTGCTTCATATACCAGGCGAAGGGTTATGGGCTTTATCGCCGGCCCTGAGAGTCCCCCAGTGACCCGGCCTAGTTTCGATTTCCGGGTGTGGACGTCAATGCTCATCGCCTGGTAGGTATTGGCTACTGTGAGGGCGTCGGCTCCGGCTTCCTGGGCTGCCCGGGCAATTACGGTTATATCCGTGACGTTCGGCGAAAGTTTGACCCATAGGGGGCGATGAGCGGCTTGGCGGGCGGCTGAGACGACTTCCGAAACCATCTGGGGATCGCTGCCGAATTGGATGCCGCCATGGGCGGTGTTCGGACAGGAGATATTGAGTTCGTAGGCGGCCAGCCCTTCCGCCCCCTCAAGAATCTTAATTACCGCCACGTATTCATCGACAGTACAGCCGAAGACATTCGCGATCACGGCGGTGTGGTACTGGCGGAGCGCGGGCAGCTTTTCAGCCACGAAAGCACGAACCCCGATGTTTTGCAGGCCTACTGCGTTGAGCATTCCGGAAGGCGTCTCGCAAAGCCGGGGCGCAGGGGCTCCTGAGATCGGTTCGAGGGACAATCCTTTTACGACAATTCCGCCGAGGCGGTTCAAATCGACGAGGTGGGCGAATTCGACGCCGTAACCGAATGTTCCGCTGGCCGCCAGGATGGGATTGGAAAGGCGCAACGCGCCGACGTTCACGGAGAGGTCTACCGCGGCAGCCACAGTCACGCGCGGGATTCTAGCACGCGAAATTCCGCGCGGGTGTGGAAGGCTTGTGGAAAAACAGCGGAAATCCTGCGCCGCTCGCTGAACGCGGACTTCGGGACCGCGGGGCACTGTGCTAGGATGTTCGGCCAATGCGCATCGTGGAAAAAACGCAGCTGATGACGGCGACGGAAATCGATCGAACCATCCAGCGCCTGGCGCACGAGATTGTCGAAAAAAGCGGCGGCACCTCGAATCTGGCATTGATCGGGATTCGCCGGCGCGGCGTTCCCCTTGCAAAAAGAATTGTGCAGGCGATGCGCGGCATCGATGGAGTGGAAGTGCCGGTGGGGACGCTGGACATCACATTGTATCGGGACGATCTTTCCAAGGTAGCGCCGCAAGCCGTTTTGCAATCGAGCGACATCCCGTTCACTGTGGATGACAAGGATCTGGTGCTGGTGGACGATGTGCTCTACACGGGACGCACGATCCGCGCGGCGATGAACGGATTGTTCGATCTGGGGCGGCCGAAGCGCGTGCGCTTGTGCGTGCTGATCGATCGCGGGCATCGCGAGCTGCCGGTCGAAGCGACTTTCATCGGGCGCACCGTGCAGACGAGCGATGCGGAAATTATTGAAGTCCGCCTGAATGAGATTGATCAGGAAGAGCGCGTGATGCTGGTCGAGCGCGTTCCCTGACGCCGAACGCCTCAGTGACGGGCCCGGCCGCCTGGATTTCGAGGACTGCAGTGCCATTTCGCTTCGGCCACATGCTTGGGATCGAACCGCTCAGCGCCGAAGAAATATTATTTCTGCTGGACCAATCGAAACCCTTCCAGGAAATTCAGAGGCATCCCCTTAAAAAATTGGCGACGCTGCGCGGAAAAACCGTGGCGCTGGCGTTTTTCGAGCCGTCCACCCGCACACGCATCAGCTTCGCCACGGCGGCCGCGCGGCTTGGCGCGGACCAAATGAACCTGCAGGCGGAATCTTCCAGCCTGA
>Ga0307478_10002306_pt1 | contig 15200 bp, 11 predicted proteins | sample atmos_gasesECM4C_2_FD_203713 | JGI IMG/M metagenome (GOLD analysis project Ga0307478, IMG submission 203713) | Hardwood forest soil microbial communities from Morgan-Monroe State Forest, Indiana, United States - atmos_gasesECM4C_05 | ecosystem: Environmental > Terrestrial > Soil > Temperate...
TTGGAAAGAACGGAATTTCGGGTCTCGCCTGAACTGAACGCAACGACGGGACCATGTGCGCTCCCGTTAATGATGGTTGCGCCCGCGGTCGATGCGCCCTTTACCGTGATCGCTTTGCCGCGAAAATTGATATTTTCCTGATACGTGCCAGGAGCAATAACGACCGAATCACCGTTTGATGCTCCATCAATCGCCTGCTGAATCGACGGCGCATCATCAGGGACATGAATTATTTTTTGAGCATTTAGATCAGTTGCCAATAGTAGGAGTAGAGAAAATGAAAACCAATAAATGAAGCGTCCGGCAAACGAATTGTTCAATAGCCACCTGTGTAGAGGCCCAATAGCAATAGCCTTTGGCTGATTAGACCCACGAAGCTCTTCACGGTGAGCAGCGTGAGAGACCACTTGTATTGAGATTTCTAGCTGGTTGAGATTTGCAAAGGTAACAGAATCACGCAGTCAGATGAAACCCAGACAAACGACAGCTTTAGCGTCGCACAATATCTCCCGGGGTTTTGAAATATTGCGGTTCTGCAGGCTGGATGCAATGCTGTTGGTTCCGGCCATTCCGACAGTTCCCACTCGGAAAACGCCTGCAACTGAAGCCGTTCTGTAGGGGTGAGCAGCTCGCGGCGGGGCATGGTTGAGGAGTGTAGCGAAAACAAGGGTTTCCAGGACAATTTCGGATTGCCGAATGGACACTCTTCCGCTGCACAGAAGTGTCTCACAAGGCGTCCGCAAAACTATGTCCGAAATACCTCGAGCTGGTTAAAATCTGAGACATGCGCATCGGCTACGCTCGTGTCTCGACCAAGGCCAGACCCTGGATCTGCAACGGGACGCTCTGAAGCGGGCCAGGTGCCGCTAAGTTTACGAAGAACAAGCCACTGGCAAAACACCGAGAGGCCGCATCTGCTCCGTTAGAATCATTGGCACAGGAAAAAGCCAATGGAGAGTACCACTGTCAGGATTCGACCCCTGAGACTTGCTTTTCTGACCAAGCCCTCCGACAAAGCGGCACTACAGCAGGTCTTCGAAATCAATTCAGGCCTGTGGGGCGGTGTCTACAATTTCATCATTCCCTCGATGAAGACCTTGCCCAAGGTCTTCATCGAGCCGTATCGAAGACGGCAAAGGTCAGCAATCAGCGTAATGAAAGGGATGATTGAAGGCATCCAGCCTGATTTCCTTGTGGAAATGGAAGTCGGCATGGCGACCGGCCTCGGTTTTTCAGAATCACGCGTCATTACCGTGCAGCAACTCACGGGCCGCGATGAGCACAATCGCGCTGCCTATGGCGTGGACATGCGTAGTATCTGCCAAGACCTGTGAGATAAACAATTCCAGTTCAAGCAGAAGAAGCCGCTCGCCGCCGTGATTCCGCACAGCAAAGATCCAAAGTATGAACTAATGTTTTCCTGCCTGTTCGGCTCCTACGGCAATAAAGGTGGACCTGCGGACTTTTCCCGGCACTATCAAGAAGCCCTTGGCGGGACGCACAAGGTATTCGAAGCGGAAGAGTTTACGTCGGTCTTTTACGAAAAGTATTTCTTTCCATTACGCCTAACCACACATGAACTGAAACGTTCCCCGCGCGGTCGCTGGGCTGATCCACGGTTGTTCTTCTTTGATGAAAACAACCCTTATGACCTGATCGATCTCTGGAATATGCGGGCTATCGGATGGCAAGTTGGTGCATTACCGGTGTCGTTGGCGCCAAAACTCCAAAAATACTGCGCAGCATTCATCCGCGATGACTCGAGGCGCGATCACATTGCAACCGTCATGGAGCATGCCCGTATCGGGTGCGCACGTTCCCAAAAGATCGAGACCCTGCACGCCTATCTGACGACCCTTGGCCTGAATGAGCATGACCAGGTGCTCAGCGACCATGTTCCGAACCTGTGGGAAGAATCCAGTCGCGGGTCACAGGATGCCGACCCTTACGTCATCACAAACGCAACAAAAACGGTCAGGTCATCGAGCATAGGGAATGGCTTCCATGTCGATAGCGCATTGCCTGATTTTCTTGAGGACGACTACGGGGCATCGACTATGACAGCAGTCGCCAACGTTCTGGACAGCGTTGCAGGGGGCGCACCCGTCATACCGTGGCAACAGAATCTATCAAGCCTCGTTCACGATTTCACGAAAGACAAGACGTTCGTCTCTCGCGACGGGATTGTGTTTACAGCAGGAGAGTATTCGACCTCACACTATATTAGGCTGCCGACGGCGATGAATGTCTTCGTAGCGCTTGCAGACGGGGTCGGCTACAAGCTGAGTCTTTCCCCTGCCGGTCAGACAGCACAACAAATCATCAAGTCTCTTGGCGGCCATATTGCGTTGAGCAGCATCGTCCTGAAATCTGCGCAGTTCCTGAAATACCTGAATAAGCTGGCGCATGAAGATGTCGAAGTTGACGTTACGCATGACGGCGAAAACAAGAAGATAAAGAAGCCTTTCGCTCCATACAACGATCTGCGCCGCGAGTTGAATGCTTTGGTTAGACCGGGTTACCTGACAGTTGAACGCCAGCTATCGAATCTTGTCTCCCACAATGTTCTGCGCCCCGACCTGACGCTCGAATGTCCCGAATGCCTGCACACAAGCTGGTACGCTGTGGGGGACATTCAGAAAACCTTCAATTGCCCAGATGTTCCCACGTGTTCCCGTTCCCGACGGCAAGCCCCCCTGACCGAAGCGAATGGGGTTATAAGGTTTCTGGACCGTTCGCTGCAGACAAGTTCGCTCACGGAGCATACTGCGTTATCGCGGCGATCAATCTTCTATCAAAGGACGATCGGCACAAGGCAACATGGATTCCGAGCTTCGAGATGGTCAAAAAAGAAGATAAGAAGATAAAATTCGAGGCCGATTTCTCGATGTTTATCGAGCCGACATACGCGACGAAATCCTCTGTACCCGCTTTCGTCATCGGTGAATGCAAGTCGTTCAACACATTTGAAGATCGGGATTACGAGAGAGCACGTCAGGCAATGGAACTATTTCCGGGGGCCGCGCTATGCTTTGCGACCTTCCGTGACAATCTGAACCCATCGGAGAAGCGCAAGCTTCGTGCGATCGCCAACGCCGGTCGCGAAAACTCAGTCCTGGCCATCAGCGCAATCCGGTCATTATCCTCACTGGCAAAGAACTGTTCGGGCAATACAAAATGGGCGATTTCTATGGAGAGTACGGCTTGGATGAGCGCTGGATTCGCAGGCACTTCGAGGACGGCGACATGGAGGCACTCGGCGAATTCACGCAAGTGCTTTACCTAGATATGAAGGCTGCCCATGAAGTCCGTCAGGACAAACGCATTAAGATGGCTGAGAAGAAAAAGGCGAAAGAGAACGCGACAAAAGGAACCCAGAAGAGATTCGTGCAGAAATCGAGCGGCGTAAGAAAGACGCTCGCGACCTAAAGGTGAGCCAGAAGATTTGGTCGCTCTCCAACTCGAACTTTCAATACATCGACGATGGTCTCAAGAAAGACCCTGAGCTAATCTTCCCGGAAGTGCGCCAATCGCTGGTCCGTTCTGGCGACTCGTATGAATCCAAGTTCAAGGAATCTACTTACCACCAACCGCGCTCTTTTCGGTTCCTTGGAGCGTAGCCGAGGCCTCCGCAACGAACTCGAAGAAATTCTGTATCGCGCGGGCAAATCTGGTTCCTGTTTGACCAGCTCCGCGATGGGTTTCCGGGTTTTTGAATGATCTTCGGAAACGCGCTAGCCAACTCGGCTAAACGTGCATAAATTTCCGTTTCGTGAGCGGACCCCAAGATCGTACGCTAAGGGCGGAAAGTCAAATCAGGTGCACTGGCTACGGCACAATTTCGCAGCTGCTACTGATTCAATAACAGCGTGAAGTCTACTTCATTGTAAGCGTCCGCTTGTCGCCGTGTAGACAGAAGGGGCAATCGGGCCGACGATGGCCTTGTGAGCGAGACGATTCAAGTTGCCATCAGCGGCTCTGCGAAACGCGTTCATCGTACTGCTGAGGAGAAGCGCCGCATCGTCGAGGCGACACTTGTTCCTGGCGCGTCGATTGCGCGAGTTGCGCGAGAGAACGGGATTAACGCCAACCAGGTATTCCAGTGGCGATACGAGTACAAGAACAGCGTCGGCTGGGCGGCGAAGCAGTCGCGAACGAAGCTTCTGCCCGTGGCTGTTGTCTCCGAACCGAGTTGCGTTGTTCTACCGGAAGTCGCATCGACGTCTCCGCCGGCACCATCGTCTGCGTCGATCCATATCGAGTTACCTGGCCGTGCACTCGTGAGTGTGGAAGCCGGCGTTGATCCTGAACTTGTGCGCACAGTGCTTGGGAGTCTTCTGCGTTGATCGATCTCAAGCCTGGCACTCGCATCTGGATTGCCGCTGGGTACACAGATCTGCGGCGCGGTTTCCAAGGGCTCTCTTCCATCGTAGAGACAGTGCTCGAGCAGGCGCCATTTTCTGGGCATGTTTTTGTGTTCAGAGGAAAGCGCGGCGACTTGATTAAGCTTTTATGGTTTGACGGCGATGGTCTTTGTCTTTTCCAAAAACGATTGGAGCGCGGTCCTTCGTGTGGCCGCAGGCCACAAGCGGAACCGTGTCGTTGACGCGTGCGCAGTTATCGATGCTTTTGGAAGGCATTGATTGGCGCCAGCCACAGAGAACATGGGAACCATTGTCGGCAGGATAGTTGAACGATTTTGACCTGTCATTCTGCGCGACCTATGGCATACTCTCAGCGATGGCCGATCTCCCCATCGTTCCCAGCGATCTGAGCGCGCTTGATCGAGGTCTTCTCGAAGCACTCGTTATCGAACAACAGAAGCAGATGCTCGCCAGGGATGAGGCCATTGCTGCCCATCAGGAGAAGATCCTCAGCCGCGATAGTGAGATCGAGCATCTCAAGCTGGTCATCGCCAAGCTGCGGCGGATGATTTTCGGCACGAAGAGCGAGAAGGTCACGCGCGAGATCGAGCAGTTGGAACTGAAGCTCGAGGATCTCGAGACCGGTAAGGCTGAACGCATTGCTGCAACAACCAACACGGACGCAGCTTCCCGGAACAAGCCAACGCGGCGCCCACTGCCTGCGCATCTTCCGCGTGAAGTGCACACCCATCTCCCTACTGAAGAGGCATGTCCCGACTGTGGCGGTGAGCTGCGCAAACTGGGCGAAGATATCTCTGAGATTCTGGAACGCATTCCTCCTAGCTATAAGGTGATTCGGCATGTTCGGCTGAAGATGACATGCGCCAAGTGTGATGTGATCGTCCAAGCACCGGCACCATCGAGGCCGATTGAACGCGGACTTCCCGGACCGGCGCTGTTGGCGCATGTGCTCGTTTCCAAATACGCGGATCATTGCCCCTTGTATCGGCAGTCGGAGATATTCGCTCGCGACGGCATCGACCTGGACCGCTCCACGCTCGCGGATTGGGTCGGCGGCGCGAGCCACCTGTTGTCCCCTTTGATCGATCAGATTCGTAAGCATGTGATGGCCGGGTCCAAGCTGCATGCCGACGACACACCAGTTCCAGTGCTTGCACCAGGGATGGGCAAGACGAAGACGGCAAGACTGTGGACATATGTGCGTGATGACCACCCCGCGGGCTCAGACCTGCTGCCAGCCGTTTGGTTCGCATACTCACCCGACCGTAAAGGTAAGCATCCACGCCAGCACCTGAAGGATTTCTGCGGAGTACTTCAAGCGGACGCCTACGCAGGCTTCGGCCACCTTTTTCAAGCAGGCCACATCCAAGAAGCCGCCTGTATGGCTCACGTTCGCCGCAAGTTCTACGACATTCAAGTCGCTAACGGTTCACCGATTGCCACTGAAGCGATTCAACGTATCGGTGATCTCTACGAAATCGAGCGGGAGATTCGTGGTAAGCCGATCGGACTGCGGCACCAAGTTCGCCAGACTCGAGCTCGACCGCTGGTCGAAGAACTCCATGTCTGGATGAACAAAACCCTTGCCAAGATTTCCCGCAAGTCCGACACGGCTGTGGCGATTCGATACGCGCTCTCGCGCTGGCGTGCACTCACGCGTTATCTCGATGATGGGCGTATCGAACTGGACAACTCGGCGGCCGAACGGGCTTTGCGTGCCGTTGCTCTAGGAAGGAAGAACTTCTTATTCGCGAGATCGGATTCAGGTGGGGAACGTGCCGCTTGCCTCTATTCGCTACTCGGGACGGCGAAGCTAAACGGAGTCGATCCGGAACTCTACCTGCGCGAGGTCTTGGAGCGGATTGCTGATCACCCGATCACTCGCATCTCCGAGCTGTTGCCGTGGAACATCTCCACGCGTCCAGCCGATCTCACCTGATCTCACGTGTCCACTTGAGAAAAAGCGTGGACACTTAGACTTCGAGACTCGAAATCAATGTCGCCATGCCATGAGGGCCTGGATATCTACAATCATTGAGCTTTGTCCATGATTGATCTGATCTCAACCTCAAAACCAAATGTCCCAGGGATGCAGGCCGATACTGCGTCAGAGAATTCATCGAGAAGAGCTTTAGCGTCCCCATCCCAATCGTTCCCTGCGCAAAGAAGCAATTCCTCGCCGTTCCACTCACAACGAACGTTTTGATGCCACGAGCGATGGCTGAATTCTTCAGTCACGTCGAGTGCGCCCGCCGGTCCCAACTCGACAGGAACACCTTTGCAAGCCAAAGTCACTTGGTACATGTCGGCAACCCCCTGGGATCACTTGCTCCATCTGATCGTATGAGCCGAAACGAGGTGACTGCAAATAGTCATTCGGTCCGCCGTTCTCACCAACGACGGTCTCGGGCGGACGCTTACACTTCATTGACGATGCGAATAGGTTTACCTTTTGCCACCAGATCGCGCGCCTTTTGATGCTTCGCGCTAAACGCCGCACCTTTGATACGGACGGGATCTTGAGTGCCAACCACAACGAGTGTTGTGTGCTTTGTCACTCCATCATCGACTCGGCAGCCCGCAAACGAAGCAAGATTCTCCATCTCTGATCGTGGCAAAGAAAGCGTTCCTGTGCACTTCCTGAAGACGAGTCTTTTTCTTGTGACTCGATCTGTTATCGGGCGGACCGCAAAATGTCCCGTGTCGTTGGTTTATGCTTCGCGCACTAGCGTTGTACGGTGTCGGTCGCCCATACAGGACGTCGAGCTGGTGTGTATATGACTAGGTTGCCGTCATCCTGCATTTCCAGATATGAGCCTGGATATCTCCATGTCCCGGACGAAAACACCGCCTTGTGAAATCGATCGTAGGTTACAAGGTTGCCGTCTGCCTGCATGATCGTAATGCCTTCGGGGGTCTTGTACGTGTCGGATGCCCAAAGTGCTCGATGATCAGTGTTGCGGTAGAGAACGCAATTTCCGTCTGCCTGATAAGTGAAGGTGTATCGGCCACTTGGTGAGGAGATGGACTCATCGCCTTGAAGTATCTGTCCTGGGGACATCACACTCCCCTTGGCCGAAGGTCCGGAAGAGAATTGCATCGTGGGCATATTTGCATACCAAGGCGTCTCTGGGAGAGTCCAGGAAAGCCCAGTAAATATCTCTTGCCAGCCCTTTCCCCAGGCTGTTCCAAAAATCTCACCATAATTCGTGATACCTGAGACAAGAACTTGATTCGAATTCGCAGAGCCAAATAACTTAGATTTAGGACTAAGCAACTCAAAGGTATCCCTATACACATAGAAGGGTTCATTACCTAAGGACCCACTCAAGTTGCCGACCAGCTCTCCGGCATCGTTCAGCCCTGTAATGCTCAACGAACAGCCGATATTACCATTCACGGATTCGCCATCCTCGTCCACAAGGCGAGTCGGCCTGATATAAACTAGCCGGCTATCGTAGGTATAAATGAAAACTCCGCAATCCGATTCGTTTCCGAGATTCCAATAATGGCCAGCTACGTCTCCTCTGCTGTTGATTGCTTTGACGACGGTCATCACATATCTTCCACCGGGAACGGCTATATCGCGAAATGTTCCGTTCTCGTAAATGTAGCCAATCTCGGGTTCACCGGCTGCTCGTGTGTAGTAGCCTGCGACCTGATTGTTGTTGTTAATCGACCGAGCGCCGGACCGGGGAATGGAATAAAAGGTGTCATTGGCGTAAATGAAGCTCTTGCCGTCCCAACCCTCGCCTACAAAAACGCCCAGCTCATTCGATCCCCAATACTGTCCGAGGGTAGGAAATTTTCCCACATCCGGGAGGTGTTCTATGTCAGTGCCTCGGATCTTCATATAGTGAAGGCCTCGATCAATGGCAAAATTGTTGTAACTGGCCAATATGCCGGTAGAGTTATCAATCGATATTGTCGAGATAAAGGGAGTGCTAGTTGAGCCAGGCGTGGGCAAAAGAAGGTAGTTGAATTGCTTGGCTGACTGTGCATGTGTCGTGACGGCGGCCAGAGAGCACAGGAACAGAATCCCGACCGCAGTAATCCGGCCGGAAGTGCGAGGCCTATAACTGTTATGCGAAACTGAGTTTTGCAGCTGACGCATCGCGCTCTTATTCGCATTGTGTTGAGCTGCGCCTTCCGGCATCAAAACCAGTGTCATGACGACGTTACTGATCTTGCTATTCATTGTTGCCTCCTCGACCATCCAATCGGGATGTCTGCGTTGCTCGCCTTGGACAGAGCCTCGCTGCCTTCTGATGTGTGAAGAGCTCACCGAGAACAGGATTTTCATGCGATCCCGGCCGCATGTCGGTGGCCCCCGTCGCTAAAGTCGATTTCAGTCATGTTCCAATGCGCTGCGATCTGCGCCGAAGCTCGGCTTTCGTGTCTTCACTGTTTAATGAGCGAACGCAGATCCTGCGTATAAGGCGTGTGCTGCGAGTCGCCGGAGAGACGTACCTGCATCGGTCCAACCGTTGACCAGGTTCCACTATGGGTATCTCCCAAAGTGGGCGCTCCGGCAACGCCGCCTCCCATCGTTGGCGGACGTGCTCCGAGCGTTTTTGTATAGGTTCCGTCGGCCCGCAGGATTAGGCGGGTCTTGGCATACGAAACGGCCGTTACAGATTCATTGCTCCAGGTGCCAACCAGTGAGCCGTCGACTGAAGAGGTGGTAACGTCGCTCACACCGGATGTCTGCGCCGCAGAAGAGTTGGCTGCCTGGATGTCATGCAGCATTTCCTCGTTTGCAACCTGAGCCGCTGAAACGTTAGGCTGAAGATTCCAGCTAATGCTCACCACATTGCAGATCGGCTGAGGCTGGCCGAGGCTGAAGATAACCGACGCTTTCCGGCTATTGCATGCGGACGGGGGAGCGCCTGCTGTCGGCACAAGCATGTGACCGCCGACATAGTCCTGTTCCATTCCCTGTATCACTATTAAACCGCTGTATGCGCCTGAACCCCATTGGCCTTCGAGCTTGCTGTGGCCTTTCTTATCCGTCCTAAGCGGAACGTTGGCCGTGATCTGCCCCGATCCGATCGGCCTGATTTGCAAACCGTTCGAATAGGTCACAGTGTAGTATTTTCCGTCCATCGAACACCGCCACACGTGGTCGTCGGATGCCTGCTCGCTGACGTTTTGGTTGTCAACTGCTTTGGTATCGGCTATGTTCGGCTGCGTGTTCGGATTTTGCGCGAACGCCGAGCCGGCAGCAAAAAATAGAATTGCTAGGATCATCAGTTGAATGGCCGCTCTTACTGACATGTGGGTGCCTCCTCTTTCTGATTGGGAATTTTCCGCACTTTGTTACGATCCGAAGATCTCAGCAACTTGTCCTTCCAGTCTTGGAAGGAATCTCTTCCCCTTAATCCCCCTACCGGATTTCAGGGTTAAAATGACAAGCCGCTGCGCAATTTTTTTTGCTTATCCGGCATGGTCATCGTCAAGACAGAGGCGGGACACTCTCGCCGCACCCATTGCAGCGGACCGCGAAGTCGCACAGTCGGGATTCTGGGATGCTGAACATACTCCCAGTTTTGGGAATTTTGATCCGCAATGGGCAAGGAGACGTCGTTCGTGGCCGCCCGAACCGTGCCGGCTGTTTAGGCCGAAACTTGCTGGCGTGTCCTACTTCTTACGCTTTCGCTATTAAAGAGGAATCCGCCAAGCCTTGAGGCCATATCTTTCGATGCTAGTTAGCATTTCAGGAAACATCTATGCGAATGGCCGCCGTTGCAAGCAGGTAAGAGAGGCGGCTGTGCGATTCCTTGTAAGCTGAAAGGCGATTTTTTCCGCAGTCTATTGAGAGCTCTCGTTGTCTCCCTGAGAAATGTTGTGCCGTCATCGCTCGGTCGATCGTCTTTCTTGAGATCCTCATAGCAGCTCAGTGACTTTTGATACAGGATGAGAGCACGAGATCTTGAATCGCCTGTTGGTACGTCTTCCAAGGTCTTTGCGGTCCGGTAATAGCCTTTGCCAAGCAATTCATAATATTGCACGTTTGAGGAATCATGTTTATGGATTCGGTCTGCAAGCTCAAGTCGTATCTGGCTGAAATGTAGTGTATCGGCCGCGTGGCGCGTTCTTTCCTGAATCATCGACTGCAGAAGATAGGTGTTAGCGAGTGCGCCGATTCGGCACCGCAACCGTCAGAGATCGGTGCTTGCCTTCCTCCACTCTGCGGCCTTTTCTGGCTTGCCCCAATCCAGATAGAGTTGGACAATCCACTCGCGGGCGCGTTCCAGGTGATACCTGTCCGGGACTGCGATCCGCCCTTTTTGGGCGGCCATGCCTTGATAGCCTGCGAGCAGCAGCGTTTCACCTTCGGCGTATTTCTTCTCTCCGGCCAGGCTGCCGCCCAACAGACTCTCCGCACGGAATCTTTGCCAGTCATCCGGCCGCTTACTGCGATCGAACTCGACAGCTTCGCGTGCGAGGCGCTCGCTCTCGACGAACTTCCCTTGAGACAGGTAGGCCAATGCAAGGTCGGCTGCAGCGGTCATTGTATCCGGGTTATCCGTGCCGAGTGTGTGCCGCAGTCCCACCAGGGACTGCGCAGCATACGTCTCCGCCTTATCGAATTTGCGTTGACGTTGGTACATGTCTGCCATATTCGAAAGCAAGGTAAGAGTGGAAGGATGCTCGGGACCCAGCATGCGGCGGCTGATTTCCAGTGCCTCGTTTAAGAGCACCTCGGCCTGCGCGTGCTTGCCCTGCAGGAAGTAGGCGAGGGCCAGATTGTTCATGGACTCCAGCGTTTCGGGATGCTCGGGACCCTGCACGCGGCGCTGGGTCTCCAGGGTCTGGCTCTGGAGCGCCTCGGCCTGCGCGTACTTGCCTTGGTCGAAGTAGACGTTGGCCAGATTGTTCATGGACGCCAGCGTGTCGGGATGCTCGGGACCCAGCACGCGGCGCCGGGTCTCCAGGGTCTGCTTGTAGAGCGCCTCAGCCTGCGCGTACTTGCCCTGTAAGTAATAGGTGTTGGCCAGATTGTTCATGGACATGAGCGTGCCAGGATGCTCGGGACCCAGCACGCGGCGCCGGATCTCTACGGTCTGGCTGTTGAGTGCCTCGGCCTGCGGGTACTTGCCTTGGTCGAAGTAGACGTTGGCCAGATTGTTCATGGACACCAGCGTGTCGGGATGTTCGGGACCCAGCACGCGGCGCCGGGTCTCCAGGGTCTGTTTGTAGAGCGACTCGGCCTGCGGGTACTTACCCTGCTGCACGTAGACGTTGGCCAGATTGTTCATGGACCCCAGCGTTTCGGGATGCTCTGGACCCAGCACACGGCGCGCGACCTGTACGGTTTGATTGAGAAGCGCCTCGCTTTCGGGGTACTTTCCCTGAAGCTCAAGAATTCTACCCAGGTGCCTCATGGTTGTGAGGGTTTTGGTGTCCTCGGCTCCCAGTAGCCGGCGATACAGATCCAGGGCACGTTCCAGGTGCTTGCGCGCCTCCGGGTATAACCCCAGGTCCATATAGGTCTGCCCGAGGGTATCCCGAATCGCCGCCTCCAACTCCGGTTGCCGGTCGAATTTCCCGCCAATGCGGGTCGCCGCCCGATCCAATGCCGTGCGCACTTTTAGGTCCGGATCGGGCTTGGCCGCCGGGCCCGATTGGTTGTTCGCGCTGGCCTGCGCCAGGAGGTCATTCTCGAGAAAGTCGCTTACCGCCTTGGCTGTCGCCTCCTCTTTTAACGCCACGTGCGCCTGCCATGAAACCAGCACGAAGGAGATGAACAACAGCACAATGAAGGATGCAACGGTTAAGACAGGCAAGCGGTGACGGCGGATAAACCTACCGGTGCTATACGCCCATGTGTTGGGTCGTGCCCTGACAGGCTCATTGCGAAGATGGCGCTGAATGTCTTCACTAAACTGCTCAACGGACGCATAGCGTTCATCTGCGCGCTTACGAAGAGCCTTGCAGAGGATGTTGTCCAAATCCCCGGTCAGTTGGCGCTGCAAGTCTTTGGCTGAACTGCCTCTACTCTGAACTGCCAGGCTCGGCAATCTGGGTTCCTCATCGCATACTGCCTTTTCCCTGAGTGCCGCAGATTCAAGGTTAAGATCATATGGCAGCACGCCCGTGAGCATGCGATACAAAACAACTCCCAACGAATAGACATCCGTGCGCACGTCCAGAAGTTCGCCGCGGACCTGTTCAGGACTGGCATACTCAATTGTCATAATCCGCTTTTGTTCCACAATTGAAACCGAGGCCTCATGGTCGGACGTCGCCAGGAGTTTTGCGATACCGAAATCCAGAAGTTTTGGAATTCCACTTGTGGTTATCAGCACATTATTCGGCTTGAGGTCGCGATGAACGATCGCCCGTTGATGGGCGAAACTTACGGCTTCGCAGACTATTAGAAAGAGCTTGAGACGGTCCTCTACCGTCAATTGATTCTTCTCGCAATACTCATTGAGTGGAAGGCCGTCTATGTACTCCATGACGAGATAGGGCACGCCTGTCGTGGTGACATCCGCGTCTTCGAGATGAACGATATTTGGATGCGACTTCAGAGATGCAAGAATCTCGCGCTCGCGATTGAAGGCGCTCAGGAAAGCGCCTCGATCCAGTCCGCGATTGATCACTTTAAGAGCGACGAGCCCCGTGTTCTGAAGATCGGAACGCACTGCAAGCAAAACCGTTCCCATACCCCCACGCGAGAGGACGCCCAATACGCGATATCGGCCAATCTGATCCGCGGACTCTTGATCATCCGCGAGCAGTTGTTCTGTCCACTTCATCAGCCCGCCATCTCGAAGCAGGGTGTCGTGCTCGATTGCAGCGGAATTGGACAGCACTCGCTCGATCAACTGCTGCATCTCAGGATGCTGACTGCATTCTGCCTGGAGCAAGGTGTGTCGGGCATCGGATGGCAAGTCAGCGCAGGCCTCGAAGAGACGTAAGAAGTCTGCTGTTCTGACCGTTTCCACTATCGATCCTTCTTCTCTGCCACAACAAATTGCGGCAATGCTGATGGGTCAATTTTGCCGATCTCCTCTGCCAAAAACCTCCTGGCAATCTTCTTGTATTCCGTCGCTGTCTGGCGGCTGACACCGAGGCAATCCGCTACTTCCTGCATTGCCAACCCCGTACATTCGCTGTAAACGAAGACCGTGTGCGCGGGTTCGTGGTACGTCTCCAGCCGGTTCAAGGCCTCATACAAAGACCAGAAGCGGACCAGCCGGTCGTCGACAAAGTCACCATCCTCTGACGGGAGGTGCTGGTCTCCACCACCGCGCTTGTCGGCTAAGCGCCGACGTATCTCATCAAAGTAGGAGTGCTTGGCGAGAATCGCAAACCGGCTGACGAAGTGCTTCCTGTTCTCAAACGACAATCTGCGATCGTTAGCAAGTTGCATGAAACGGCCGAGCACTTCGTCCACGAGTTCCAAGGTGCAGAGATCGATTCCGCGAATGGACCTACGCAGTTGATAATGTGCAATCGACTGTAAATCGCGCCCGAGTATCTGATAGATGGAATCGAGCGCGTCCGATTCGCCGGCACACCAACGACGCAGCAGCGCCGTTACTTCTCCACCGTCAGACATGACAATCCCCCGTCCTCAGAAGTGACCTTCGGCAGTTATTGACCAGGGTGGAAACAACCGCTGACTAAATAGGTAAGGAAAGAGCCCCTGCACTCGGCGCAACCTTGTAACAGCCAAATCGACACGCGACGCCGATCTTCGCGCCGAAATTTTAGCACTTTTCAAGCGTCGGGAAAAAAAATTGCGGACCCGCTTGTCATTCTGCTCCGGAAATCCGGTAAAGAGGGCAACGGTTGAGATGCCTTCTACGGATTCAATGCGGACGGGATCGAACTTTGTTATCCGGATGTGCGGTAGCCGTGAACGCAACCGGATTGCGATTACCGGGTAAAGGCATCGCTTAACCAACGAGTGACGCAACAACGAACCCTAACGAAAGGACAACTATTATGAAGAGATTTCTCTTTACAACCGCCATGCTCCTCGTGCTAGCGGCTATCGGTTGTGGCGGCAACGGTGAGTCGAGCAAGACTCAACCCACACAGCCCGCGCCGAGTCCGACTTCGAGTCCGACTCCGACAGTACCGACTGGCTGGGAAACCGCTAAGCGGCAGTATTACACCTTCAGTTATCCAGGCAGCTGGCAAGTCACGGATGGGACGCTGGAAGATAGATTGACCACAATCGCAACAGAGCCAGAAAAGCAACATCAAGTCATGGTGTCGTTTCTTCCAGGCTTTGTAAATCATCCCGATACATCTAGACAATGCGCCGGTGTTGATGATTACCTGTTGAATTACATTTACACAGATTGGGAGTCACTAGCGACCAGCTCGGACCATAATCCTTACATCACAGTGACGGACGACGGGCCCCTCAGCCATCGTTGCTGGGTGGAGAGTCTACTACGGTCACTATTGCGCAGCAGGAACACATAGGGGATCTCGCCGTGACCACGGAGGTATGGCTCGATGCCGTTCCGAGAAAAGGTGGGCTCTACCTCATTTACTATCTGTACCCGGGCGTAGAGAGCGGGACGGCACAGCAATTTAAGCAGGAATTTACCAATGCCTTCGTTTTTGAATCCAAGCCGCTGGCTTCAGACGCGTATTGTAACTACCTGGGACAGTAACTCCAGAGGTTCAGGACCCTGCCACTTCAAGATGTAAAGATCTTGATTGTCCACGGCCACTTTGTCGAGTACATACGTCGATTGCAGTAACGTTCGACGAGACACCGATGGACTCTTTGCCGCGCAGTAGTTCTTCATTCTTTTGCAATCCTCCATTCCCGCAAATATGTCA
>Ga0307478_10002307_pt1 | contig 15197 bp, 12 predicted proteins | sample atmos_gasesECM4C_2_FD_203713 | JGI IMG/M metagenome (GOLD analysis project Ga0307478, IMG submission 203713) | Hardwood forest soil microbial communities from Morgan-Monroe State Forest, Indiana, United States - atmos_gasesECM4C_05 | ecosystem: Environmental > Terrestrial > Soil > Temperate...
CCCACAAGACCTTTCCCGGCCCCACTTCGATGAACGTATTCGCCCCATGAGCGATGAGCAGCCTAACGCACTGATCCCATTTCACCGAACCAGTCACCTGTCGAACCAGAGTGTCGCGGGCGCGCAGCTCATCAACCACGAGGTCTGCATCGATATTGCACGCCACAGGATATACCGGCTTATGCAACGGCAACTTATCCAGATCCACCGCCAGCCGGTCCTGCGCCGGCTTCATCAGTGAACAATGGAAAGGAGCGCTCACGGGCAATAAAACTGCCTTCTTAGCGCCACGTTCAGCAGCCATCTTCGTGGCCCGTTCGACAGCACCGGTGTTTCCCGAAATCACGATCTGATCCGGCGAATTGATATTGGCAGGCTCGCAGACCTCACCCTGCGACGCCTCGCCACAGATGGCGACAACTTTCTCAAACTGCATTCCGAGGATTGCCGCCATCGTGCCCACGCCAGCCGGCACGGCTTCCTGCATGTACTTGCCGCGGCTACGAACCGTGCGCACTGCGTCTGGAAAAGTGATGGTTCCCGAAGCAACGTGAGCCGAGTACTCGCCCAAACTATGGCCTGCTACAAAACTGGGCTTCGGAATGCGAGTTTCCAGGACCCGCAACGTTGCAATGGAGACCGTGAGAATTGCAGGCTGGGTAATTTCGGTCATCCGAAGTTGGTCTTCCGGGCCCTCGAAGCAGAGCTCGGACAGTTTGAAACCGAGCGCTTTGTCGGCTTGCTCAAACGTCTGGCGTGCGAGCGGATATTTGTCGTACAGATCCTTGCCCATCCCGACCGCCTGCGAGCCCTGGCCGGGGAATAAAAATGCGATTGTGCTGTTGGAATCTTCCATGAATCAAACGAGATGGGACTAATGATGACTCGGTTGCGCTACTTCCGACTCCGCAGCTACAGGCCGCAACTCTGCCAAAGCGCGCTCGATCGAGTGATTGATTCCACTCTCGGCGAATTCGGCGGCGACGCGCACTGCATTCTTAATCGCATTGGCGTTCGACGATCCGTGGGTGATGATGCAGACGCCCTTCACGCCCAGCAGAGGCGCGCCTCCGTATTCGGTATGGTCTAAACGTTTTTTGAAATCGGTAAATGCACTACGCGAGAGCAACGCGCCTACTTGCCGGGTGATAGTCGCTTTCAACGATTCTTTCAATGCTGTACGCACAAGATTGGCAACGCCTTCGGAAATCTTCAGCGCAACATTGCCTACAAAGCCGTCCGCGACTATGACGTCGACTTGCCCGTTGTAAAGATCGCGGCCTTCCACATTGCCCACAAAATTTAGCGGTAATTGCTTCAATAACTGGAACGCCTCGCGAGTGAGTTCGTTGCCTTTCGTCTCTTCCTCGCCGATCGACAGCAGCCCGACCCGCGGTCTTGTACCGCCGTGCTTCCGACCGAACATGGCACGAAAATAAACCTCTCCCATAACCGCAAACTGCTCCAGGTTTTGCGCCTTGCAGTCGACATTAGCCCCGACGTCAAGGAGGATCGCCGCAGTGCGGGGAGCCGTTGGGAAAACCGCAACCAACGCCGGTCGGTCAACGCCGGGAATTGCTCCCAGCACCACTTTGGCAGTGGCCATGGCCGCGCCGGTATTTCCCGCAGTTACAAAGCCTGCCGCTTCGCCCTCGCGCACCATCCGCAACCCCACGCGCATCGACGAATCGCGTTTGGCGCGAATCGCTTCCACCTTGTCTTCCATGGTGATGTATTCGCTGGCGTGGACTACTTCAATGGGCAAGCGCGCGGCTACCGGGTGCCGCTCGAGTTCTTGTCGGATGGTGATTTCCGGACCGATCAGCAGCACGCGCGCGCCATACTGGCGGGCGGCTTGAATCGCGCCCTCAACTTCAGGCTTGGGCGCGCGATCCGAACCCATCGCATCCAGCGCAATCACGCTAGGCATGGTGATTCAGTTAGCTGGCTTCCTCGACGTCCAGAACTTCGCGTCCCTTATAGTACCCGCATTTCGGGCAGGCGCGATGAGGCATTTTCTTTTCGTGACAGTTGGGGCATTCAGATAGTGAATGGCCCTTGAGCGCGTCATGAGCGCGCCGGGTCGAAGTACGTTTTTGAGAGTGGCGTCGTTTTGGATTTGGCATGATTATTTCCTTTGGCCTGCTTCGGCCCGAAAAATAGCGCTCGTCAATTGCCGCAGCTTTATATAAGTTCCGACTGGCCGGAGCCAATTGCTGTCGCCTAGTGTTCCAACCTGCTGCGAATATCCTTCAGGGCAGCCCAGCGCGGATCTTCGACCGGCGCGGCGCAGGAGCATTGTTCTTGGTTTAAGTTCTTGCCGCAATGCGGGCATAAGCCCTTGCAGTCGTCGCGGCACGTGATCTTTAACGGCAATGCCAGCAACACCTGCTCGCGCAGTACGTCTTCGAGCAAAATTCCTTCGCCCTGATAATATCCGATCTCAGCCTCGGCATCAGTGACCGACAACTCGTCCCGTCCCGCATCCGCTCCCAGAGGCCGGTAAAGCAACTCAAAATCGCGACTAACATCCTGCTTCACAGGATCCAGACAGCGGGCACACTGTAACTCGAGTCCCGCCGACAAGCGTCCTCGCAGACGTATGTCTTTAATTATCTGATGCTTGCCGTGATGTTCCTCAACGAGTTCGGCTCGCCCGGAGGTCTTCAGCGGAGTGCGCTGGCGAACCTCATCTCCGAACTCAATGACATTAGGCTGAAACTCCTCCTCGAAATCAAGAGGGCGAAGCTCTAAGTCTTTGATGTCGAGGAACATCGCGAAATCTCCGCGGCAATGCGCCGTACCAGCCCGCGGAAGCACGCCAAGAGGCGTAAGTACCGCAAGGAGCAAGAGTTAGGATAAAGGGCAGAGCGCAGAAGTGTCAAGAAAAGTGGTGCACAGAGGAGGCTCTACTCGCCCAGTTGTAAAACCTCGATCGTCCTCGCTGGGGATTCTTCGAAGATCAACTTTGTATCAATCTCCATCGTGCGTTTCGTCAGATAACGCGGCACGTACCATGCTACGGCCGCGACCGGGATGAAAGCGATCATCCGCACCGGATCCGCTAGTGCCCATGATTCAATTTGCGGTGTCACTACTGCGAAGATGAAGAATGCAAGAACACATCCCAGCAACAGCACAACCGAGTGCTGCTGGAAGAGCGGAAGCGAGCAAGTAAAGGGAACCTTCCGAAAACGAATCAGCACTGCGTTCGTCAGGAGCACCGTCCACGTTAGTGCGAGCATCGCATGCAGGAGCCCTGGGACAACGCCTCCCAGGTAGCCGTAAATCGGGAAGAGAAGAAGCACGATCCACGGCAAGACAAGTATCAGAATCATCTTTCTCGCCAGCGGCTCACACTCTGGTTTTTCGCTGTCGAGCATCAAACAGAATATCCAGTTGCATCGCAATTCAACTGGAATCTCGAATATCGCCCGGACTCCGAGAATGACGAGAAATCCAACGACAAATGGTATGGAAAGTGCGTCGGATGTCATCGCGGCCTTCCGCAGCGATTTAGTACTTTCAAACGCGTTCATCGCGGCTTGAGACGCCAACACCAGGCTGAGTCCACCGACTCCAATCAGAACCAGACGTTGTGCTTCGCTACGGAACAATGTGTTCCACGCAAAACGAAAGCAGCCCTTTTGGAAGGGACTGCGCAATACCAGTGCATCGATCAGGTTACGCAAGGGCTGCATCCCATGCCCGCGCAAGTCAGAAGGCGTGTCGGACATTTCGGCGATGCGAGAGAAATGCCGGCGATATCCCACAGCGTAAGAGGAGACAGCGATCAGGACTACCGCCCCAAGCCCCGGCAACGCCAGACGTGCCAGTGCCGCCAGCCCGGCATCCGCATGCCCGCGCAACAACTGGCAAAAACCCAGAAACCAGCAGGAAGGCATCAGAAGAGTCCACGAGTGCGCAGACCCCGGCAGGCGCTGCAACAAATCTGGAACCGCAAAGCTTGTAGCGAGAAGGATGACCAGATAAACGACAATGCCTCCGCGAACGTACGGCGAGGTTCTCTTGAAGGGGCGCGGCGGCAGGATTGCCATCAGAACGCCAAGCAGAGAGAACACGCCAAAGAAAGCGAAGATGCTCGCAAGTACAACTCCGACCGCATGTACAATCGCGAATCGCAAGAAAAAGAGGAATGCATTCTGTGTTGCCCCTACCACGAGCGGAAACAGAATGCAGGAGGCGGCATTGACATCCAGAGCGATCAACACTGCCAGATACAGTACTGCTACGAGATTGGCGAAAAAGATGGTGCGCGTGGAGATGGGTAGCGGCGCCAGATTCATGAAGTCGCGGCGGTCCGGAAGAATGGACTCCCAGCGCCACACGGCTACACCCCCTGTGACCGCCATCGAAAGAGTAATGAAGAAGTATTCGTCTGGAATGGCGCTGGCAAACGGGTCAAGATTCGTGGCCCCTCGCATCCACTGCAGTAGCGTCCCGTACTTCTCGAATAACAGGATGGAGACAAACCCGCCGGGCAGCGCGAGAAGCGTGAGGACCACGCCCACCCCCAGGTCGAGACCTTCGACATCGGCATCTCCGCCACCGCGAAAAATTCGTTCCACGAACAGGCGAGAGAGGCGCAGGAATGGACGCTCGCGGTAGTACTCCCACCAATGCCGAAGGACTTCAAATGGTGTGGTCATGCGGCGCTCATCACGTTCACAATGTCGTGCGCCACACTCAGAGTATCTACATCATCGACAAGGCGGAGGAACGTGTTTTCAAGAGACTGGCCAAGAATACGGCCAATGTTTTCCACGGAGTCCTGCGCAATGACAACGCCTTTGCGCAGGATCAGCACGTGCGAGCAGACTTTTTCGACAACTTCCAGCACATGAGAGCAATAAAAAACCAGTTTGCCGCTTCGCCCCAGAGCTTGCACCAGATTCTTGAAAATCAGGGCAGAAGTCACGTCCAGGCCTGAAAGCGGTTCATCGAAGATCAGGATGTCGGGATTGTGCATGATCGCGGCAATGACCAAAATGCGCTGACGCATCCCTTTGGAATACGTTCCGATGCTCGCGTGCCGGTGTGGGTGCATGGTAAACAGTTGCAGCAGAGCGTCGATCTTCTTTGCCAGATCCGAAGGGTACATGCCTCGAAGAGTCCCGATCATTTCCAGATATTCCCACCCGGTCAGGTAGGGATAGAGATGAGCCTCCTCGGGCACGTAGCCCAGGTGCCCACGGTAGCTCTGAAGATCGTGTTGAATATCGTGACCGTCGAACTGAACGACGCCTCTGGTCGGCTGCAGGAGTCCAGTGAGCATCTTGACGGTGGTGCTCTTCCCAGAACCATTCGGGCCAAGACATCCGAGAACTTGCCCGGGACGCAGCGTAAACGACAAATCCTGCACTGCCGGTAAAGACGAGTAGCGCTTCGTAAGGTGGGAAGCTTCAAGCATGGTGGACCTCGCGAGACGGAGTGGCCTGAAAGCTAGCTGTTGAAAACGAAGAGACCTAAAAAAATTAGACACCACGAACGCGAATCCGGCTCCCCGAGACAGAAATGCGGAGTTCCCAAATTATGGCGCCCTCATGCCGAGCGCGGTCAGCGTGCTCTCGTCGAGGATAGCTTTGCCATCCTTCTTCGTGACCACCCCAAAGCTGCCCGAGTAATCCCACATCGTCCAGCCGATGTTGTGGCGCTCGAGTGAAGTGCGGACGTCTTTGATCCACACGGCACGGTCTTGCGGGTCGGCGAACTTTCGGTATACGCCGAATTCGTTGCAGATCAGCGGCACGCCATTCTTCTTGACCCAATCCGCGGCCTGGCTGATTTCGGCCTCGACCCGGGACGTTGCCCAATGATCTTGACCGTAGCGGATCACCTCCAGGCGGTGCACGGCTTCCGGAACTGCGCCGGCTACTTGCGCAGCATTCTCCGGGGACGATGGATAGTGCAATCCCTTGACCCAATGCCAGTAGTACGCACCCCAAGTCGCTCCCTGATGTGTGAACAGATGCGGCTCGTAGAAATGAAACACGTAAATCACATTGGGGTCACGCAGCGGTTCGAGGAAGATCAGGTCGTCATCGTCATCCCACTTTGCTCCTGTGGCGAGAATCGTGTGTGCCGGTGCCCCCTGCCGGATCGCCGCCGCCAACTTCGCTTCCACACCATACCAGCGATACGGATCGCGCATCTCGGGCTCATTCAGAATCTCGAAGAACACGCGTTCAGAATCCCACCAAGCATAGTGCTCCGCTACCATGCGCCAGAAATCGGCAAAGCGCTCGACGAACTCGTCATCCTTCAACCGTGCTTTGAAGTCCGACTCTGGATGCATATCAATTTCCACGGCGAGTCCTGCATCGAGAATCATCTTGAGAGCTGCATCGAGATAGCCGAAGTATTCCGTGGTGCCATTTTGGCGGTTCGCGGCCTCCATCATCGGCTCTGGATTCACACTGAGCCGCACGTGATCGAAGCCGGCCGACCTGATCAAAGCGATGTCAGCGGAGGTCGTCCAACTCTGAAAATGTTCCTTTGTGTATCCCTTAGGATCCCAAACCTGCGCAAACCATTCGCTGAGGTTGATGCCATGATGGAGGTGAGCCAGCCGGGACTCAGGCGCTGAAGAGGGAACCTGGGCGAGATCAACAGAAGTGGCGAAGAGAACGAAGATAACCAGCAGGTAGTCGGTTGACCTTGGCATGAAAATCCTCCATCGCGGCGCGTGCGTGGGACTCATATGTGGGGACTCAAGGGTTAACGTGTGGTCAGCGGCTCGGCTGTCGGCCGGGCGCAGCCCGGCACTAGGCTGGCTAGCTCAGAATCGGCAGCGCTCGAATTCTTTTCTTGGTAGCGGCATAAATAGCGTTGCACAGTGCCGGTGCCAGCGGCGGTACCGGCGGCTCACCGATCCCTGTAGGAACTTCCGCGCTCTGTATCGAATAGACTTCCACCGCCGGTGTTTCATCCATTCGCAGCGGGGCGTAATCGTCAAAATTTCCCTGTACCACTCGACCTTTTTCGATCGTAATCTTCGCGCGCAGCGCGTTCGCCAATCCAAAGACGATTCCACCCTGAATCTGCTGCTCCAGGATGCCTGGATTCACCACTTGCCCACAGTCGACTGCAGCCACCGCCCGGTGCACGCGTGGCTGATTGTTCTCCATGGTGATTTCAACGACTTCGGCCATGTACGACCCGAAGCACCCAAAGCATGCTACACCGCGATATCGGTCGGCAGGCAGAGGCTTGTTCCATCCGGATTTTTCCGCCACCAATTGCAGCACCCCACGCATGCGCGCTGTATGCCACGTGGTCGTGAAATATTGCAGATCCTGATCTTTCGCCAGCAAATGCAGACGGTATTGCAAGGGATCCTTCCCGCTTGACACCGCAAGTTCGTCGATGAAGCTTTCCAGCGCGAAGGCTGCTTGTAATGCGTATACAGAACGCATCCACCCCAGCGGCACTGGGGTCTGAGTCATCACATATTCAATCGAGTAGTTGGGAATCCCGTAGACCGGTCCCGCTTCGTCAGGCAGATCAGGATCGACATTGTTCGGCGTCGCCAGTCCTTTCTGCCCGCTGATGGAAGGAGAAATAATGCGGTGCGTTAGGCTGACGGGAAAGCCCGCGCCGTCAACCGTGGCGCTAATCTGATGCAGGCTCGCCGGACGATAAGTGGACATCCGCATGTCGTCTTCACGCGTCCAGACCACCTTTACCGGAGCATTGATCGCCTTTGAAACCAACGCTGCTTCCACCGCGTAATCGTGTTCCAGTCGCCTTCCGAAACCGCCTCCCATTAAGGTCACGTTGACCTTGACCTGGTCAGGATCGAGACCGACCGCTTGCGCCACAGAATCGCGGCAATCTTGCGGCACCTGCGTCGGTGCCCATAGCTCACAATTCGAACCTCGATAATGCGCAGTGCAGTTCCCTGGCTCCATGGGCGCATGGGCCATGAACGGCAGTTCGTACTCTGCCGTAACGTGCCGCCCCGACGCCTTAGTCGCATCTCCCGCCGAGTAGAGGCTGGCCCCTTTCTTGGACGCTTCCCGCTTAAGCGACGCCATAATGGCGGCGGTATTCAAGTCCTTGTTCGCGCCTTCGTCCCAGGTGACATTCAACAATCGCCGGCCTTCCATCGCCCCCCACACGCTGTCGGCCACAACCGCAATAGAAGATTCGCCGATTTTCCCAACATAGCTCACTCCGGAAATCTTCTTCGATTCCTTGTCATTGAAACTCGAGACCTTCCCGCCGATCGTTGGGCACCGCGACAGAACCGCAAATTTCATCGTGGGGACGCGGAAGTCGATGCCAAAAACCGCTTCTCCCTTTACCTTGGCGGTCGACTCAAGACGTGGCAATCGTTGCCCGACGATCTTGTAATCCTTGCTCTGCTTCAAAGGAGCGTCCGCCGGAATGGGCAAGGTCGAAGCCTTGGCGGCTAGTTCTCCATAAGTGAAGCTGCGTCCCGAAGCCGCGTGCTTGATACGACTGTTTTCGGCAGTACACGCTGATCGTGGGACGCCCCAGGTCAGGGCCGCGGCGGATATCAGCATCTCGCGAGCGGTCGCACCGGCCTTTCGCATCGGATCCCAGGTGGTCCGGATGCTCGCACTTCCGCCCGTACTTTGATCCCCAAACAGCGTGCTCGCGCCGGCTTGTTCAATTTCAATCTGCTTCCAGTCCGCTTCGAGTTCTTCCGCCAGGATCATCGGCAGCGCTGTGCGCACGCCCTGTCCCATCTCCGACCGCGCGACCACGATGGTGACTTTATTGTCCGGCGTGATGCGTAAATAGGCGTTGGGCGAAAACGACTTCTGCTCGTTGCTCCCGTGTGGCAGATAAAAACCGATCACCAAGCCGGCGCCGGTGGCCAGGCCCGCTCCAACAAATTCGCGCCGCGAAAGTCCGCTCATCGCGTACCTCCGTTGGCGGCTGCGCGATGGATCGCCTTGCGGATTCGTTCGTAGGTCCCGCAGCGGCAGAGATTCCCGTTCATTGCTTGGGTGATCTGCTCGTCGCTCGGGTTCGGCGTCTTCGCCAGCAGTGCCGCTGCCGACATGATCTGACCTGTCTGGCAATATCCGCACTGCGGAACCTCTTCAGCGATCCAAGCTTGCTGCAGCGCGTGTAAACCGCTGGCTCCCAGACCCTCGATCGTAGTGACGTTCTTTCCTGCAACTTGAGACACTGGAGTCGAGCAGGAGCGAATCGGGCTTCCCTCGACGTGGACGGTGCAGGCACCGCACAAGCCGGCTCCGCAGCCAAATTTTGTTCCCGTAAGTTCTAGAGTGTCGCGTAGAACCCAGAGCAAAGGCGTTTCTGGAGAGACGGTGACTTTTCTTTCACTACCGTTGACGCGGAGTGTGATTTCGGCCATGGGGGTCCGTGGGTGAGATTTGGAGATCGGAGAACATGGTACTCAACTGGCAGGAAAAGGCCAACTGCGAAGCTTCTGTTTACTTCAGCTCAGCCAGTTTCTGTGTGGCGATCTGGTTGGCTTCGCCCGTTGGGTTTTCTTTCTTGATGGTTTCGTAGGTACGTTTGGCGTCGAGCGGTTGATTCGAATTCTGATACAGTTCCGCCAATTGCAACTGGGCGGTAACTTTGCTCACCGATGCCGTGGGCTTGTTGCTCAACTCCTGATACAAAGCGACCGCTTCTTTGGTTCGATTCGTCCGTCCATAGAGCGACGCCAAGGCAAACTTCGCCGCCGCAGACAGGTCACGGCTGCCGGAGGAGGCGACATCTTTAAAATCTCGCTCCGCAGTCCCGTCGTCAGAAAGCTCTGAAGCTGTGACTCCAAGAAAATACTTCGCCATGTCGGCAGTCCGAGTGTGCGGGTATTTGTCGACGATTGCCTGGAACTGCTTTTTGGCCGCCTCGGAACGCTCCTTCGCCGATGCAAAGCTCGGGATGTCCGGCTGCGGCGGAGAATTGGCGGGACGCAATGGAGTGTTCAGCGTACGAACGGCTTGTGACAGCTCCAGACTGGCCTTCTCGTCCTGTGCGCTAAGGTAGAACCAACCGCCGGCCACAGCCGCAACCACGACCGCCGCGGCAATGATCGAGATGATCAACGTCGACCGGTGTGCTACCGTCCAGTCGGCCGTCTTCTCCGCTGCCTCTATGGTGACCCGGCTGAAGGCATCCTGCTTGAGTTGATGTCGGGTTTCTGCGCGCACGAATTCCCTCTAGTGGCTGGAATGGCTGGACAAACAAACAGTCTAACAGGGGTAAAACGGGCAGTCAAAACTGGGCGCACGATTTCGGCAAGTCACATTCTCCAACAGCAGAAGATCAGTAGTAGGTAGAAGTTCTTTTGTTGCTAAAACACAAACACCGCCGAAAAGCTCGGCGGCGTCTTCCAGCGAAAACTCGGCCTAGCGCGGAGCCTCCTCCAGCAAACCCTGCTCCAACTTCTCCTGGCACTCGATGCAATGGCGGGTCCATGGTACCGCTTCCAGGCGTTTGGCATTGATTTCCTTGCCGCAGTGAATGCATTCGCCGAAGCTGCCTTCGCGGATCCGTGCCAGCGCCTTCTCCACCATCTGCAGGAGTTGCCGTTCGTTATTGCTCTGGCTGAATAGAAATTCCTTGTTATAAGAACTCGCCGCGCGGTCGGCAATATCCTGCGCCGTATCCTCGTCGGCGGAGCGACCGTCGGCCTGCGTACGGTTCACCGTCCGGCGCAATTCCTGCTGCCGTGTCTCTAGTCGTTTTTTAAAAGTGTCCAGCTTCTTCTTGTCCATAGGTCACTTCAACCGCCCTAACAAAAGTCTTGGGACGCCCAAAGGAGGCGTCCCTATGTGTAAGGCCAAACGATGATGATAAGCGCCAAAATTAAGATGCGTCAACCGCCCTGGAGGCTGTTGCCAATCCTCCAACCCGCCCGAAATAGTATCGCCACTTTGGAAGCTGCGATGTGACGCACATCACACGCCGCAATGCTAGCGCGGCAGCGAATCTTTCATACTCGCCAGAGCGTATCCCATGACCGCCATCGCTGCCGCATTTTCGCGTAGTTCGTTCGGGACAATCTTATCTAGGGTGTCGGCGGCCGTATGGTGATAGTGAAAATAAGTGCGCCCGTCCTGCCTGATGCCAACCCCGGGCACACCACCTTCACACATGCTCGCGATGTCCGCTCCAGGTGGATAAGCACTCGCTTCCAGCGCGGTCGTTCCGATGCTCTGCAGTACCTCCGCCGCGGGGCGCAACAATTCAGCAGCCCGCCCGCTCATCTTGATTTCAAAGCCTAGTGGATGCGCGGCCCCGGCATCACTTTCGATCGCTGCAACATGTCGGGGAAACTCCGAGGAATGATCTTTCGTGTAAGTCTGGCTGCCCGCGCCGCCGCTTTCCTCGTCCATCCAGGCAATCATTCGAAGGGTGCGCTTTGGGCGCAGGTGCAGCTTCTGAAGAATTTCCGCCGCCTCCATCGCAACGGCGACTCCTGCCGCATCATCGATGGCACCTGTCCCTAAGTCCCAGGAATCCAAATGTCCAGAAACTACGACCATTTGATCCGGATGCTCGCTGCCTTTGAGATCGGCAATCACGTTATAGCTGGTTTCGTCGGGCAGTTTCTGCGGAGTTAGCGTCAGGTGCATTCGTACCCGGCCTTGTGCCGCCAGATGCGCGATCAGCTCGGCGTCTTCTGCCGTGACCGCTCCCGCAGCAATTCCTGCCGAGGTACTCCACCCAGTGTGCGGTAACCGGAAGTCCGCATCGCCTACCGAGCGTACCAGCGCCGCGGCCGCGCCTAAATCTGCTGCCGCTTTTGGGCCTGCACCGCGATAGCGCACCGCCTCGCCATAGGCAATGAACGCCATCCCCGCGGCACTCTTCTGTTTGTCGAACACTTCGTTGAACAGCACGATCTTTCCGGAAATCTGGTTCCGGCCGAGCGCCTTCAATTCATCGAAATTGTTGACCACGACCACCTCGGCATCGATCCCATCCACCGGGGTCGCCGCACTTCCCCCCAACGCAGTTAACACGATCTTTTGCTTCGTCCCTTCCGCCTGACCCGGATACTCAACCAGTTCGGCGCTCTCGGCGCCACGAATCCAATGCGGAACCTTCACTTCTTCCAGCTGCACATCGAGCCCGAGCTGTCGCAGTTCGCCGGCAACGTAGTCCACCGCCGCCTTGGCTTGCGGCGATCCGCTGAGGCGTGGACCGATGTTCTCGGTCAGGTGCGCGACCTGCCGGTAGGCGTAATCATCGGCAAGCGCAGCTGCCTTGATCGCAGCCAATTCATCGAGCAACTGAGGGGGGAAGTTCTCCTGCTGCTCCGCGGACATATGCGGCACCGAGTCCCACGAATTCTGCGGAGGCTTGGGTTGCTGGTTCTGGGCGTGAGAATTGGTCAGAAAAAGAAGGATCCAAAATGCTAGTGAGATCCACTTGCTCCCGGAATGAGGTTTGGTCATGGTCGTGGGTCAGTTTATCCGACAAGAGCTTATCCGGGATACTTGTCGTCATTTTGGAGAGGTCTATGATTGCCGCGAAGGATGGGATTAGAATTCTCATCCCGCTCCAATCCGATCAAACAAAAGTGGCCCCATCACTGGGGCCACGATGCAAAGAGGCAAAAGGTGGGTCAGTCAGGAAAGGCGATGCAAGGTACCATCCCACACAGTGGAACGGTAGTTCAGGAAGTCAAACGGAGAATCGAAGAGAGTGGTCATGCTAAAGTCGCGGCCTCTTTATTGAGTTGGATTAAAGCACTTCCCGCTCCAAAGCCCCGCGCGTCAGTGATTACGCGCACACAAGTCCGCAAGCAGCTGGAAATCAAGGGTTTACATGAAGGATTTTGCGGTTTCGAAAAGAGGTCCTGCGGACGGAAACTGATCCTTGAAGTGCAGAACAATGCACATTCATTGCAGTCTGCTACCTGCACTCAAAATGCAAGCCCAGCACGGCTTTTGATCCGTTCCGGGCTGATGCAAAAACAGCAACTTTCTAGCTGTTGCCTGCCACCGTGCGTAGTTTTCCTGGAAGGAAATGATAGGGCGGCCAAGGTCCACTGATCGCGACTTCACAATTCTTCAGTTGTTTCGCCGCAGTGTTATAGCGGTTCTGATACTTTTCGACGCTCTTGGAATCGATCAGATGGGCGATATCAATTAGCATCCCCTCCGGAGCTACTTTCTTGCAGCTCACTTCTTCTTCGAGCGGATTGAAGAGCTTATGCACCTGAACTGACAGGGCCCTGGCCTTAGTCTGTCGCTCGCGCTCCCGGGAAGCCTTGACCCGCAGCTTCGAGAGGTAGTCGCCGCCGACGGTATCCGGTAGTTCGACGTCAATCATCGCCTCGCGCAGTGAACCATCCCGGACGACTAGCTTAATGTGCATCTCGGACTTGCCCCGCAGCTTGGCGACGCTGAGGCCAAAGGCGCGCCGGTTCACCCGCACAGCCTGACGGAGGGCGTCGTCGCTGTCAAAAATGGTTCCAAACTTAAACGGCAGTACGGTGGAGTTTCGGAAGCAGTTACTGACTACCCGGGCATGCTCAATCGCGGCTTTTTGGTCTAGTTCACCGGCTGTGTGGTCGTATTCGCTGACAATTACGGCGAACTCGCCACTTGGGTAGCTGAGAACCGCTGCGCCGTTAACTCCTTGGACGCCCTCTAACAGGAAAGGGCGGCGAGTGCGGGTTCCATTTGGGAGGGTTTGATGCTCGGTAAGACAATACGCGTACCACGCCATATTTGAACTCTCCGAAAACGGGGGGAGGCGGAGCAAGCCGCATCCACGTCGAGTTTGTTTACCAAAGCTTGAACTACGAAGTTTGGAAGTTTGGAAAACGGGCGGTACAGGGTCGATTCGAACCGGGAACGCTTACAGTCACATTCCCTATTTGCATATTACTTTGGGCATCATGAAAAAAGCAACTTTTTCTTTCCGAAGGGCATCGTTTGCTTTCATTTTCCATCACTATCCCTATTTGTTCTCTCCATTTGTTCTCTCCTGCAGGGCGACGAGCACGACCCGCAGCATCTCGTCCCACGGTGCGGGTTTACCCGTCCAAATCTCGAATTGCCGAGCCGCCTGGTGGACAAACATCTCGATTCCCGGGATGACCTGCGCTCCCCGCTCTTTGGCTAGCTTCAGCAAGCGCGTTTCGGCCGGATCATAAACCATATCAAAGACATAGCGGGCATTGATCTCTTTATCCTGCAGCGGGCTCTCGCGAGTATTTCCCATTCCCACGGGCGTCGCGTTGATAATCACATCGAAGGCTAGCTTCTTCAGGTCGGGACGCTTCATGATTCGCGCCCGCGCCTGATGCGCCAGCTTTTTGGCCGGCGCGGCGCTGCGGTTCAGTATGTAAACTTCGGATCCCCGCTCCTTTAGACCAAAGACGGCCGCGCGAGCCGCTCCCCCTGCTCCAATGACGAGAATACGTGCACCTTCCAATGTGTTCAGCCGGCGTTCCAGAGGTCGTACGATCCCGGCAGCATCGGTATTGAAGCCATAGAGCTTCCCATCTTGTGCTCGGACAACCGTATTGCAAGCCCCGATCTTCGTCGTATGGGAGTCGGTATTGTCCAGGTGCGGTAGGATCGCCTCCTTGTACGGCATCGTTACGCTAATACCGTGAATCGGTATCTCCTTCACACAATTCAGCAGATCCTTCAGCGTCTTGGCGTGGAGAGCAAGATAGACCGCATTCACGTTCTCGCGGCGGAACGCCGCATTCATGATGGCTGGAGAAAGCGAATGAGTGATTGGGTCGCCCACAATCCCATAAACCCGAGTTGCCGCATCGACTTGCTCGATCCGATACACTCTTCGCAATTCCTGAGCGGTGACCTGCCCCGGGGCGGTGGCTTCCTCGGCGCTAGCCGAGCCGAACGTGAAGACGCTCCCCGCCCTCACTCCTAAGACACGGCTGATAATCCCTTGCTCTCCCATGCACATGCTCACAAGGGAATGGCGGTCGCCTTCCCGTGCCAGAAACTTAATCATGGCGACATTGTCAGACAGCGTCGTGGCGGTGCTGACTAGCTTGTAGAAGTCGGCCGGGTATGCGAGCATTTTCTCGAGCGTCTCGTCAAGATTCTTTGTCGCCCGGAAGTCATGGAACGAGAGAATGAGCGCGGAGCGAGTCCGCAGTTTTTGCAATTGCTCCGGCTTACAGTTCCGAGCGGTCTGCAACTCAATGTCGACAAGCTGACATCCAGCAGCGGCTG
>Ga0307478_10002308_pt1 | contig 15192 bp, 7 predicted proteins | sample atmos_gasesECM4C_2_FD_203713 | JGI IMG/M metagenome (GOLD analysis project Ga0307478, IMG submission 203713) | Hardwood forest soil microbial communities from Morgan-Monroe State Forest, Indiana, United States - atmos_gasesECM4C_05 | ecosystem: Environmental > Terrestrial > Soil > Temperate...
CTGGTGAACTGTCCGGGATACCTTGCACATTGGATTTCACAAGAGACGACTACTCATGAATCATCGAAGTAACAGGACCGACGGATTTCGCGCTGCTGCAACACTGCTCCTCGCTGGAATGCTGCTCATGTCGAGCGGGTGCATGGTTGGCCCGAAGTATCAACGGCCCACGGCCGCGACGCCATCCAGTTACAAGGAACCCCCGCCACCCGGCTGGAAGGAGGCGCAACCCAATGATGCGGTGCTTCGCGGCAAGTGGTGGGAACTTTACAATGATCCCGAACTCAACGCCCTCGAGGAGCAGATCAGCATCACCAACCAGAACGTGCTGATGGCGGAAGCGCAATACCGCGAGGCGAAAGATGCGGTACGGATCGCCAGAAGCGCCTTGTTTCCCACGGTCACCGCTTCGCCGTCCATCATCAACACGCAGACGCCGTCGCAGGTAACTGGCACCGTTGCATCCGGCGCCAAAGCAGCGCCTCACGGCTTTTATTCCCTGCCCATTGACCTGTCCTACACCGCCGATATTTGGGGAAGCATCCGGCGCACCATTGCCGCGAGCGCGAATGCCGCACAAGTATCGGCGGCCGATTTAGAAAACGCCCGGCTGACGTATCAGGCGGATCTGGCGTCGGACTATTTCCAGCTCCATGGCTTGGATGGTGACGCAGAACTGCTCACGCGAGCCGTGAAGTCTTATGACGAATTTCTGGTGCTGACAAAGAACCGGTACGCGGGGGGCATCGCCTCAATGGGTGACGTGGCGCAGGCGCAAACTCAGCTCGAGACCACGCGCGCGCAATTAGTCGACGTCGGCGTGCAGCGGGCGCAGTTCGAGCATGCGGTTGCGATCCTGACCGGCAAGCCACCGTCGGGTTTTTCCATCTCTCCAGTTACGTTGAAAACGCCGCCGCCGCCGATTCCTGTCGGCGTTCCAACCGCCCTGCTGGAACGGAGACCGGATATCGCCGCCACGGAACGGCAGGTGGCCGCCGCCAACGAGCAGATCGGAATTGCGAAGGCCGCTTTTTATCCAACGCTCACCCTGAGCGCATCGGCCGGGTTCGAAAGCGCGGATTTCCTGAAGTGGTTTACATGGCCAAGCCGCTTCTGGTCCGTGGGCCCGCAATTGGCGGAGACGCTGTTCGATGCGGGCAAGCGTCACGCGCAGGTGTCCCAGGCCGAAGCTGCTTATGATGTGACGGTCGCCAATTACCGCCAGACTGTACTGACCGCCTTTCAGCAGGTGGAAGACAATCTCGCGGCGCTGCGAATCCTGGCCGACGAAGCAGACGTCACGGACCGGGCGGTGAAGGCCGCCGAGGAGTCGTTGACTATATCCACCGATCAATACAAGGGCGGAATCGTGGCCTATTTGCAGGTAATCACGGCGCAGACCGCGGCGCTCACTGAGGAAAGGGCCGCCATCGATCTTCTCACGCGCCGCATGACGGCGAGCGTGCTCCTGGTCGAAGCTCTGGGCGGCGGCTGGGACGCTTCCAAGCTGCCGACGGTGTCCGATGTTATAGCGGCAAACAAGTGAAGGCTACGAATCGAGGTGGAGAATGCCGCGGCGGATGGCGATGGTCACGGCTTGGGTGCGATCGGCGGCTTTGAGTTTGCCGAGGATAGTCTGGATTTGATTCTTCACGGTGCCGCTGGCCGTACCCAGCCGGTCTGCGATTTCCTTGTTGCCCAGACCTTCGGCGACCCACGCCAATACCTCGGTTTCGCGGGGAGTCAGGGCGAGCTGCGGGAAGTATTCACTCAGCCGCTCGGAAACCTCGGGCGGGATGAGTCGTTTGCCCGCATGGACCCGGCGGATGGCCCGCAGGACTTCGGTATGCACCATCTCCTTCAATAGATAACCGCGCACGCCGGCTTCGAGCGCGCGGTAGATCTCCTGATCTCCGTCATAACTGGTGAGGGCAATGATGCGGGCTTCGGGGCATTCCTGGAGGATGATCTTAGTAGCGGAGACGCCGTCCAACTCCGGCATGCGGAGATCGAGGAGAGTGACATCGGGCCGATGCGCGCGGAACTGTTCGACGGCTTCACGGCCATTGGAAGCTTCGGCAACCAGGCGCGTATCAGCTTCGTTGGCCAGAATCGAGGCGATTCCCTTGCGCACGAGCGGGTGGTCGTCGGCGCAAAGGACGCGAATGATTGATGCTGACTGCTCTTCCGCCATCTACGAATCCGTCTCGCCAGCCATCTTGCCGGCCGGCAGCACCACGCGCACCGTGGTTCCCTCGCCCGGTGCGCTATCAAACTGGAGTTGCGCGCCGATTTGCGTAGCCCGTTCTCTCATTCCTGTAAGCCCGTAGTGGCCGGGCGCGATGCGAACGCCGCCGCCTGAGGGCAATCCCGCGCCGTCGTCCCTCACTGATAGACGCACGGCACCGGATTCCGATTGCAAGGCAACTTCGATGGTACGGGCCCCGGAGTGCTTTACGGAGTTAGTGACGGCCTCCTGCGCGATACGCAACAGGTTGTATTCGGCTTCCGCGCCCAGGTCCGGTGGCCCCTCATCCAGGTTCAGCCTCAGACGAACATCGCCGGTTTCCGTGATCTGTCGTGCTGCTTGGGCGATGGCGGATGAAAGCCCAGACCTCGGTCCGGTGGAATTGCGCAGACCGGCCACCGACCGGCGCGCTTCGCGTAACGAATTCCCAGCGTCCCGGATGATTTCCTCCAAAACCTTCCGCTCGTCGGAGCCGGGCCAACGCGCGGCCAGAGCCTGCATCTGCATGGTGACGCCGGAGAAGCCCTGGATCAGGGTATCGTGAAGCTCTCGCGCGATGCGATTTCTCTCCGCCAGAATGATCCGGAAATGCTCTTTGAGGGCTTGGATCCGGACCTGATAGACCAGCCACGCGGCGAGCGCAGCCGCCAGCGCCACGAGGGGCCAAAACCAAGCCCTCTGGTAGTAATGCGGCGCGAGCGTGAAAGCTACCGTGCCGCCTGTAGTGTTGCACGTTCCGTCTATATTGCACGCCGTTACGCGAAACCGGTATTTGCCGGGCGGCAGATTGGCGTAATAAGCTTCCCGACGGGTACCCGCGTCGATCCAGCTCTTATCGAACCCCACCAGCATGTGGCGAAAGGTAATGCGGCCCGGCAGCCGGTAACTCAACCCGGTGTAGCGAAATTCGATATTCTTTTGACCTGGAGGGAGCTGATCGATCTCTGCAGGAGGCTCGCTCTGGCCGTTTACGGTGACCTCTTCGATTACGACTTCGGGGGGCTGCAACTTGCGCAGCAGGCTCTTGGGATCAATGACCAGCAGGCCGCGGATGGTCGAGAACCACAAGCTGCCGTTCTGCATTCTCCACGCGGCTGGTTGCACGCCTGCCTCGCATTCAATCGTCCGCAAGACGTCGGTTGGGCTGTACGGATTGCTCTGGAAGTTAGAGATTTTGCCGGCGGCAAAGCGCAGCAGATCTGTGCGATTGACTCCGAAGATACCTTTGCTGCACGCCATCCATAGGCGGTCTTGCTCGTCGCGGGCGATGCCGTAGACTTCATCGTCGAACAAGCCGTCTTTGAGGCCGTAGCGGAACACCTTCCCGTCTTTCCAGAGCAGCAACCCGCTTCCGATGGTTCCCATCCACAAAGAACCGTCGGGGTCCTGGTAAAGGGCATCCACATCGCGCACCGGGGTTCCATCGGGGGCAAACTCGACGAGACGGTGGTTCTGCAAAATGCGTAGGCCGCCATCGGTTGCGACGAAAAGATGTCGTGCGCCGTCTTCGCCAAGGGCGAGAATGGAGAGTCCCATTGCTTCTAGCCCGCTAGCGGGTGCGATCAACCGGCCGTTTTGCAGCGTGACGAGACCAGCCGAAGTCCCTATCCAAAGCCGGTTCGCCTGATCTCTGAAAAGGCATTGCACGCGTCCGGCGGGCAGGCCACGCGCTGGCGTAAAAGTTTCGGCGACGTGGCCGTCACGAAGCCTGCTCAGGCCGCCTGCGGTTCCCACCCACAAGTCACCGGCGGCGTCCTCAGTGAGCGCGTAGATGGAGTTGGAGACCAGGCCGTCCTTGGTGGTGAGGACCGTGAATCGTCGGCCGTCAAACCGCCCCAGTCCGGCATCGAGAGTACCAACCCAAACGGTTCCCTGACGGTCCTGAAAAACGGGACCGGTTTCGTTGCTGGGCAGCCCTTCGCTCGCCGTGAAGGGAATGGCACGGCCGTCCATGAATTGGTTGAGGCCATGTTTGGTGCCCACCCAAAGGTCGCCTTCCTGGTCTTCATACACTGCAAATACGGTGCTTTGGGACAGCCCCTGATTTGAGCGGAAGCTTTCGATCTCTCCCCGGCGCATGCGGCTAAAACCGTTCTGGGTGCCAATCCAAAGGCTTCCATCCTGGCTTTGGGCGAGCGAAAAGACTCCGTTGTCCGCCAAACCACTCTTGAGCGTAAAGAGGCGCTCTTGGCCAGCCTGGATGCGGATGAGGCCATGCGTCGTGCCTACCCAGATAGTGCCGTCGTCGGAGCTGAGCAAGGCGCGCACACTGCCGTATTCCGGCAACGATTTCAGCGGATGGTTCCGCAGTTGCTTTCCGTCCCAGATGCCCAGGCGCGATCGCTCATCCGCGACCCACAGTGTTCCGTCACGGCTCTGGGCGGCGGCCAGAATGGTATCGGTGGGAAGGCCTTGAGCCGGTCCATAAGCAACTATTTTGTCGCCGGCGATTCGGGCCAAACCTCGGGAGGTGCAGACCCAGAGGTCGCCGTTCCGGCCGGGTACCAGGCAGTGCACGCTATCCGAGGGCAATCCGTCCTCCGGAGTAAAGCGCTTGATGACCCCATCATGCAGCCGGAACAGACCTGCATCGTTGGTGCCAATCCAGAGATTCTGTTGCTGATCCTCGAACAGATTTCCGACCCAGGCGTTCTTGAGTGCGGGAACGTTTGGATTCTCGAATGAAGTGAAGCGGACACCATCGAAGCGAACCAACCCCGTCTGCGTGCCTAGCCACAGATAGCCCTCATGCGTTTGCCAGATCGAGTAGATGGCGGCTTGCGGCAGACCTTGCGTTACCTGCCAGATTCGGTGGATGTACTGCGTGAGGGCGAGAGAAGGATCGAGGCTATAGAGCGGCGCCACCATAGCCAGGGCGCCACCCAGCGAAACCAGCCACCGGAAGATCCGGCCTTGCACGGTGCTCACTAGATTCATTTTACGTCTCTTAGCCAATTAAAGGGACAAGCCGGCGCATGGTACGCTGCATGTGTGAATTTTCGAAAGCACTGGGTTCTTGTTCTGTTAGTGAGTTCCACTGCGGCAGCGGCGCCGCCGCCTCCAGGCACCGTCGATGGCAAGAATTTTCGCATTGAGTTCGACGCCTCGATGCACAGCCGCGCAATCGCCAAATTCGACGGGAAGGAAATACCGATTGGCGGCTTCGCGCCCTCGGAGTTCCTCACGGTCGACGGCAAACAGGTGCAGGATTTTGCTTTAAGCAAGCAGCTTTTTGAGGCGATGGGCGCTACCCAGCGGTATGTTTTCACGGGAACTCAATCGTCGCTGGAGAAAACAATCAGAGTGACCGTGAATGAAAACGAAGATCCGCGCGCGGCGGTCTTTGAAGTGGAATATACCAATACGGGCACCCACGATTTGCGCGTCAATTCCTGGACCAACAACGCCTATACCATTACGGGCCGCGCGTTCTGGTCATACCAGAGCGGTTCGTATGAAAAACGGCCGGACTGGGTGGTGCCGCTGAAGCCCGGCTTCCGGCAAGAGAATTTCATGGGGATGAACGCCAGCGACTATGGCGGCGGCACGCCGGTGTCAGACGTATGGCGGCGCGACGTGGGCATCGGCGTGGGCCATCTGGAAATGGCGCCCAAGCTGGTATCGCTGCCGGTAGCTATGCCGGATGCGGAACACGCCACGGTGGCCGTGACCTACAAGAAAGACCAGGTGCTCAAGCCTGGCGAGACGCTGAAGACGTTCCGAACCTTCGTTACCGTACATCAGGGGGATTACTTCCAGACGCTGGTGGGCTACCGCCGCGCGATGATGCGGAACGGCGTGAAGTTTAACAAGTCGCCGGAGAGCGCTTTTGGGCCGATCTGGTGCGCCTGGGGATTCGAGCGGCACTTTAAGCCGAGCCAGATTTTGAATGCGCTGCCGACGGTAAAGAAGCTGGGGTTCACATGGGTTGGAGTGGACTATGGTTGGGAAACGGCTGACGGAGATTGGACACTGGCACCCGACAAGTTTCCGCACGGTGACGCCGATATGAAGGCGCTGGTGGACAAGATACATGCCGCGGGCTTTTTGGCGCAACTCTGGTGGTTGCCGCTGGGAACGCGGCCGGAAGCGGAACTGGCGCGGAAGCACCCGGAAATGCTTCTGCTCAACGCGGACGGCTCCAAGGAAAAAATCTCGTTCTTCAATGACTGGTACCTATGCCCGGCCGACGCGGACGTGATCGCGTACCATCGCAAACTGGTCGAGAAGATTATCGGCGAGTGGGGTTTCGACGGGTTGAAGCTCGACGGTATGCATATGAACGGCGCGCCGCCCTGCTATAACCCGGCGCACAGACATGCACGGCCGGAAGATTCCGTGGAGGCAATGCCGCATTTTTTCCAGATGATCTATGACACCGCGCGCATCATCAAGCCGGATGTGCTGGTGGAGTGGTGCCCTTGCGGCACTGCCGCCAATTTCTTCACCCTGCCCTACATCAACATGAGTGTGGCTTCGGACCCGGAAAGCTCGTTCCAGGTGCGGTCCAAAGGCAAAACGCTCAAAGCGCTGCATGGAGACGGGACAGCGTACTTTGGCGATCACGTGGAATTGAGCACGGGGCACGATGATTTTGCTTCCACGATTGGCGTGGGAGGCGTTGTGGGATCGGAGTTCACATGGCCACCCAACTCAGCCGGGCGTAATCGCGATGATGTGACGCCCGCCAAGGAGCTGGTGTGGGCGAAGTGGGTGGGGATTTACAAAGACAAGATGCTCTCGCGAGGCGAGTATCTCGGCGGGCTCTACGACATCGGTTTCGATCTTCCGGAAGCACACGCCATCCGCAAGGGGGCCGAAATGTACTACGCCTTCTACGCCCCGGAGTGGAACGGAAAACTCGAGTTGCGCGGTCTGGATGATCGCAGCTATCGCATCACTGACTACGAAAACGGTAAGGATTTGGGAAGGGTACGGGGCCCGAACGCGCCACTGGACGTGTCGTTCCGAAAGCATTTGCTGCTCGAAGCGAAGGCAGAGTAGACCGCGCCAGCAGGCTGTCACAACTTCGTGCCATTGTGCGCTCGATCACTGAACGGTCCTGATGAGGCCTATGCGGCCGGGATACTCTGTAGGCATGCAGACTAATCCCGCCGCCGGACATCCGGCATCGCCGGCCGATCTTGTCAACGTTCCGCGTCTGGTGACTGCCTATTATGTGCAGCGCCCCGATCCAGGCGTCCCGGAGCAGCGAGTTTCTTTCGGCACATCGGGCCATCGGGGATCCTCTCTGGACAACGCCTTCAATGAATGGCACATTCTGGCGATTACGCAGGCCATCTGTCTGTACCGCAAGCAAGAGGGAATCGATGGCCCGTTATTCCTCGGAGCCGACACTCACGCTCTGGCGGAGCCGGCTTTTGCCAGCGCACTCGAGGTCCTAGCGGCCAACGACATTCCCGTCATGATCTCGAAGGGCCAGGAATACACTCCGACGCCCGCGGTTTCGCTCGCGATCCTGAACTACAACCGGGGACGAAAGAGCGGACTTGCCGACGGAATCGTCATCACTCCGTCGCACAATCCGCCGCCCGATGGCGGCTTTAAGTACAACCCGCCGAACGGCGGCCCAGCGAGTGGCCAGATCACGTCGTTCGTACAGTCGAAGGCGAACGAGTTTCTGGAGGCCGGCCTCAGCGGCGTGAAACGCGTCTTATTCGAGAAGGCCCTTCGCGCTTCCGGGACGCACACACATGATTTCGTAGCGGAATATGTGCAGGATCTTGGGAACGTGATCGACATGGGCATAATCCGCGGCGCTGGCCTCAAACTCGGCGTGGACCCGCTCGGGGGCGCCGGAGTGCACTACTGGGACCCTATCGCCGAGCGCTACGGGTTGAACCTCACCGTGGTGAACGATGCGGTCGATCCGACCTTCCGTTTCATGACGTTGGATTGGGATGGCAAAATCCGGATGGACCCCTCGTCTCCCTACGCCATGCGGAGGCTCATTGACCTCAGAGACAAGTTCGATATCGCCATGGCTTGTGATACCGATCACGATCGTCACGGAATCGTAACCAAAAGCGTGGGCCTTCTTCCACCGAATCATTATCTTTCGGTCTGCATCCATTACTTATTCAGCAACCGGCCGAAGTGGCGGAAGGATTCGGCGGTGGGAAAGACCGTGGTGAGCAGTAGCATGATCGACCGCGTCGCGCAAAAACTGGGCCGCCGTCTGCACGAGGTGCCGGTTGGTTTCAAGTGGTTTGTGGATGGCCTGCTGGACGGCTCTCTGGGCTTCGCGGGAGAAGAAAGCGCCGGCGCCTCCTTCCTGCGATTGGATGGGACAGTGTGGACCACCGACAAAGACGGCTTGATCGCGGCGCTGCTGGCGGCGGAAATCACCTCAAGAGTGCAACGTGATCCGGGTGAGATTTACCGGGCACTAACCGAGGAATTTGGGGCGCCAGTTTATGAGCGCATCGATGCACCTGCCACTGCGCAGCAGAAAGCTGCCTTACAAGACCTGTCCCCCGAGCACATCCGCGCGTCGTCTCTCGGCGGCGAGAAAATCCAACAAATTCTGACCAAGGCTCCGGGAGACGGCAATGCCATCGGCGGCGTCAAGGTGATCACGGAGGGAGGCTGGTTTGCTGCGCGGCCTTCCGGGACCGAAGAGATCTACAAGATATATGCCGAAAGCTTCCGCGGGCGCGAGCATCTGGAGCGCATCGAAGCGGAAGCGCAAGCCATCGTCAGCGAAGCCTTCACTGCCGCCTCCACCGTTGCCTGAGGAGCGATCATGAGCGATTCGAATAGCACAAACCTTCCTTCTGGAGCGCCTGCCGCTGAGGCGCTTGCGGAGCTGGCTCTCAACCTGCGTTGGACCTGGAATCGTTCCTCGAACGAGCTGTGGGGGCAGCTTGATCCCGAGTTGTGGGAACTCACCGAGAATCCATGGGCCGTGTTGCAGACTGTTTCGCGGGAGAAACTTCAAACGGCGTGCGCCGACCCGGCTTTCCGCCGCAGAGTGGACGAACTGCTGCGGGAGCAGCGCGAAGAAAAGCAGTCGCCAGCCTGGTTTCAAAAGTCGCATCCGGATGCCAAGCTGACGCTGGTGGCGTACTTCAGCATGGAATATATGTTGAGCGAGGGTCTGCCCATCTATTCGGGAGGTCTCGGCAATGTAGCCGGAGATCAGCTCAAGGCAGCCAGCGATCTGGGAGTGCCGGTTGCAGCCGTGGGCCTGCTTTATCAGCGAGGTTATTTTCGACAGGAGATTGATTCATGGGGTGCGCAACAGGCGCTCTACCCTTATAACGATCCCGGTCAATTGCCCATCACACCACTGCGCGAGTCGAATGGCGAATGGGTGCGGCTACCCATCGCGCTACCTGGACTGAAGCTATGGATCCGTGCCTGGCAGGTTCAGGTAGGCCGGGCGAGGCTATACCTGCTCGATTCCAACGACCCTGCGAATCCGCCGGCGTATCGAGGCATTACGAGTGAACTCTACGGCGGCGGGCCGGAGTTGCGGCTGAAGCAGGAGATCATTCTCGGCCTCGCCGGTTGGCGCCTGCTGCGCTGGCTGGGTCTGCGCCCCGAAGTGTGCCATCTGAACGAGGGCCATGCCGCTTTTGCCGTGCTGGAGCGGGCGCGGTCCTACATGAAGGACCATAAGCAACAGTTCCACGTAGCCATGGCGGTTACGCGCGCCGGCAATCTGTTCACCACGCACACTCCAGTCGAGGCCGGCTTCGATCGTTTCTCCCCGGCTCTGATGGAACAGTATCTCAAGCAATATGCCGAACAACTACTCGGCATATCACTCCATGATCTGCTGGCGTTCGGCCGGCGAAACCCCGGCGATGATTCGGAACCTTTCAACATGGCCTATCTCGCCACGCGTGGAAGCGGCGCCGTGAATGGTGTCAGCCGATTGCATGGACAGGTTAGCCGCGGAATCTTTCAGGTGCTTTTTCCACGATGGCCGCAACGCGAAGTGCCTGTGAGCCACGTAACCAACGGCGTGCATTTCCCTACCTGGGAATCGCCGGACGCCGACCGGCTTTGGGCGGGAGTATGCGGCGCCGAACGGTGGGTGGGAACGATGGAATGCATTGAGACGGACTTCCGCAAGCTCACCGACGCGCAGTTGTGGCAGCTTCGCACCACCACGACAAAGGCTCTTATCGAGTACACGCGTACGCGCCTGGTTCGCCAATGCGGAACGCGGGGTGCGTCTGAAGAGGAAATTGCGCAAGCTGCACGCATTTTCGATGTCGACATCCTCACCCTGGGTTTCGCCCGTCGCTTCGCAACCTACAAGCGGCCTAACCTGCTGTTGCACGACCCCGAGAGACTGATCCGCATTCTGAACAATCCGCAGCGTCCGGTTCAGTTGATTTTGGCCGGAAAGGCACACCCGCAGGACGCTGACGGCCAAGCCATGATCAAACAGTGGAACGACTTCATTCGCCGTCCCGAAGTGCGCTCCCGTGTTGTGTTTCTGAGCGATTACGATATGCTGCTGACGCAGCAACTGGTGCAGGGCGTGGATGTGTGGATTAATACGCCCCGCCGCCCATGGGAAGCAAGCGGCACGAGCGGCATGAAGGTGCTGGTGAACGGCGGTCTGAATCTATCGGAGCTCGATGGCTGGTGGGTGGAAGCGTATTCCGCGGATCTGGGCTGGGCGCTGGGTGACGGGAAAGAGCACGGGGACGACCCTGCTTGGGACCGGGCGGAAGCCGAAGCTCTGTACACCTTGATCGAGCGCGACGTGGTTCCCGAGTTCTACAAGCGCGATGAAAACGGCGTAGCCCGTGGATGGGTGGCGAGGATGCGCGAGAGCATGGCGCGCCTTACACCGGCATTCTCAGCCAACCGCACGGTTCGCGAATACACCGAGTGGCATTACGTGCCGGCGGCGGCAGCTTACTGCCGGCGCAGTTCCCAGGATGGTAAGTTCGGCTCTGATTTGCTCGAGTGGCAACGCTCGCTAGCCGCTCACTGGGCCAACATCCGTTTCGGCGCAGTGAAGGTGGAGACGCGCGACCAGAACCACGCTTTCGAGGTTCAGGTCTATCTGAACGAACTGGATCCCGAAGCTGTGCGCGTGGAACTCTACGCCGATTCGCGGGATTCTGGAGAACCGGTGCGTCAAGCCATGACACGTACCCAACCGTTGGTTGGCTCTGCCGGCGGTTACCTGTATACGGCGGCCGTACCGGCGACTCGCCCGGCCGGCGACTACACAACGCGCGTCGTCCCGTTCAAAAATGGAGCGCTCGTGCCGCTCGAAGCTTCGCAGATCCTGTGGCAGCGTTAAGAGACGCTGCCTAGAATTTCTCGTACTGGGAGCTCCAGCGCACGCCTGCGCCGATCGTCGGCTTATAAAACTCGCGCTGGTTATCCCAAATCGGGCTGCCAAAATAGAACCCGAAAACTTCGTTGGTCAGGTTCAGTCCGTAAACCACCGCGGTGAAGCCTTTCGCGAGCCGGCAGCTCCCCTGAGCATCCACCTGCATGTGCGTGTAGAACCAGTGATCCCCGTTGGGGCCCGTGATCCCCATGGGCGCGCCGTCCTGGTAGTTGTAGGCGTCAATGAATGCCTGGTTGTAGGAAATGCCGAGCCGCATAGAGATACGACCGTAATCGAAGGTAGGGCTGAAGTTCCAAGTGTTCGGCGCCTGGCGTATCAGCCGCGGATGATCCGAACGGCCGGGTACTCCGTTAGCTTGCGATGCGGTATAGCTGTAATTTGCTGAGATGCCGATGCCGGTTAGTAGGCCGGGTAGGAATCCGAGGTGCTGTTGGTAGGCCGTCTCGAATCCGTACAGCCACGCACTGGTGCCGTTCTGCGGCTGAGTTTGCCGGTATCCCACATAGGGCCCCGAAGTCACAAGTGATTCAATCGGATAGATTGGATCGCCGATGTCCTTATAGAAAAAGCCTCCCTGGATCAGTCCTATCGGCTTCAGATATTGCTCGAATAGCAGGTCGTAGTTGTTGGCGTGCGTCGCTTTTAAGGCTGGATTACCGAGACTGAGCAGCTTATTCTGATCGTCAATAGTCAGGGAAGGTGCGAGATCGCCGAAGTTGGGCCGCGCGACGCCGCGTCCATATGCCACACGAACGTCGGAATCGGACGTGAGCCGATAGCGGAGCTCCGCGCTGGGCAGCGGATCGACCCTTGTGGAGTTAACGTGTAGTGGAGACACTCCGGAATACCCGAGTGGGTTGTTATTATCAAGCACTACCTGGTAACCCGCCGCGTATTCCGTAGTGGTTTCGAACCGGATGCCGGTATTCAGACGCCATCGGCCGAAATTGATCGTGTTCATTATGTATCCGGCGCCCACTCGCTCAATCAGGTCGTTGTTGCTCTCCAGTTGGTTCAACGGTTGAGTATCCACAGAAAATGCATTCGGATTGGCCGTGACGGCAGCAAGTATCTGGCTGTAATTGATCAGCGGGGGCGCTGTGTAGTTGCCTGCGTAATAGTTGCTGTTCTGTAACGTTACGGGAAAGCTGCTCAAGGCAAACTGCGTGGGATTGACTGTACTATATACCGGGTCCTTAAATTCATTAAACTTGTGAGCGTTCCGTATCTTTCCACCAATCTCGAACGTTCCATAGGACCCGCCTAGATGGTACGACTTTGCGAACGACACTGCTCCGTTGAGATTGACTTGCGGGCTATAGGTCCTACCAATGTCAAGGTTCTGAAGAAAATACCCGGTCGTGTCGTAAATGTTGACCCCGTTCTGCACGACAAACTTAGGGATGAGAGGGTTACTGACGTTGACGCCGAACTGTACGTTGTTGAGGGGAGAGTTAGGATCGACCGCCGCGAAGTTGGCCGTCGAGTAGCCATGATCCTCCGAAGAAGACCGCGACGCCGAGAATTCCCAGATCAACCAGGACGACGCGCCAAAATCACGGCGTCCGCCAGTCGCCAGGCTTCCGATTACCTCTACCGGGCGGCGGATTTCCGCATCGAAGGTCACGTTGCCGTCAGTGCCGCCCTGATATGGAGACGTCGTGAAGGAATTGATGTTCGGGGTGATCTCTGACCGGTCGCCGAAGTTATTGAAATGGGAATACAACCCACGCACCCAGATGTTGAAGCGATCACTAAATTTGTAATCCACACTCCCGGTATAACCATAGCGGCCCCGATAGTAGCGATATTCACGGATGCCCATGTTGTTATAGGTTCCGTAGTACGGAGCGTTCGCACTGGGCGAACCACAGTTGCCCGGACTACATTGTAGGGCGATCGGACTTGGCTCCACGTCATCGATACCGCGTCCGTTCCAATCGTATGCAAAGCCGAAGAGCGTGCCGAGTTTCTTCTCCTTGCCCCAGCGTTTGCCTATGGTGGCCCCGGTCTGGTAGGCCTCGCGTCCATTCAAGATCGGCGTACGCCCCCCCAATCCGAACAGCGACAGCGTAGGTTCATCGCCGGCGGTCTTGGTCCTGAGATTTACCGAGCCGCCGATGCCGTCACCATCCATGTTGGCCAGCAGCGTCTTGTTGATTTCCACCGACTCAACCAAATCAGAGGGGATGATGTCCAACTTGATCTGCCGCACACCGCCTTCCGGCGCCGGAACGTTCACACCGTCAATCGTCACGTTGGTGTAACGCGGCTCCGTGCCGCGGATCTGCACGTACTTGCCTTCGCCCTCGTCGCGCTCCAAAGTCACGCTGGGCAGCCGGCCAATGGCATCCGCTACGTTCGCGTTGGGTAAACTCACGATCACGTCGTGGGGCAATACCTGGAGGATATTCTCAGCGGTTCGCTCACGGTTAATCGCTTCGGCCTCGCCGTGTGCCCGCTCTGCGGTTACTGTGATGGAGTCACTCTGCGTCGCGACCTTGAGTTCGGCCGCCACCGGCGTAACTTGCCCGCCCGTGACCGTAATCTTTTGCGTGAATGGATCCAACCCCACATAGGAAATCGTCAGTATGTATTCGCCCGGCGCCAGACCGGTGATTGTGAACTGCCCCATGGTGTCGGTAACCGTAGGCGTCCCGGCCGGTTGCAGGTCCACCGTTGCGCCTTTCAACACGCCATGACCGCTATCCGTTACCGTTCCGTTTATTGTGCCCTTGCGTTCCTGGGCGGTGACCGGAGCCGGCCCTGCCAGGCTGGCCACAAAGGACACAAAAACCACCGAGTTGAGCAACCTGCGCATCAATGAAACCTCCCTCTCAAGTTCGTGAACTGTCACCAAGTGAAATCACGCCGTCTGCGAAGCCCGATTCTGCCGTCCGTGTGCGACATGGCTACGCCACCGTTACGCACACGAGAATCGATGATTTCTACGGCTGCGACTAAGAATGCCAATGTTAGGCGAAGGGATGTTACGGACTAATGAAGATGAGGTTTAAAAGGTATTAAATTGACCGCAGGCTTTTCACCACTTCAGGCTTGATTGCAGCCCGTTGCCGTGGTGCTACATACGCCCCTTGTAGGCTGCGTCCATCGAGATTTTGTTGTCCGAAAGAATACTTCCCGTGGCACGTTCGAGGGCTGCTCGCGCTTTCACATAGGCGCTCTTAGCAGCCACTTCAGTGGAACGCGCTTGAGCCAAAAGACTCTCGTACTGGATGACGAAGAAACTGGTGGAGGCGCCGACTTCGTACTTAGCCTGCTCCGCCTCCAACGATTCCTGTTGGAGCAGGCGCGTCTGCACTGCGGCCTCGTAGGAAGATCGCGCGCGGCGCATGGCGATCAGCGCGTCTTCCACTTCCAGCCGCACCTGATTTTGTAACTGCCGGACGCGCACCTCCGATTGGCGGACTTGCAGTTCGTCGCGCGCCACATCCGCCTCAGCCACTCGGTTGCGTATCGGCAGAGTCACCTGTACTCCGATCCCGTACGTGGGAAACTTCCGGGTGAACAACTGGTTGAGCACATCGCCGTATCCCCCGGCGTAAGGGATGCTGGGAGCTTGTGACAGCGGGTT
>Ga0307478_10002309_pt1 | contig 15187 bp, 13 predicted proteins | sample atmos_gasesECM4C_2_FD_203713 | JGI IMG/M metagenome (GOLD analysis project Ga0307478, IMG submission 203713) | Hardwood forest soil microbial communities from Morgan-Monroe State Forest, Indiana, United States - atmos_gasesECM4C_05 | ecosystem: Environmental > Terrestrial > Soil > Temperate...
CCATCGCCGGCCGCCTGTTCGCAAGACAATGCACGGGTGCGGGCTCTACTTTCTCGTTCGACATCGTCGGTGGCCAGTCTTCGGCGTTCAGATTCTTGAACGCGCTGCAGATCTTCAAGCTCGCGGTCAGCCTGGGTGGCACGGAGTCACTCGCCAGCCTGCCCTCGAGCATGACCCACTCCGGCGTTTCGGCTGAAATCCGCAAAAAAATCGGCGTTCTTGACTCCACCATCCGCTTGTCGGTCGGCATCGAACACCCCTCCGATCTGATCGCGGACATCGCGCAGGCCTTGAACGAGGCATAAATGCAATGCTTCGCGCGTGTCTCCAAACTCCGGTGATCTGACGTCGAATCGTCATTGCGAGCCAACGGGTCGCGCGAATGCGCGCCCGATGACAGGCTCCGCGAAGCAATCCAGAAGCCACTTTGAAAAGGCCTGGATTGATTCGGAGCTCACACTCCTCGCAATGACGGCTAAACGGAATTGAACCTAAAATCATCATGCTCTAGCCGGCAGAGCGCAGCGGCCGCGCGAAACTGAGTTCATGGCCATCGAGGTCGGTGAGATGGAAGTAGCGCTCACCCCATTCGGCATCGCGCGGGACGGTCGAGGGCTGGTACCCTGCGGCAATCGCGCGGTGATAAAGCGCATCGACATCGTCGACATAGAAGATGATACGCCCCCACCAGGACCAATGCTTGTCTTGTGGCTGAGCGATCAGATTGAGATAGCCGTCGCCAGTACGAAAGCTTGTAAAGGAAGCGGACTCGCCACCATAAAGTATATCGAATCCCAATGAGCGGTAGAACTGGACGGCGCTCGCCATGGCGTGGGTGGCGAGTGTGATGGCGCTGATCCCTTCGATCATGATGCCAACCTCCCTATCGATCGGACCGGCCGATCATAGAGCGCGAGTTGAGCCTTTGACGAGAATTAATGGCTAGAGCCTGCGACCGTTCCTCGACGGCTCAGGTGACCGCCTCCGGCACGCAGGCGGGCTGCGGCGCGCGTTGCCAGCGCCAAACATCCCCCTCGATCACAAATCCGTTGTCGCGATAGATATTCCGCACCGGAAGGTTTCGCCCGGTCGGAACGATGGTTGCGGTCAAATGATCGCTGCCTGCGGATTCAAGCACATGCTGGACGAACCGGTGCTCGATGCCGAGCCCGAGCACGCGGCAACTCATGACGAGCCCAATGATGGCGCCGTTCTCGATTACGGCCGCGCCGACCAGACCGTGATCGGCAAAGCGGTCCGAGACATGAAGGGCAAAAATCATCGCATTTGCAGAGGCTGCAAGCTCACGCAATTGCAAGGCCGTGAAAACGCGCCCCGTCGTGTTGAATTGCGTCGTGCGGCGGAACAGTTCATCGATGCGATCGAAATTGGCTTCAGTCGCCGCGCGCTCGATGCGGATTTTGATCTGCAGGGACGCAAGGTAGCTCGCCTCGTCGGCAGCTTCGGCCTGCAATCGCGCCCGCCCGAGCTTGGCCTTCATCAGCTCTGTCCGTCTCGATGATTCGTTGGTGACGCGAGCGACCTGCAGCCGCGGATCGTCCAGCAAAGCGCGCCGCAAGGCCAGAAGATCCTCTCCCCACACCTCGACCTCAGGCAGAAGCTGCCGTACACGCTCGCGCTCGACGGGGTTGTCGTCGACGAACAGGAATGTTTCGGGCGCAAATCCGAGTTCATCGGCGATCGAACGGATGTTGTCGACCTTGTCGTTCCAGTTGATGCGATGGGTCACGAAATCCTCGAGCGTAAGGAGACGCTCGCGCGGATAACTATCCGGATATTTCCAGAGCGCACGCACCACGGCTTCATCGTTTTTGCTGACGCAGGCAAGCACGATGCCGCGCTTCTTCAGACACTTGAGCGCCTCGTGCAGCCCGAAATAGAGTCCAACGTAAGAGAACACACCGCTGATCGATGGTTCCCAGGCAAACGGTGTGCCGGTCTCGGCCAGCACGCCCGGCCACAAGGTGTTGTCGAGATCGACGATCACGCATTTTTTTTGGTTCAGGCCCAGCACCGCGACCAGCGTATCGATATGGGTCCTGGCAACCACGGCTTCGCGACGGTAGGGATTGCCGCCGACGATCTCGACCAGACCAGTCATTTCCGGCATCAGATCGTGGACGGCGGCCTTCTCTCGTTGCGGACGCTGCAGCATCCAGCCGGGCGAGCCCATATGGGTGAAACCCACCTGCCAGTCGTCGAGCAGCGGAATGCTGCCCGCCCCTGCGAGAGCCGCGGCAAGATCGACGACGTAGACGTCCGGAATGAGCTCGGCGAGTTCGGCGAGCGCGACGTTCGCGATCCGGAAACGGTTGCGATGTCCACTGCGCCCGCGCTCGGCGATGCCGAGCGGCTGTACCGTCGGTTCGGGCAGGTTGTCGATTAGGATCGGTGCCGAGGTCTTGTCCCGCAGCCGCAACAAATTGTTTTTTGCCTGCGCGATATAGATTTCGTGCGGCTCTCCGCCGGCCTGCTCAGGCATCGTGATGAAGTGCCGTGCGTGCAACGCGCCGATCAGAACCGCGTCGTGCCGGTGTTCGGCCGCGAAGGCAAAGTCATCGGGCGCGGTTGCCGCGACCCGCAGATCGTAGCCGCGGCGCTCCGCCTCCCGGCGCAGGAAGTCGGCTTCCATATGGATGTCGCAGTCCCCAAGCAGGATGAGGTCGAGCCGTGGCTTTTCGCGACCCATGTCGCCGACCGCCTGCGAGGCCGTCACGGCCCAGTAATCGGCCGTGCCCTCCTTCAATTCGCGGCGATAGCGGTCGAGCAGTTCCTCCGGATCGCGCCCGAATGTCGGGCCGAGTTTTCTTGCAATGTCGGCGAGCTCTTCCCCGGCGCTCTTGTCGGTCAGAAGCTCCCGTTCACGCAGCGCATTGATGGTCCCGGCAATGATCTGATCCTCATAGGGGAGCAGCTTCCTGACCTCGGCGAAGCCTTGCGGAAACTCGCGCCAATCCGAAAAATGCTGCATCAGGCGGCCGAGCTCGTCGTCGACCTTCAACTTGAGCTGGCTGATGGCGTGGACGAGCAGAACGTTGTTCGGCCCCACATCGATCTGATGCACGAAGCTGGATTTGCGCAGGCGCATGTTGTTGCGATGCCCGTTTGCGATGTTTAAGGACTACGCCGGAGCTAATTGCGGCTCGGCTTGCTCGGGGAACAGCAGGTCCTGATCGCCCAGATACTGCCGCTCGCCGTCGTGCAGCTTCGCATTGTTGATCTTGCGCTCCCTTGCATCGTCCTCACCATAGAGAAATGCCAGGAACGCGAAGCGGCGGCCGCGCGTCACGGGGAGAACCTGGTGCAGGGCTCCGCAGGAGAACACGATCGCACCGCCGACCGGCGGCCGGTAAGTCCGCCGACCGAATTCCGGAAAAATGAGGTCGCCGCCCTCGAAATCACTGTTGAGGTTGATCGACAGCGCAAAGCGCCGATGACGCGCGCCCGCGTTGACGTTGTCGCGATGGCGGTGGAAGTGGCCGCCGACATCGGCGTCGTAACAGGCCACGATGTAACGATCCATCCGCGTGGCCTTGAACTGGAAATGGCGTTCGATTTCCGGAACGAGCCGGCGCACGACGTGATCGCGCACCAACGTTCGGACCTCGGGGACGACGACACCGACATCGCTGCGGCGCTTCAAGCTGAAGTCGACCTGCGTCCTGGTCTTGCCGTCGACGTCGATCTGGAATCCCGACTCGGCACTGCCCATGTCCTGATAGTACTGCATCAGAAAGTCGCACAGCTCGAACGAGAACACGCGCGGCACGATCAAGGCGGGAGCGAAAAGCGGAACACCGGCGGAGTCATCGACGTTAGGGAGGCCGCGCAGGACGTTGGCGACGGTTGGCGCGTGTCCTTGCGGAAAATCCCAGCCGATGTCGGCAACCGGGCGCAGCATCGGATCGAGCACGATGGTACGCGGGGCGTTCGCGGCGCCGAACGAGCGGCTGATCGCCCCGTCATAGTCGGCGAGGAAGAACAGGGCGTTGCCGCTGATCGCAGCAAGGCGCGCCACATCGGGTGGTGGCTCGCTCAACACGAAGCAGGCGACGAGGTGGTCCTCGCGGAAAACTTGCGCATTTTCCAATAACTTTGCCAGCTCCTCGCCGGCTCTGGGATTTTTGGGCGAGCCGAGAAAGCTGAGCATCACCCAGCGTCCGGCGCTGACGTGCAGATCGAAGCCGCCGCCGGTCACGAGCGGCGCATTGAACCACGGCACCGGATCGCCCAGCGCGATTGCCCTGTTGTTGGCTGTCTTGTCCATCATCATGTGAGTCTACGCGGTCCTTCTCTAGCGCGTGATCGCGCCGCGCCGAAGGTTCAAATACGCCGGTAAACCATTGGTTAACCAAGGCGCTCTGTCGCGGCTCAAATTTCGTTCATTTTAACGGAATGTTCATGACTTCGCCGGCGAAGCGCGAACGGAGTGGGATTTCGCCACTGGAGACAACGCGCAAGGTAAGCTGACCACACATGGAAGGCCCGTCAGGTAGCACGCGTCCTCGCTCGGTTAGCCTAAAGGCAGTTAGAAAGGCAAACGCCAAGGTAGTCGGCCGACCCGGGCGCCGCCGAATCCGTCGCCTGCGGATAGTTTTGGTATCTGCGGCCGGGCGTGCACTGCGGCGTAACAATCGATACGAGGCTGTGGAACGAATGCGACAGAAAACAGTTGGCTTGCGATCCACGGTTTGAAGTTTGGGACGGCACGGTGTACCTCTAAGAACCGAATCGTCGATGGGCTTTAGCGTCAGGCAAGGGCCATGCGCGCCTTGATCCTCATATTGTCGGTCTTGGGAATCGTCTTCGGCGCGTATTCTGCCGAGGCGGGTCTGATCGGCGACCCGCGCGAGACGCCGGCGTCCCTCGACACGGCAACCCTGACCGACACGACAAACCGACGAACTGAAGATCGGATCGGCCTGAGCAAGACGAACCGTCGCGAAGTGCAACGCCGTCTGACCAGACTCGGGTTCGACACCAAGATCAACGGAAAGTTCGACGACCAGACCCGCGACGCCATCGGGCGCTGGCAGGAGGAACACGCCTATCCCAAGACGGGCTTCCTTAACGACGCGCAGCACGAGGCGCTGTTGAGCGAAAGCGCGACGGAGAGCGACAAATCCGACCATCAAGACCGCCGTCGTGCCGGGCGCCGTGCTCACTATTCGCGCGGTGGCGGCGGTCCAATTGGCGCGATCGGCGGCGCTGTCCACCACGTAGTTGGCGGCGTCGTAGGACTCTTCCGCAGGTGACCCGTCCGGTCGCAAGGTAGTCCGAAAGTCGTCCGCATCGTGTTGGGCGATCCAGGACCTCGTCAGCAAAAATCCCTATTTGAATACGGCGGTGGTCGGCGGCGCAGATCGTCGCCCCGCGCGACGAAACCACGACGCACTCGTAGCTAACGCTCCATCGACCCGTACCGAAGCGACTTTCCTTTGATTTACCGACGGGATGGTGTCGGACGCAGTCGAGCGAAACTGGTCTCCGGCCTATTGGCGGGCCCAATGACTTCGACGGTCGCAGTACGACCCGCGACGAGGGCGGTATGCTCGGGAACGTGGTCGAGCGCGATGCGTACCGGGACACGTTGGGCAAGACGAACCCAGTTGAAGGTCGGATTGACGTTGGCAAGCAGGTTCGTCCCCTCCGCGCGGTCGCGGTCCTCGATCCCGGCGGCGATGCTCTCCACCTGCCCGGTCAGCCGGCCATTGTCACCCATCAGCTGGATCCTGACGGCGTCCCCGACATGAATGCGCGGCAGCTTCGTCTCCTCGAAATAGCCTTCGATGTGGAGCGTGTCGATGTCGACCAGCGCCATCACACCTTTGCCCGCCGTCACATAGGTGCCCGGACGCAGGTCCATGTTCGAGATCGTGCCGTTGACGGACGCGTGCACTTCGCTGCGGTCGAGGTTGAGCTGAGCGAGATTGCGGTCGGCCACCGCTTGGTCGTAAGCGGCCTGGGCCTCCTGCTGCGTCGCCAGCACCTGCTCCTGCTTCTGCTGGGAGACGGCATCGGTGGTCAACGCGCGATAGCGCTTCAAGTCGCTGTTTGCCTGATCGAGGGCGGCACGCCGGCTCGCGACGACGGCATCGGCCTGCTGCAAGGCGAGGGCGAAGCGGGCGCGATCGATGCGAAAGATCACATCGCCGCGATGGACCCTCTGGTTGTCGCGCACCAGGACGTCAGTGACGAGGCCCGAGACGTCGGGCGCCACCTGGACGACATCGGCGCGCACGCGGCCGTCACGCGTCCATGGCGCATCTACATAGTAGCTCCACAGATGGGTTGCGACCACAACCGCCGCTGCGACGGCGATGCTCGTCAGCGCAAAGCGGCCAAGCTGGGCAAAGACTTTCTTCACGACAGATACTCCGAAGACAGGTAGACAACGCCTGCCAAGAGGCAGACAAACAGGGCCAGGTCGAACAGCGCGGGATGCCAGACCAGACGATAGAGACCGGCTTTGTGCAGGGTCCGGCGCAACAAGGCGTTCAGCGCATAGGCCACGATCAGCCACAGCAGAAGCGCGGGCGCGAGCACACCATAGACATCGATTTCATATCTCATGCTGCCAGACTCCGTGGATCGGGTGATTGCTGCTGATAGGCAGGGGCTTGTGGAAACAGTCCGCGACGGATGCCGATCAAACCGATCAGTGCATCTTTCTGCGCATCATCGTCCGGCTCGTTGAGCGTCTCGGCGAGTGCGTTATCGATCAGCGTGAGCAGTTCGGGCGGCAGCGAGCCTGAGACGTGTGCGCGACACGCCAATGCAAGCTGGTCCAGCATGTCGTCGATTGCGCTGAGCGTTTTCGACGTCAGCTTGTGGCGGGCTCGGCACAGATCGATGATGTTGAGGCCGACCCGCAGCTGGGTAAGACTACCAGCGTCGTGGCGATCGACCTCGGGAATCACCGCGAAGCGCTGGGCCAGCAAGCCGAGGCGGTCCAGCATCAGCCCGGCGTAGCGCGCCCGGTCGCTCTTGCCGCGCCGCTCCGCCGTGAGCGCAAGCGTCACCCATTTGGTCTTTATCAGCCGCCGCGCGACCCACTGGGCTCCAACCGATCGCGCCAGCTTGATAATGACGGCAGCCGCCGCCATTCCCAGCAGGAATGCGATGGCAGAATTTGCAAAGCTCGCAAAGTCCGCATCGTAGTTCGACTGCAGCGCCAGCAAGGTTGCCGAATTGACGGCGAGGGGGATGCCGGCGAAGGCGGTCTGGGGCCGCGCGATCAGGAAACCGAACACGATGAAGGACGGCGCCAAGACCGCAATCAGCAACTCAATCTTGGAAATTTTGGGAATGATAGCGAACAAATAGATGGCGACCACGACGATCGCGGCCAGCGACCACCACGCGAAGCTGCGAATGCTGGGCGCGGGATCATCCTGCGTCGCGTAGAAGCAACAGCCGACAGCCGCCATCATCGGCGCCGATGCACCGTCTGTCCAGCCGGTCGAGATCCAGAAGGCACAACAGATCAGGATGGCGATAGCAGCACCCGCCCCCGACCACAGCGCCAGGCCGTGGTCGCAGTGCCGCGCCGGCGCAACGCTGGCCTCGGTGCGAAACGCCGGCAGCAGGTGCGAGACATCGTCGCCGGCCGCAATAGCCCGGTTGAGCGCGCGGCAATCATCCGAGACGTTGGCGAGTTCGCGCAGGCGTATCAGCAGGTTCGCCGCCGTGAGCTGATCCCAGGACGAATGGTCATCAAGTTTCGGCCGCAGCGAAGTGATCGCGGTGAAAAGTGCCTCGGCCGAGTGCCGTTCGCCGGCATCGGCCGCAAGCCAGCGCGCCAGATCATCAAGCAGCCGCGGCAATTGCGGTAAGGATTCCCGTAGCCGGCCGTCAAGCGCCGCGATCCGATCGGTGATCGAAGCCAGAAGCGGCAGCAGCATCAGCATATGCTGGCGAAGCGTCTGCAAACCGCTGACGGCGTTCTCGTCCGCGAGGTGGTCATAAGCGAGGTGATCGGCGAGCGCATCGATCCCGATTGCATCGGTCGCCAGCCGCAAGAGTTGAGCCCGTTGAACCGGCCCGGCGACGCGGCCCAAGAGAACGTTCTGACTGATGCGCCTTGCGTCCCACAGCCAATCGTTCACGCGAGCAGCGACGGCAGGAGCGACGCTGCGCGGCAACACGATTGTCGACACGAAGGTCGCGCAGATGATGCCGAGCGTGATTTCCTCGACGCGTGCAAGCGCAATCTCGAAGATACTGCTGGGGTCCGAAGTGGCGGGAAAGGCGATCAACGCCACCGTGTATCCTCCCAGCATGAAGGCATAGCTGCGTGGGCTGCGATCGAGCAGTGACAGACAAAGACACAGCCCCACCCAGAGCGCGACCGCGAGGCAGAGCAATTCAGGGACGTTGACGAGATTGGGAACGAAAATCACGGTGACCGTCGCGCCGATCAATGTTCCGAGCACACGATAGAACGCCTTGGAACTTGTCGCGCCTGCGAGCGGCTGGGAGGCGATATACACGGTTGCCATCGCCCAATAGGGGCGCGGCAGGTCGATCCAAAGCGCGACGACAAGTGCCAAAGCGCCCGCCAGGAATGTCTTGAGTGCGAAGACGAGGTTCGCATGATTGACCAGGAAAGGCTGATCGGAGCGCACGGCCCAAACCTCCGTAGCGTCCCATTTGGAATTGGCGTCGATTGACGTCTTCAACATGTTCACCCTTTGCTGAGGCGCACGAACCTCCGTCCCCGGAAACGGGGACGGAAATTTCGTGGCCAGTTGTTGGCTTGCGGGGCGCTCACCGATTAGGCGGCGGTATTCTGTTCGCCTTGCCCGGCGGTCCCTGTTAGGGAGCAGATCCGCTTACGAGATGCCCACGACCGCATCGTTCTGCTGGGAATCTGAATGAGGACGCCGATAAAATCCAATCGAAAGACATTTGGTCCAGATATAGAGCCTCTGTATATCTTCCCGGTGACCGATCTGAGCCTCATCCGTGGGTTCGGCGCGATCAACGAGACCAGGAACGGCAGCCGAGTTCCGCGGCATCGTCTTGCAAAGCTTGACGTCCAACACGTTGAAAATGCTGTTGATCGGCATCTTCGGCCAGGAGCCCGTGCGTCGCCACGCTGGTCGGGCTTGCAATGATGAATGCTTGGCACCCGGGGGCACTTGGCCTCGAAACCAACCTAAAAGCTACAGGCCTGCTATGCAGTCCCGCAGAACTTGGCAGAGCCAGCGTTGGGCAACGATATCGCCGCTGTGCTCTTGCCATCGCAGCATGATGTCGATTTTGCGCACAGCGAATGGAAGATCGAAAACTCGGATGGCGTGCTGGGCGGCAAACCTGTGGGCAATACGCGAGGGAACCGAGAGCAAGAGATCCGTCGTCGCGATCACCTCCGGCAGCACGCTGAAATGCGGCAGACGAAGCGCGATCTTGCGGGTGTGACCGAGTTCTTGCAGTCGCTCCTCCACCAGACTGTGGCCGCTTTCCGGAGCGACCAGAACATGTCGTTCGGCCAGATATTGCTCCATGGTCAAATCTGAAGAGAGCCTGGGATGCCGACTGCTGGCGACGCACACATAGTGGTCGGTGAATATCACTTCCCCGACTGAGGCCGTCGGAACATAGCCTCGGTTGGAGAGAACCGCATCAATTTTGCCGGTGCTCAGCCACTCCGCGAGTTTGGTGACGTCGACAGCAACAATATCGATCCCGACATCTGGCGCGATCTTCTGGAGCGCCGCCATGATGAAAGGAAGGAAGGTTATTTCGCCGATGTCGGACATCGCCAGGCGAAATCGCCGACTGGAGAGGTGAGGATCGAATTTGCGCGTACTTTCGACCGCGCCTTCGATCTCCGAAACGGCCTTACGAAACTTCTCGTACAGCTGCGTGGCAAAATATGTCGGCACCACGCCTTCCCGCGTCCTCTTGAACAGCGGTTCTCCGAGCAGGTCCCTCAGGCGCTTCAGGGTGTAACTGACGGAAGGCTGGCTGACATGCAGCCGGTCGGCGGCGGCGCTGATGCTGCCGGTTTCATAGATCGTGACGAACGTGCGGACGAGATTGAGGTCGATCACGGCTCATATAAACGAGTTCTATTTCTGGATCGAACATCTTTCGATTGGATTTATGACCGATGTTCGCTCACATTTCAATCAGAACTAGCGCCGTTGGGCGATTCTCATAAGCGAATCCGCTCTTGATGGGTGGGTCCGCTGAGCCAGCCGAATAGATTTCCACCGCCTGGCACTGCTTCCGAGCGTCCTGCGAACCAACAACTGGGCGCGAGATGTCATCCCCGATTCCGGGGAGGAGAAATCGTGCGCCTGAATAACGGTGAATACGATGATGATCACGATCGGCTCCTTTCTTATTGACCGCCTGATCTCCCTGGCCATCTCGCGCATTTGCGGCGTCCCGGGGGACTACAACCTCGAGTTCCTCGAGCTGGTTGCCGTCTACGAGATCGACCGTGTATTGCGGGCCTGCTGGCGAAAGAAGCGCCCGGCCCATCTGCAGTTCTGTTCCGACGCGGATTTCATGCGGTCGAGGCAAAGATTGATCGCAATTATCGAATAGAACGATAAAAATAATCAGTTAGATAAATATATAGCGAGAAGTCATGTTCGAAGGTGAGCCGCAAGGAGCCCTTCGATGACGATCGTTTCAGACAACTGCAATTCGTCTCCCGCGCGACATCTGCCATCCGTCCTCACCATCCTGCCCGGGGTAGCGCTCGCCGGCGCGATCGCCACCGCCGCTTTCCTGATGCGACAAATTCACGGGCTCGGCGCGTTCAGTCCGATGATCCTTGCGATCATTGTCGGGATGGCATTTCGCAATGTCATCGGAACGCCGTCGCAGGTTCAGCCCGGCATCACTTTCAGTATGAAGCGCCTGCTCCGCGCTGCCATCATACTCCTCGGATTTCAGATCACGTTTACCCAGATCGCCTCCGTCGGCCCGCGAGGACTGCTGATTACTGCGATCGGCCTGGTCGCCACCTTTGCGTTCACCGTCTGGGCCGGGCGAGTGCTGGGCGTCGGACGCAAGCTCACCGAACTGATTGCGGCAGGCACATCGATCTGCGGGGCCTCTGCGATCGTCGCAACCAATACAGTAACGGACGCGCACGACGAAGATGTCACCTACGCCATCGCTTGCGTCACGGTCTTCGGCTCGATCGCGATGTTTGCCTATCCTCTCCTGCCCGGCCTGCTGCACCTTGATTCCCAAACTTACGGCCTGTGGAGCGGGGCGTCGATCCATGAAATCGCCCAGGTCGTGGCGGCGTCCTTCCAGAACGGTCAACGCGCCGGCGAAATTGGCACGACGGTCAAACTGGCTCGCGTCATGCTGCTTGCGCCGGTGGTGTTCGCCCTGAATATGAAATCGCGGTCAGCGAACAGCGCTTCGGCCAGAGCGGCCAGACCTCCTCTCCCGGGATTCGTTTTTGGCTTTATAGCTGTCGTTGGTTTGAACAGCATCATCGACATCCCCATTGAGGTCCGGAACGCGATCGTTACCCTCACCGCTTTTCTGCTCTCTGTAGCTCTTGCCGCCATGGGCCTGGAAACCGATATCGCCAAGCTCTACGCGAAAGGAATCCGGCCGGCTATACTGGGCGCATTGGCCTTCTTTTTCATCGCGACTTTCAGTCTTACGTTGATCAAACTCCTGGAGTAGCAGGATCATGACGCTTGAACAGCTCCGGATATTTGTGGCGGTCGCAGAGAAACAGCACGTCACTCAGGCCGCCCGCGAGCTGAACCTGACCCAATCGGCCACCAGCGCGGCCATTGCTGCGCTGGAAGAGCGCTACGACATCAAACTCTTTGATCGTGTCGGTCGCGGCATTGTGCTGACGCACACGGGTCGCACCTTTTTGTCGGAAGCGCGCGCCGTGCTGGCACGAGCCCGCAGCGCAGAACAGACACTTCGCGATATCGTCGCTCTCAAAGGCGGAAAAGTTGTCGTTGCGGCCAGTCAGACCGTCGCCAATTACTGGCTGCCTCCACGGTTGCAGGCCTTTCAAGCTGCCCATCCTGGCATCGACGTCACCGTCAGAATAGCAAATACGGAACGGGTGGCGGACGACGTGCGGGAAGGTCTGGCCGATATCGGCTTCATCGAGGGCGACATCGATGATGGAGCGCTCTCCGCCCGACGAATCGATGGCGATGCTTTGGTGGTGGTGGTCGGGCCGCGCCATCCTTTCGCGAAACACAAAAAGCTGCCTGCCGATTGGTTGACGCAGACGCCGTGGATACTCCGCGAGCCGGGCTCCGGCACTCGCGAAATGTTTGAACGGGCATTGAAGAAACGCGGCGTGCGGTTATCCGATCTTAAGGTTCAGCTTGAGCTGGCTTCGAACGAAGCTATTCGAACCGCCGTCGAGTCCGGTCTCTGCGCAACGGCACTCTCCGATCTGGTGGTGGAGAAATCGCTGAAGGCCAGCACGCTGGTTCAAATCGACAATGAGCTTGCGAAGCGGTCCTTTTACGTGTTGCGCCACAAGGAACGACATATCAGCAAGGCTGAAACTGCCCTGTTAGCAATCATGACCGCCGCCAAACCCTCCTACGTCTGAGTTGCAGCCGAGGTCGACGTGGCCTCTTGCCTCGTACCCGATGCACCAATTCGATCCGACTGACGGGCATGCCGCCAATCCGCAGGGATAACGAGGTGGATCACCGCGAAATTATTGCATTTATGGTGATATTGGCCTGCAAAGACGGGGCGGCAGCGGTCCTGTCCCGGTGGTTCGCTCCGCACCAAATACTCGCATTTTCGTTTTCTGCGCTCTAAGTTGCAGCCGCAACCAGGCGAGCGCGATAGCACAAAATCGCCTCTATAGCGTTTTCGAGCGAAGTGGATACCGGTTCGCGTGAAGAAAACGCGTCAAAACAAAAAATTACAGCCTCGGTTCTGATTCAATCAGAACCGAAAAGGCCCTAGTATTCGATGCCGGGACGTCATTCGGGAGAAACAATATGAGCAGCCAGATCATCGCAGCTTTCGCCACCGCACTGGTCTCCGGGACCGTTAGGGTTGTCGACCTCTCGGCGCCGCTCGGACCCGAGACGCCTATCATTTTTCTCCCTCCGGAGATCGGCAAAAACACTCCCGCAGTGAAGGTCCATGAAATCTCGCATTACGACAAGAACGGGCCTTTCTGGGCCTGGAACTGGCTCGAACTTGGAGAGCACACCGGCACTCACTTCGACGCACCTGTCCATTGGATCTCTGGAAAGGATCATAAGGACGGCACGACCGACCGTATTCCTGTAAAGAATTTCGTTGCACCCGCCTGCGTGATCGATCGCTCGAAGGAAGCAACCGCCAATCCCGATTATCTACTCACGGTCGACAGCATCCGCGACTGGGAGAAACGGCACGGTGGCATCGAGGCCGGGAGCTGGGTTCTTCTGCGCACGGACTGGCACAAGCGCAACGGCTCGAGCGAGGCCTTCCTCAATGCCGATGCGAAGGGACCGCACTCTCCTGGTCCGACCGCCGAAGCGATCGAATATCTCATCAGCAAGAACATCGTTGGCTGGGGCTCCGAAACGGTCGGAACCGACGCCGGATCGGCCGGCGGCATGACCCCGCCCTTCCCCGCCCATAACCTCATGCACAAGGCGAACCGATACGGCCTTGCCAGCCTTTGTCACCTTGACCTTCTTCCGCCCAAAGGCGCCATCCTGATCGCCGCACCTCTGAAGTTCGTCAATGGCACCGGATCACCCGTGAGGGCGCTGGCGCTCGTTTCCTGACGGCGGTCGCGCGGCGGCCGCCATAGCGAAACCGATCAAAGGGTTTTTAGCTCAGACCATTTTGGATGGTGCGAATAGCGCCGTCCAGTTCGACGCCGGCCTCATCCATCAGCGCGGCGCGCACGAGCCGGTCGAGCCATTGCGCACCGTCAGCGCGCGTGGCCAGCATCGGCACCACAGCCATTACCCGGTCGAACTTCGAAAGTCCGCGGGCGTGGGTGTCCGAATAGCCTTTGACCAGCCGCCGGCAGCGCAACACTTCCACCGCGAGCTTGTAGTTCTGCGGCAGCATTTCGCAGGCCTTCGCGAGCCAGGCCTCGAGATGGGCGACCTCGCGCTGGTGGCGAAGGCTCGCCAACCGCATGCCGCGCAGGGCTGCAACCATATAGAGCTGGAGAAAGCCCCTGAGCCGGCCAACCTCTACTCGCCGGCCCCGATTGACCAGCCGGTCTAGGGCGCGAAACAGAGCCGGGCGACTCTCGATGTACCGACCGAGCCGAGCGGGCAGCAGCCCGCAGATCTCCTCGGCGCGCGGATGCAGATATTCGGTCGCATAGACGATCTGATCGGCCTTGGCGCCGACCTCGCTCCGAAGCCGAGCGAAACGCGACGATCTTATCTTGAGATCAGCGACACGGACGACGTCGTCGTAAGCCATCGCGACCGCCACCGACTTTGCGGCTTCCACGGTGAATGAAAAGGCTTCTGCTTCGCCTCCGTGTCTGCGATCAAGCTCAGCCAGACTTTTCAGCCGGTCGAGATAGGTTTGGCCATAGCCGACGTCCTGGAATTCAATCACACGCTTGACGCCAGCGAAGGCCATGGGCCAAGCGACCTCGGGAGTTTCGATTCGGATTCGCCTCAGCAATGCGTCGAGTTCGGGGTGGCCAGCGCTGACCGGCAGCGTGTCGAGCCGCTTCTCGGTCCCACGGCGCGGCGGCTGGAGCGGCGTATTTTTGGTTTGCTCGAAGCCGGCAGCAAAGGCTTTCAGACTAGCCGTAGCCCCTTGCTGCGTGCCGCCAACGACCCTCTCGAAGGCACCTCGGGGAAACGGCAGCGCTTCCGAGGCAGCAAGAGCACCCAGCATCGTCGCCGAGATCATACTGCCGCTGCTCTGGGCCAGCGCCTCCATATCGAACGCAATGACGCGGCGCGCAGCGATGTCCGTCGCATCGGTCACGACGATCGGATCTGCCGTCCCATCGCCGGGCCTTATCTTCTCCGCCACCGCATAAGTGCGATGCGTGGAGGCAATCAGGGTAGTTCGATCCGGCGTAACGAGTCCGCGCAACACCGAGCGCCCGGCTTCCATCAGCTCGGCCGCGAGGACCACGTCGACGTCGCCGGGCGTCGGCATTAGCGACAGAATCGGCGCCACTCCATCGCGCGGCGGCAGCGCCTCGATATAG
>Ga0307478_10002311_pt1 | contig 15183 bp, 17 predicted proteins | sample atmos_gasesECM4C_2_FD_203713 | JGI IMG/M metagenome (GOLD analysis project Ga0307478, IMG submission 203713) | Hardwood forest soil microbial communities from Morgan-Monroe State Forest, Indiana, United States - atmos_gasesECM4C_05 | ecosystem: Environmental > Terrestrial > Soil > Temperate...
TCACCGGTCTGGGCACGGCGTGGATCGAACTCTCCGGCGAGTTGATCGTCAAGGATCTCCAGCCCGGCGAGACCCTCCGCGTGCACCCCGGCCATGTCGGCGCATTCCAAACCAGTGTGTCCTTCCAGATCACCACCGTTCCCGGCATCAAGAACATGATCTTCGGCGGCGACGGCATCTTCCTCGCCTCCTTGACCGGCCCCGGCAAAGTCTGGTTGCAGACCCTGCCCATCTCGAAGCTCGCGCACAAGCTCATGGAGTACATGCCCGCGCCCTCGAAGGAAGCCACCCAAGGTGGAGTAGTCGGCGGAATCGTCGGCTCCATTCTCGACGGTATGCGCTAAGCCTGCGTAGGGGCAGACGCCCTCGTCCGCCCAGCCGAGCGCAAGCTCGGCTCAAGCCCTACTCCGGCGGAGTGTGCTCGAAGGGCAACTCACGGAGGTAGCGTAGTTCCGAAAACGAAAGATAGAATTTAAAGATAGAATTTGCTGTTGCGAAGATACATTCTTAGGCGTATACCTAGTTCTCAAATTTAGGAGTATTAGTACTCTTCAGAGGGCCCCTTCAAAAAACTGGTTTTGGGCTGGACTGCTTGATTGCGATCAGAGTTCGTTTCCAGTCAATCGGTGAAATCCTGGCCGCGTAACCAGCCTGCGTCGTTAAAGCATCCCCAGGCCCAAGGATGCGCAAGTTGAGTGGCAGTTGAAAGGCGAGTCTCCGTGGGAGTGAATCTATAATGATGTCTCTGTTGCGTAACCTGTTCGATTCTGACGAAGGTCAGGATATAGCCGAATACGCGGTGATGCTCGCGGTCATTCTGGTAATCGTGGTAGGCACGATCCGCTTGATCGGCTCGAACTCCAATACTGTTTTCTCGCAGGCAGCCAGTTCGATTCAATAGCCCGAAAAACACAGGCCCTGTGCTCGCGCCGCCGTGTGCACCTTGGCGTCATGTTCGGCGGCCTGCCGGGAGATTTTGGTTCGCATCAACGACGCTCCTTCTTCTCGGCCACGCGGAGGATTACAGGCTGTCCGACCGCCAGTTCACCAATGCGAGTAACGGTGCCGTAGATTCCCGCGTTGTTCTGGTTTGCACGAACGATCGCCTTCATCACCTCTGGCGCCGGAGCGGCGGAGTCGGGATCAAAGTTCACCATCGAGCAGCGCAGGTCGCGCATCGTGACGGTGATGGCGGGCGTATCGTCCCCCTCGCCGAATGAGAGCACGCCGCCCAACCAATCGTCCTCCTGGAAGGGCGCCGGTCGCAGCAAACGAACCACAACATTTGGGCGAAATCGCCGCGCGTCCGGACTCTGCCCTGCGAGTCGTCCGATCTCGCGTACCGTGTCGGAGGCGATCACGGAGATGCTGGCTTCATCGAAGATGCCCTGATTCAACTGCATCATCTGCACGGGCGCCCCGTACCGATGTCCGACCTCCCTGGCCAAGTCCTCCCCGAACACCGGCATCTGTTCGCCATCCGGCGTGCGAATATGCACAGGAAGGTCGCCCGCAACACCGTCTTCGCGGTGCGGAGTAAACAAGAGCAGGTCGGGAAGTTTGCTGGCGGTTAGCCACGGCATTCCGCTGCGGTCATCCACCCGCCGGAATGCCAGGCGTCTGTCACCCTCGAGGCCGTGCCAGCCCAGATTGGCGACCTCGAGTCGTTCCCCACCCATGGACTTCACTGGATAGCGGAAGATTGCCTCCACTTGTCCGATTTCTGTAAGCATGCCCGGTCAACTGTACACCCGCGTTTGCGGAGACGCCTCGTCTGCCCAGCCGAGTGAAGCTAGGCATGCATTCACTTCATCGGCTCCGCCACCCACCGTGAAATCGCCGTAACCACCTTGCGCGGCGCAAAGCGCACCGACTCCGCGACCAGCCAGTTACGCCAACCGGCGATCGCCAGCGTCTTGCCCTCCATCAGCGCCCGGTAGCCCTCTTCCGCAACCGTCTTCGCATCCATAGGGGAAAGCTGTCTGAAAAGACGCGTGTTCTCGGTTTGCGCGCGCTTTTGAAATTCCGTCAGCGTCGCCCCGGGGCAGAAGCAGGTTACCGAAACCCCGCTGTTGCGCAACTCGTCCGCGATCGCCTCGGTGAACGACAGCACATACGCCTTGGTCGCGTAATACACCGCCATCAGCGGTCCCGGCTGAAACGCCGCGGTCGACGCGAGATTCATAATCCTACCGGAACGGCGCTCCAACATTGGCTGCACATACAGCTTCGTGAGAAGCGTCAGTGCCATGACATTCAGCTGGATTTGTCCATAAGACTCTTCCAGCGGGACTGCGGCAAACGGACCCGAGGCGCCATAGCCGGCATTGTTGACCAGAATATCGACGTGAATGCCGGCGCGCTGCGTCTCATCAAACAGGGTTTGCGACGCATGCGGAAGACCAAGATCGAGCGGGATCGTCTTCACCGTGATCCCATGCTGCTGGCGCAGTTGCTCGGCAAGTTCGGCGAGCTTCGGTCCACTGCGCGCCACCAGCACAAGGTTGTACTGATCACGCGCAAACAGCTGTGCAAACTCTTGGCCCAGCCCGGCGGAAGCGCCGGTGACGAGAGCAGTCTGATTCGAGCCCATGGCTGACATCTTAACAACGCAAGCCCCGTCGAAGTATGTCTGATTCTCCGTCAACGCTCGGTTGGATCCCCGTCCTCCCGATTGAGAGCTCTTCTCCGCGTCCTCCCCGCCGTTCTCTGCGCCCTCTGCGTTTTAAGATTTTCTTCGCGAGCTTCGCGGTGAAGAGCTTTCCCCTACCGAACGCCGCTAGTGCTTTTCCACTATTGTCGGTCCGGCTCTGTCGCTATAACGTTCCCGGCACTCGTTGTTGACCTTAGCTGGTGGGGTGGCTGATGGCGTCCAGTGTGGCAGGCACATCTCTCGCCGTTCCCTCTGCGGAGCGGGCGAATTTTCGAATTCAAATTTCAATTGCTTTGATTCTGGCACTGGGGATTGCTTCGTTTTTCTGGATCGATTCGCGCTATCCCGCGCTGCTGAAGAAGATGCATAGCGGCGCCGCCATCAAGACAAGCGGTGTTCTGAGCTTCGACGCGAAACTCCCAGTGGTTCCGCAGATGCCACTGGCCGCGCGCATTGAGAGAACCACCGTCAATTGGCTGTGGACGAACCGCATCGGCATGACGTTCAGCCTGTTCTTTGGAGCTGCCGTTCTGACCCTCCTGCCGCTTTTGCCGCGCCGGCGTTTCCGCAGCACCGCTGCCAACACGGCCCTGGGAGCGGTCACGGGAATTCCGCTTGGAGTATGCGCCAACTGCGTCGCACCAATCGGGCAAAGTCTTTACGAAGGCGGAGCAAGTTCGACGACCGTGCTGGCGACCATGATCAGTTCGCCCATGCTGAACCTGGTCGTGCTCACCATGGTGTTCGCGCTGTTTCCGCCGGGAGTCGCATTGCTGCGCGTCGCGGTGCCGCTCGTGCTGCTAGCGCTGGTGCCGTGGTTGGCCAGAGAAACCAGGCAGCTCGAAGTGCACTGCCAGCTTCCATCACCCGGCTGGCTCGCGCCGGCAACCGGAACGGTGAAGCAATACCTCAAGAACCTGACGCGGCTCGCGGCCACGACGCTCCCCTTCATGATTCTCGCGGCCTTGTTAGGCGCGATCGTCGCGGAACTGGTGCCTGCGCAGGTCATTCCGTCGCACGTAAGTTTTCTTGGGATCGTGCTCGTGGCCTTGGCGGGAGCATTTCTTCCCGTCCCCATGGCGTTTGATGTCGCGGCGGCTTTCATCCTGCTGACGCGCGGCGTGCCCATGCCCTACGTGGCGACGTTGCTCTGCACGCTCGGCGCGTTCAGTGTTTATCCCATGCTGATCGTAGGGCGGACCATGTCGTGGAGAACTTCGGCGCGAATGTTTGCTGCGGTCACGGTTTTAGGGATTCTGGCTGGACTCGCGACGGCTCTGGTCTAGCACCTTCTTGTCATCCTGAGCGCAGCGAAGGACCTATGCATTTCTGGCGGCGAGCCGTACATAGATCCTTCGGTTGATCTTGGTCACACTCTTCCAATCGCAAGCGATGTAGCGCGGACTAGCGGCCCGCGCTGCACAGTTTCGATTCAACTACGCTCCGACCAGCGCCGGCTCGGCTTCGTAGATCGAGTACCAGGGCGTGGCAGCTTTCAGCTTGCTGTTGACGTTATTGATGTTCTTCACGCCCTCGGTCTCGAGCCACTTGCGGAAGGCGTCCGCGCCTTGCTTCGCGTAGACCGGAATCCCCTCTTTCCAGGTGGCGCGACCGCAAAGCACTCCGTTGAACTTCACGCCGGATTCTCCCGTGAGCTCGAGTGTTTCGCTGAACTCAGCATTGCTGACCCCCGCGGAAAGATAGATGAACGGCTTGGTCGCGACGCTGGCCGCCTTGTGGAAGAAGTCGATGGCTTCCTTCTTCGTATAAGCTTTCTGTCCGGCGAACGACTTCGTGCCCTCGACGAACTTCATATTGACCGGGACCTCGACTTTCAACACGTCGACCCCGTAGCGCTCTTTGCTGAATTCACGCATGCTTTCGGTGACGATCTGCGGCTTCTTCTTGGCGTAATCGAGGCCTTTCTCGTCGGCTCCTTCTTCGTAGCCCACGAACTCGAGGAAGAATGGGATGTCGTTGGCGCGGCACTCGTCGCCGATGCGCTCCACCCAGGCGTGTTTCTGATCATTGACCTTCTTCGGGTCAAACGGCGTGTAGTAGAGAAGGATCTTCACGCAATCGGCGCCCGCTTCTTTGAGGCGGCGCGCGGACCAGAGATCGAGCAAGTCAGGCAACCGGCCCGGGCCCGTCTTGTCGTATCCGGTCTTTTCATAGGCGAGCAGCAGGCCGGCGTTCTTGGCGCGGCGCTTTGAGGCGGGCAGCCCCCACTCCGGATCGAGCAGGATGGCGCTGGCATGCGGAGTCAGGACTTCGGTGACCAGCGACTTGAATTCTTCCATCATGGCGTCGGTAACTTCGGCGCCTTTTTCCTTGGCGAGAGATTTCTGCAGGGAGCCGCGCTGGTCCATGGCGGCGGCGGCAATGACGCCGCGGTCAGTGGAGACTCGTTTGAGACCGGCAAGTTTTCCGGGGGTGAGCTTCATGTTCTTTCCTCCAAAATAAGTGCGGGATTGGGGACGGATACACTCTGCCCGCTATGCTGGATTGGGCAGTCTTTAATTGTAATACGGGGCTAGGACGAAGGGTGTGATGGATGAACAATGCCACGGGAAGGCCTTAACCCTAGAGACACACTCTTCGACCTCGCTTCGAGCAGGCTCCGGGATCAAGGGTGAAAAATCTTTACCACGAAGCACACTAAGGTGCGGGCGCGCTGTATAGGATGGCAGCTATGCTAAAATAGTGAATCTCACTACTTCGGGGAAGATTCATGGATAGGACGATATCGGCGGCGGAGGCGAACCGGAAGTTTTCGAAGGTGCTGCGAGAGGTGGGTCAGGGCCGCAGCTACGTGGTCACAAACCACGGCCGGCCGGTTGCCCGGATCGCTCCCTTGCGGTCAGACCAGCCCGCACGCATGCAGGCGCGGAAATCGCTGCTCCAGCGACTCCGAGGACAGTCAGTCATGAAGGTAGGCCGTTGGAGGCGCGAGGATCTTTACGAGTAGGACGCTGCTATGCGACTCGCGCTCGACACAAACATTCTGGCGTACGCCGAAGGCGTAAACGGAAGTTCCCGCAAGAAAGCCGTGCTGGCCATTTTGGAGAAATTGCCGGTTGAGCAGACGGTTGTGCCTTTGCAGGCTTTAGGCGAGCTTTTTGCGGTGCTCGTCCGCAAGGCGGGGAGGACGCCGAAACAAGCACGCGATGCGGTTTTGAGCTGGCAAGACTCATTTGCTTCGATTGAAACCTCGGCGGGAGTGTTGGCGGCCGCGATGGAGTTGGCGGTCGACCATAGAATCGGAATTTGGGACGCAATCGTTCTGTCGGCCTCGGCCGCAGCCGGATGCCGCTTTTTGCTGTCCGAAGATCTGCAGGATGGATTCACATGGAGCGGGGTGACAGTAGTGAATCCCTTCACCGCGGACGCATTGCCTCGATTACTCGGAGAGTAACTACATCGTGCAGCAGAGGCGTTCCGACCCGGGACCGTTTTACCACCAAGGACAGTTCGGAAGGAATTACTGCCTTAGCGTCAGCCTGCTCAGCACCGCCTGCTGCTTGGCGATGAGCGTATCCACACCTTTGCGGGCCAGCGTGAGCATCTGGCTAAACTGCTGATCGTCGAAGACGCGGTGCTCGGCAGTAGCCTGCACTTCCACCATTTTGCGCCCGGCGGTCATCACAAAGTTCATATCAACATCGGCGCGGGAATCTTCTTCATAAGCGAGGTCGAGCATTACTTCGCCATCCACAATGCCGACGCTGATTGCGGCCACGAAGTCGCGCAAGGGAACGGCGCTCAGCGTCCCCGCTTCGACTAATTTCTCCAGCGCGAGTCCCAGCGCCACGAAAGCTCCCGTGATCGAGGCGGTGCGGGTGCCGCCATCGGCCTGAATCACGTCGCAGTCAATCCAGATTGTCCGCTCGCCCAGTTTCTCCAATTCTGTCACGGCACGCAACGAACGCCCAATGAGGCGTTGGATCTCGTGTGTGCGTCCCGAGGCGCGGCCTTTGCTGACCTCACGCGGAGTGCGGGTGAGAGTCGCGCGCGGAAGCATGCCGTATTCACTCGAGACCCAGCCCTTGCCGCTATTGCGCAGAAATGCCGGCACCGCTTCCTCGACCGAGGCGGTGCAGATGACACGGGTATTGCCAACCTCGATGAGAGCGGAACCTTCGGCGGTGTGGATGAAGTCGGGAAAGATGGAGACGGGGCGGAGCTGGTCGGGGGTGCGGTTATCGGAACGGAAGACCATTTGGGGGATTGTAAATGAAGCGTGGAGGTTCGGACGGTGAGGAAAGCTACGGAACATTTCCTACCAAGGACAAGACTGAACGAAGGAAAACTGCTGCCCGGTCCACGCCTTCCAACGAAAGCAAATCTGAAATCTGAAATCTGAAATGCTTTTTATTGTACGGCCTGCAGTTGGCTGACCAGCAGCGCGACCGCTCCGGTGTCATAGAAATCAGAGAGGTCGGCGTGGCCGGCCAGGGTTTCGCGCTCTTTGCCGTCGACCAAAATCTTGACTCTCAGAATGTCAGGGATGTTGGCCACCAGCGTCTGGACGAGTGAGGCCACCGTGAGTTCTTCTTCCAGCACTCCGGAGCGGTGGCCGTTGGCAAAGGCCGAGTTCAGATCGATGATGGCGACCCCAGGCGTAACCAGGTACACGGCGCGGACTTCGGCGCCGGGAGCCAGCGGATGCGGGGAATCCTTCCCCAGATAAATCGCTAACAGCGCCCGCAGGAGTTCTTCGGCGCGTTGCTGGCGCGCGGAGGGGAGAGGAATTTCAGCTCCCTGCGACCGCAGGATACCGGGTTCGTCCACGGCGACGTACAGGGTGACGCGTTCGGTAGGACCGGAAACCGGCGGCGCAACCGGTTGCCTGCTCGCAACCGCGGGCGAAATCTGAGAAGCGCGGCCGCGCATGCGTCCGGCATAGATACCCAATGCCAGGACGGCTGCCAGAAGAACACCGCTGGCAATGAGGAACTGACGCGGGATCATCGTGGCACCGCCAGTCGATCGCGAACCGCGGCCAGTCCGTTCGCGACGGCACTCACCACATTCTGCTGGTACGCGGGCAAGTTGAGATCCATCACATCCGCGCCCGGCGGAGCGACCTCCACCGCGATGGCGGCCGCGATCACATTGTTGAGCGGGCGAATCGGGCCGGGGAGGGTTCGGACCAGGATCTGACGCCGCGCGAGTTCCGCGGCGACGCCCTGGGTGGCGATCTGGCTGGCAGGAAGGAAATGGATTTGCGCGGTGTCCCAGGCCACGAATGGCCCGTTATTCTCCCCACCCGCGGGAATCATCGCCGTGTAGAGACGTACGCCTTTGCCGTCAGAAGCGGCATGCAAGGCGATGTAGACCATAGGATGCGCGGTATTGGTGAAGATGGCGCGCTGGTCAAAAGAAAGAGTTGCATCGGAATCGCGCAGGAGAAGCGTCGCCATGCCGCGCGATTCGAGTTCCTGGCGAAGCCGGCGAGCGAGTGAGAGTGTGACATCTTTTTCTGCAAGCTTGTCACTCAGCGCAGCCCCGCGATCGTCGCCGCCGTGGCTCGCGTCGACTACCGCAAAGAAGTGGCGGACTCCGGGAGCGGCCGCGGACGGTTGGCTTGGGGAAGGAGCAGGAGAGGCGGTTCCCGGCACCTCCGCCGGCGCCGATGGAGAGGCCACCTGTTGCGGCGCCGGCGCGATGGTGATCGTACGCCCGTCGTTACTGAAGCTCGCCATCAGGGCCACGGTCCCGTTCACGGCAATTTCAGCGGCGCCGTTATTCTCGGAAAACACCGCCGACGGAATCGCAGCATCGTCAAAGGTTAAGGTCGACGTTCCGGGCGCCACGACTGGTTCGCGATTAAACGACATGCGCAGCTTGCCTGGTTCGGTCGCGATCGTCGGATTCACCGGCGAGGAAAACGTCATGACGAGCCGAGGCGGCGTGCTCCGGCTGAGTTGAGCCGTGAAATGGGTCGCGACATTGCCGACAAAAAGGCGACGCGATGTCGGATTGAAGGTTATAAGTGTGCCGAGCAAGCGTGGAAGCAGCGTACCCAGCGAGGTAACCGGCACCAGCCCTCGGCCGCTTTCCAGGAGAAAATTTCCCGGGAGGTCGATATCTCGCCCACGGACTTTGGCGCGGCTCTTCCCCGCTGTGAATTCGGCATCCACGTCGTTGAAGCGGAGCTTCCAGTGCTGACCATCAGTCCGCGAGTTGACGTTGCGCCCCAGGGGTTCGATCACTTCCAGAAGGCCGATGTATTCGACGTTGTTGCGATCGTAGACAGGGAGCGAGAAGTTGGTAGTCGTCGAGTAGATGGTAATTTTCTTTTCATCGGCGGAGCCGGCGGGGAGGGTGGCGACTGAGAGGAGAGCAAGCAGGATCGTTCCCAATCGCATTCTGGAATTTGTGCGAGGGTTGGAAATGTGGGCGCAGTCCAATGCTGACGATCTCATTCAATATGGAGATTCTTGATCAGAGTAACAGAGGAGAGGCGTGCGAGATCGCGTCGGTACCCTAGGTTCGCGTCCGCTTTGTGGACGCTAACCCCGCAACCCGGCAGGCCATCCGGCAGCCGTTTGCCCCATGCGCGGGAGCGCGATAGACTCTGGGGTTTGAGGTGGGGGACTCATGCTGGTCGTAATGCAGGCGCACGCCACGGAAGAGCAGATTCGCGCCGTATGTCAGAAAATCGAATTGATGGGCTATCGTCCACACGCCATGCCCGGGGCAACGCGGACGGCGATCGGCGTCACCGGCAACCAGGGCGAGGTGGAGCAGGGTACGCTGGGCGAAATGCCGGGCGTGCAGGAAGTCATTCGCGTCAGCAAGCCTTACAAGCTGGTCAGCCGCGACGTCAAGGAAGAGAACACCATCATCCGCTTTGCGGGGACAGATGCGACCATTGGCGGAAAAAATCTGGCCGTCATCGCTGGACCTTGCGCGATCGAAAACCGTGAGCAGGCTTTTGCCGTGGCGCAACGGGTCGCGCAGGCTGGGGCTCAGTTCTTCCGCGGCGGCGCTTACAAGCCGCGGACCTCTCCCTACACATTTCAGGGCTTGGGCGAAGCAGGGTTGAGGATCATGGCGGAGATCCGTGAAAGCTTTGGCATGAAGATCATCACCGAGGCGATTGACAACGAGTCGCTGGAACTGGTTGCCGAGTATGCCGATGTGATCCAGATTGGGGCGCGCAACATGCAGAATTTCTCTTTGCTGAAGCGCGCCGGACGCGCCAGGAAACCGGTGATGGTGAAGCGCGGAATGTCGGCAACGCTGGAAGAATTTCTGATGGCCGCCGAATACGTGATGAGCGAGGGAAATTACCAGGTGATTCTGTGCGAGCGCGGGGTGCGCACTTTCGCTGATCATACCCGCAACACCCTCGACCTGAGCATCGTCCCCGCCGTGCAGCGCCTCAGTCATCTGCCGATTGTGGTCGATCCCAGCCACGGAACCGGCAAACGCGACAAAGTCACGCCTATGTCGCGGGCAGCCGTGGCGGTGGGCGCCGATGGCCTGATCGTCGAAGTGCATAACCAGCCCGACCTGGCGCTATCGGATGGGATGCAGTCGTTATATCCGGAGCAGTTTGAGGAGTTGATGGCCCAGGTGCGGCAGATTGCGGCGGTGGTGGGGCGCGAGGTGACGCCCATCGGAGTGGAGCCCGCGCGAGCGGTTTCGGAGCCCGCTCGCGCAAGGTGAGGAACTTTGAAACGCTGTTTTCGTCTTCTTTTGATCCTGTTGTTTGCACGTTTGCCATTGTGGGCGCAGGAGACCGCTCAGCCCACCGATGCTCTACCCGGTTCGACGGGGCACCGCGGGCCGAATGTCACCGGCTTTGCTTTTGTCAGCAAGAGCAATCCGATGGAGCTCCGCGATTATCCTTTCCGAATCTTCCCCCGTGTCCGAAACCATTGGTATCCACAACTCGCGACGTTGGAGAAGTCCGCTAATTGGAAACAAGGCACCACCGTGATCGAGTTCGAGATCAACCGCGACGGTTCGTTAGCAGAGATGACGACGATTGAGTCGGCCGGAGACGCTTCCCTCGATAGCGCAGCATCCCAGGCGATCTCCTCCGCCGCTCCGTTTCCCATGCTGCCTCAGACCTACCCTGGACAGACTCTTCAGCTTCGCTACTATTTCGGATACGACCAGCCGATAGGCCCGGAAGCACCGTTGTGTAACGGTCCCGATCTGGGTGCGCATCCGGCCAACTACGTCGTGCGTACAGTTGGAAACGGTGTTGCTGCACCGCATCCCACCTTCTCTCCCGATCCCGAGTATTCCGACGTGGCCCGCAAAATGAAGTACCAAAGCAGGGTGAGAATTGCCGGAACGGTCGACACCGAAGGCACGTTCACCGATCTCTGCGTTTTGGTTCCGGGTGGCGGCGGTTTGGATGAGAAGGCAATGGCCGCTGTCCGAACGTGGCGATTTGAACCCGCCACCCTTCTGGGAGCGCCTGTCGCCGTCCGTATCAGCGTAGAAGTAGATTTCCGGCTTTATTGATCGTTGGTTCGCTCATATCGTAGTCTTGCCTTCCGGGGCCCAAACACTCCTTTGAGAAAGATCCTCTTCATCGCAGTTCTGCTTCCGGTGGTTGCAGGCATAGGGTGGTGGTATTTCCGTGAGAGCCCGCTTCCCGACTATGGTCCGGCGTATCGCGAGTACGCCTACGTGACCAATGGGAAGAGCAATACCGTAACCGTCATCAACGTGCTGGCTTTCCGCGCGGAGAAGACGATTCCAGTGGGAGGCGATCCGACAGGCATCGCCGCCAACAGCAAGAAGAATGAAGTCTACGTCGTCAACACCGGATCCAGTAACATCAGCGTGATTGACGCGGAAAAGAACCAGGTGGTCGCGACGATCGGAGTGCATGGGCGCCCATACTTCATGGATGTTTCCCAGGATGGCAGGCGCGGGTACGTGGCGAACTCGGCGTCGGCGAATATCTCGGTCATCGACTTGGAGAAGCGCGTCGTGGTGGCCACGATTCGGGTGGGGGCGGCGCCCGGACTGGCGCGCGTATCGCCCGCCGGCACGACCGTGGTGGTGAGCAATCGCGGAGACAATACCGTCTCACTCATCGATACCCAGAACCTGGCGGTGCGGGCGACACTCGCCGTGTGCCAGCAACCGGAGGACATCGCGATTTTACCGGACTCGACCAAGGCGTTCGTGGCCTGCACCGGCTCGGCACAGGTGGCTTCCATCGATCTGAAGAATGACAAGATGCTCGCACTGCTCGATGTCGGCAAGACTCCGGTGCATCTGGCGGTCAAGCCCGATGGCGGCGAACTGATGGTCACGAATTTCGACTCGGATAGCGTGTCCACCATCGAGACCACCACCGATGAAGTCGCGAACAGCTTCCTGATCGGAACCAAACCTGTGCGGGGACTGGTATCGGCGGACAATTCGCGGCTTTACGTGAGCAACTTCGCCTCCAACAGCGTCGCCGTGTACGACATTGATGTGGGAAAGATCGTGGCCATAGTTCCCGTAGGCACACAACCAGACGGGCTGGCACTCTCCGCAAACCAGGCCCTGCTGCTCGTGCTGAACTCGCAATCGGGGGATGTGACCATGATTCAAAAGCGGAAGCCCCGGAAATTGGAGCCGAGCGAGTATTCCATCCTGACGATGATTCCGGTTGGGTCCCAGCCGAATAATGTCGTCGTGAAATCATTTCTAGTGACAGCGCCGGTTCGGAAATAGGTTGTCAGTTCAGGTCTCAGGTCCTGCCCAGCAACTGAAATTCGACGCCTCAATTCTTGTCATCCGACGCCGAACGCGGCGGAGGAATCTCGTTTTCCTCCGCGCCCCCGCTCTTCACGATTTTGGATCGTCGATTGAACACTGATTTCTTTCCTCTTTACAAGAGAGCACCCCGAGCTTAATCTAGAGTTTCGAGAGACGAACGCCCGTGCGCAAATTTGCGCGCGGGCGATTTTTTTTGCTCAAAAGGAGTTGCCGCATGATGGCTTTTGTAAAAGACGAACATGCGATCCGGGAGATCGTTCAGAAGTTTGAAAACTGCCAGTACTCGCCCGAAGAATTCACGCACGCCCACCATCTGAGCGTCGCAGCCTGGTATCTGTGCGCTGGAAGTCAAGCCGATGCGCTGAGCCGCATGCGTGCGGGGCTAATGCGCTTCATCGCACACCACGGCAAGCAGGGATATCACGAAACCATCACGCGGTTCTGGATGGAGTTGCTGGCGGCCTATCTCGACGAGTTGCCCGACGCGATGCCGCTCGTATCCAATGTGAACAGCGCCGTCGAGCGATACAGGAACAAAGAAATCTTGTTCTCCTATTACACGCGCGAGCGAGTGATGTCGGACGCGGCCAGGCAGGTATGGATCGCGCCGGATCTGCAACCGATCGGCAAGCTGCCAGTCGCTTTGGCGACCGCAAAAGTTCCAACCTCGCGCGATTGAAATCCAGAAGCGCTCGCCCAGGCTATTTTCCAAGCAATTCCAGCACCGCAGTGGTCTCGACGAGGATGCCGGTTTTCAGGCTGGGCTCCTCGTCAGGAGCAAATAGCGACGAATGCGGCCCAGGCAGGATTTCGTGATTCTTCTGGGCCGCTGCAAATCTTGCGGGATTGATCGCGCCCAGGCTGAGCATGACCGACGGAACGCCGGCGCGTCCGTATTCCGCAAAGTCGTCGCTCGCCATGATGGGAGTGCCTTGCACAACGCTTCCCTTCCCCATCACCGATTCCAGCGCGGCGACAATGCGCTGGGTGATGGCGGGATCGTTATACACGGCGTCGACTCCCTCGACGCGAGTAACCGTTGGCTTCTTCTCGGCTCCGGCCGCGGCGGCCTCCGCATCGGCCACCCGTTCAATGGCCGTCAGCAAACGCTGCCGCACTTCATCCTTGTAGGACCGGACCGTCAGTTGCAGCTTGACCTCGTCCGGAATGATGTTGTTCTTGGTGCCGCCATGAATCGTGCCCACGGTGATAACTCCGGGGTCCTGCGGGCTTTTTTCGCGGGAAATGATGGTTTGCCAGCTCAGAATAGTGCGCGCGGCAATCACGATGGGATCGACAGTCAACTCCGGTGCAGAACCGTGGCCGCCTTTGCCGTAGATCGTGACATCGACTGAGTCGGCATTCGACATGGCAAAGCCCGTCACGTAGGACACCTTGCCCGCGGGTTGAAACGACGTGTCGTGAATGGCGAACACAAAATCGGGTTTCGGGAAGCGCGTGAACAGCCCGTCTTTGAGCATGGCCGTGGCGCCCTGAATGCGCTCTTCGGCAGGCTGCCCGACATAGATGAAAGTACCGTGCCAGCGGTCTTTGTTCTGCGCGAGCAGGGCGGCTGTGCCCATGCCCACGGACATGTGCAGGTCGTGTCCGCAGGCATGCATCACCGGCACCTCGATAGCCTGGTCGTTATGGGTCGTGACGTGGCTCGCGTAGGAGAGCTCCGTTTTTTCGAGCACGGGGAGCGCGTCGAGCTCTGCGCGAATCATGACCGTCGGGCCGGAACCATTTTTCAGGACGCCGACGACCCCGGTGTTTCCTACATTTGTCGTGACCTCATACCCAAGCTGGCGGAGCTGGCTGGCGATTTTGGCCGCAGTCCTTTCTTCATGCAGCGAAAGTTCCGGGTTGCGGTGCAAGTCCTCGTACAGGACGCGCATTTGCGGGTAGACCGCATCGATCTGTTGCGAAGAAGGCGCACGCCACGAATCGGCCGCGAACAGAAGTGTCGGGAGGCTCAGGACAGCGGCAAGAAATTTGAATCTCATGGAGCGGAATTAGAACATGACATCGTGGAGGTGGGAAGACTCATCGCGAAAAGACTCGGCAACGCTTTGAAAGGCCTCGGCTTCAGCCAAGCATTGTAGCGCCGGCGTCTCGCCGGCTGTCGCGAGGGCGTCTCGCCCTTGCACCGCGTGCTTTTCCGCAAGCAAGGCTATTTGTTCGAATCAAGGACGTAACCAATCGCCGCTTTGAAACCGACGATCAGTCATTCGTGGCCGCACTGGTTGCGCAAAGACGATCGAAGGCGCTGGTCAGGTCGGCGGCAATAGCTGGCGCCTCCCGGCTCTCGATCTGGCTTCGCTGCAGGAAATAAACGAGCTTGCCATCGCGCAGGATGCCGATCGAAGGAGAAGACGGCGGATATCCCGTGAAATAAGCACGCGCTCGTTCGGTGGCTTCCTTGTCCTGTCCCGCGAACACACTGTAGATATGCTCGGGCTTCGAGGAGTGCTGCAAGGCCATACGGACAGCAGGACGCATGCGGCCGGCAGCGCATCCGCAGACGGAATTCACGATGATCATGGTGGTTCCCGGCGTCGCCACCGCTCGCTCGACTTCGGCAGCACTGCGGAGTTCCTCGACTCCGGCTCGGGTGAGTTCTTCGCGCATGGGCATTAGCATGGGTTCTGGATACATAGACTCTATTTTAGAACAGTCCCCGGTCGCCGGCTGGTAAGTTGAGCAAATCCTCGCATGCTCCTCCAAAGCAGCCACGCTAACCCATGAGCAACGCTGCCACGCTGCCGGGGGCCGAGTCTTGTAGC
>Ga0307478_10002312_pt1 | contig 15166 bp, 8 predicted proteins | sample atmos_gasesECM4C_2_FD_203713 | JGI IMG/M metagenome (GOLD analysis project Ga0307478, IMG submission 203713) | Hardwood forest soil microbial communities from Morgan-Monroe State Forest, Indiana, United States - atmos_gasesECM4C_05 | ecosystem: Environmental > Terrestrial > Soil > Temperate...
TAGAGGTCCGACAACTGTTTCCGCCAGCACTCCCGCAGCAAAATCGTTCGGGAATCCACTTTCGTTCGGCGCGCCATACATCTTGCCAAATTCGTAAGCCCCGATCGCGTACACCTTTCCACCGGCAAACGGCGGGAGCGTCACCAAATCGTGCAAATAGCCAATTCGGAATGCGTAGTATTGGTTTCCGAAAAGCTCGTTGGTGCCATAGGCGCTCAGGCGGCCCGGCCCTCCGAGGTAAAACTGCGGCACGCCGATGTGCGTCGAGCCGAAGCTCGTGCCGCCTTCGCCAACCACAAAAACCGATGCCGTCGGCTGTAACGGCAAAAAATAATCGGCGCGCGCCTGCAACAGCGGAAATGCAGCGGTTGCGCCGGGATTGGTATCGAACCACTGGAACGCTCCGTTCACGCTGTATCCGCGGTGCGGAGTGATCGGGTCGTCGCGGTGATCCGTAAGGAAGCGAACTCGTGTATCGCCCAGCCTTCCGGCGAACGAGAAAAATTCCGGAGTCCCCAAGCGCAGTTTGGCATCGTAATCGCCGACTTCATAGCCCACGCGGATTTCCGTGAAGCGGCTGAACGTGTATCCGACGTCCATGCCGGCATCCGCTCGGAGGATTCTGTAATCGGCCACCGGATCGCTCTTTCGATAGATCTTGAACGCGGTGTCGGTGGCATCGCCGCGCGGCGCGAAGAACCACTTCGTCGTAGCGTTAAACGGCCGGTATAGCTCGCTTTCGATACCGTACGTATTGCCGAATTGCAGATCGGTGCGCCATTCTGAGCGGTAACCCGCGACGTCCATGAGTGTGATCCGCGCCAACTGGGTAAACGTGACGTCATCGCTCTCCGAACCGTCCACCGAGAAACCTAGATTCAGAGTCGGCGGCGCGTAGCTCTTTTCGTGAACTGTTATTAAGAGACCGTTCTGGCCATCGCGTGTCGCCAAACGATAGTCCGCGGAGTCGAATTTGCCGATACCCGTCAAGCGCGTGAGCAATTGTTCGAGTTTATCGTTGTCAATCGGCTTGCCGACGACCGGCTGCAGGAATCTCTCCAATTGCCGCGCCGCGCGCGGATTTGTACCCGCTACTTCGACGAATTGCGGCGTTGGGACCGTGTGCCTTTCGCGCTCCTTTCTTACTTGCAAATAGTCGCGCCACGCCTCGTCGTCCAGCGAATACGGCAGCAGAATTCGCTGTTTTGCCTCCGCTGCCTTTGTCCCGAGGCCGATAATATTTTTAGACTTGTCGTAATCCATCGAATTATAATCGCGCAGGTCCACGTTCACGATCAGGTCCGCGGCCGCCAATCCGCGCAATTCATTCTGGTGCACGACCACATCAATCGAACGGCCCAGCACGCTAAAAAGCGACTGGATCTCCTTCGGATTTGCCGGCGCGACGTCCAGGTGTATGGCGATAACGATGTCTGCTCCCATGTCGCGCACCACATCGGTGGGCAAGTTGCCCACCAGCCCGCCATCCACATAAATCTTCTCGTCGTCGCGAACGGGAGAAAACACACCAGGGAGGGACATCGTCGCGCGCAATGCCAGCTGCAGAGATCCGTCCGAAAATACGTGCTCCTTACCAGAAACTAGCTCGGTAGCAACGCAACGAAAGGGAATCGGCAAATCATTGAATGATTCTGACTCTGAATATGGCAGCGTCTCGTGGTCAATCAACATGCTGATCTGCTGACCGGCGTTCAGCCCCGCAGGCAGGGAAAGTCCGTGCTTCAATCCCACGACGATCGCATTTTGAAATGCGCGCTGGTCTTCGCGCCGGCGATACGAAAGATCTTCGTAAGGAGTCTTCCCGCCGATGATGACGTCCCAATTCTGCTCGCTCACCAGTCGCGCTAGCTGTTGCGGAGTTTTTCCAGTGGCATAGAGTCCGCCGACAAGCCCGCCCATGCTCGTTCCGGCGACGTAATCAACGGGAACGTGATGATCTTCGAACCATTGCAACACTCCGATGTGTGCAAGGCCCAGAGCGCCACCGCCTTCCAGAGCCACGCCGATCTTGGCGCGTGGTTGTTTTTCCGTTTGCAGCGTCGGCTGCGTCAGCGATGCCTGCTTTTCGGACGTTTGCGAGTGCGCGCAAGGTGCCAGCAAAGCCACGGTGATCGAAACGATAACAAGAGGAGAAATCCGAAATCGCGAGAGTCGGCGCATTGGGACCTCCGGAAAAGGGAAGTGGAAACCAGTGAGTATGAGTCGGCGCAATTATTCCCCAGGGCCACAATCTTGGGCAAGCAGCGTAGTGGAATGCATGGTGGTACGGCGCCGGAATGTCGCCGCACGAACGCATGATAGAATTTGCCGTGGACGCAACACAGGTTGTCGCGTCGTCAAAACGGCACCGCGCAGGTAGCAGGATATAGCTCGCAGTTATGAAAATCCTCACAGCGGAAGAAATGCGGGAAGTTGATCGGCTCACCACCGAACGCTATGGCATCCCTGGCCTCACGCTCATGGAAAACGCCGGTGCCGGCGTCGCACGCTTTATCGCGCAGCGGTGGCCGGATTTCGCGCAGCGGCGCATGATCGTCCTTTGCGGCAAGGGCAACAACGGCGGCGATGGATTCGTAGCCGCTCGGCGCCTTCGCGATTTGGGAGCCAAGCCGGACGTGTATTTGCTCGCAGGTCCGGAAGAGATGCGTGGCGATGCGGCGACGAACGGCAAACGCTGGCAAGAGACGTGCGGCGAGCTTCACGTCATTCGTGATTCGAGCGCATGGCAAAGCGCCAAAGTCACGCTGGCCTCGGCCGACATCATTCTGGACGCGATCCTCGGCACCGGCACCCACGGCGCTGTCGCCGGGTTTCTGGCGGAAGTCATTGAAGCAGTGAACCAGCGGCACGGCCCAGCCCGCTCTGCTGTCGTATCGGTGGATATTCCTTCGGGGCTGGTGGCCGACACCGGCGAAGGTGAGGGCCCTGCAGTCAAAGCAGCCTACACAGTCACTTTCACAGCTCCTAAGACCGGCATGATCGGCAGTTCGGCGGGCGATTATGTCGGTCAGCTGATCGTCCACGACATCGGCTCACCTCCGGAACTGATCGAAGAGGTCGGGAAGAACGACGTTCGTTGGGTTGACGCGCGGGAAGTGAACAAGTTTGCGCAGCCTCGCCGCGCAGACGGCAACAAGGGAAGCTATGGCCACGCGCTGATCGTCGCAGGATCTGTGGGAAAGAGCGGTGCGGCCGTGCTGGCCTCCTGGGCTGCGTTGCGCACGGGCGCCGGGCTGGTGACGGTGGCGACTCCGGAGCCGGTTTTGCCGATTGTCGCCGCGCACACTCCGGAAATAATGACCGAACCGCTGCCCGCAACCGAAGCCGGGACCATTTCGCTGCGCAGCTTCGAGTACGAACGATTCGACAAAGTCGTGAAAGGGAAGCGTGCTCTCGCGATTGGCCCGGGACTGACGACTCAAGACGAAACGCAGCAATTCGTTCGCGATGTCGTCCACAAGCGCGCCGTTCCCATCGTTCTGGATGCCGATGGCTTGAACGCGTTCGCCGGCCACGCGCCAGAACTGAAAAACGGCACGGGGCCGATTGCGCTGACTCCACATCCGGGTGAAATGGCGCGGCTGCTGGGATGCGAAATTAAGGAAGTCCAAGCTCGGCGCGTGGAAGTTGCGCGCAAATGCGCCGAGGATTGGAACGCATTCGTAATTCTCAAGGGCCATCAGACCGTGATCGTTTCGCCCGATGGGCAGACGTTCGTGAATTCCACAGGCAATCCAGGCATGGGCACGGGCGGCACCGGCGACGTACTCACTGGGATGCTGGCGGGCCTAACGGCGCAGTTCGGAACGAGCGATTGGGTCCACGTCTTGGCATTCGGGGTGTATCTCCACGGCCTTGCGGGAGACATCGCTTATGCCGACACTGGCGAAGCTCCGCTGCTTGCTTCCGATTTGATCCGCGCGATTCCGCGTGCCTACCAACATTTTTATGCCAATGCTTGACCCTGAGCCCCGTCGTGGCTAACCGCGAAATCCTCACGCACTCCTCCGAAGAGACGATCGCGCAAGGCCGCGAAATCGGGGCGACGCTGAAGCCGCCGGTGTTAGTCCTACTTTCGGGCGACCTCGGAGCAGGGAAGACAACACTAACGAAGGGAATCGCCGCGGGCCTCGGCGCTGCTCGCGAAGATGAAGTTACCAGCCCGACCTTCACGCTCGTCCACAGATACGAAGGCAGCACGCGCGTCTATCACGTGGATCTTTACCGCATCGAAGGGTTGCATGACCTCGAAACACTAGGCCTCGAAGATATATTTTCCGAACGGGCAGTGGTAATCGTGGAATGGCCGGATCGGCTAAAACTGCGCACCGGCTGGCCCACCATGGAGATTCAAGTGGAACACGTTGCGGAGGAAATTCGCCGAATCGTACTCTCTGAAGGGAACCGCCGCGGAGTCGTAGACGCTTGAGGCGATCTACTTCGGCGCGGCAGGCGGATCCAAGCCCATGATTTGAAATCCGGCATCCACATAGATCGTGTTGCCGGTAACGCCGCGGCCTAAATCGCTCGCGAGAAAGACGGCTGTGTCCGCGACCTCCGCGATGTCGGTGTTGCGCCGCAACGGCGCATGCTGCGCTACAAATTCCAGCACCTTCGAGAAATCTTTGATCCCACGGGCGGAAATCGTCTTGATCGGTCCGGCCGATATGGCGTTGACGCGGATCTTGTGTGCTCCGAGTTCGCTCGCCAGGTATTTCACTTCCGCTTCCAACGCGGCTTTCGCGACACCCATCACATTGTAGTTGGTGACCACGCGCGTGGAGCCCAGATACGTAAGCGTCATGATCGCGCCGCCGGTGGTCATCAGCGGAGAAAGCGCCTTGGAAACCGCTACCAGCGAATACGCGCTGACGTCCAACGCAAGTTTGAAACCATCGCGCGACGTATTCAAAAATGGCTGGTTCAAATCTTCATGGTTCGCAAACGCCAGGCAGTGGACCACTGCATCAAGCTTGTGCCCGTGACGTTTCAGCGATTCGGCCAAGCCATCAATGTCTGATTGCTGCTGCACGTCGCAAGGATAAAAGCCCTGCGCGCCGAGCTCGTTACCGAGTTCTTCCACCGTCGGTTTCGCCCGATCGTTTTGGTAGGTGAGCAGTAGCGTGGCGCCTTCGCGCGCGAAGGCCTGCGCGATCGCGTAGGCGATGCTCCATTTGTTCCATACGCCCAGGACAATCGCCGTTTTGCCTTCCATCAATTTAGACATGGCTCGATATTCTACCCGGAAACCTCAATTTCGGCGCGCAGTTCTGCCGTTGGCGAGCCGGACGCCGCCGCGGTCAATTCAGCGGGAATGAATCCATCGCAGCACCTCGCGAAGAAGGTCCGCGAGAATAGGCCACATCGCCGCAAGGATACCGATTCCCGCAGCGATTATGCGGGAAACTCCCCTGGACGCAACCTTCGCGCCCCCGAGTGCGCTTGGCTCATGCCGAGCGCAAAAGCCTCCGAAAACCGCTGGATTTCCACACCTTTGGCCTCTCGGTCCTAAGTAGAGGCAAGGGCCCTGGTCGGGCCGCTGAGGCGAGCCATACTCGCTTCCTGCAGATTGCCCTTCAGCTCCGAGACCGGCGCCTCCTAAGCCCCACTCCCGATCCTCCGCCGTGCCCGTATTGGGCCGCTCAGGCCCTCCGTTGCTAGCGGAAAAATCATTAACGGTTACGAACCGTTCCATTGCGCCCTACGTCTCGCCTAGCTAGAGTCAGTCTTCGTCTCGCTGCGCCCGTATGCCCGATCTCCGCATCGCGCCTTCACCCGACCATCCTGCCCGGATGAAGCTGGAGTCGTACTCCGCCGAGATCCGGCTACCGAACCTCACGCTGGGCGTAGACAACATCCATTATGACGTCTTCCTGAGCCCGCGGTTCGTGGATTTCACCAGGAAGTACCTGCAGGATCTGGTCCGCCAGAGCGTCAACATCAGCCTTTTCTACGGTAAAGACCGCAAACAATCCAGCGCGCCGGAACATGGCGCGTTCCGCAAACTCCTGACCGAAGTTCTGCAGGCGTCCGTCACCCGCGCGAAATTTCAGCAATCCATCGAAAGCGACATATTGCATCAGCTCGCACTGATCAAACATCTCACTTCAGAAATTACGACTCAATTTTCCAGCATGCTGGTCGAGTGCAAGGATTGGATTCGCGCGCGCGGCGAGCATTTCGAGCACAGCGAACAAGCGCACGTCATGCGCGCAAAAATCGCCGAAATGCAATCGGACAAGAAAAACGTCTATCGCCAAGTGGGCGAAACCCTCTGCCGCATCTGGCGGGAAGTGGAAGAAGGCACGCTTTCGAAATCGCGCCGCGCCCTTTTCGGCGAAGACTTTCACGATACGTACGAACTGCTGCAGAACCGCTTTCTCTTTGTCGAAAACGGCAACGACGATCATCTTTTTCTCGAGCATTACGTCCTGGTAGCAAACTTCGTCAACGATCCCGACCGCTTCGAAGTCTTTGACACTCTCCTGCTGGATCTGGTCCGCGATTTTGTGTTGACGGGGGACAACGCAGACGATCTTGGCAAAGCGCGTAAAGCCCATGAACGGTTGCTCGAACAGGCCCGCCAGAAACGCACCGAGATCGCCCGCATGGAAGAAGAACTCGAGGAGTCGTCCGGACGCTCCGGCGATGGCGACAGCTTGTTTCCCTCGATTTTCAAACGCAAGGGCGGCCCGGTAGCTACATCTCACGGAGAAACGTCGGAACTCCGCAAAAAACTGGCCTTGGCCGAAAAAGCGCTCGAGGAACTTGGCCCGCAAATTGATTCCGCGAAGCAGCACATGAATTTCCGTATCGAGGAATACCGCAACCGCTTGGGTGATTACCTCAACCAGCCGCAGAATGCGCGCCGCCTGTTTGACGCGCAGTCTCCCGCCGGAGAGGGTGAGAACACCCGGCAAACTCGCTCGCAACTTCTGGAAGAGTGGTTCCATCGTCTGGAGGAACGCGACCTGCTCTTTCACGTGCTCGCGGGATACGAATTGCGCCGAATCTACGCAGATTACTGCCCGCCGATCCACTTGCAAGCTCTGAAGAAAGCCCTCGTGAACCGCGAAGAAGCCAAGCGCGTGGAAACCATCCTGGAACAATTTCCAGCGCGAAAGATTTCGATGAAGCGGCTAGACGATGCTTCACGCGCGATTCGCCGGCGCACGCGCGAAGAACAATTAGCCACAGTATTGCAATTCGCGGAAGACCTGATGCGCCTACGCCGCGATCGTCGCAACTATCAACACGTGGCCGCGTGGATGGAGCGGATCAACCTGGTACGCTCGGAACGCGCCAGAGAGCTCTCGCGGGTCAATAAGAGCCTGTACGAATTTTTGCACGCTGACGAGGGTCGCCCCACCGATGATCCGGTAATCAATCACACGGTCATCAAAGCCGATGTGCGCGGCTCGACCGGAATCACCAAAGATTTGCTGGCCAAGGGCTTGAATCCCGCCTCGCACTTCAGCATGAACTTGCACGAGCCGGTGAAACGCATGCTGGAGCGCTTCGGCGCGGCCACCGTGTTCATCGAAGGCGACGCCATCATTCTCGCGATCTACGAGACCGAATCCACTCGCGCAACCACGCGCGGCGTCGCCCGCGCTTGCATTTTGTCGCGGGAAATTTTGGCCGTCACTCAAGCCTACAACGCGCGCACCAAGTCCACGGGTCTGCCCCAGCTTGAGATCGGTGTTGGCGTGGCATTTCAGGATTCCGCGCCGTCCCTCTGGATGGACGGCGAATCCAAAATCATGATTTCGCGCGCGTTGAACTTGTCCGATCGTCTTTCGAGCTGCACGAAAATCGCCAAGCGACTATTCTTGAATAATCCGTCGCCGTTCAACGTTTTTTTGCTGCAGCCGCTGATGGAAGACGCCGCGGAAGATGAAGGCGAAGAACTGCTGGTACGCTATAACCTGAATGGCATCGAGCTAAATGAGGAAGGCTTTCAGAAGTTGAGCGCCGAAATCGCCATGTCGCCCATGGGCGGAAATTTCCCGATGCCCTGGGGCAAAGAGCGCGTGCAACTCTATTTTGGCGAAGTGCCGTTGGGAGAAACGCTCGAACCCGTCGTCGTCCGCAAGGGCTTTGTGCACCAACTCTTGCCGGGGGCTAAAGTCGGCACGCAGGGTACCCGCGCCTACTACGAAGTCTGTACCGATCCAAAGCTGCTCGAGCTGGCCCGCAAGAAATTCGCCACTGTCGCGCCGAAGAGTTGAATCTCCGCGCAGAAAAGTTGAAGCACTTCCGCAAGCCCCCTATAATCTCTTCCGCGAATAAGCACAGCAACGCACACGCAAAATTGGCCCGTCAAGAAATGCGCATTGAAGTCTTTTGGGCCGACACTGTTGCAATACTGGTTCGCTTGTGCACGGGAGGCGAATAGGGTCCGGTGATCCTCGTGGCCTTCAAAGCCATTGATCCTGTCCTTAGCGGCCAGGATGGTGGGTTCGACTCCCACACGCTTCCGCCATACCTGTGTTGCGAGCGAGGTCAGATAGTCGGTTCTTCGCCAGCACTCCAAGCGAGTGCGGCCACTCGTCGCTCCAGTTCGCGAGCTATCTCGATCGCATCAACGTTGGATGGGAACTGAATCGGAGCGCCGATGGAAACGCGCACCTTTCCGGGCCGATGGACAATCCGATTTTCTACTTTCATGTCAAAGAGGCCGTCCAGGCGAACCGGCACAACAGGCAGCTCTAGCTGCTCTGCAAGCAAGCCAATTCCCGCACGGAATGGATGAAGTCGTCCGTCAGGCGTCGTAATGCCTTCGGGAAAGATCAGAGTATTCCAGCCACGATCCGCCAAATCTCCGACGAACGCGAAACTTCGCCGGAATCCCGATTCCCTCGGCAGTGGAAAAACATTAAAGAGTGCGAATACAAGAAAATAGCTCAACCGCTCGCTCAGGCGTTCCAGTAAACCCATCTCCGGTGGTGGCCGCAGCATCGTCGCGATGCGTTCAGCTCTCATGGCTGTCGCGAGCCGATGCCGGAACCTTGCCGGAAGAGCCGCTAATATCCAGCCGATGTCCACGTAGGTCACGTGATTGGAAACAACCAGTACAGGGCCGACCAGACCGCGCAGATTTTCGCGTCCGCGGATCCGCGGCGCCGCCAGCAAGTAAGTCGCTGGCCAGACCAATGAGTAATAAACTGCGATGCGAATGGCAGTGACGAGCCAATTCTGCGGCCAGCGCGGATACTTCATTTCCACGGCGGATTTGGGCGGATTCCGAATAAGTTCTTCGACCTGACCGATGGTCGTCGCGTCGGAAAATTTCACGTCGCTCAAGTCCACCTGATAGCGCTCTTCGAGTTCGCCCATCAGTTCCACCCGGTCGAGCGAACTCAAATTTAATTCCTGGTCAAGAACGGACGTCGCCGCCAGAGCGCCAGGTGATCGCCCCGTGATGCGCGCCACCAGGCTCGCCACGGAATTTGCATCGCGCGGGGCATCGTCTCCGCCGCCAAGTTTTCCTTCGACTGCGGTGCGAATTCGCTCCAAAGCCGGCTTTTGCGTCGGCGTTCGGGGAAAATCCGGCTCCGGCCAAACGAACCACTGCCGCATTCGCTGAAAATCCGCCAACGACTGATTCGCTGCCCCAACCACCGGTGCGGGATCCTTCGCCGGATCGTCCAGCAGCAAAACCGCGCACGGCTCGGCATTTCCATCGCGTTCAATTCCGAGGACCACGCAATCCCTCACGTCAGCCTGCTCTCGCAGCGCTCGTTCCAGGTCCTCCGGATAAATATTCATCCCCGCCGCTGTGACGATTACGTTTTTCTGCCGGCCTTTGAAATATAGCTGGCCCTCTTGGTCCACTTGCGCCAGATCGCCGGTGTGGAACCATCCATCCTCTTCCACCACCGGCTGCAGCTCTCTGTTGCGCCAATAACCAGCGGCAACATTCTCGCCGCGCACCAGAATTTCGCCGCCGGGACCGACTTTCATTTCGAGACCGGGAAACAACTTGCCAATCGAGCCCTTTCCGAGCCGGAACGGGTGATTCAGACTGATCAACGCCGTGGTTTCGGTCATCCCGTATCCCTGAATTACCGCGTAGCCGAGACGATGCCAAAACGATTCCACGGCGCCGGGCAAAGCTGCCCCTCCCGAGATGAAAGCCCAGAATTTCCATCCCAAGAGCCCATGAATCTTCCGGAATCGCCACCAACGCCTGAGAAAATGTTGGCCGTCAGCGGCCACAAAATCTTTGCGAAATCGTTCTTGTTTGCCTTCGATCTCTAAACGTCTTTCTATTTCGCGTTCGAGCGATTCGATCAGCCGGGGAACCGCGACCAACACCGAGACACGCTCGCGTCGGATTGTTTCAAGCAGATCGGCGGGGCTGAATGACTCCAGAAAAATAGTCGTCGCACCCAAAATCGGCGGAATAAAAATCGCGAGCAACTGTCCGAAAACGTGGCTTAAAGGCAGCAGATTCAGAAATCGGAGAGGATGGAAGATTCTCTCGGAGCGCAGATACTTCTGGATCTCGGGTTCCAGCGGCTCGATATTCGCCAGCACGTTTCCGTGCGTGAGCACCACTCCGCGCGGTTCGGCGGTCGTGCCGGACGTAAAGACAATTTCCACCGCATCTTTGCGTGTAAGAGGCGGTGAAGCGTAGGGCGCGGGCGAATGCGCTGCGATCGTCTGGCAAAGCCACTCAATCGGCACAGAGGAAACACCGACGCCTGTCGGAGAAATAGCCTCGGAGAAAACCAGCAGTTTGGCATTGACCTGCTGCGCCACCCGCGCGGCGAACTCCGCTGTCGAAATCTTATCGATCGGAACTACGACCGCGCCGCGCAGTATGCATCCCCAGAATACGACGAGCCACTCAGGACAGTTCTCCGCCCACAACAGGACTCCGTCGCCGGGACCGACTCCGCGCGATTCGAGTTCTCGTGCGAAGCGGCAGGCCTCGTCTGCAACTCGCCCGTAGGTCCAACGCTCGATGCGGTAGCCTCGGAAGAACGCAACGGCGATCTCATCCTCGTGACGGCAATATTCGGAGAAGAATTCGACGAGTGATTCGCGCGTCATAGCCGCTCAAAGTGTGCCTGAAGCGAACGGAGATTGAAAAGGGGCTGAAGCTGCGGGAGCAAATCCCGGGCAGGCGGGCCGTCGCTGCGACCATGGCAAGCAGCAAGCATCGAAAGATTGGGCCCACCTATGGCGACGAATATTCGATCGTAGGCATGGCGGGGCTAACCTAAATCCTGTTTATGCTGCGGATGAGGACATCGGTGAAGTTACAGAACAGTTCGAGAGAAAGTCGAAGGAGTGGTATTTTTTAGCTATGAGTGTAACGCGGCGTGTAATCGTGATCGGCGCGGGAATCACGGGGCTAGCCTGTGCACTGCGCCTGCACCGCTCCGGAATCCGCGTCCTGGTCCTCGAAGCTTCCGAATCACCGGGCGGAATGATCGCGACCTACCAGAAGAACGGTTTCCTGTTTGAAGGCGGACCGCAATGCCCGCGCTTCGCCCGGCCGCTCTGGGACATCGTCCGCGAAGTCGAACTCGAGGACGAATTCGTGCCGAGCCGTCCGGGTGCGCGCCGCTTCATTCTGAAGAACGGCCAATTGCACGAAGCGCCGTTCTCTGTGGGTCGCTTCGTTTCCACGCGCCTCGTCGGCGCTTCGTCCAAGTATCGTCTTCTCACCGAGGCCCTGCGCCGCGCGCGCCCTCCCGCCACCGAAGAATCGTTGGCCGAGTTTGTGCGCCGAAAATTTGACGACGACGTCCTCGCGTACATCGTCGACCCCTTCATCTCCGCGATCTACGCGGGTGATAGTGAACAAATGGGCGTCGAAAGCGCTTTTCCCTTCCTAGCTCGTTGGGAACGCGAACGCGGGAGCGTCCTGCGTGGCGCGATCCGCTCGAGAAAACCCAGCGTTTCAGCCAGCCCGCAAGCGACCTCATCACCGGCTGGCCGCAAGACTTTGGATTTGACGGAGTCGCTGCCGCGCATGGGCTCGTTTCGCTCGGGTCTAGCCGCTCTTCCAAAAGCGATTGCCACCAAACTGGGTGATTCGATATCCTTCAGCACAAGGGTAGTAAGCATCGCGCCGGTTGCAGCCAATGGAGGTTCAATTGGCGGGTGGCGGCTTCGCTTATCGAGCGGAGAAGAAGTATCCGGCTCAGCCGTGGTGATCGCAGCGCCCGCTTACGAGGCGGCGCATCTTGTGCAAGCCTTTGCACCAAATCTCAGCACGATGTTGGCGGAGATTTCCTACGCCCCGATGGCGGTAGTCTCGTCGGGCTACGACCGTGCCCAAGTTCGCAGTCCGCTTCGTGGGTTCGGCGTGCTGATCCCGCGGCGTGAGAATTTCGACACATTTTTCAGCGTGTGGAATTCTTCGCTATTTGAAGGACGTGCTCCAGCCGGCAAAGTCCTGATGACGAGCTTCACCGGTGGCGCTACCAACCCGGCAATCGTCGAACACGTTGCTGCGGAAATTGCAGAGGTTGTAGAGAAGGAAATGGCAGCCGTGCTGGGAATCGAGGGAAGCCCGCTTGAGCAAGCCGTATGGAAATACCCGAAAGCGTTGCCTCAGTTTAACCTTGGGCATGCACGGAGAATCGCTTCCATTCGCGAGTCTACGGCGGACTTGTCGGGCTTATACCTTGCCGGGAACTATCTGCAGGGGCGCTCCTTAGGGGACTGCGCCGACCTGGGATCGCGTACCGCCGATTCGGTGAAGCGTCATTTTTAGTGCTCGCGCATCTAACTCATCAGCTGAATCGGCTAGGGGTGAGCGCCACTCTAATTAATGAAGGAGAGGCAGTTGCAAGCCGCAATTCTTACTGTCGTCGCTATTCTCGTTTTGATCGTTTTGGCTGGTTGGATTTATCAGACGGCGGGAACGCTCCGTGATCGCAGACGCTTTCCCGCGCCGGGTGAGCTTGTAAATCTGAACGGCCACCGTTTGCATTTGCTCTCACGAGGCGAAGGCAGTCCGGCCGTGATTTTTGAGTCCGGCTTGATGTCTACCGTCCTAAGCTGGGAGAATCTGCAGCCGGAAATCGCCAAAGCAACTCGTGCTGTCGCTTACGATCGTGCGGGGCTAGGGTGGAGCGATCCCGGATCAGCGCCGCGAGACGCCGACCAGATCGTTAAAGAGCTCCACAGCTTGCTCGAGCTCGCCCAAATCTCCCCGCCCTTCATCCTTGTCGGACATTCGTTCGCAGGGCTCACGACTCGCCTATTCGCCGCGCGATATCCCGAAGAGGTTGCAGGGCTCATTCTGATCGATCCGGTCGTGCCCGGCGAGTGGAATCCACCGAACGATCACAACCAAAAACGCATTCGAACGGGAGCAAAAATCTTGCGGCGCGCGACTGTGCTTTCGCGATTGGGTCTGATCCGATTTATCTCATTCTTACTGCGCGCCGGCGTCAAACCAATCGCGGAGCCGCTCGTCCGGATGATGAGTAAGGGCGCGCCGAAAGGCGACGGAACAAGTAGTAGCCCACTTTTTTGGAATTTGCCTCCGAGCGAACGCGCAATGGCCCACGTCTTCTGGGTTCAACCGAAATTTACCGAAACGATCGCCGACCAGCTCGAAAATTTCCCTAAGAGCGCCGCTCAGGTGACCGCGGCCGAAAACCTGAAAGACGTGCCGGTAACCGTCATTTCCGCGGGAAATACACCTGCGGACCGAAAAAAAGCACATATCGCTATAGCTCATCTCTCGGCTTGTGGAACTCACCTCACGGCAACGCGGAGCGGCCATTGGGTGATGACCGACGAGCCGGAACTTATTCTCCATGCGATCCACGAAATGATCGAACCAGCACGCAAGCCCAGTGCGCTTAGTGCGCGTGCGTGACCGCGCCGCCGGCATAGCCACGCGGAATCTTGCATAGCAGCGAGAAAAACAATGACCAAACGAATCCGATTTGCAGCGAGCGTCCTGGGAACCATTCTGTTGGTCGTCGCATGGATCGTGCCCTCTGCATTCGCGCAACAACCGGCTCAGCCGGCGAACGATCAGAGTCAATCGCAACAGCCAGCGCCGCCCGCGGCAGAAGCCGAAGCGAGCCAGTCGGCAGCTCCGCAGCAACCGCCCGGTCAACCGCAACCAGCCATGACCACAAAGGAACAGAAGAATATCCAACACGAGCAGGACACCGGCACGTCCAAGGATCGGATTTTGTGGACGCTACCGAATTTCCTGACTGTAGAAGACGCCGAGAATATTCCGCCACTCACCAGTGGCCAAAAGTTCAAGGTTGTAGGCCGTTCCTTGATTGATCCGTCCGAATTTGTATTGATCGGCTTCGTCGCCGGGCTCGGTCAAGCGAGCAACAGTGATCCGTCGTACGGGCAGGGCGCCCAGGGTTACGGAAAGCGTTACGCGACCGCCTATGCCGATAACGCAATCGAGAACTTCATGGCGAGCGCTGCGCTACCGTCACTTCTGCATCAGGACCCGCGTTACTATCAGCTGGGCCGCGGAGGATTTCTCAAGCGCGCCGGTCATGCGATCAGCCGAGTCGTGCTGACCCGTTCCGACTCCGGCCAGAAGCAGTTCAACTATTCGGAAGTTTTCGGTGCGGGAATGGCGGCCGCCATTTCCACTTACAGCTATCATCCTGCACAAGATAAAAACGTTGGCACAGTCGTCAGTGTATGGGGCACGCAGTTAGGGTGGGATATCGGAACGTACATGATTAAGGAATTCTGGCCGGATCTTCGCCGCAAGCACCACAAGACCGCTGACAGTCAATAGGCACTGAAGCTGAGTGCGTCCGGAAGGTTCGCGAAATCAACCGCCCGCGAATTTTCTAGTGTGCGGGTTCTTCGAGGCCACGGTCCTTTATCATCGAGTCGACACTTGGCGCTTTCCCGCGCCACGTTGCATAAAGCTTCGCCAAGTCCTCGGTATTGCCTCGCGATAAGATCATCTGGCGGAAGCGATCGCCATTCGCGCGGGTCAATCCGCCGTTGTCTTCAAACCACTGATACGCGTCGTCGTCCAGCATCTCCGTCCACAAGTAGGCGTAGTAGCCGGCGGAATAACCTCCACCCCAGATGTGGCTGAAATAGCTCGAGCGGTAACGCGGTGGCACAGCGTTCAGCAGCAGATGAGTTTTCTCGAGCGACTGTTTCTCGAATTCGT
>Ga0307478_10002313_pt1 | contig 15157 bp, 11 predicted proteins | sample atmos_gasesECM4C_2_FD_203713 | JGI IMG/M metagenome (GOLD analysis project Ga0307478, IMG submission 203713) | Hardwood forest soil microbial communities from Morgan-Monroe State Forest, Indiana, United States - atmos_gasesECM4C_05 | ecosystem: Environmental > Terrestrial > Soil > Temperate...
CGCGTCTTCATTTACGGGCAGGACATCGCCGGAAAATTCGGCGGCGCGTTCAAGGCGACCAAAGGTCTGGCGGAACAATTTCCTGGCCGCGTCCTGAACACGCCGATTAGCGAAGACGCGATGGTCGGTACCGCGATCGGCGCGGCGATGGAAGGCATGCGGCCGATTGTCGAGATGCAGTTTGCGGATTTTTCGAGCATCGCGCTCAACCAGATTCTCAACAACGCCGGGACGCAGTTCTGGCGCACCAACACGCCATGCCCGATCACCGTGCGGCTGCCCTCCGGCGGGACGAAAGGCAGCGGCCCGTTTCACAGCCAGAGCATGGAAGGGATTTACTCGCATTACCCGGGGCTTGTCGTCCTGACGCCGGCAACGGTCGAAGATGCCTACACGATGTTGATCGACGCGGTCGCGATCGATGATCCGGTCATCTACTGCGAACACAAATATCTTTATTACCATCTCAAGGCCGACGCGCTCCCGACTGACAAATTGCCGATCGGGAAAGCACGAGTCGTTAGGCCGGGGCGCGATCTCAGCATCGTGACCAACAGCGCGATGGTCCATGAAGCGCTCGCCGTTGCGCAGCAATTCAGTGCCGAGGGCATCGAGATCGAAGTGGTCGATCTGCGCTCGGTCAAGCCGCTCGATACGGATACCGTTCTCGCATCGGTTGCGCGCACCGGGCGATTGCTTTGCGTTGGTGAAGCGTTTCCGTGGGGCGGTGTGACGGCGGAAGTGATTGCGCGCGTCGCGAGCGAAGGATTCCATCTTCTCGATGCCGCACCGGCCCGCATCAATGCGAAGGACACGCCCATTCCTTATCATCCGAATCTTTGGAGCGAGCATCGGCCCAACGCGAAGACGATCGCGGCCAAAGTGCGCCAGGTTCTCGCCGAATAATTTATGCCACAAGTTCCAATCACCATGCCGCAGCTCGGCGAATCGATGGCCGAAGCCACGATCGTCGCGATCAAGGTTAAGCCGGGCGACAAAGTTGTCGCCGACCAGGAAATCATCGAGGTCGAGACCGATAAAGCCGTGATGGGCGTGACGACGCCGTGCGCGGGCGAGATCGCGAAGATCGACGCGGAGGTGAAGGGAACTTATCCAGTCGGTGCCGTGCTCGGACTTGTCCAAGCGAGCGAAGCCGATGCCGCGCGTTTCCAGAAGCGCGCGCCGCAGCCGCCAAAAGGCGAGGTGGCGCAGGAAGTGCCCGGTCGCGAGGAGGAATCGGCGACGGCCGGAAAAACGCAAAACGGAAGCGGCTCGCATTTCCAAGTCGATGAAGCAGGCCTCCCGGCTGTCGCAACCGGTTCGCATTTTCAGATCGATAAAGCCGGCGTGCTGCCCGTTCCCGCGGGCACAAAGGGCGCGGGCTATCTTTCGCCGCGGGTGCGGGCGCGGATGGCCGAGTTGCAATTGACCCAGGCCGATCTTGCGGGCATCGCCGGCAGCGGCAACGCGGGTCGGGTCACGATCAAAGATCTCGAGAAGTTCCTCGGCGAAATCGAAGCAAATCCGGTGGAGAAACCGAGCGCGATCCGGACGGGCGTGGCAGATGCGATGCGGCGCAGTTGGACGCGGCCACTCGCCACGGTCGGGCTTTCCGTTTGCCTCGATCCGGTGTTGCAGGACCGCGCGAAGCGCGATCCGAAGCCGGGACCGGCGCTCTACGCGTTGCGCGCCCTTGCGCTCGCGCTCGCCGAGCAACCGAATGCCGCCGCGCGCCTGATTGGCGGACGCGCGATTCGCTCCGAATCGATCGACATCGGCATCGCAGTGGAAGCGCAGGACGGCATCATGGTTCCCGTGATTCGGAAGGCCGACAAGACTTCACTCGCCGACCTAACGAGTCGTTATACCGAGCTGGTCGATCTCGCGCGACGCCGTCGGCTTACTGGCGACATGACTTCGGGCGGAATCGCGTCGATTTCGAACTTCGGCAGCTTCGGGTTGGAATGGGGTACGCCGATTCCGTTGCCGGACCAGACGCTGCTCCTCGGGCTCGGTATGGGGAAAAAAGTTCCCGCGTGGGATGAAGGCAAAGACGCATTCGTTCCGCGAACGGAAGCGCAGGTCACCCTCAGCTTCGACCATCGCAGCCTCGATGGCGGCGGCGCCGGGCGATTATTGAAGCGGATCGTCGAGCTGCTGGGCGAACCGGCGAAGCTATAGCGCTTGCAGCGGCGGCCTATGACAGCCGAACGCGTCGCGGCAAATCGTTCCGGCGGTCATAGACCGTCGCTACAGGGAGCAAGGTCCCTTGCCGCGATAGCTCCTCGACCTTAAGTTATTAGTCCACATGGAGACGACCGCTACCATCGACCCCAACATCACGATGAAGGAATTGCTGGTGCAATTTCCCGGGGCGCAGCGCGCGCTTTTCCGGAAGTATCACATCGGAGGTTGCGCCAGTTGCGGATTCAGCCCGGAAGAAACCCTCGCCGGCGTTTGCGCGCGGAACGAAAACCTGAACGCCGACGAGGTCATCGAACACCTCACCACGAGCCATGAAGCGGACCTCGCGATGCAGATCGAGCCGCGAGAATTAGCGGATCGAATCGGGAGCGGCGAGCCGGTTTACCTCCTCGACGTGCGCACTCGCGAGGAATTCGAAGCGGTCAAGTTGCCGGACGCGCATTTATTTACCCAGGAGCTGATGCAGGAAATCCTTGGCAACGGATCGCGGACGAATCTTTTCGTAATTTACGATCACACCGGCGCGCGGAGCATGGACGCAGCCGCGTATTTTCAAGGGCACGGATTCGGGAATGTGAAAAGCCTTCGCGGCGGCATCGATGCCTGGAGCGCGGAAGTCGATCCGAAGTTGCCACGATATCACGTCGAACAGACATGAACGACGATCTGCAATCGAGAATCGAGGAAGCGGTCAAAAACCCGCGCAACCTCGGCGAGATGAAAGACGCTGACGCGATCGGCACCGTCGGCAGCGCGGATTGCGGCGACATGTTGCGGATGTGGGTGAAGTTCAAGGAGGAGGGCGGGCGGAAAGTGATCGATCGCGCGACGTTCCAAACTTTCGGCTGCCAGACGGCGATCGCGGTGGCGAGCGTTGCCACTGAAATGCTTGCGGGAAAAACCGTGGCCGAAGCGCAAGCGATGTCGGGGGAAGAACTGGCGGCCCCGCTGGGCCCGTTGCCGCCGGTGAAAATTCATTGCGCGCAATTAGTCGAAGGCGCCTTGCGGTCCGCCTTGAACGGCGAAAAAGCGTCCGCAAAGACGAGCGATAATCCGGTGAGAGGAGAGACGCTCCTCAGTCAGCTCAGTGCCGGCCAGGCGACAGAGCGCAAAGTAAAAATCGTCCTCGAGAAATAGGAGACAACCCATGCACGAAAACACCGAATTCACCTTAACGCGGGATTGCGAGTCGATCCTAATCCCAAGCGGAGCTAAAACGATGATTCCGGCTGGCACGCCGGGCGTGATCACGCAGACGCTCGGAGGCAGCTATACCATCGCGACTTATCAGGGACTGGCTCGAATTGCCGAGAAAGATTTGGACGCGCTCGGCCTCGATAAGCCGGCGTCCACAAACGGCGCTCAGAAACCGGCGACGTCCAGCACAGGCGAAGTCGACGAGAAAATGGTCTGGGACCAGTTGCGGCAATGCTTCGATCCGGAAATCCCAGTGAACATCGTCGATCTCGGTCTGGTTTATGATTGCCAACTGACGAAACGGCCGGAAGGCGGAACGAAGGTGGACGTGAAGATGACGCTTACCGCGCCCGGCTGCGGAATGGGTCCTGCGATTGCCCACGACGCGCAAAGCAAAATTCTCACGATCGATGGCGTGGACGAAGCCGACGTCCAACTCGTCTGGGATCCGCCCTGGAACCAGAACATGATCAGCGAAGCCGGGCGGATGAAGCTCGGCATGGTTTAATTTTTCGTCGCGCGTTGACAGACGCGGCGCACGCTGCTTCTATACGAGTCCGCGTTCGCAGAATTTTCCCGGGCGCGCGACCCAGAGACGATATGCCTTCGACTGAAATAATTTTGACTGAAAACATTCCGGGCCTCGGCGCCGAGGCGGATGTCGTAAAGGTGCGCCGCGGTTATGCGCGTAATTTTCTTTTGCCGCAGGGCAAAGCTTACGAAGTCACGAAAAAGAGCCTGCGCCAACTCGACAATTTAAAAGCGAAGCGCGCCGCGCGCGAAGCCGCCGAGTTAAATGAAGCGGAAGAGCTTTCACGCCGGATCGGCAAGCTGAAAATCGTCTTCACGCTCGAAACCGGCGAGACCGGCAAGGCGTTCGGCTCGATCACGGCGCAGGATCTCGTGAAGCGATTGAAGAACGAGCTCGGCAACGAGATCGATCGCCATCGGATCGTGCTCGAACATCCGATCAAGACCACCGGCGAACACGAGGTGCCGATCAAGTTGCACCACGACGTGACGGCGAAATTTATTTTCCAGGTTAAACCCGCGAAGGAAGAAGCCCCGGCGCAAGAGCCGACGGGCGAGGTCACGGAAAAAGCGCGACCGTTCCGCAAACGTACTGACACGAAATAATGGCTACTGATCCATCCCTTCGGGGAGGACAGCAGTCTCGTAGAGAATCGGGCAAAACGCCCGGCCGAGGCTGGCCGGAAAAAAATGGCGGGCCCAACGGCGGCCAGTCATTAACATCTTCCTCGCAGGATATTCACAGAACCCTGCCGCATTCCATCGAAGCGGAGCAGGGTGTGCTCGGTTCCATGCTCATTTCGCCACGCGAAATCATCGCGGAATGCGTCGAGAAAATTAACGAGCAATACTTTTACGTTCCGGCGCACCAGACCATCTACGTGGTCCTCGTCGAGCTCTGGAATGGCGGGCAGGGCATCGACCTGATCACGTTCACGCAAGTGTTGCGCGACCGGAACTTGCTGGAAACCGTCGGCGGCGCCTCGGCGGTCACCAGTCTTTTCACCTTCGTTCCAACGGCCGCGAACGTAACGTATTACCTCGAGATCGTCCGCGACAAATACATCCTGCGGCAAATCATAGCAGCCTGCACGGAAAGTGTCCGCCGTTCCTTCGAGGAACAGGACGAAGTCCACAATCTCCTCGACGAAGTGGAGCAGAAGATCTTTTCCGTCGGCGAAGATCGTTTCAAGGGCCAGGTCCTGACGATGAAGGACCAGGTGATGGAAGCAATCGAAGCGATCGAACAACTCTACGAACGACGCGGCGGAATCACCGGCATCTCGACGGGCTTCGCCGAGCTCGATCGCATGACCAATGGATTGCACGAATCGGAAATGATCGTGATCGCGGCGCGGCCGAGCATGGGAAAAACGGCGCTGGCCATGAACATCGCCGAGCATGTCGCGATTACCGAAAAGCTGCCGGTTGCGGTTTTCAGTTTGGAAATGAGCAGCCAGCAGCTCGTGCAGCGGCTGCTTTGTTCGCGCGCCCGGGTGAACTTGCAAAAGGTGCGGGATGGTTTCCTGGCTGAGCGCGACTTTCCGAGCCTCACCGCCGCTGCGTCCAAGCTGGCGGAAGCGCAAATCTTCATCGATGATAGCGCGAGCCTGAGCATTCTGGAATTGCGGGCGAAGGCGCGGCGGCTCAAGGCCCAAAAGGACATCAAGCTGATCGTGGTGGATTATTTGCAATTGTTGCGTTCGACGACGCGCCGCGCCCAGGACAATCGCCAACTGGAAATCTCCGAGATCTCCGCCGGCCTGAAAGGCCTGGCGAAGGAATTGAAACTCCCCGTCCTCGTGCTGGCCCAATTGAACCGCCAACCAGAAGCGCGGACCGGCGGCAAACCGCGCTTGAGCGATCTGCGCGAATCCGGCTCGATCGAACAAGATGCCGACCTGGTCGGACTACTCGTTAGGCCGGAGATTTACGAGGAGGACGAAGACGCGCGGGCCGAAAAAGCGGGCGAAGCAGAGTTGATCATCGCGAAACAGCGTAACGGCCCGGTCGGCGAAATCGCGCTGACCTTCCTGAAGGAGTTCACGCGTTTCGAAGATCGCGCCCGGAACGTAAGCGAACCGAATTAGGCCGTCATCCCGAGCCGCGCAGACGGCGAGGGACCTCGCAGTCGCAGAAAAACTCACGCAAGTCCGCGGTCGCGATCTACGAAGCTCGTAGTGACGAATGAGTTTCTTTGTAACCTGTATGATCTGAGATCGCCTGTGAGGTCCCTCGCCGTCTGCGCGGCTCGGGATGACACGCGTTTCTTATTTCAGCGATTTCGCCGCCTCCACGACGTGCGCGGCGTCGATCCCGAATTCTTTCATGACCTGATCGCCCGGCGCGCTCATGCCGAAGCGATGCAGGCCGACGACTTTTCCGTCAATGCCCACGTATTGATACCAGAGCTGGGTCACGCCGGCTTCGATCGCCACGCGACGGCGGCAGGAGCTCGGCAGCACTTCTTCACGATAGGCGGCGGATTGGCGGTCGAACCGCTCGAAACACGGCATTGAAACCACGCGCGTCCCCTCACCCAATTCGCCGGCCGCTTTCATCGCATGCTGCAATTCGCTGCCGCAGGACATCAAAATGAGATTGAGCTTTCCGGTTTCCCGTTTCGCGATGTAACCGCCGCGGGCAACACCTTCGCGCCGCGTCTTCACGTCGACCTCGTTCAACATCGGCACGGCCTGTCGCGTCAGCGCCAGCAGCGTCGGACCATCGATGCGTTGTGCGGCGGCGACAAACGCTCCCGCAGTTTCCTCGGGGTCGGCGGGTCGAATCACATCGAGCTGCGGAATGACGCGTAATCCGCTCACGGTTTCCACCGGCTCGTGGGTCGGGCCGTCTTCGCCCACCCCAATGGAGTCGTGCGTAAAGATGTAGATGTTCGGCAGCCGTGAGAGCGCGGCGAGACGGATCGCGGCACGGCAATAATCGGCGAAAACCAGGAAGGTGGCCCCCGAGGCGCGAAAGATTCCGTGATATGCGATCCCGTTCATGATCGAGCACATGCCGTGTTCGCGAATTCCGAAATGAATGTTTCGGCCGGTGTGGTTGTCGCGCGTAAAATCGCCGGCGCCTTCGATGTAGTTCAGGGTCGAGCCGTGGAGATCGGCGCTGCCGCTGGTGAGAAGCGGCAGGGCTTTCGCGAGGGGCTGCAAGACTTCGCTGCCGGCTTTGCGGGTGGCGAGCTTCGCATCGCTCGGGAACGCCGGGATTTTGTCGAACAAATCACCCGGCACTTTTTTCGCGATCGCATCGTCGAGCTGGCGCGCCTGCTCCGGATTCTTCGCGCGCCAATCGTTGTAACTCTTTTCCCAGCGATCGTACTCCGCCTGCAAAGCTTTCTTGTGCTCGACAAAATAGTCGCGCACATCCTGGGAGACGAAGTAATGCTCCTCAGGCAATCCTAATCCCTTCCGACCCGCGTCCACGTATTTCACGCCCGCTTCGCCGTGCGCCTTGTTGGTTCCCGCGACTTCCGGAATTCCTTTCCCGATAACGGTCTTCGCCATGATCATCTGCGGCTTGCCGTTGTCGCGCGCCTTCGCCGTGTTGAGCGCGGCGAGAAATGCCTCCATGTCGTGCCCGTCGATCTTCTGGACGTCGAAACCGTAGGCTTCGAAGCGCTTCCCGGTATCCTCGCTCTGGGTCACGTTCGCCATGGCGTCGAGCGTGACGGCGTTGTTGTCGTAAATCAGGATCAGGTTATCGAGACCGAAATGTCCCGCGAACGCGCTCGCTTCCGCCGAAACGCCTTCCTGCAAACAACCATCGCCTGCCAGGCAGACCACGTGTTGATCGAAAATCTTGTGCTCGGCGGTGTTGAACCGCGCGGCCGCCATCTTCGCCGCCATCGCCACGCCGACGGCGTTCGCCACGCCTTGCCCGAGCGGTCCCGTGGTGCATTCGACGCCCGGCGTTTCGAAAAACTCCGGATGGCCGGGGGTCTTGCTGTGTAATTGACGGAAGCGCTTGATTTCTTCCATCGGCAAGTCGTAACCGCTCAAGTGCAGCCAGGCGTAAAGGAACATGCTGCCGTGCCCCGCGGAGAGGACGAAATAATCGCGCCCGATCCAGCGCGGCCTATCGGGATTGTGTTTGAGCGCGTAACCGTAAAGCACGGCGCCCATTTCGGCGCATCCCAGCGGCAGCCCGAGATGGCCCGACTTCGAAGCCTGCACCGCGTCCATGCACAAGCCGCGGGCCTGGTCTGCCGCGCGCGAAAGAATTTCGAGATTCAAACTCATGAACACGGGTATAATTGGCGTGTCCGTCGAATCCAAGCGCAAAGCGGACGCGCAAAATGAAAATCCGAAATTCGAAATAAGATGAACCGCGCTTCCCTGCTCCACATCATCGAGCGACTCGAAGGGTTTCTCGGCAAATTGCCCGAGACGATCCGGCGTCCCGTCCTGCACGAGCTGACGCCGCTCAAGGAATTGTTTCTGCAACAGCGCACGCCGCGCTTCGTTCTTACCGGTTCGAATACGCGGCCACTCCAGGAAATTGTTTCCGCGCTCTTCGCGTGGACGCCGCCGTCCCAGTCGCACGAAGTCCTGATGGAACTTTTTCGCTGGCACGCCATGGCACTCGGTGGCCGCGGCGCCGTTTTATTCCTGGACGCCCGCGGCGCGGACGCCGGCGCCCTTTCCAAGATCCGGGAGGAATTGGAGTCCCAGCCCGCCGATGTCCTCCTCCATCTGGCCGAGGATGATTCGCACCCGATCGAGCGTTCCGAACTCGAAAATCTCGCGGCCCTTGTCGCAGCGAATCCGGCTGGCCACATTCCGCCAAAGGTCATTGGGATCGTGGGGCAGACGATGGGCCGAAGAGGCGCTCATCATAATGGCGACACTTCTCCGAGCGCACCGACGAAGATGCGGTCGCGGCTTCGAAGCGCGCTCCAGGAACAGGCTGGCGTCGGCCCGCATCTTCTTCAAGTCGTCGAGCTGCCGGCAGATAACGACGACAAGGCCAGGGCGGCTGCACAACAATTCATGTCGATGCTGGCGCGCAGCTTGCCGAACGAAGCGCGCGTGGAAATGGCGCGGATCGCCGCCGATCGCGTCGAGCAGAGGGAAATCGCCCAGATGCTGGTGAAATCTACGACAGCAATCTGCGCCGCGATTGGCGCGCAGCCAATCCCCCTCGCCGACCTGCCGATCCTGACCGCTCTCCAGCTCATGATGGTTTCAGGCGTCATGTACATCAGTGGCCGCGAGCGAAGTCTGCGCGCGGCCACGGAATTTGTCGCGGCGCTCGGTGTAAATGTGGGAGCGGGAATGATTCTGCGTGAAGGAGCGCGGGCTTTGCTCAAGTTTTTCCCAGGTTGGGGCAACGTCGTCTGTGGGGCAGTGGCGGGCGCCGGCACCTACGCGATCGGCCGGGCCGCAATCGTCTACTTTCTGGAAGGCCTGACGCTGAAAGACGCGCGCCGGACGTATCTTTCGAGCCGTAAAAAGCGAGTCCGCCCTGAGCCTGGCGCCCTCAAACAAATCGAGGCAGCGCGATGAAAGCCAACCGGGAATCAGCGAAGCCAATAACTTGTGAATAAAATCCTCGATACGGAGCGTTTTGTTCACATTTTTTTGTGAACAAAAGCAGGCCTTTCTTTCGCGCTCCCGACGGACGCTCCTGCGCCCGATGAAGCTCTCCGAGATCGACGCAACCTTGCGCGAGATTCGCGTCTCGCCGGTCAAGACGCTTGGGCAAAATTTTCTACACGATCGGAATCTGGCGCGCTGGATCGTAGAAAGAGCCGCTCTGACCGCCGACGATTACGTGGTCGAAATTGGGCCGGGGCTCGGAGCACTCACGGAATTCATTCTCGATTCCGGCGCGCGGGTGCTCGCGATCGAAAAAGATCAGCGGCTCGTGGAATTCCTGCGTCAGCGCTTCGCCGGAGCGCGGCTCGAAATCGTTCACGGCGATGCGTTTGACTTCGATGTGCGGGCGCTGTTCGCCGAGCAGCGCGTGAAGCTGCTCGGCAATTTGCCCTACTACATTTCCAGCCAGCTCCTTCTCAAGTTCACAAAATATCCAAGCCCCATTTCACTGTGGTTGTTGATGTTACAAAAGGAAATGGCGCGAAGGATTTCGGCGGCGCCGGGAACCTCCGATTACGGCGCGCTGAGTCTCATCGTTCAACTGCAGTATCGAGTAGAATTTCTTCGCGCGGTCCCGGCGAGTGTTTTTCTTCCGGAACCGGACGTGGATTCCGCGTTCGTTCGCATCACGCCGCGCCTCCCGGCGGAATTGCCGCCGCACGATCCCGAGACGTTCTTGCGAATCGTGCGTCTGGGATTTTCCCAGCGCCGGAAGCAGCTCCGAAATTTATTGAAGGCAGAAGTGCCGGAGTGGGAGCAAGCCGCCGCCGCGGTCGGCTTCGACCCGCGCGCGCGAGCGGAGGAATTGAGTTTGGAGCAATGGGTCGCCCTGTCCGAGCGCTCGCGCTCGGCGCTGGCGACTGGGCAGATTGCCGCTGCCCCCGAGCGCTTCCCGGTCGTTGACGAAAACGACCAGGTGATCGGCGAGGCGCCCCGCGGGGAAGTGCATGGGAATAACTTGCGCCATCGCGCTGTTCACCTCTTGATTTTCAACCGGCGGGACGAGCTCTTCCTGCAAAAACGGTCGCGCTCGAAAGATCGCCATCCATTGCTCTGGGATTCCAGCGCCGCGGGCCATGTCGAGGCCGGCGAGGAATATGATGCTACCGCGGCGCGCGAGCTAAAAGAAGAGCTTGGAGTAACCGCCGAGTTAACTCGCCTCGCCAAGCTGCCAGCTTCCGAGCGGACCGGCCATGAATTCATCTGGCTTTACCGCGGAGAACATGACGGTCCGTTCCAGCTCGCCAAAACCGAAATCGAGCATGGGGAATTTTTCCCGATCGACATCGCCTCACGATGGGTAAGTGCCCGGCCACAGGATTTCGCGCCCGGCTTCTTGGAATGCTGGAAAGCATTTCATGCGCTGTAACCACGGCCCTGTGGGCCGTCTGATTGCGGACGTGCAGAGAACGGCCCAACAGGGCCGTGGCTACAACTTATCTACGCGCGCGCGTTTTCTTTCCCGCCCCCCGTTTTTTAGCGCGCGCCTTTTTTGCGCCAACCGGTCCCCGGAAAACCCGCTCCGGCAAACCGCCCATCGCCGATTTGCGGAACTTTCGCGCCGCCCGCCGGGCGCCCTCTTTTCCTCCGTGCCCGTTATCGCTGAACAAGCGAGTAACGGTGTTGCCTCCTCGGAGAAAGTGGACTTGAAAGCCGTGCGTTTGTTTCTTAGCGCGAGGTTTCGTGTCGATGCGCCGGATGTTTTGTTCGGAATCGGGATTAGCTCTTTTTTTCACCTGCCTCACTTTAGGTCGAGCCGGCGCGACTGCAAACGCGCGTCAATGCTCCGTTTTCCACGACGCCACCCGCGGCGGCAAATGCCAGTTTTGCCATCTCTTGTCGTATTCCGCCGCGGGCAACAGAACGTAACACGGATGCCGCGCCGCGCGCATCCAGGTGATGATCTTTACCAAATCCGGCTCGGCCATGGTTGTGCACCCCGCCGTCGGCCGGTTGACGCCGCGCCGGATATGGAAAAAAATTGCGCTGCCCGCTCCGGGTATCGGCGGATCAGAGTTGTGCCGGATTTCCAGGAGCCAGCGATAAGCGAAATCGTTGTGCCGCATTTTTTGCTTCGCGAACCAGGGTGGCGGCTTCGCCGGGTCGGGGATCGTGACGAAGCGATTGTAATCGGGACTCTTCACATCATCGACCCACGCGTCAGTCGTCGTCACTTGATGAAAGGGATAATCGGCGCCGGCGGGCAACTGCGCGTCGTAGGTATAAATTTTGCCCATCGAAAAAACTCCAGCCGGGGCGCGGCCGTCCCGCTCGGTCTTGCGCAATCCGGTTTCATTCTGCCCGGCCAAACCGCTTCCCCAGGCGATTCCAGTTTTGCCGAAGAGAACCGGGAACGCCGGCGCAACCGGCTCCCATTTCCCGCCGGGCGACCGCTCAAACAGTTGCAAGTTCCCGTGGATTGAATTCCAATCCGGCGCAATTCCGACAATCAACTGCGTGCAATCATCCGGGACACCCGCGGCATACCCACTGCTTACGACCAGCGCAGCCACGCCCCAGAAAACGCGGCGTAAATTTTCGATAAACATTTCCCAAACCTAGACGCGCATCTTATTGCTTCTGTCCAACCCAATCGCTCTCGTTGAAAAAACTCCTGCCGGCCCTTTGTATCGTCATCGTCATTTTCGCCGCCTATGCGCCGGCCTTGCGAAACGATTTCGTCTGGGACGATACCGCCCTGGTCCTGCGCGATCCGCTCATCCGGAGCTGGCAGCTCGTTCCCGAGGCGTTCCAGCATTTTCTTTTCATCGACGCGACGCCGTCGGATTTTTACCGGCCGATTCAGCGGCTGACTTACCTCATCGATTACGCGGCCTTCGTCTTCAAACCGGCCGGCTACCATCTCACGAGCATGCTTTGCCACGTTGGCGCCACGCTCGCGCTGCTTCTCCTGGCCAACGAACTCTTGCGCGGCTGGAACGTCGAGGAACGCAAACGGCGCTGGCTCGCATTTCTGGCCGCGCTGGTTTGGGCGGTCCATCCCCTGCACGCCGCGGCGGTCGCCTACATTTCTGGGCGCGCCGATCCGCTTGCGGCGATGTTTGGTTTTCTCGGACTTTACTGCGGCGTTCGCGCTTTGCCTCAAACCCGCGCGAACCGATGGCTGCTTCTCATCGCCACCACCACGCTGTTTCTCCTGAGTGCGCTCAGCAAGGAAACCGGTCTCGTCTTTCCTGTCTTGTGGCTGGCAGTTCTTCTTCTCCGAAAATCCTGGAAGCAGATCGGTTCTGCTGTCGTCGTCAGCATTTTCGTCGCGGTCGGTTATTTGAGTCTGCGCTTGCCGGCGGAACACATTCCCGCGCCGCGGCTTCGGCCTCCGGCGCCGTTGCTCGTCAGGCCGATCATCTTCGCCCGGGCGTTCGCTGAATACACCGGGCTGATTTTATTTCCCGCGAATCTCCACATGGATCGCGATGTCGAATCCCATCCCTTCGGGCCGGGCGACGCGAGCGTGCGCGGCGCGGCGTGGCGCGAGCTCGAGACGCTTCTCGGAATCGTGCTCATCGCCGCCGCGATTTACTGGCTGGTTCGCAGTCGCAGGCAAGATCCCGCGATTTTCGGCTGCCTGGTGCTTGCGACTCTCGCCTACATCCCAGTCAGCGGCGCGTTCTCTCTCAACGCCAACATCGCGGAGCATTGGCTCTATCTGCCCACCGCGTTTCTGTTTCTGGCGGCGTCCGTCGCGATCTCGCGATTCCAAATTCCTCGCTCGGCGATCGTCAGCATCGTCGCGGTTTGGCTCGTCTTTCTGTGCGCGCGCACCTTCGTCCATACCCTCGATTGGAAAAATCAGCGCACGTTTTTCGAACGCACGATTGCTGCTGGCGGAGATTCAGCTCGCATGCTGATCAACCTCGCCAGCCAGGAGCTGCATGACGGCCAGCTCGATTCCGCGAAGGCGCATTTGGAAGCGGCCCTGGAAAAGGAACCGAACCAGCCGCTCGCGGTCATCAACCTGGCCGTCGTCGCGATCCGGAAAGAGGATTACGTCACCGCACGCGAGATCCTCAACCGCGCGAAGGACCTCCCGTTGGTGGACGCGCAGGCCTACGAGCTTCTTGGGATCCTCGAAGTGAAGGAACACGAGCGCGTGGAGCTGCTGCGCTTCCGGCTCGCCTCACGGACCGGGCCGCCAAACTGGCGGATCGAGCGCCGCTACATCGAAGCGCTCGACCAAACCGGCAACACGTCGGCCGCGGTCCGCGAACTGGCGGACTGTCTGAAGACGCAATGGTATCGCGCGGAATCGTGGCAACTGCTCAGCCGGCTCCTGACAAAAACCGGACCGACCCGCGAAGGAATGGAGGCACTCGAGCAGGCGAAAGATTATGACGTTCACCTGATGGAGCACGACGATCTGCCGCGGCCGTAAGACCGGATGATAGTTAAGGCGCGTTGATCGCTTCGATAAACGCCGGCAAATATTTCCTCGCTTTCACTTCCCCTACTCCGCGAATCTGCCGGCCTGCTTCTACCGATGCCGGCTTGAGTCGCGCGAAGGCCCGCAACGTTTCGTCGGGAAAAATAATGTAGGCCGGCACGTTCCCCTGGTCGCGCGCCAGATCGAGCCGCAGTTTCTTCAAGCGCTCCAGGATCGCGGCGTCGACAGGAAGCATTTTCTCCAACGAGGCCTCCTTCGATTTCGGTTTCCGCGTGGTGACTTTCTCGGACGGACTTCGCTGCGGCCAGCGCAGCTGGTAATCGACGCGGCCTTTCATGACTTCGTCGCCGCGCGGCGTCAACGTCACCATCGGATATTGCCCGCCGCTCGAAACCAGCATCCCGGTGTCCTGCAACTCGCGCAGGAGCTGGTTGAGATACGCGACCCCTTCGTTCTTGAGCAGTCCGTAGGTCGAAAGCCGGTCGAGCTGCGCCTGAATGATTTCGCGCGAGCGGCTGCCGACGAGCGTTTGCACGATCCGTCCGCGCCCAAACCGCGGCTGCCATTCCCCATCGATGCGCGCCGACATTCGCGCCACGCCGCTCAGCGCTTTGCGCACTATGAGAGCTTCGTCCTCCGTCGGCGCCTGCGCCGGCCCGGCGGTTTCGAGGCAGATATCGCAGTTGCCACAACGCGCTGGATCGCTTTCGCCGAAGTAACGCAGGATCGCCTGCTGCCGGCATTCGCGCGCATACGCGAAGTCGATCATCATTTTTAACTTCGCCCGGTCGCGCCGTTCCTTTTCCCGCAGTTTCGCCGCATCGAGCTTGAGCTGAGGACCACGCACATCCGGCTGGAGGACGCGCGTTCCGCGCACCCGCTTTCCCGGAATATCGAACCGGTCGATGTAACCTTCCCGATCGAGCACGTGCAGCGAAGAGCTGATCATCATGTCGCTTCTTTCATCGCCGAGCCGCAGCGCCATTTCCTTGATCGAGATCTGAAGCTCATGTTTCTCGTCCGCTTCGCGCCGCAACATTTCGTAAGTTTGCGCGATGAATTCCAGCGGCGGGTTGCTCCCTTCGATGAAAAATTCCTGCACCCGCGTATCGGCGTGATTGAAAAGGAGATCGCAGGTAGCCGCTTCCCCATCGCGGCCGGCGCGCCCGGCTTCCTGGTAATACGCTTCGACGCTCCCCGGGAC
>Ga0307478_10002315_pt1 | contig 15145 bp, 14 predicted proteins | sample atmos_gasesECM4C_2_FD_203713 | JGI IMG/M metagenome (GOLD analysis project Ga0307478, IMG submission 203713) | Hardwood forest soil microbial communities from Morgan-Monroe State Forest, Indiana, United States - atmos_gasesECM4C_05 | ecosystem: Environmental > Terrestrial > Soil > Temperate...
ACAGCTTGACACTCGATTTATTGGCGTAAGGAAGTCCAAGCAGGCCGTTACCCTAAGCCAAAATCAGTGCGATATCTCTGGGCTAGGCGGGCGCATCTAATTCGGAGTAAAATGGTCGGATATCCGGGTTGCTGCAGGAGCAGGAAGGGATGTCTGGCTCAAGGGGTCATGGTCACCACGAGACATATCGCCGCAACTCCTAGCGAATCAACAGCTCAGGGGGCTCAGCCGGGCCGCGCAGGCCAGTCTCTGCTGGAACGTATCGGCAATACACCCCTTCTGCGCCTGGAGCGCGTCGGCAAGGAATTCCCAAGCGTGGAATTCTGCGGCAAGGCCGAGTGGTTCAATCCCGGCGGCTCCGTGAAGGACCGCCCGGCGCTCAGCATGATTCAGGCGGGCCTGGCCGGCGGCGCTTTGCGCCCCGGAAAAACCATTATTGACGCCACCAGCGGAAACACCGGCATCGCCTACGCCATGATCGCGGCGGCGCTGGGATATCACGTCCAACTGTGCCTGCCGGACAGTGCTTCACCGGAACGCAAACGCATCCTTGCGGCGCTCGGGGCAGAACTGGTCATTACGCCCGGAGACGAAGCCACCGACGGCGCCATTCGCAAAGTACATCAACTTGTCGCGGCCGATCCCGAAAAATACTTTTACCCCGACCAGTACAGCAATCCTGCCAACTGGCAAGCGCACTACCGCACGACCGCGAACGAAATCTGGGAGCAGACGGCCGGGCGCATTACCCATTTCGTCGCCGGGCTCGGCACCAGCGGAACATTTGTCGGCACGACGCGGCGGCTCAAGGAATTGAACCCCGCCATTCGGTGCGTCAGTCTTCAGCCTGACGCTTCTTTCCATGGACTCGAAGGTTGGAAACACATGGCCACGGCGATGCGTCCGGCGATTTATGACCAGAAGCTCGCGGATGAAAATTTTGAGATCAGCACTGAAGGCGCCTACCACCTGGTCAAACGCGTTGCACGCGAAGAAGGTTTGCTGATCAGTCCGAGCGCAGCGGCTGCGCTTCTCGGCTGCTTCCAAGTGGCGAACAATATTCGGCGCGACGACCCCGCCGTTATCGTCACGATCTTTGCTGATTCGGCCGCGAAATACCTTAACGAACGATTCTGGGATGAAATCTAGCCATGGCCAACGAGACAACACTTTGGATCAGCGATCATCTCGCGGAAAAAATCCGTGCCCACGGAGCGGAAACCTATCCGCATGAATGCTGCGGCGCTCTGCTTGGCCGCGATTCCAGCGTTATTGCGGGAACCAATCCCGAAAAGGAGGCGCGTACGCCCTCGCGCGAAATTCTCTCGCTGTTTCCGCTGGTCAATCGCCGCGACGATTCTCCGCGCAATCGCTTCTCGGTCACCGCCGACGACGTTCGCGACGCGGAAAAAGCCGCGCGGCAGCACGGGCTCGAAGTCGTCGGCTGGTATCATTCGCATCCCGATCATCCAGCGCGCCCGAGCCAGTACGATCGCGACCACGCCTGGCCGTGGTACAGCTACATCATCGTCAGCGTGCACAACGGCGCGCCGCAGGATATGACTTCCTGGCGCCTGAACAACGATCGCGAGGAATTTTCGTCGGAAGGCATCGAAATTCGCCACCGCGCGGCTGTTTAGCGCCCTGGTCACAGAGCAACGGAGAGACAGAATGCCGGTAAAGGTCATGATTCCCACTCCGCTTCGCCCCTACGCGGGCAAGCGCGACTCGGCCGAGTTCAAGGCCGCCACGGTCGGTGAAGCGCTGACGCACTTGACGACGCAATTTGCCGATCTGCGCAAGCATCTCTTCACCGAAGACGGCAAGCTGCGCAGCTTCGTTAACGTCTATGTCAACGACGAAGACATTCGCTATCTGGCGAAAGAAAACACGCCCACAAAGGACGGCGACACCATCAGCATCATTCCGTCCATCGCCGGCGGTTGTTGATAAAATCGTTTTGGGCAGCGAAATCAGCAGATCTTCTTCGTCATTTATTTTGGATATTTCCCAGTGGGCGAGTAACAACTTTGAAGGAGCAACGAATCGCAATGGCCACGACCACACAGCCGCAATCAGGAACGCTCCCCGCGGCCAGCCTTTCGAAAGAAGAGATTCTACGCTACAGCCGCCATCTGATCATGCCCGAAGTTGGCATGACCGGGCAGCTCAAGCTGAAGAACGCCAAAGTGCTGCTCATTGGCACCGGCGGCCTCGGCGCGCCGCTCGGCCTTTATCTTGCTGCTGCCGGCGTGGGAAAACTGGGGCTCGTCGATTTCGACGTCGTGGATTTTACCAATCTCCAGCGACAGGTCACTTTCGGCACCAGCGATGTCGGCAAGCCCAAGAGCGAAGCCGCGCGCGCGCGCCTTTCGAATCTCAATCCCGACATTCAAATCGAGTCCTTCGGAACGCAACTGACCAGCGCCAACGCGCTTGAACTTTTCAAGGACTTTGACGTCATCGTCGACGGCACCGACAATTTCCCCACGCGTTATCTCGTCAATGACGCCTGCATTTTGCTCGGCAAGCCCAACGTGTACGGCTCGATTTTCCGCTTCGAAGGCCAGGTTTCCGTGTTCGGCATGCCCGACGGCCCTTGCTACCGCTGCCTCTATCCCGAACCGCCTCCGCCCGGCCTCGTCCCATCCTGCGCGGAAGGCGGCGTGCTGGGCGTTCTTCCGGGCATCGTCGGCTCCATTCAAGCCATGGAAACAATCAAGCTGATCCTCGGCAGCGGAGATAGTCTCGTGGCCCGACTGCTGCTCTTCGATGCGCTGGGAATGAAGTTCCGCGAGCTTAAGCTTCGAAAGAACCCGAACTGCCCGGTTTGCGGCACGAATCCCTCCATCACCAAGCTCATCGACTACTACGAATTCTGCGGCCTACGCGGCGAAGAAGCTCCCGGCCCGTCGGTGCAAGTTCCAGAAATCACTCCGCGCGAGATGAAGTCCCGGCTCGATCGCGGCGACGATCTGTTCATCCTTGACGTGCGCGAGCCCCACGAATATCAGATCTGCAATCTCAAAGGGCATTTGATTCCGCTGGGCGAGCTCACGCGCCGCCTTCACGAGCTCGATTCCTCGCGGGAAATCGTCGCGCACTGCCGCAGCGGCAAGCGCTCCGCCGAGGCCGTCGACTTTCTGCGCAAAGCTGGCTTCAGAAAAATTCTCAACCTCAAAGGCGGAATCCTCGCTTGGTCCGACGAAGTCGATTCATCGGTTCCGAAGTACTGAGCATTCAGGAGTATCGTTTCTGAGAAAATGCGTACTTCCCTGCCTAGCTCCTGCCGTGCAATTTCGTGTACAGTTCGGATGGCTCTCATCATTCAGCACAACGTTTGACAGGAGAAGAAATGGCGGCGACAAAAATCACCGTGAATCACAACGGTTCCATCCGCGTGGAAGGCGACTTTGAAATTGTCGATCCTCTCGGCAACCCGTATGGTCTCGCCGGGCGCACCATGATCAGCCTCTGCCGTTGCGGCCACTCCGCCAACAAGCCCTTTTGTGATGGCTCGCACAAGACGTGCGGATTCGCCGATACCGTCGCCGCTCGGGAACTACCCGCTCCTAAACCCAAGGTGTGACCGGCCTTGTGAGGCGTTTTGCGCGTGTTTCAAGCTGTGAGACTGTCTCACCTTGAGACAGCCTTTGATTTTCCAATGATACTGACCTAAGACCCGATAACTCTAACGAAACAAAAATGATAGTGCCCTAATGTTCGAGATTCGCTGCCTTGAGCTTGTCTCGCCGCCAAAGATGCCAGAGATATATTCCATTTCGCTCTCAAGTTAAACTATTTTGTTTCTATAAGTTACGATGAAATGCATTCCTCGCAAAAAAGGGCACAAACTTGCTTCCCTTGGGAGTTGGCATCTTTTCTTTGGCATTTGGGGGATATCGTGGGAGGTTGGGCCAGGATCACCGGGTTTCTTGGGGAGGCGCCGAAGGCGGTCTCGTTGCCGAAGCTCCGCTCCCACCTTCTCGCGACCGCTTCTGTAGCCGGGCTGGGTCTCTTCTTTGGCGGCATCCTTTACCTGCGGCAGATTGGCGTCGCAGGCTCCGTTCAGCAATATCTGTACCTCGAGATGGGCGGCACGCTGCTCTGCTTCTGCTACTCCGCCAACGCGATTGTGCGTTTTCGCGGTACGCACGACCGCACCACCCTGATCCTCGCGTTCGGCTTCGTACTCTCCGGCATCATCGAGACCATCGGCTATTTAGGTCTGGATGATTCGGTTGCTTCCGGCGCCCTCTCGCCCTCGGGCATTCCCATGGGCTGGATGGTCAGCCGCACGTTGCTCGCGGTGCTTTTGCTTGCGGCCATTGCCGTCGAGCGTTACATGCCCACCGCGCGCCAGCCCAGCAAGGAAACCGCTGGCGCACTGCTTGTCGTAGCCCTCGCCGCGTACCTCACCAGCGCCGCTTTTCTTGCTGCCCCGGCCGCGCCTGTTGCACATGCCGCCAACCTCATTTCTCGCCCTTGGGATCTGCTTCCCGCTGGTCTTTTCCTCTTTGCTGCGGCTAGCTTTCGCCGACGACTTAAGAACGACAGGGACAAGAAAAATCCCTCCAGCATTTTTGACTATTCGCTGTTCATCGTGGCCTCGCTCAACGTTATCTGTCACGTTTCCGCCGCTTTTTCGCGCCAGCTTTTCGATGGCCCCTTTTTCCTGGCCGAACTGAGCAAGACCTTCAGCTACATCGTCATGCTGTTCGGCGCCCTGCTCGATCAAGCGCGGCTCTTCGAGCAAGTTCGCACCATGGCGGTCAGCGACCCGCTTACCGGGCTGGCGAATTACCGGCGTCTCATCAGCGTCCTCGAAGCGGAGCTGGACCGTTCGCGCCGCACGCAGCGCCCCTTCAGCATCGTGCTGCTCGATATGGACGGCCTCAAGACCATCAACGATCACTACGGCCATCTCACCGGCAGCCGCGCCCTGGTGCGGCTCGGCAAGATTCTGCGCAATCATTCCCGCGCGATTGACACGGCGGCGCGCTACGGCGGCGACGAATTCGCGGTGGTGCTGCCCGAAGCGGGCAAGGACATTGCCTCGCGCGTCGTGTCGCGCATTCGCGAGCGGCTTGCTGCCGAACCCGAACAACCTGCGCTTTCCGTGAGCGCCGGAGTTGCTGCGTTCCCCGAAGACGGCGACTCTCCCGAAAAACTTCTTGGCGCCGCCGATCATGCTCTCTACGCCATGAAGAATCACGGCAAGAGCAGCGTGCAAAATCTCGCGCGCATCGCCGCGTGCCTGTGAGGATGGCCACGAGCATGCCTCTCAAGAGCCACTTTACGTGTCATCGAGCCGAAAAACGCATCCCCATGGAGATTCCCGTGATGATCGACGGTCATCGTCAGGCGCCCGGCTCGGAATCCACGTTTACGGAAAATGTCAGTGCGCGCGGCGCGCGCGTCGTCAGCGTCCGTCACTGGGAACAAGGCGAGAAGCTGACGTTCGCCTCGCGCACTGGAGAATTTCGCTCCCCGGCCCGGGTTGCTTACTGCCAGCCATTGCAAGGCGAAGGCTTTGCCATTGGCGTGGAGTTCCTGGAGCCAAAAGGGCGATGGGTAGTTCAATCTGCAAGATAGCTCGACGTCAAACCGCGAGCGGATAGGAGGGAAACGCTGGAACAAGGGAAAACAGATTACTGGTGCAAAAATTTCAAGAAGGCCTGAAGCGCTTGGCGGACTGGGAAAGAGCCGCCAGGCGCTTCTGCTTTTTTGTTTTTGCCGAAGTTAAGAGATCGCTTCCCGCGGTGGCCACAGCGAAAACACTGGCAAAGGGGGGCAGTTCGATGGAGCCCCGTCGCTTAAGGTTTTGCTTGAAAGACGAAGTCAACCGTGAGCGACTGTCCATTCGCAATGGTGATTTCCTGGCTCTTCGTGCCATAGACCTCATGCCAGGCGGTAATTGTGTATTTCCCCGGGGGGAGGTCCGGCAGCGCGAATCGCCCATCTTCTCCCGTTACCGCAAAATGATTGGTCTTTAGAACGACAAAATAGGCCTGCATCCAAGCGTGAATGTTGCACTTAATGGGAATGAACTCCTCCTTATCGTAAGAGTAAGAAAAGGGGGGAGTTGTCGGTGGCTGCAGCTTGTTCCATTCGCGATTGAGTCGTGGTAGCGGGTGAATATTGTGAGACCAGGGGTCGCTGTTGGAGATACTCACATCCTGCCCTACTCGAAAGGCGAGCACGTGTGGGGTGTAATGGCAATTCCGCTGGTCGAAGTTTGCCGGCATCGCCGGCACCGGAGAGGTGTCCGAAGCGCCGGCGGAGATGTACACGACCACATTTTGGAGCGTATTTCCCGGCCCGGTGACGACCTTCTCGGTCATCAGAGGATTAGGGTACAGCTTGGCGCATTCCGGCTGCTTGGACATGTTGACGGGCTCGGGTTTCGCGGGAGTTCCCGTATAAGTCACTCTTCCGGCTACGATCCCGCTGTTGGGGCCAGCGCCGGCCACTGCCGGAACGCACAAGATCGATAAGGCTGCCATGCATAGTCTTTCCCGCCGCATTCCTTGTGTTCCTCCCTTCCTGGCTCTCGACTTCAAAATGACCTGGGGGGAGCCCTGCATCACTTACCGGGCGTGAGAAAAAGACTCAGAGCAATGAGCATAGTCGAAATGATGCGGAGGGCGCTCCACCTCATCGCTTAGAGTTTGCGGCATCTTTCGTCTCAAAATGGAACCGCCGTACGGGAGTTGTCGTATCTGCCAACCGAAAATAGCCATTAAAACTGGAATCCATTGACGCGCGAATATATATCTGTTGGGAAAACCCCTGCTAAAGCCTTCCAGATTGCGCCTCCGCCGGAGGCCACGGCGCCCAATGAAGGGTAATTCGGCAATTCGAGCGGGGCCATCGCAATCCAAAAACACATGATTCAGAAACTGATTTGCTACCCGCAGCCCGCTTGCCTTATCCCGCGTGTTTCTTCCTCAAGACGTCCTCGTAGACGTGGATCGTGTTCTCGACCATGCAGTGCACCGAAAATCGTTCTGCAATCGTGGACCGCGCCTTCTGGCCGAGTGCGGTTCCGAACGTTTCGTCGTTCAACAGCCTCCGTATCTCGGCAGAGAAAAGTTCAGGATCGGGCTGCGCCACCAGCAATCCGTTCTCGCCGTCCTTTACATACTCCGGCAGGCCCCCGATCGCCACAGCCACGACAGGAAGCCCCCAGGCCATGGCGGCCAGGAGGGACGTGCCGAGCGGCTCCGCCAGCGAGGGAAACACAAAGACATCGAGCGCAGCGTACACTTGCGACACGTCCTCCACGAATCCAGCGAAGATCACCGCATCTTGCAGCCCCTGCTGTCGCACCAGTGCTTGTAGGGGTCGCCGGCAGGGCCCGTCTCCCGCTAACAGCAAACGCGCCCCAGGGATTTTAGCCTGCAGCGTTGAAAGCGCGCGTATCGCGATCTCCTGCCCCTTCTCCGGCAGGAGGTACCCGATGCAGCCCAGCAGCCTATCTTCCCCGGTTGCGCCCCAACGCTGCCGCGCTTGACGGCGTGCCTCCGGCGTCGGCAAAGGCGGAACTTCCACCCCGTCGTAGACAACGGCCACTTTTTCAGCGGGCATCCCGGATTCCAGAACGCTTTTCTCCACGAAATGGGAAATTGCAACGATGCATTGCGCTGCTTGATAGCGCATCCGCGCCAGTCCACTCCTCGAAAGCGGATACGCCACTCTTCGTGAGACCAACACCGGCACAATTCTTTGCGCCCGCGCCAGCCACGCTGAGGTCAGCGCGTGCGGCTCATTGGCATGAAGAACGTCAAACTTCTGCTCCGAAAGCAATTTGCGCAAGAGCAGTGCCGAGCCCGCACGCCGCGCCTTTCGTCCGACGACGTGCACTGGCACGCCTGCGGCTTTAGCACGCCGAGCGAGCGGCGAATCTCGCACCGAAAGCAGCTGCGCGTCATGCCCCAGAGCGCGGAGCCCTGTAACCGTCAGCAACGCCTGGCTCTGTCCCCCGCGCCATTCGCGCTCCAGATCCACATAGAGCACTTTCATAAGGCATTTGTTCCGCGGGCACGCCGCTCATCTTCCGCGAGTCTTCCCAGCTTGCCGTATTTCTGCCAAACCGATCGCGCGGCCATCCAGGAAATCAACACACCACGATAGCCGTCGAGGAATCCTCCGCGAAGAAAACAATTCTGGAGAAAACTCCACGGCGCGGCCAGCCACATTGCGGCGCGCCAGCTCCGCTTCCCTGCTGCATACATTTGCTGTGCCGCGAGTGTGGCGTACCGTTCCACTTTTTCTTTGTGCTCCCCGAAAGAACGCACTGTGTAATGCAACAAATCGCCGCGGAGCCGCCCTGGCTGGCCTGCGAATTTCAGCGACTCGTGGATAATTCCGGAAAAACTCGCCGCGTCCCGTCGGTAAAGCCGCCGCTGAAAATCCGGATACCACCCCGAATGATGAATCCATTTCCCCAGGTACCAGGTGCGCCGCGCGACTTCGTACACCGAGAATGCCGGCGTTTGCTGTTTCCATTCGAACAGCGAGTCCCGCAGCGCGCTGCTCGATTCCTCGTCCGCATCCAGGGACAATATCCAGTCATTACTTGCCGCCGCGGCGGCGATGTTTTTTTGTTCCGCAAAATTCGTCCATGCCCGAATGACCAGTTTCACCCCGCGTTCCCGCGCGATCTCTTGCGTGCGATCCTTGCTCCCGCAGTCCACGACCACGATTTCGTCGGCGATGTCTTGCACGGAATCCAGAACTCGCGGCAAATTTTCTTCTTCGTTGAAGGTAATCAGGCAGGCGGAGAGACGGTTCATCGGACTCCGGAATTTTCGGGAATCGGCGCTAGTATCTCACAATCGTGACGGTTCGAAAGAGTGCGTGGGAATCGAGGGTGCGGGCCGCAAAAAAGAAGCCTACTTTTTCTGAAAGCTCACGTGAATCAAACTCCCGCCGACTCGAAACTCGCTGCCATCCTGCAGCATCGCCGCGCGCACGCGTTCCTCGTCGTAAAAGGTTCCGTTCGTCGAGTCCATGTCCTTCAGATTGATGTACGTGTCTCGCACTTCGAGCAGGCAGTGATGCCGGGAAATCTCCGGGTCGCTTACAGCGACATCCGCGCCTTGGCGTCCCAGCACAACCCGCGGTTTCGCGAGCGTGTGCTTCTCGCCTTTCGAAGGGCCGGACATCACGTTCAGCACGACCTTCGCGTTTTGTGGCAGCTTCAATCCCGGATCGTCCATCTGGAGATTTAGATTCGAATTGCTGGCGTTCGCGCGCGCGAACGAAGGCAATGGCGACATGACCACGGTGGAATCCACGCGCCGCTTGATTTCCACAATGGTCGTCTTTCCGCATTTCGAACACTTGAACTGCACTTTCGAATGGCCCCCCAAAGAGCCTTCTTTCAGCAAATGTTCCGTTCCACAATGGATGCAAGCCGTCTGCATCCTCCCAAATTATCATCTTTCACGCGGTCGCGTTCGAACTCCATTCCCCATTCGAACGCAAAAGTAATCCGCTCTCCTGTGTGCCGCGTTTTGCCGTTGCCTCATTGCGCGGCAACTCTTGTGCTAGGATGATTAGTTCTGCATCTCTGGAGGAGAACGCTTGTGCCCGAGCATATTTCTCGAAAAGAATTGAAGCAAGACAGAATTAAGGAAACCCTCGAGCACGGCGCCGAAGCCGTTTTTTCGCACAGTCAGCTGGCGCTGATCGTGATCATCGCTTTGCTCGTGGTAGCCCTGGGATATGGCGGCTGGCGCTTCTACTTTGATCGCAAAACCGCGGAAGCCACCACCGCGTTCGACCTGGCGCAAAAGGCGTATCAAGGGCGTATTGGACCGCCGAATCCGGCAGATCCGAGCGAGCCCGCTTATCCCGATGAAATGCACCGCGTTCAGGATGCTTCGCAGAAATTTGCGAGCGTCGCCGAGAAATATTCGCGCACGAATCCGGGAAAGGTGGCGCGCTACTATTCTGCTCTCTGCCTCGAAGATCTTGAGAAACACAATCAGGCGCTCGAAGAATTAAAGAGAATCAGCAACGGCGGCGACAAAGAACTTGCCGCTATGGCCCAGTATCAAATGGCGATCATTTACGCGCGTACCGACAAACCCGCTGACGCCGCCAAAATATTTCGCGCGCTGGCGGACAAGCCCTCCGCGCTAGTGCCCCGTTCGCTGGTTCTGCTTGAACTCGCTGGCTTGTTGCGCAAGACCAATCCGCAAGAGGCCACGACCCTCTATCAGCAGATCAAGAAAGAATTCCCGGACTCGGCCGTCGCCGAGCAAGCGGACCGTGGGCTGGACATGCTTTCGCCGAAATCCTGATCCGCGCCGTGAAAAGTGATTCGCGCTGATCTGCCGTGAAAATTCGGAGCGGCCCATCGAACAAGTTCCCACTCCTGCTCCCTGGGCAATGCGCGCGGAGAATTCTCGCGGCCGCCGCTACGAGGAACCCGCGCATCCATATCGCAGTCCGTACGCGCGAGACCGCGACCGCATCATTCATTCCCGAGCATTTCGCCGCCTCGAAGCAAAAACCCAAGTTTTTACCACGCGCTATTCTGATCATTTCCGCAACCGCTTGACGCATACTCTCGAAGTAGCGCAAATCGCGCGTACGGTCGCCGCTGCGCTGGGCTTGAACACCGAGCTTGCCGAAGCCCTCGCCCTCGTTCACGACATCGGCCATCCGCCGTTCGGGCATGCGGGCGAGGAAAAACTGAATGAGTTGATGCGCGCCCGCGGCGGGCACTTCAATCACAACCTGCATGCGCTGCGCATCGTCGAGCAATTCGAGCAGCGCTATCTCGATTTTCCCGGGCTCAACCTGACGTTTGAAGTGCGCGAAGGCATCATCAAACATTCACGCGATTATTCCGCCGCGGAATTTCCGGAGCTCGCGGGATATCTGCTCGATTTGCGCCCGCCGCTCGAGGCGCAACTGATCGATTGGGTCGACGAAATCGCCTATAACACCGCGGACATCGACGACGCACTGGAAGCCGAGCTCCTGGATGTTGCCGCACTGGGAAAAGAGGCGCCGTTTTTCGGCGAAGCCTACACGCAAGTCGCGGCCGCGCATCCCGGTGCGCGCGAAAAATTGATCTTCAATGAAGCCCTCAAGCACGTTCTCGATGCGCTGGCTACGGATCTGATTGAGACCACGCGCCGGCGCGTCCTCGCTTCTGGCGCTTCGAGCACCGACGACATCCGTAGAGCGCCGCGGCGGCTCGTCGGCTTCAGTGAAACCGCGGATGCCCTGAACGCCGCACTGAAGCGATTTCTGTTCTCTCACATTTACAATCATCCGGCGATCACCGAGGACCGCGACCGTTCGGTGAAGTGTCTCGCTGAATTGTTCGCCTACTATCTTGGCGCGCCCGGCTCGATGCCGGCTTCCTACGAGGAGCTGGCGCACACGGCGCCGCGGCACGTCATCGTGTGCGATTACATCGCGGGCATGACCGACCAGTTCCTTCTTCGGCAGCATCATGAACCGTTGCGCGTGGCGAACCACGAGGCTGAAAAACGTTGAAACGTTGGAAGGTTGAGGGGAAAGAGGTTGACAGTCGTCTAGTAGCTAGGACTTGCAGCGAACGGGCGAAATTGAGGGTTGAACGGCAATTTCGGGGGGGTTAAACGGTTCCTGAGGACGCGAGACAATCAAGGGGAAAAAATCAAAAGCCCCCTCTCAAAAACCGCGGACGGAGCGCCCAAACTCGTCTAGAGCGTTAAGTCCAGGCCCCCCGTCCGGTGTTAATCGGCCGAGAGATCAGCTATACTGAGGCCAATCCGCCATGAAGGCTGCGTTAGGCCTTGGATTAGTTCTCGCCTCCGCCTGTGCCGCATCTTCGGCGCAACTGCCGGAGGAGTGCAAGTCGCCGGCGTACCGCGAGCAAGCCCTCCGCGGCAACTTTTCCGCCAAAGTATATGGGGAAACCGGCGCCTGGTTCTCGGAGCAAGGTAACCTGAGGTGCGCGCTGGCCGCGTTTGAAGAGGCGGCCCGACTGGAGCCGCACTCTGCCCAGGTCCATTACAACCTGGGCGCAGCGCGCGTCCGTGCACACCAGCTAACAGCCGCGGCTGCCGAATTCCGTCTCGCGCTGCAGTACAAACCCAGTATGAAGATGGCGCACAACTCCCTTGGGTCCGTGTTAATGGATATGGGGAAGCCGACCGAGGCGGAAACCGAGTTTCGCAAAGCCCTCAGACTGGACCCTCAACTCGTCCCGGCGCTCGTCGATCTCGGCATCCTTTGCGCCAATAAGGGCGACAACGAAGGAGCCGAAAGGCTGTTTCGGCAGGCCATCAGAGACGATCCGAACTACGAACAGGGGCACCTCAATCTCGGGCTGATTCTTGCGAAACAGCAAAAGTTCACCGAAGCCGAAGGCGAAGTAGACCAAGCCATGAGGCTGGCTCCGGAGGACGCGGCTGCTCTCGCGGCGGCGGGCAGGGTCAAAGCTCGCCTGGGCAAGAGCGCCGAAGGCGTGGCACTGCTGCGCAAGGCCGTTACCCTCGCGCCGCAATCCGCCGTCGCGCATCTTGAGCTGGGCATGGTTCTAGCCGAGAGCTACGATCTGGCGGGAGCTTTGACCGAAAACGGAGAAGCAGTTCGGTTGGCGTCTGGGTCCGCTTTGGCCCACCTCAACCGTGGCCGCGTGCTCTTCGATCTCGGTCGCAACACCGAGGCGAAACCCGACCTCGAACTTGCCACCCGCCTCGCTCCTCAGATGCCGGAGCCTTACTATTTTCTGGCCGTCATTGAGAAACAAGCCGGCCACTACAATCGCGCTGTCGCCCTGCTCGAAACCGTTGTCAAGTTGCAGCCGCGTAACGACACCGCGTGGAATTTGCTGGGGCAGAGTCTGGAATACGGGTCGCGGACCCAGGCAGCCATCGCGGCCTGGAGGCACGCGGTAGCGATCGAGCCTGACAATAGCCAGGCGCTTTGGAGCCTGGCACGAGCCATCAAGCCAGCCGATCCGGACGAGGCCGGGCGCCTCATGGCCCGCTACAGCGAAGTGCAAAAGAAACACCGCATCGTCGGTGAGGCTGGCAATCTCGGCAATAATGCGCTGGCGGCCGGTGCGGCGCATGACTGGCCCGAAGCGATCCGCCAGTTCCAAAAAGCAATTGCAGTCTGTGGCGACTGCGCCATCAAAGCGGATTTGCACAAGAAGCTCGGCCTCACCGATTGCCAGATGGGCGATATCGAGAACGGAGAAAAGGAGCTTCGGTTGGCCCAGGCGTTGAAGCCCGCGGACCCGGACATCGAACGGGCTCTCGGGCGGATCGCCGTGGCCCGCGCGAAGGGCGTCGCGTCGCAACCCGACCCCGAGAAGGCGCATTGATGAGCAGTCCTTCGAGGCGTTCCTCGTTGTTCACCCGGGGAACAGTCACCGCCCTCGTGCTGGTTCTTACACTGTCATTGGCGCGCCAGGGCCTGGCGCAGATGACCTCGTCGGGCGCCAAGGATCAGCCCGTTCGTCCCCTCCCTCCAGGAATGAAAGCTCCGGCCGTTAATTTCCGGGATGTCGCGGCCCAAGCTGGGCTCAGCGCTGTGGTTATCTCCGGCGACCTGGACCAGACCTCGGTGGTGGAAAATACGGGCACGGGCGTGGCCATCTTCGACTACGATAACGATGGCTTGCCGGACATTTTTCTTGTCCAGGGCGACCGGCTAAGGCCAGGCTCAGCACCTCTCACACCGCATCTCTATCACAATCTCGGCGGGCTTCGCTTTGAGGAGGTCACGGAGAAGGCCGGCATCGGGCACACTGGATGGGGGCAGGGCGTGTGCGCCGGCGACGCGGATAACGACGGAAACGTGGACCTGTTCCTCACCCAGTGGGGTCACAACGTATTCCTCCACAACACGGGAAAAGGCACTTTCCTCGATGAGACTCGCGAGCGCGGTTTGGACCGTCCCGGCTCGCGTTGGAGCACGGGCTGCGCATTTATCGACTATGACCGGGATGGGTGGCTCGACCTCGTGGTGGCCAACTATATCGACTTCGACGCCCAGCAGTCGCCCCGGCCGCGCGACCTCAGCGGCTGCAAGTGGAAAGGCATTCCCGTGCCCTGTGGACCGAAAGGCCTCAAGGGCGAAACCATTACCTTGTATCACAACGACGGGCACGGCCACTTCACCGACGTCACCAGACAGGCCGGTATCGAAACGCCGCCCGAATATTACGGCTTCACCGTCTTGACCGGCGACTTCGATAACGACGGATGGCCCGACTTTTTTGTGGCCTGCGATTCAAGTCCAAGTCTCTACTTCCACAACAAAGGAAACGGAACGTTCGAGGAGATGGGCCTCGCTACGGGACTGGCTGTCAATGAGGATGGCAGGGAGCAGGCTGGCATGGGTGCGACCGCCGGCGATTATGACGGCGATGGTTACCTCGACATTTTCAAGACCAATTTCTCGAGTGACACCAACACCCTTTACCGCAACCTGGGCGATGGAACGTTCAGCGATGTCACCACCCGCGCGGGTCTAGCGGTCGAAACCCGCTACGTAAAATGGGGCACGGCCTTTGTTGACATCGACAACGACGGCTGGAAGGATCTTTTTGTAGCGGCCGGACACGTTTATCCCTTCGTTGAAAAGTATGGCCTTGGCCAACAGTTCCGCCAGCCGCGCCAGTTTTTTTGGAATCGCGGAGACGGGCAGTTCTTCGATATGTCTACCATCGCGGGCCCCGGCATTACCGCCAGGCACTCCTCGCGCGGAATTGCCGTGGGAGACCTCGACAATGATGGATCCGAAGAGATCGTGGTCGTCAACCTTTTTGAGCCTCCTTCGCTGCTCAAAAACTTCGGCCCCCGAGGTAATGCTCTGCTGGTACGGGCGCTGACCGCATCCGGCCGCGACGCGATCGGCGCGCGAATCACCGTGACGTCCGGGCACCGCAAGCAGATCGACGAAGTGCGCAGCGGCGGGTATTTCATGTCCCAGGGTGACTTTCGCGTTCACTTTGGCCTGGGCCCGTTCACCAAGGTGGACGTCACCATCCGCTGGCCGCCGGGCGCTACAGAAACCTTCAAGGATGTCGCGGCCAACCAGTGGATCGTTGTACGCGAGGGTAAGGGAATCGTCGAACGGCATGCACTCGCGCCTCCTAGGAACGCCATCCTTCAACGAGAGC